>Ga0066376_10000965_pt1 | contig 27820 bp, 25 predicted proteins | sample Knorr_S15_td_Bot_FD_77009 | JGI IMG/M metagenome (GOLD analysis project Ga0066376, IMG submission 77009) | Marine microbial communities from Southern Atlantic Ocean transect - Knorr_S15_td_Bottom_ad_5009_LV_A | ecosystem: Environmental > Aquatic > Marine > Oceanic | place: Southern Atlantic... | reverse complement strand
GTAGAAGCAGATATCATAGAGGACCAAGTCCGAATAAAGCTTGTTTCCGAAGCGAGTGGAGAGGCTGTAATCAGCGTTTCAGTAAGGGATAGGCCGGGCATGGAAGAACGAAATACATGGAGCCAAGAATTTACTGTTACGGTCCAAAATGTAAATGATGCACCTGTTTTCTCAACCTTACCTTCGGAAATTCTGGTGTCCTTACCTTCAACAACATTCGTCGATTTAGAATTTTCAGATATCGACAATAGCAACAATGAATTAACTGTGAATTTTGATTACTCTTGGGCGACTTTTGAATCGGGAAGGATGAAACTTCAACCTGCCACTGCAGGTGAGTGGGAATTGACAATAACAATTTCAGATGGAATAAACACTGTTTCGCAAATAGTTACTGTAGTGGCTATGGCGCTTCCTGACATCTATGTTGAATCGGTGGAAATATCGGACTCTGCTGACCATGTTGAAGCCGGTGATGTTGTAGAGGTGATTGGATGGATTCGCAACCAAGGGCAGGCGGATGCCGATTTCATTTCAATCAGATGCCTTGCAGATGGTCAATTATTCGATGTAGCCATCATCGACCTTATCGCTCCTGGGCAATTACGTAGAGTAGTTTGTGATTGGCAAGTTCCTACTAATGATGATGTTGTGCTTTTGACCGTTGTTTTGGACCATGGTCTAACGATTAGGGAATCTGATGAATCCAATAATGATGCCTCGAAGGTCATCTTAATTGTTAAACCTGAAATTACCGCAACAGGTAGTGATTCAGTTTCTACGGGCCTAACAAATGAAGTGAAAATCAGTGCAGCAGTAGGTATTCTTCTTGTCATGATAGCCGGATTCTTCATATTCGCTCCAAAGGGAATTCGGAAAATTGAATGAGTTTCAACTCTGAAGTTCATCTTGGCTCAATTGGTGTCCCATTCGTTCGACTTTAGTAGATAGATATGACCTGTTATCTTCCCCAATTCCTGCCACCAATGGCATCCTCTCAACCACGTCGATTCCATATTTTGACAATTGCTCGACCTTATCGGGATTATTCGTCAATAGACTAACTCTTGGAATATCTAGTGCTTTGAGCATAGAGGCTGCGATTTTGTAATCACGAGCATCTGCTGGCAATCCAAGCATCAAATTTGCATCGATAGTATCAGCTCCTTTGTCCTGTAAATGGTATGCTTGGATTTTAGCATGTAATCCAATTCCTCTTCCCTCTTGGCGCAAATATAGCAATGCACCCCAGCCTTGGGCTTGGATTGCCGCCATTGCAGTTTCCAATTGGGCGCCACAATCACAACGTAAACTAGCAAAGGCATCCCCAGTCAAGCATTCTGAATGCATGCGTACCAATACAGGGTCGGGGCCAGACATATCACCCAAAGTCAAAGCAACATGGTCAAGGCCAGTGCTTTGTTCATGGAATACTCGAATTTGAAATTCACCGCTCGTCGTTGGAAGGCGAGCAGTAGATGGAACAGACTGCTGTTCAATTAGCTGAATCTCATTGTTTGTCATGTTGTTTCCCCTGCCTTGATGAGATACCTGTATTCTCCCGCATCTGTCTCCACTGAAAGAAGGGTCGCTTTAATCCTCTGCAATAAAATTGGCATATCATGTAGAGTTTCTGGGTCATCCGCCCAGACTTCTAATACCTCTCCAGATTTCATTTCTGCTAGCGCCACTCTTGTCTTAGCAATGGGGATTGGGCATAGAAAACCGATAACGTCGATTCTCTTGCTAGCTTCATCAATAGCACCCTTGCCAAGCGGAAGCGGCTCCAGCATCGCTACAACCTCATGGATATCCCTTTTCAATCCGACGACCATCTAGTTCGCTGATTTATTACCACATGACTCAAAGGCGAGCACATCTTGTGTAGGCATGATGGAGACTGCAACTAAACGTGCTGATGACGATATGTCATGGCCTGAAGTCGGCAGGTTGGGCCTTCGCTACCTCAAAATACCACTTGCTCTTTTGGTTTTGGAGATGATTTACTGGTTCCTCACTCAACCATCCAATACTTTGGCTGTTATTCAGACAGTCGAGGCTTACCTATGGCATAATCTGACAGAGTTGATATTTGGAGCTGGGGCAAGTGAGTTTTCTACTCACCAAGGTTGGTGGACACGGGTTGATTTGATACACCCAAACTTTCCCGATGGACGAATTGCACTATTCGTCGGCGATGAATGTGCTGGCATACACGAAATGCTATTCATCTCAACTTTAGTCATGCTAACTGATGGCGTTCCTCAGCGTTTGAAATTACGAGGTATCGCCGTTCTTTGTTCATTGGTATTCGTCTTGAATCTAATGCGTCTAACTCTTCTATATCATTTTGCAAGGTCTGGCTGTGATGCAGACCCACGAGGTATATGGTGTGCTAGTGAGATGTATGAATTCCACAAGATGATGTTCGAATATGGCTTCCTCCTTATCTTAGTAGCAATGTGGACTGGCTGGTTTTACTGGGTTGGAGGGCCAAAACGGGTTAAAGAGGCTGCAGAATCAGAGACTGCAGGATGGAAAATCAGTTTCCGCCACCAATGGAAATTAATCCACATTGGTTTAATCGCAGTTGCCACAGTTTTGTTTATTCTTGCAGCCTCTGCATGGACTGGAGATGAAACTCAATCTGCAATTACTGAAATGGAGGACTGTGATTCTTTAAACGAAATATCGGCACGTTGTGGGCAGGCGATGAGGAATTATGATGATGCAATTTCCACCGCTTGGTCACTGGGCACTTTAGGAATGTTAACCATTGCAGGCACTTCGATTAATATTCAAAGACCAGAAAAAAATCTTGAATCAGAGTGAAACAGTGATCTTAACGCCATTAATTTCGCTACCATCCAATGCTTCTTTGACATAGGATACCTTTGAGGAATGAACTTCCAAAGTGGTGATTCCACCTTTTGTTCTAATGTCACCAAGTGCTAATTCCTGCATTCTGACCAAAGACATAGTATGCTCAATAATCGCTAGTTTTGAGATTTCACCAGATAATTGAAGGGTTAAAGGAACCATTCCAAAGACATCGGCAACTTCACTCCAGTCATCCATCCTACGTACAGGATCTCTAACTCCTTCCGCCAGTTCTGGTACTTCGCTATCATTGATATTTAGGCCAAGAGTTGCTCTTAACTTGTTTAAGGTCGGGACATCATCTTTGGTGACAAATGACCATGCTTCTCCCTTTCTACCAATTCTACCTGTACGCCCAATCCGATGGACATAGGAATCCAAATCATCGGGCAAGTCGTAATTGATGACACAAGAAACATTCTGGACATCGAGTCCACGGGCAGCCACATCTGTTGCTACGATAATCTCAACTTCTCCTTGACGGAATTTACCTAGAATTCTCTCACGCTTATTTTGAGCTAGGTCACCATGCAGTCCAACAGCCGAGTTGAAGTTATGCTTAGCAAGACGCTCAACTAACATGTCAACCATGCGTTTTGTATTGCAAAAGATGATTGTTTGACCTTCTCGTTCTTGAGTGAGTATTCTACCCATGACCCATAATTTATTGCCACGTCCTATGCGAACTGCGTGTTGGTCTATATCTGGAACATCCAATTTAAACCCACCACTGTTGACATAAACATGTTCAGGCATGAACTCATTTGCCGCATCGAGAATCTCAGGCGGGAAGGTAGCACTAAAGAGCAAAGTTTGTTGGCGGTTTTCCAACTTCTCCATAACCCACATTATATCGGGCATGAAACCCATATCGAGCATTCTATCTGCCTCGTCAAGGATAAACATCGAGGGTTGGCTAAGATCGATATGTCCTCTCTTGCTCATGTCCATCACGCGACCAGGTGTTCCAACGATGATATCTACTCCATCATCGAGTTGTTTTGCTTGCTTGTCAATATCTGTGCCACCATAAACGCTGATGATTTGCAATCCCTTGTCGCTTTGAAGTTGCTTGAATTCTTCACAAACCTGACTCGCTAGTTCTCTGGTGGGTGTTAGGACCAATGCCTGCAATTTGGCAATTGCTTCACATCGTTCTATAATTGGTATCCCAAATGCACCGGTCTTTCCAGAACCAGTTCTTGCTTGGCCGATGAGGTTCTTTCCCTCCCTTGCAGAAGGTATCGACTCTAATTGAATCCAAGTTGCATTTTCCCAACCTAGGTTTTCTAAACCCTTGTTGATGGCTGGCTCTAGATTCCATGCTGCAAATGTTTGTTCTGTAATCATTGCGACCGCCTCTGCTCCTTTTGATTCGACTGGGCGCCGGAACGAGGCTCCCAACTAGGACATCAGAATGACTCGTTCTCTGCTTCTTCACGCTGGATGTCTCCCATCCAGTAGCGCTTAGCATTCTCACGGGTCAGAGGTCGGCGTTTCTGCCTGACGTGCTCAAGAATGTACTGACGGAACTTGAGGGCCTTGACGCGGTTGATGCCTTTAGGGGTCTGTCCTTCCCATAGACGCTCAAACTGCTCTTCTCGGCCATTGAAACTCTCATCCGACATGATGTACACTCCAGTGAGCCGGCGACCTGAGGTGTTGCTTTAAGCGTGCCTATCTTCATCCTTAGTCAAAGGCTTTGCTGGGTTGTCTTTCTCTAAAGCTAATCGTGATGGAAAATCGGCCTCACTTGCCATAATTTCAAGATCTCTTGCAGGCACAGGTTCAGCCGGAGCCAGGTAGGTATTTTTCCTCGCCTCATCACCCTCTAATTGGTGGTCTACTGCCAAGTCCTCAAGATATTCAATCAATTCCTTATCGGTTTCTTGTTTCAGCAATTCAATGGCTAGTTCTCTAGCCTCATCATCGCTATAGAGACGAGTAATCAAATGAATGCAGGCTTTTCTTACTGCAACATCGGCGACTCTACAACCACTAGTAACCAAAGAGCGCAACTTGGTAGAAGAGGAGTCCAACCGGTCGAGACAACTGATTACCTTGGCACGAACTTTTTCCTCAGAATCAAAGAGTGCATTTTCGGCTAAGATTAGAGCGATTTTGGGGTGAGATTCTGCTAAAGGACGTAGAGTGGATGCAGCCCTGATTCTAACTTCTCCGTCTTCATCTTGTAAGGACCATGAAATAAGGTCCCAAATCTTGGCGCCAGAACGAGACACTAATCTGCTCAACATCGAAGCAGCATCTCTTCTCAATCGAAGTTCCTTTTCCCGAATCAATTGGTCGATGTGGTTAGCAGCAACATCCGGCCAGATACTACACAATGATCGCAATCCTCTCCAGGCTTCTTTTCGGCGCCCATCATCAGTATGGCGTAATTCGATATGGAGTAAGGTATCAGTACCGGAAGGGAAGTCCGCAGCCAAATCTCCAAGGCAGTGAGATGCTGCTTGCCGAACCATCAGAACATCATCATCCAGCAACTCTGCAAGAATATCCAATAATTGCTCAGAATTACGCATTGCACAGATGGGTAAAACTTCAATTCCAGCCATGCGAACTTCAGGATTGTTATCCACTAATGCCATTACTAAGGCATCGTGCATTGGTTTTAGTGGCCCAGTAATCATTCTCGGAAGGGCTCTAATTCCGGCAGGTCTGCCAACTTTGACAGTTCGACCTTCAAATAACACTTCAATAATCGAAACATCCCCTCTAGCTAGAGGAATCACATCCTCTCTTTCGATTTCACTCCAAGGTCCGATTTGTATTATTCGAACTTTTTTCTTGCGACTTCGCCGATTTCCAGTGTTGAGAGGTTTGCCTGTTAAAGGATGTCGGGCGATAAATTCGTCGGCCATCTGCATCCACCAGCGGCCGCGCATCACGCCATCAGACATGAAGGTATGCAGCATAATGCGTTAATTGTTCAAACATTCACCAAACCACAAAGAACAAGGCCATCTAGTATTGCCAAAACATTATGGGAGGCAGTGAGAGGTTGGGGTCTGCTCTGCTTTGTATCCTTCTGTTGGCTTCAATAATGGCTCCCAACATGGGTCAGCAAGTGCTCAATGATATCGGCGATAGAGAGGAAGTTGTTATCATCCATGATAATTGGTCAAGCAATGGGGCAACACTAACTGAACTCAACATCAGTGAAGAGGGCAAACCATTCATGAAGCGCCCGGATTTGCCATTCACCAACGTCAATAGTCTTCCAATAGCCAAGACAGGAGCGACTTCGGTTGCAATACCCGAATTGGGGGAAGTATGGGTAATCGGCGGGAGAGAAGACCCGAACCCCAGTCAAAACAATGATGAAATGGCAACCAACATGGTGGAGGTCTATGACATTGCTAATGATGCGTGGGGTGGTGGCGGCGGGATGGATAGTGCCCAACAATATGCTGGCTCTGGCCGAGTTGGAGATTTAATCGCAGTATTGGGTGATTGGTGGCCGACCAATACTAATCCTAGAAAAAGTTCTGTCGGCATGAATCAAGTCTACAATCTAAGCAACTCCACTTGGTATGAGGGTGCTTCATTTCCATCTGAGAGGGCCGTGGGTAATGCTGGTGTCGCAGCCTTGGGAGATTACATCTACGTGGTTGGCGGAGTTAGTGCATATGGCGGAACTAATCCCACAAATCAGACCTTGAGATATGATCCTGTTAACGATGAATGGGCGGTAATGGCGAATATGAATCGCTCTCGTTGGGGCTTGACTTTAACAGAATATCATGGCTTGCTATATGCCATTGGTGGAGCAATGAAAACCTCCGCAAGTACATGGTATCCACCGGTAGTTTACGATGATGTGGAAGTCTATGACCCAAGTAACAATACTTGGTGGGTTCTACCTAATATGCCAAGAGCATTATTCGGCCATGAAACAGTGGTACTTCATGATGAATTGGTAATATTTGCTGGCAGCACTGGCTCAAAGAGCGACAAGGCATGGGGATATGACCCCACAACTGGAATCTGGAGAAAATTATCTGACCTACAGATTGGCTTCTTTGATTTAACTGCTTCAGTTCTCAATAACAGTATTGTCATGGGCACAGGAGACATGTCTAACTACCTCTATAATTCGTGGGGACTTGTCTACATTTCCGATATGATGGTAGCAGGAAATATCAGTTCAACAGAAGGATGGATTCAATCACCAGCAATGGACTTACGCCCAGCCACAGAGTTCACCTGTAGGCCAATCCGAATAGATATCGCTGCTAATACTCCTACTGGCACCTCCGTAGACACTCAAATCCGCAGCCATATGGTTGCAGTAAGCCTTGGCTCAACCATGTGGGAGGGGCCAGATGGTACAATTTCTAGCTGGTATTCGAGTACCGATAGCATTCTTTCCCTCAGCAATGCAAATCATTTGGCTTACCGAGTGCGGATGAAAACTACGGAAATGATGAATTGGACAACTCCTGATATCAACAATATAACTTTGGATATCGACCATGCAGGATTTTACCAAGCACCACCACCGATTGTACATGCTTCTAGCGAAGCAATCCCCATCATCACAGGTCATCATATAACCAATGGTACTGCCTTAGATGTGCTGTGGATATCCACCACCAATGGCAACCAGCCTAGCCAAACTGTAGCGAGTATCAGTAGAGACCCAGAATCGGGGGATATAACAATTGAAGATGGATTTGGCCTTGTTGAAAATTATTCGGCTGAACTAATTTCTGCATTAAATGGAGATCGCAGAATCCAGTGGAATATCACCTTGGCTGATGGAATCTCAGATGATAGATTGCGTTTCGGCACCAAAAGTGTGCCACATTCAGGAATTACAATCGAGCACGTCCTCAGTGATATTATCGAATTGGACAATGAATTGGAGGTCTCCATAGAGTCAGTGTCTAGCCGCTGGCCTGGGCAAGGGCAATTATTGGAAATGGCAGATGGTGGAGTGGTTTCTGAAGGGGCTGAACTACTGGTCAAGGTAAAGCCATTTTTCCCCTCGACAATGCAAAACCACAGTGGAGTGAATCTTGAATCAAGACTTGAACTAAGATTGACTAGTACTAATTCCGAAGGTCAAACAACTTGGTGGAATGAAACTACAGATTGGCTTTATATGGCAACATCAAAAGTGCATTCATACACTCTAAATCAAAGTCTAAATGGAAGTCTTGAAATTGCTGTTAGAGCAAGGTCATCACTTACTTACAACATTACAAGCGGCCATGACTCAATGATGATTTATGTTGATGATGGGGGACCAATTTTAATTTCAACCAGCCCTGAAAATGGTGCTTATATCAATTCTCAAATTAGCCGCCAGGCCTCGATAACACTTTGGGAGCTTGGAGGTCTAAACATCCCTAGTCTAGAATTACTAACTTGGGTCGAAGCGGTTGATGATGGCAAAAATGGAAGTCCAATGGATGGCCAAGCCCAATCTGAAGAGATGGTAATAACGACTTTTTATGCTCAAAACCAAGGCCCATTATGGTATCTAAATTTCACTATTAATGATAGCGCAAATTCTGACCACGGTAATGTGCAAGTTTGGCTGAGCGGCCTTGATGTGGTGGCTCATCCATTCGAAAATAATGGCGAAGGTAAGCCATTCCTATCTTGGCAAACAAGGGATGCACGCAAAGGAGTATTGGAATCAATCACAATAATTGGAACTGAAGTATTAGGCCAAGGCATGAGGATGGAGCCAGGGATTGTATCGGGTTGGACAATCGAAGTCAGTGATGCAAATGATATTGAGGATATTGACAAAATCGAATTATTGCTCGGAGGAGAGGCAGAACTGGGAATTAGATGGCTGTCAGATGGACGAGGCTGCTCTGCCTTGGATGAGAGAATAATCAGTGATAGCCTCACATGCTCAAGCAGTACTATTACCGGAAATCTGGTCGTTGACATCAGTTTTGCCCCTACTTGGAGAATCAACCCAAATGAAGTTTCAATCGGTGCGTTGGATATCGTTATTTTTGACATCGACGGTAGAGCACAATTTGCATTAGAAAATCAATGGTTCTTGACAACCGATTTGGTTCTCAGTAATTTCAATTTTACAGATGTTGAAGGGAATGTACAAGGTGAGATTGAAGATGGCCATTACCTTGCAATGGGAGATGAAATGCGAGTAACAGCCAACATCAATCATGGCCAATCCGGATTAGCAATGGATGGACTGGTATTATTGAGATGGCAAGGGACAATTAGTGGCGAACAATGGAGTGGAGAACAAGCCGTTGAATTAGTCAACGGAAGCATGGACACGCTAATTCTTGACCCACCAAGAGGCGGTAGTGGAGAATTAAAACTGACAATATTCGATGAAATGGGCTGGCAAACCTTGGGGGAGTTAGGACCAATTTTGATCCACGTTGATGAGCAAGACCCACTTCTACTCACAGCAGCTGAACATAATCTTCCAAGCCGCTACCACCTCGACGAAGTAGTAGTAACTGCCAGTGTTAGAGATGATATCGACTTTGAGAATTCAATTACCGCATGGTGCCAAATTCGGGGTAATGGACTTGACTGGCCTGCTATCTCTCTAACTCTCCCACCGGTTGGGGTATTCAACGATAGAAGTGTGTACTCATTCAAGTTCAATATGAGTGGACTCGGACGTCCTAGCGAATTACCTAGTGATTCTACTATAGCTTGCTGGCTTACTGGAAATGATGCTGCTGGTAGAGAAATCTTCAGTGAATCAGGAGTTAATTCCAACACCACGCCTTGGTTGGAATTGGAATTAACCAGTACTGGGCCTAACTTGAGAATGACCACTTTCACTAGCGATTCAGATTCAATAGTAATAGGTGATAAATTCCGTGTCTCTCTAAAGGTCGACAACCTGGGAGAAAGCATAGAACAGTCAATAACGCTCAACATTACGATGACCTCTCCCGATGGTCAGGTCTTGATGGGATGGAGTGAAACTAGGACTCATGGCTTAGTGGAGAATGGCATCTGGACAATGACCATTGATTTGTGGCCAAAACAAAGCGGAGATTGGATATTGACTGCAAGTGTTGACCCTGATGACCATTTACCCGAACTTAATGAAGAAGATAATAGCATCAGTCTTGAAGTAGAAATGACCGGAAAGCCGGAGGCCTTCCTATCTCAAATTGCCGAGCCTACAATGTATGGAGGGGGGGCGATAGTCATTCTACTAGTGGTTGTTTTCTTAATTAGAAGATTACCTCGTAAGGAAGAAGAACAATTCATTGAAGAAGAAAAAGAGTTGGTCAAAATCTCTGACCCCCTACCAACAAGTGCAGCAAAACCAAAACCTGCACATGTGCCAATGATTGCTACTACCGAAATATCTGCCAGTGCCTTGGCTGCATTAGATAGTCTGAAAGTCCCAGAACCCTCAAAGAATGACAAATCAATTCCGCTCGTCGGTACAAGAGTCGCTGATTGGGAAGGCTTAGTTTGGACTGGCGAATACGAATATGACGAAGAGGGCTCATGGTTTGTTGGCCCTGATTGTGGGCGCTGGAAGCAGGATGATGAGGGTGGGTTTACTCGTTTATCCTGATTTCTTCTCTCTGGCGAATAACAGCATCAGGTAATTATCTTCTGTCAATGTGTAGACCCTGCCTACAGGTTCTAGCAGTAACGAGACTGAGAGAGAAGCCAGGACCTTTACAGGTCGGATAAAAACAAGTCTCCACTCAGAGCCCAAGAATGAATCCTACTGCTATTCTTCAATGGCAACTTTTCACCCTCTGCAGGAACCATTATCCAGCGCCATGAAGAACGAATAGAACGAGGTAAGTCTATCCACCATTCCTCAAGAATACCTGGTTGACGTGTTTTCACCATAATCAATTCACCAACCATATCTGAGAGTGTTTTCAACCTCGCCAAATGTTCTTCTGGGTTTTCGAGCATTTCCGAATTTAACTCTAATTTCACGACAATATTCTGACTTGTAGCATGAGCGGATTGCAATTCTTTGAATTGAGCCCGATGGTCGATACAGACAAGGGAAGAGCCCATCATTATACAATCGATTAAGTCTTGATGATTATCGGTATGCGGGTCAACCAATAACCGTGAACAATTGCGTCCCAAAGTCTTGAGAGCGGAAATTGGTAAAGTTTGGCCTTCCTTCCTACGAATTTCCAACATCACATCAAGTCGTGAAAGACGCTTATCGGAAATGCTGATACTACTGGGTAGTAGCCTATCACCAAATAAGACAAAACGCGACCATTTGCTGTCTGGCATGAATGGTGCGCTGGCCTTTATGTTCATTAGTTATTCCACAAAGGATTTGCACCATGGGATTAAACAATAGGGACCGCCTCTCAATCTACATGCCAAATAGGCGCTTCGGGCATAAGATGAAAATTTCATCGGAATTGCGCGCTGTCTATCAATTAATCCGCAAATATCCTGGTGTCTCAAATAAGGGCATTGTCGAAATGACCGATAAAGACGAGCGCATTCCCGATTTCTTATCCGGTGAGGTGGGAGTTAATCGAATCCTCAAGAAATTGCGCACTGAAGTAGCACTTGGAAATGTTCCACCCGTCGTAGAGCGTGCCCTAATGGTTCATGATAGAATAAGAGGTGCAGGCTTAGGAGATGCTTTTCGATATTTAGTCCGCAGTGTTGAGAGGGGAGATTACTTTGGCCTGCGAGAAATTCAGAATGAATTAGGAAGAAATAGTAATTCCTTCCAAAAGAAATTCAATAATCGCATCCCAACATTAGCTGGAGAAATTCCTGAGATCGATGAAATCTACCAAGCATGGTTGCGCTTGCGCTATGAGAATAATCCAATCGTTGCCATGCACGTTGAAGAATGGTAATGCAAGACTTGAAGGTGGCTTGCCATCACAGTTAATCTGAGCCCGATGTCCGATAAAGCAGCAGATGATATCCTTAGGGTATTGGCTTTAACTTGGAGAGGGGCAGACAAAACACTCAGCAGAGATACCATCGCTCGTTCTTGGAGCCTTGACCTTCAGTGGTTGAAACCAGATGAAGCCGAAGCTGCAGTCGAGCAATTATTAGAATATCATTGGCTGAAAAAAGAGGGCGATAAATTATCGCCAAACATGAATTTAAAGAATATTTCGGCGCCCTTAGGTTGGTTCCCAAGGCCAAGTATTCTACTCCATCCACCACCATTTAGAAAGCCCAATGAAATCATTCAAGAGAGTGGGGAAATAACTGCTGAATCAGCTATCCTTGATGATATTAAAAAACAACCTGTGGACATAATTGCCGATATTACAGGATTGGTCAAAGAAGAAGTTTTACGACGAGCCAAGCGCAAAAAAAGAGCCTTGGGGTGTGTAGAAGATTGGTTCTGCTTAGCCTTGGTAGCGAGAGAGCAAGGGATTGCAGTTAAACCGCTTATAGAATCATTGCGCGACTGAATTTTCGGTGCCCTTTGAAGCACTCATCACAAGCAAGATTGGAAGCACCATGACAGATAAGATGAATGAGAATAAAACTGTCAATGAGGTAACCAAACCAAAGTCTCGAATCACCGGCATTGGAGATAATAACAAGACCATGAATCCACACATCGTGGTCCCCGAAGAAAGAGCAAGAGCAACTCCGGTAGTTGACAAAGTCCTCTTCATCGCTTCCCATGGGTCATCACCCTCAGCACATTCAATCTCAAACCGGCGCCAGATGTGAATCGAGTAATCTATTCCTATTCCAATCGTCAAAGCGGTCACCATAACAGTCAACACATTCCAATTCAAGCCAAAAATAACCATCGAACCAACTACCCAAAGAGTCGCCAAAGCAACTGGAGCAAGGGTCAACATCGCTGGCATTATACGACGTGTAAGTAGGAACAGAACTGCAAATGAAACTCCAAGACTGATAGCCGTTGACTCAACTTGAGAATCGTTCAGTCCTTGCAATACCGATTCAAGCATTACAAGGTCACCGGTCACAGTGATTACTGCAACATTTGATAGGGCATTTCGAATTGTTCCGCTACTATCTGTTGAACCAAGTTGTTGTTCAATCTCCTCGATGATATTACTACTCTGAGCGCTGGTAATGGCAATAACTCTGATTTCCATCCTCGAGTAGACGATTTCACCATCTTCTATGTGAACGACGACTTCGATTCGCTCAGACCAAGTTCTGCCAGAAAGCGGGTCGCTAACTCCGTCATCACTGCTTAATTCTACTAAGGCGGCTGACAGGTCTATTCCCTTTTCAACATCATCTCTAATCAAGGATTCCCCATACATCACGAGGTTATGGCGTTCTCCAAAATCTGAATCTCGCTGTACCTTATCCCTAAGCACTGTGTATATTCCTTCGTAGGCTGGGTGGTCTGAAGAGCGTTCGACGCCGACAACTCCATGAATATGGCCAAGTCGATTATCCAAGGCATCAAGTTGGGCTAGTAAATCAGCGCCATCTGGGATGGTCTGTTGTCCATCAATTGGTTCCCAGAACAAGTAGACTAGTTTCCAACCAGATGCAATATATGCATCTTGTAATTCTCCACGTACTTGCATGATTGGCATCTCATCATCGAGAAAATCAGTCAAGTCAAACTCTGTTTCAAGGCTAGCTGCGCTGAGCAGAGAGGCAAAAGAAATTATGACTGCAGTAATCAATACTGCCGCTTGATGGCGCTTCTGAATTCCAAGAATGCGCTCAACAGCCTTTGGGAATTGCAATGGCCCTCTGTGAACTCTTTCCACGCCGCTACGATTCATGACAACATGCATTGCACCTACCACAACTGTTGAGACGATGAAAGCGGATATTACACCAAAGGCCAAAGCCAAACCAAAAGTACGTATTGGAGGTAAGTCCGACAAAATGTTCGATAAGAAGGCAGCAACTGTAGTTAACACTGCCAAAGACAAAGCAACTGAAAGCCGATTACAGGAAAGCAACCAAGACTGTGCAGCATCTAGGCCCTGGCCTCGGTATGCCTCATAACGACGTTGAAGATGGATAGAATAATCAATACCCAAGCCGAGAATTAGAGGGGCTACAGCAACCTCCAAGGCAGAGAATGAAACATCCATCGCCGCCAATAAACCATAGGTCCAAATCATCGCACAGGACAATCCAACGAGTGGAAAGGCGACTCCACGCTTTGAGCGGAATGCAATGGCCAAAACAACCACCACGACTAAGGTTGAAATGATGACTAACAATACTAGATTATCGAAAGTGCCAGCATCGATATCATAGGAAATTAAATCTAAAGAAACGACCGAGTAAGTTAATCCAGACCCAGCAGATAGATTGGCAAATTCTTGACGAAGTAGGTCTTGCTTAACCTGCCTCTCACTGACCTCCAAAGAAGGATCAATTTCCAAAACCCAAAGCGTAGAAGTAGCGCTTGGGATACCTTCTCCAGACCGATCGTCGAGATAATTACAAACCTTGCTATAAGAGAGGTCTCGATGCAATAAAGAGTCACGAGCAAAAGCAGCTACCGAGTCTAATTGCTCGTCTCGAGAACTAAGACAATCGACATCAGAGCCCACCACTAAATCTAGCAAATGAGTCCAATTTGTCAATTCTGAAATTAATGTACCATCTCCTTCCTCGGCGAGAGCCGTTTCAATTATCGCTGGAGCAGCGATTTCATTGACGATGAGTCCTTGATGGCTTTCGGAGAGATTGCGAATCACCTGCAAGTGACTATGCATCAATTGTATATTTTCAATAGCCAAAATATTGCCACCATTTTCAGCCTTAACATGGATAAAAACGGGCCTTGATTCGCTAGGGAAATATTCTTCCATCCTTTGCTTGGCGTTTGAAGCATCTCCATCGGGTGAAAATTCAGCTAAATCCGTGTGGAAGGATGGAAGGTCTGGAACTAATTGTAAAAGAAGAACGACAGTGACTAGGGCAGAAACAGCTAAAATTGGCCACGAGGCCCTCTCAAAGTGCTTTCCTGCCTTTTCTAGCCAAGCAGGTCGCTCCTCCTGCATGAACATCGCAGCAAGGTGGGGTTGATAATGGAAAGGGCCGACAGTGCCCCTTACAGAGGTATTGAAAGGAGAGCGCCGTAACATCGCTGCTTGCACAAGGTTGAAACAGACCTCTAAGTTCGACGAGTCGATTAACATGCCAATCAAGGTCCTTCTCCGCGAGAAAAATGAACTGCGAATCCGCTTCATTGGTGAAAGCCACACCTCTCTACAACTATTCCGTCAGCGCTGCAATGACCACAAGAATGTGGACTATGCAAACTACTTCCCGGGACATCCGGACCTCGATGAGCCAGAGTTTTACTTGAGGACCAAGGGCAATACTTCTGCTGAAAAATTGCTAAAAGACCTGTGCTCAGATTTGGCTAAAGATTTCTCCAGCACCACCATTTGAGTAGGTGGGCTGCATGGCTGACCCACTTGCTGAAGGTATGGGACTTAGCGGTTATACCGTTGAAAGCAAAGGCATTGGCGGGATGCTTAAAATGCGTGTTAGCGACTTTCGCGTTGATGAAGAATCTAAATCCGTTTCAACCGATAACAAAGGTAGATTTACCCTCGCAAGGATAACCTTGACAAATTGGGAGACCAATAGATTTGTCAAGCAATTAGCAAAGCGCCTACGAATTTCCAGCAACCGAATCTGGTTTGCCGGAACAAAGGACAAGAAGGCCATCACCAAGCAACTCTTCGTTATCGACACCCATGTCAAGAACGTTGCATCAGTCGACCTCAAGGATGTAGAAATAGACATCTTGGGAAGGACCCACCAAAAACTCGGATTCGGCAGTCATCGAGGCAACCGCTTCACCATAATTGTACGAGGTTGTGCTCACCAAGATGGCAGCCCAATGTCGGAAAATGAGGCGCTTGAGCAGGTCTACCATATCAGGGATTCACTGGAAGAATTGCTCGGAAAAGGCAGATTCCCAAACTTCATCGGGCCTCAAAGATTCGGAGCCAATCGCCCAGTCACACCAGAATTTGGAAGATTTCTTGTTAAGGATGATGTCGCAGGCGCTGTTTCAGCATACATCGGCTTTGAAGGCCAAGGTGAAAGTGAGGAAGTAGAAAAATTCCGCAGCCATTGGCGAGAACATGGAGATGCTGAAGCCGCCATCGAATTAGCTCCAAAACATCTTGGATGGGAAAAGGAAATGCTTCACCACCTTATCAAAAACCCTGAGGACTACATAGGGGCCTTTACAAAAATGCCGAAATCCCTGCAACTATTAGGGATTCATGCACTTCAATCTCTCGTTTTCAATCACTTATTACAAAACAGAATCAAGGATAATCAGCCAATTACAATCCCAATCATCGGTGACGTTGTTGGACCGGTAGACGAATCAGGTAGCCTTGAGAGCAAGCGCATGGTTTTGGCGAATGAAAGTACATTGCCAAGACTACAACGAAATTGTCAGATGGGTAGGCTTGTGCCGACAGGAGTCTTACCTGGCTCTGAAAGTGAGAACTTAGGACCTCATGCAGAAATGGCCATGAAAGACTTGAAACTTCAAGACTTCACATGGAAAGTAAAATCCATTCCAAGATTATCCAGTAAAGGTGCAAGAAGACCATTGGTATCGACCTTTAGGGAATTAGTCGTTGATACAGTACCAAAGGCAGATCCAGAAACTTTGGATAGGCGTTGGAATGAAGGACCACAAGAAGGAAGTCGTTGGCATCCAGAAGGTGCTTGTTTGAGGTTTAGATTCACCTTGCCAAGTGGAACCTATGCAACCACTCTGTTGAAGGAGTTCATGCGGGTTCCAATTAGGCAACTCTAAGCATCATCCATCAAAGCACCAACAAGTAAAATTGTGCAACAAGTTACTGTACAACTAGTATCTAGCAACTAGTGTTTTCTGATTTTATCAGAGCAAGCCAATTTCAAGGACTTCAACTTCCCCAACATCGCCAACACCTTTGACCTTGCCTTCAAAGGAATCAACCAATCCCTCACCATCGTCCATAACGACATGAAGTTGAATGAAACGAAGACCAAAGGCCAAGGGCTTCAACACAACAGCTTGGATGTCAAAGACATCATCAGCCAATCCTCTAACTCTATCGGCAACAGCCTCGATGTCGGTATCTCCATCGGCTCCCATTATCTTGTATGTTATTGCAACTAATCCCATAAAAAATCACCTCAGGGTCCTTGAAAACCACATTCTGGACAAATCCAAGCAACCGCTTGATTGCGGCAACGTGGGCTGCGGCCAATTGCATGGCTACATTGTGGACATGGGAATGAAGTACTGGCCGCATCGACCAATGGTACTCCAGATGCTGTACAGACGGTTGCGCGCTCACTCATAATAGTAGCCTCGGGCGTTTGGCCCAAACGGTCCCCCTCTTTATGATTGCTCAAATGAGAACCTAAGGAATTAGGCTTCAATGACAGACAGTCTGCCGTTTCTTCCACTACTGATAATCATATCTCCAGCATGGCGTCTTGCCCAGCCTGCTTCGATTCTGACAAGGTCTCCAACCCCAACTTTCTCAACTTGTTCTCCCCATAAAACAAGGCCCACAAATCCAGTTTCATCTCGCCCACAAGCAGCCGCAACATAACCGGTGTAACGCTGATTGCTAACATATCTGCGGGGGTATTTTCTCAAGATGACGATTTCTACTCTGGCGAATGGCCGTTCGGCCACAAGTGATTGGATAGAAGTTCTTGGGCTAGGAGTAGGAGGAGGGGTTTTGAATTTCTTAGCAGGAGAAATGTCCCTATTCAATCCGGCGTGCTTCAATATCGCTTTGGTCCTTGCATCGATGGCCATGAAACTCTGTGCATTTATTCTTTCACTATTAAGTCGTCTATTCTGATTCCGTATTCCTTCTTACTACTCTAAATCCAGTTGCCACCGTTTGAATCTCTTCTTCCTCTTCGCTATCATTGAATGCGACCTCCATTTTTCCAGTTATATCAGGACCGCCTCTTCCTACCAACCATAATTTGTAATTGAGACAGACTAGGTAGACTTCGCTTGAGGAATTGCGGCTTGCTTCAGGTGAGAATCGCTTGACTTTGGAGAAGTATGGCTTCACGCTCTTGATCAAATCATCGACGCCAACGCCTTGGAATAACTTCGTGACGAACTTTCCGCCAGTACACAATAAGGGCAGAGCAAAATCGAAAACTTTGGCTACGAGGTCGATTGCGATGGCTTGGTCCATCTCCCAACGCCCGGTAATATCGGGGGATATATCTGAGATGACTACATTGAGTGGTTTTCCATCCAGCAAGTCAAGAATTCTATCTTGAGTTTGAGAGTGGGTAATATCTCCAACTAGTAATTGGGCACCATCAACGGGTTTTGATGATTCAAGGTCAACCCCGATGACGACCCCTTGTTCTCCGACTTCTTCAACCGCAACCTGAGTCCAGCCCCCAGGGTGGGCGCCCACATCGAGAACAACATCTCCTTCTTCCATAATCTCGAAACGGGTTTGGATTTCTTTCAACTTGAAGGCTGAACGGGCACGATATCCCTCTGCAACAGCCTTGCGTCGCCAAGGGTCGCGTTGATGGTCCTGCACCCACCTATCTGCCATGATATCAAACCCATGGCGGCGCCATTCAGACATATATTCATTGGTAGGTGCATGTTGGAATGGTCGTGGCAGCGAAATCTTGGATGCTGATTCTGCTGCTATTATTAGCAGCAATTCCTAGTTCTAGTCAGGCATCTCCGAATGAGGAATACAAAGGAAGCAAGGTGCTTGTTGAGGAATTGACGGCTACTTGGTGTGAGTATTGTGTCATAATCGACCCACAGGTCGTGGAGTTACAACAAGTTCATGCAAGTCGCCTGATTACCATAACGATTCACCCCGAGGGTGACCCACTCAACAATATGGCAATGAATTTGAGAGCCGCTCATATCAATATAAATGAGGCTAACGGCACACCTGCGTTTTGGTTAGATGGGGCTTTCTATGGACAAGGTGTCATCGATATGTCTTCTCTATCACGTCAAGTGATGAGGAGTGAATCTAGTCGGCCGAGCAGCAGTGAGTTAACGATGAGTCCAACTACTGAAGGGATGAATATTGAATTAATAAGTAGTGAAGAAGAGAGAAATGGCAGTAGATTGACAATCATGTTAGTTGAAGAATTGATAACATTGCGAAAAGGTGTAGCATCAAATAGTCAAACCGAATTTCATAATGTATTATTAAATTCATTTTCAATATATCTTGACAACAAATCCACCGAGGAAGGTGGAATTGGTTGGAATCTACTTCAATCAGAATTTACCTCAGACTCAGTCACTCTACGATTAACCAATAATGAAACTTTGGAAGATGATGTATTTTGGGTAATAATCCATGAAAGAAATAATTCATCTTATCCATTAGCAGTTATTTCAAGCCTTGAAATCGACAACGCCCCGGATGCTGATGATAGTTCTTGGATTTGGTTATTGGTAATTGTTGGAGCATTTGGCATTTATCTTGCATTTCCCATGAAAAAGAAGGATTAACCCTGCGTCCGCACTCACCCTGTCTTCCTCCCTCTTGAAACCAATGTCTTATTGTTTGATGCAGGAGCACCATGGCATTGATAACCCATCAAGTATAGTCCATGTATAATGGAAGGTCATTGGGAACACGGAACCAAGCAACAAGAGCAACCAGAACGAGAGTGGATAGTTGAATACCGCGTAGATATCGAGAATGCCTCATATCACCACCTCTCAATGTTAAAAGGAAAGAATGTCAAATCCGTTCAAGCGACATTATTCGAAGAATTACGCGTCGAATATAGTCATGTCGAGAGAATCGATGTAACCGTCATCAGACTTGAACCGGTTGAAACTCATTCAAAAGCCCTAGACTTTGACATGAGTACAATGTTTCAGCCCTAAGACTTCTTGAGATATTCGATAAGGATTTGTTGACCATCGGATAATACATGCTCGCCATATGAATCTACGACGACTCCATCAACAGACATCACCATCTCATGAGTATCGTTAACTCGGTAGGTGCTGACTCCATCTTCTGCAAAATAAACATCCCAAATCTGAAAGAAAACACCTAATTTAACCTCTGTAGGTTCGGGAGTTTCGACATGTAACTTTCCCGAATCATCATGGCTATGAGCAAAGTGCATTCCCTCGCATTCATCGGTAGCGATTCCAGTATTTGCCGGAATCAAAACTTCATTACCGTTTATCTTTATGCTCAAAGAAGGATGGAAGTGAGAGCCCACTTGGCCATGGTCATCGAGGCATTGATGAGCTAAATCATAATCCAATCCAGAATATTCTCCATCGTGCTCGGCCTCGATAACTGCTTGTTCATCAGAACTAAGAGTTATAGAAATAATTACACCGATTAATACAGCACCAAGGATTAACATAATTCCGCCGAGGGATTTTTGACTCATTCTTCCTCATCTCGTGTAATTGGTTTGACAAAGCCACTATTCTTCTTGCGCTGCGACCTCTTGATATCCTTGGTCTTGACAACCAATGCAGCCTGTGATGCCACGGGGTCCCATTGGTCAGTACCCTGTAATTTCCTTAATTTCATGAACATGACGAAAGCGATAATGTCTGCAAGGTGTGCAACGCTACAATATTGGCAGAAAGTCATCTCCAAAGGTACAATTTCGACGTAAAGCAGGTATAGTGCGATCAGTATTCCAAAACCAGATGTAACATAACCGATATCGAGGTATGTCTTAACCCATTTTGCATTATGTTCCTTACGAATACTTAGAGCCAAAAATCCGAGTAGGGAGAATGCAAACATTCCCACCAAACCCCACGGGATTCCAAGTATTGGCACTGTATTCCAATCGGAATTAGCCAACACATCTCCACAACTAAAGGAGCTAAATGCAGAACAACCGATATCTCCTCCTAACTCATGATATTTATTGTGGAACCACCAAGTGTGAGTACTGACTGTGAAACCACCTAAGAGGACCAAAGAGAGGCCTGCGAGCAATCTATCCCTTTGGCTTGAAAAGAATTTATTTGAAAAAGCGATGAACATTCCGCTTAGAATTATCAGTGCATGGCCAGCCAATAGCAAATTACTGTCAACCATCAAGCACCACCGCCCATACCATCTGTTGGAACAATTTCTACCAAACCATCAATCAAATCTTGACTTGGATTATTCCGCTGATTCCAGACAACTATGCCATTTGGCGAGAGAATATAGGAAGTTGGTGTTCCCTGAACTCCCCAATCATTCATCGAAGATGCATCTCTATCATCAACATAGAGAACTTTGTTGTGAGGTCCACCATCTCTTGTATTGCAATTTCTTTTGCCATGATAGCAGCCCTCAAAGTCTTTCTTTTCCTGAAAGGCGATTATTTCTTCAGGGCTTGAGGTGAATTCATCACTAGATTGGAAATCCACTGCTACAGCGATAAACTGGACTCTTCCAAACCAATATTCTGATAATTTTTCAATCTCATCAGAATATGACATACAAAGTGGACAATCCGTTGACATGAATTCTACAACAAACCAGGTAGAATTGTAGTCACCCTCGGTCCAATTTGATTGGAATAAGGAATAAAGGTCGAAATTATTCCATACATCTCCCGCCAATGCAACATGAGATTCGCCCTTAATATTAGGTGGCATTTCACCTTCATCGACTCCGATTGGAATAGCATCTGTTGTGGAAAATACCAAAATAACGGCAATAAAAAATACCCCTGAGACAACTAGTATGCTGCCCACCCTGCTATCGCTTTCTGCTCTCGTTGTTTTCGCCAATTCATTGGTCTTCATTTTCCCACTTCCTTAGAGTCCAATTTCTTCTATAAGACGGCGCACTGTATGGCGGATTGAAGCCTCACTATCGAATGATGGATTGAATCCTGTTGCCAATAATCTGTCAACTGCAAGCATGGCCTTAGGAACATCTCCCGCCCAACCTCTGTCGCCTCCAGTATATTCTATACTGACATTTTGCAAGCCGCTTTCTTCGACGACAATTTCAGCGATTCGGCGAACCGAACAAGTGTCACCGGAGCCGAGGTTGAAACAATTGATGTCTTCATCTTGGCCTTCAACGATATGAATCATCGCCATAGCACAGTCCTCAACCTCCATGTATGATTTCTCTTGCCGGCCATTTCCGAGAACTTCTAGGCGCTTAGGATCTGCCTTTAATTTGTGGATGAAATCGAATATGACTCCATGTGTTCCTCTTGCTCCAACGATATTTGCGAATCGGAATATCCAACACTTGAGGCCAAAAGTGCCAACCCAAGATGTTAGTAATGCTTCACCTGCTAATTTACTGGCCCCATACAGGGAAATCGGAAACAATGGCGCATAGTCTTCAGGTGTAGGCATTACTTTGGCTTCCCCATAAACGACTGATGAAGAGGCAAAGGCGATGTTTTTTACTCCACTCAAGCGCATTGCTTCTACAACATTGTAAGTTGCTACTGTACCTTGCCTAAGGTCGGTATCAGTTACTCTTGTACCTAAGCGGATGTCTGGGTTAGCAGCCAAATGCCAGACCATGTCGATATCTTGCATTGCCGTAGTTAGACTTTCAAGGTCTAGTAAATCTCCAACTACCAATTCTATATCCTCACCGTGGTGGCGGAGGAACTCTTCCTTTCCGCTCGAGAGATTATCATAAATTCGAAGTTGATGACCCTTTGAGAGTAACTTGTCTGCAAGATGGGAGCCGATGAACCCAGCGCCGCCTGTTATCAATGAACGCATCTTATTCATTGGCGGCGAATCTCGCTGATGATTTGACATTTGCGACACTACGACATGCCTCTTTTCAATTTATTTTGATTCAAACTCTCACCGTGTTCTATTATTACTTAGACGGAAAGGGACAAAATTGCCAGCGAAGTAGTGCAGCGTTGGTAAAGCAAAATGCACTAATGGATGTGAAGAAAATGCCAAAAGGAAAACAACAAAATAAGCCCAAGAACGAACAAGATGGACAAAGCGCAGGGAAGAGCCCCTCCTTGTTAGTAGGATATGTCCGCAAGAGTAACGCCGGTGGAGCCCTGAAAGTTTCAGTAAACACCAGTGCCTTTAGCGACTGCAACACCTACACTACCAGTGACGGACAATCATACGTCCCTCTGGTTATCAGCATGGCAGCACTACACCGCGTAATGGACGGAGAGCGCTCTGTAACCACCATCAGCCACCTACTGCCTGAGTGAACAACTAAGCAGTAGCACGAAACGGCGGTCGAGACTCAAACCCGCGTGCGATGTGAAATGTCGGAAAAAGCATTAAACAGGGCGCGGCGCGGGAGGAAACTGATGGAGAACACCTCGGGCGATGAATTCACCATTATCGCCGGCCTCCCTATGTACAATGAGGAGGAGACAATTGGTACCATCGTCCTACAGGTTAGTGACCACGTCGACAAAATAATCTGCGTCGATGATGGTTCCTCTGATAGTTGTGCCTCGATCGCCACCCGCCTTGGCGCAGAAGTCATCCGCCACCGTTTCAACAGAGGCTATGGTGGTGCATTGAAATCTATTTTTTATCGAGCGATTGAATTAGATGTTGATGTGTTAGTTGTTCTCGACGCTGATGGACAACACGCCCCAGAAGACATACCTCGTTTGGTTCAACCAATCCGTGATGGTGATGCAGATGTGGTCATTGGTTCAAGATTCGTGGAAGGTGGTGATGGTATATCGATGCCCGCCTACCGTAAACTAGGAATCAAAGTGATAACCGCTGCTTCAAATCTATCGAGTGATTTAGGAATCCATGATACCCAATCTGGTTTCAGGGCTTTTTCACGCCTGGCTCTTCAACGGCTTCGATTTGACAGTGAGGGAATGGAATTATCATTAGAATTACTCGAAGATGCCAAAGAAAAGGACCTCACTGTCAAAGAAGTTCCAACTATTATTCGCTATGATGTGCCGAAGGGGTCATCTTACACACCGGTATCTCATGGATTTGTAGTCCTTATTTACGCCCTGATTACCCTCTCTCAAAAGAAGCCATTACTGGTTCTTGGACTGCCAGGGGTTTCTCTATTACTAGCTGGTGCAGCCATGGGAATGCGAGCTGTCAATCAAGTGAGTGAATACACACAATTTACGGTAGGGGCGGGACTCTCGGCCATTTGGGTAGGTGTACTTGGTTTGGCTCTGATAGCAACCGGAGTCGTACTTCAGAGTGCTCGTGCTTTCATGAGACTACTAATCGTGCGTGAATTTGGCATGGACTAAGTCATCTAACAAGTTGCAGTTTTTCTGTACCTCCAAGTCCGAAATACTTCAGACGAGCCTTAACAGGTCGGAATCTCAATGTTGAGTGCAGATGCTGAAGGTAGGTTCTTGACGGCAATTGAGCACGAAGAGCCATGAGCGCAGCCGCACCATCTGGCGCATCTTCGCTCAAACAATCTATTGAATCAGCAAAGGCAAGAGTTGAGCATTTCAGTAAAAAAGTCGGTGAATCCCTCGAAGATGGATTAGAACGACTATACTCAGGTCTTCTTGAGGCTCCAAAAATAACCTTGATATTGATGCTCTTGATGACCGCTTGGTTTGCCAATATGGGGACCTCATTCCAAGACCAAATAGAAGATGACCTCGAAGTTTTCCTCCCTGATGGAGCCGATTCCACCGACTTACTGTTAGAGGTTAGAGAAGAATGGTCGACAGATATTGGCTTGATTTACATTCAAACAAGTAATGCCCGCTTGGGAGAGGGACAAGGTTACAATGTAACTGATGTTAGAGTCCTGAAAGAAATTTCTTGGTTAGAAGGAGATGATGGAAATATCGAAAATGGAACCATGCAACGTGGCTTGGACTGGGATAAATCCGACCGTGGAGTAAACGATGGAATTCTTTGGGTCATCTCCCCCTCCCAAGTAATCAAAGAAGCCAATAGTACAGATTCTCGATTTAACACTGCCTTTTGCGACCAAGTTCTGCAAGAGAGAATCACCCTAAATATTGGCTGTGCTGAAAGAGTTGAGCAATCTGGTACAGGAGGAGCATATAGCATCCCGGATGACCAAGATAGGGTCGATGAAATCGTCGAAAGATTGAGTGGTTCTTTGGCAAGCCTTGCTCAAGATACCAATGGTGATGGAAAATGGGACACCGCTGTTATCATAATTGGACTTCATCACGAGATGAATATTACTGGAGAATGGGCTGATTTCGAGGAGTTTTTTGCCCATATAGACAAGATGATAGACCCTGAAAACCGCCCAATATGGATGTTAAATGAACCAAGCGGTACAAGTTTTCAACAAACTGGATTGACCAAAGTATTGCAAGATGTTTCATCTGCGATATTTGAAGACCTTAAGGCTATGATGCCAATCTCAATTGTTATCGTTGTACTGATTATTACCGCCCTTCATCGCAGTCTGAAAGTGGTTGTTATCTGTGGCTTGCCAATCGGCATGGCCTTGGCAGTAACCTTTGGTACAACCGTGCTGCTAGATATTACCCTGACACCGATGATCGTTGCTTGTGGTCCGATATTGATTGGTTTAGGAGTAGACTACTCCCTACATATGTTGAATCGAATCGAAGAATGTAGAGCTAAAAGACTCGACGAACTAGCGGAACGAAACCACAATAGGAGACGCCAAGGATTAGCAGAAGAGCCCATACCTGACCTCTGGGATGTAGAAGTTTACAAGGCAGCAACCCTCGAAATGTCAAGAACTACCGGTGTTGCAGTTTTCCTTTCTGCCTTCACAACAATGGTTGGTTTCTCGGTCATGATTATGCCCGCAATAGTTCCAGTCATACCGATTAGAACAGTAGGAATGACCCTAGTTATTGGAATCATGTGTACTCTGGTTTTCTCAATAATATTAGTTCCAACATTGGCTTGGCTTCTGCGTTATCATAAGCGTGAAAATCCATCTATGTGGGGAAAAGTAGGGCGCGTTCCAGTAAAGCATTTCCTCATCATCATACTGATAACTGGAGCGATTACAAGTTATGGAATCATCAATATGGACCAGTTGGATAAGCCAATAACCGGTACCAGCGATGCCCCAGATGGAATCGAATCACTCAATACATTAGCAACTTATTCCGAACAATTTGGCGCCGGACAAACTTCGATGTTCATCTTTGATGCCACACAGCGAGCAAATAGTAATGGCACCACACAAATTAGAGATATGCCAGTGCTCGATGAAATGGATCGGCTTGAAAATAAAATCATTAATGATGTCAATAATACCACAACAACTAGTTTAATCACTTTTTTACGCTCAATCCCCATAGTAATTGAGGAGGAAAATACCGGTATAACACTCTACAATGACAGTATGTGGGGATTCCTCCACGACGAATGTTGGACCAGTGAAATTAGCGAAGCAAATCCCCGCTGCACCCTCTTTTATGCCATGGATGCTGACCCTAATGGCCGAACTGGTTGGCGGGCTGATATGGTTGATATCATCTTTGATTCATTGTCGGACGAAGTCCGCTCAATGCTGTTAAATTCAAACGAAGGTAAAGGCTTAGTCTACGTTATTCAACCTTATCTCAACCTCGTCTATGCAGGTGGATTAAGAGACCAAATCGATGACATATTGTTAGAAAACAATACCTTAGTTGGAACGAGTACGAGCAAATTAACCGGCGGCCTTCCCGTCTCTTTGGACATCAACAAAGGAATTCACGATACCCAAACTAGTACCACACTTTGGACGATGCTAATTCTGACACTTGTTCTAATGGCAGTATTCCGCTCACCAAGGCTTGGAATAATCACCATGATTCCAGTTGCTGTAGTCATCCTTTGGCAACCACTTCTAATGCAATCAGGAGATGTCAATGTCAACATATTCACGGCCATGATTGGCACAATCGTATTTGGGATAGGAGTTGATGATGCAATCCACGTGATGCACAGAATCAAGGAAGAAGGAGAAACGCCTCAAGGCATTCAATCCTCCATCGAGCACACTGGTCAAACTATCTTTGAGACCACAGTAACCACAGTGGGTGGCCTAGCGGCTGGATTTTTCGTATCCTTCCCTGGCTTGGAGAATTTCTTCATCATGATGATGTTACTCATCTGCTTCGCATTCCTAACTTCGGTATTCCTTTTGCCAGCCATCCTTTCTGCATCCAAGACTGCTTCAGCCAAAATCAGAGGCCAGCCTTCTTGGCGGGACTTTGGAGATACGCCAATCCTCGAAGAGAAGGTAATAGAAGCGTCTCTTTTGGACTAACACAGAGTGAAAATAAAGCCCTCAATTTGGACACACCTGGGGTATGGGTTTGTCATTCTCAAACGTGGCACTGAGGGCTTACGTAGCCCCTACCCTCTGAGTCAAACCACATAAATCAATGTGCATTTCATCTATTCAAAGTATTGATTTGTTTTGTTTGGACAATAATTACCGACGCAAATTCTTCCAATAATCAAATTCCTCTGGCAATGATGCTACAATCTGTCTAGCTGTCATTGAATACCAATCTTGTGTTTTCTTGCGTTGGTTTCTCACATCAGCGAGTAGGCGATGAATATTCCCTGGTCGTGTTTCAGTTGAATATCCTCTTCTAAGCTTACGTTTTGTTTCATCCCAATATAGCATGTGTATGGTTTCAATAAGTTCAGAATTGGAGAATACTTCAGCTCTGCCAGAAACAGCTTCTATATCTCTTCCGAAAATATGGATGGGCGCCGAGGGTTTGCAAATGACCCATTGGTTGCTCAAAGGCTGTAATGCTATGCGCAGGTCGCGAGAGAGGTATGTGCAAAGAATATTCTCTAGTTCGTTCCTTATCAAGGAATTCATATACTACAATATCAACAGGTAATCAGTAGTGTGACTGAATTTTGGAGTGGAATTCGTGACTGTTAGAATGAGTGTACCAGGCCCTGTCCGAGTGATTGCGGATTCTGATATGCGTCAATGGAAAAAATATGGTGGGAAACCCCTAGCCCCTCGCCCAATTCAATTTACATTACAAGACC
>Ga0066376_10000964_pt1 | contig 27825 bp, 21 predicted proteins | sample Knorr_S15_td_Bot_FD_77009 | JGI IMG/M metagenome (GOLD analysis project Ga0066376, IMG submission 77009) | Marine microbial communities from Southern Atlantic Ocean transect - Knorr_S15_td_Bottom_ad_5009_LV_A | ecosystem: Environmental > Aquatic > Marine > Oceanic | place: Southern Atlantic... | reverse complement strand
CGAAACCGGATTCGGGCAGAGCCGGGCGAATGCCGCTGTCCATGGTCTGGTCGCGGTGGCCCATCTGGTCCATGATGTCGGCCGCCAGGGCGGTGTAGATCGGCTTCCAGTCGTCGTGCATGTCATCCTCTCACAGTCTTGTTGGGGGTTGCTGTCGGTTAGCGGGCAGCTGGGCCCACGACGGTGACGCGGATCAGGCCGTAGCGACGCGGGGCATGAGCAAGCGTCGGTCTCTCGCCAGGGGCAGGCCGGCAAAGGCGCAGCGGTTATTCCACTGATCGACGGCCTGAGCGGTCTTGTACTCGTTGATAATGGCGTGCCGGCCGCGACTGGTCTTGTTGTGTCCGGCGCGATGGACAACCATGACGTGGACGACGACGACGTCTCCGGCCTTGGCGGACATGACGCGGCCACGGCCCTCAGGGACCAGGTTGTCGGCAATGGTGTGGCCGGTATCCGTCTCCCACTCGTCACTCAGGTGGCTGCCCGGGACGACTTCGGTGGCGCCGGCTTCAAATTCGGTGGGATCCAGATAAGTGATAACCGCCGCCAGCTCCGGCACGCTGTGGCGCTCGTAGGGCCAGTCCTGATGCCACCCTTGCGTGGCCTCGAATCCGGGAGGCTTGTTGCGCACCTTGCCGTTGTGGAAGTCGATGTCGGCACCGAGCAGATCGACAATGACCGATACGATCCTCGGCTCGGTGAACTGGTCAAACCAGTAGTCGTCGGCCAGGGTCTGATCCATCATGCCGACGACGTTGTCCGGATTGAACGGATCGGGCTCGAAGCCTGCGGGCGTTTCCATGAGGGCATAGCTCATGTTCTGTGGTCGTTCGTCTCTGTGGGTCACCAGATCGCCGAACCGAGATCTCATTATTTCCATCTCCTCGGCCGAGTAGAATCCCTCCAGCAAGAGGTAGCCTTCTCTGTCGAAGGACTGTTTTTGCTCGCGGTCGAGGATGAGCAGATCTTCCGCCATCGCTGTCTCCTTCAGGTGGTTTGTTTGTGCGCCCAGGGCGCTCACTTCACGCACCTAACGCGCACTATGGAGCATAGGCCCTGGCGGGGCGGCGGGCAACTGTTCAAGCCCGGAAAGCCCTCAATCTCCTGTCTGGGCGGGGAGCTCCGGTCTCGCGGGCGAGGGGAGCACCAGAGCCAAAGCTGCCGTCAGGAGGGGGAGCAGCGTCAGATAGGTGAGGACAGCGCTTACGCCGATCTGATCTGCCGCATAGCCGATGGGCGCGAGAAAGAGGCCCGCCAATCCCCAGCTGAAGCCGAGAGGGAGGCTGGAGGCCAGGCCCGAGTTCTTGGGAGCGAGGTCCTGGGCCATGGCTACGAGGATCGAGTTGGAGGCCAGGAGGAGTCCCCCTCCGAGGGAGAGGAGGAGATACGCCGCCAAGCCATCGGATTCGAGATATCCGTAAAGGGCGGGCCCGGACAACAGCATGGTACCGAAGACCAGCAGTTTCGGGCTGTATCGATCCGCGAGGTATCCAAAGATCAGGCTCCCCACGACGCCGGCGATGTTGTAGATGCCCAACAGGAATCCGCCCTCGGTCGGGGACAGTCCGCGCTCCGCGGCCAGGACGGCCAGGAAGAAGCCGAAGGCCAGTCCGGTGATGGAGCGAAGCACTACGACCAGGGTGATGGCCACGAGTCCCTTACCCTTGCCGCGCAGGCTCTGGCGCAGCGACGTCGAGCTCCCAGGTTCGAAGTGGGGGTTGTCCAACGGTACGAAGCGGAGGATGACAGGCAAGCAGGCCAGTCCCGGTAGCGCTACGAGTGGGAGCAGCTCCAGGCCGATGTGTTGAGCGTAATACGGCGCCCAGAACGGGGTGCAGCCCAGAGCCAGGGTCCCGCCGAAGATGAAAAGCGCCAGACCGAGGGAGCGGCGCTCGCCGCTCAGCTCCCCGGCCAGGGAGAAAACCTGGGGGTGAAAAGCGGCTACGCCGAAGCCGCTCAGGCAGAGGACGACGACGAGAACGGGGTAAGAGGGGGCGATTCCCAGCAGCGGGGCGAAAACGGCCGCTATCAGCAGGCCGGCGATCACCAGGTGACGCCGCGCCATGCGGTCCGCCCACATGCCCAGCAGCGGCTGACTCATGTTGGCGAGGGAGACCACGCCCCCCAGCAGGCCCGCCGAGGTGTTGGTCATATCCAGGCGCGCCATAACGAGGGGGAGCAGGGGGGCCAGCATGGTGGCGTAAGAGTCGACGCAGAAGTGTGCAGCGGTGATGATCAGCAGACTGACCCGATTGGCCGATCCCGGGCGCGGCTGTGGGGGAGGAGGCATCGTCAGTTGCTCCGGCCGGGCGCGTCAAGCCGCCGGCACAGGAAAAAGGCGCAGGAGGTGCCGACCGCAGCCATGGCCGCGCCGATGAAGAAGGGCAGACTGGCGTCGATTTCCACGAGAAGACCGCCCGCCAGGCTGCCGCCAACCATGGCGGTGCTCCAGGCCATGTGTCCCAGGCCGACGAGTCGGCTTTTCTCCTCCGGACTTGCCACCTCGGCGATGAGCGAGGGCACCAGGGTGGAGACGGCCCACGCCGTGGTCGTCAGGGCAGTGCCGAAGACGAACAGACCCATCAGGGATTTGGTGTACACGCCCAGGAGAGCGGCGCTGAGGACGATGCCGGCGGCCGGGATCAGCAGGGGCCAGAAGCGCCCGTAGCGATCGCGCAGGACGCCCGTCAGCAATTGGCCGCCGCAGGCCACGGCAAGTGAGAGGGCGGTGAAGTAGGCGGTGGTGGAGGGATCGTTGCTGACGCGATACACCAGCAGGGGCAGGAGAAAGGACGCCATGCCCCAGAATCCGGTGATGGACAGGCGCAAACCCACCAGCAGGTGCACCTCCCGCCGCTGGAGCAAGGGACGGTACGCCGACCATAGACCTAGGCCGGAGCCGCCGGAGGGGGCAGGTCTGGTTCCCGAGGGCAGCAAGAGAACTGCCAGAGCAAAGACGGCCACCATCGCCGCGGTCATTCCCATACCCAGTTCCTGGAAGGACCACATCGGTTTTACCAGGCCCGTGACGACGCTGCCCAGCGAACCTCCCGCGGTAGAGCTGAGGAAGTACAGGGCGCCCCCGAGGCCGAGCCGTCGGGCGCCGGCCGAGACGATGAGATAGCTCTGACCCGCCGTGCTCCAGTGACCGGAGGAGGCCCCCATTATGACGACGAGGAGGGTGAGGAGCCAGATGCTGGAGGATTGAAACACCAACCCGGTGATCACCGATCCGAGTAACCCCAGCAGCAGGATCGGCTTGAGTCCGACGAGATCGCACAGCCGGCCCGCAACCACGGCGAAAATTCCGCCGAGGGCGAGCATGACGGCTCTCAGGTAGCCGGTATAGAAGGGGATTTCGCCGAGGTCGGCGTCGATGTATACGGGAAACAACGACCCGAAAGGGGCGGTGAAAAAGCCGGAGAGGAAGGAGATGACGCAGAGGACGATGAAGGCCCGTCCAGCCAGCCCCGCTGTCGTGGCGGGGGTTGACTGGACGCCTTCAGCGCCCTCTGCGCTCGGCTCCTCCACTGAATCCGTCGTCAGCGTACTACTTCTTGCTGGCGGCGACGGTATTGCGCAGCACGCCGATTTTTGAGATCTCGATCTCGACGCGGTCTCCGGGCTGCATGAAGTTCCCCGTTGTGGAGCCGACGCCGGCAATGGTGCCGGTGCTGATGATGTCGCCCGGTTCAAGGGTGATGATGGCGCAGATGTACTCGATGATGGAGGCCACGGGGTAGAGCATCTGGCCGGTGTTGTTGTGCTGCTTGCGCACGCCGTTGATGTAGGTGCTGATATTGAGGTCCTGAGGGTTGCGGATATCGTCGGTAGTGACGATCCAGGGCCCCTGGGGAGCGGAGGTGTCCAGCCACTTGCCGTTGAGCCAATCGAACCACTCATCCTGAGGTCTGCTCGAGGTGCGCTTTTTGATCAGTAGCTGGCGTTCCGAGACGTCGTTCATCACCGTGTACCCGGCCACATAGCGCAGGGCGTCGGCGGCCTTCACGCCTTTGGCGGTGCGGCCTATGACCACGGCCAGCTCTCCCTCCCAGTCGATGGCGCGGGCTATCGGCGGGATGAGGATCTTGTCCTCGGTGGCGATAACGGTGGTGCTGGGGGGTTTCATGAAGACCCTCGGCGTTTCCTTGTCCTGGGCGGACATCCTGCCGCCGCCTTCCTCGATGTGGTCCTGATAGTTGCCGGCCAGACAGAACAACTTGCGCGGCCTGGGGGAGGGCGCCCTCAGTTTCACGCGGGTGACAAAATGTGTCGTCTTGCCATCGGCCTTGGGCTCGTCTCCCAGATTGTCCACCGCCGCTTTAACCGCCTTGCGCGCCGCTGCCATGGCCCTGGTGCCGGCCGTCAGGAAGGAGATCATGTCTCCGTAGAAGGTGTTGGGCTGCCGCTTTTCGCTTCGAGCCAGAGCGCGGTCGGCGGCTTCCAGATCCACGACGATCTTGTCGCCGGCGATAACGGCGCCGACCTTTTCACTCCCCTTTTGGGCATAGGTGACGAGCTTCATCTTCTTCTCCTCTGAGATGCGTTTGAGCCCTGTTACTCGAGGGTTCGGCCAAGAGTTGACGGGCGTACAGGCGCCCATTTGCAGCGGGTGTCACCAAGCCGCTGCCGCGACTGGCTGATGCGGTCTGGTCGCCCTATATTGGGCATCCCATCAACCGCTGAACCCGCACTGACGAGCACTGGACCGATCCTATGGCCGCCACTCGCGACTATTTCATTCACCAGACCGCTATCGCCGACGAGGGGTGCGAAATCGGCGCCGGTACTAAAGTGTGGCATTTCTGCCACCTGATGGCCGGTTGCCGCATCGGCTGCGACTGCATTCTGGGTCAGAACGTCTACATTGATCGCGACGTTGAGATCGGCAACGGGTGCAAAATCCAGAATAACGTCTCGGTCTACAGATCCGTCACTCTGGAAGACCGCGTATTCTGCGGTCCTTCCGTGGTGTTCACCAATGTAATCAATCCCCGCGCTTTCATCGAGCGCAAGGAGGAGTTCCGCCCGACCCTGGTCAGGACCGGGGCCACTCTGGGCGCCAACGCCACCATCGTCTGCGGCATTACAGTGGGCGCTTACGCCCTCGTCGGGGCGGGCTCGGTCGTCACCAAAGATGTGCCCCCTTACGCCCTCATGCTCGGTACTCCGGCTCGTCTGGCGGGTTGGGTCTGCCGCTGTGGGGTGTCCCTCCCCCAGGCGGAGGAGGGAGATCGCTTGACCTGCCTGGCGTGCGGCGACCGCTACCGACTGGCCGATGGCGGACTGATCGCCCTGTGAGCCGGGTTTCGCCATCAGGCGAGTCGGCCTGTTTCTGATCGCCATCTGGGCAGCCGCCAGCGTTGGCTTCTTCATCCCGCGTCTGGCCACCGGGCGCGATCCTATCAGAGAAATCCTAGGAGAGCGGGAAAGTTGGCGCCGGGTCCTGGTGCGGGGTCCGCGGCTCGATCTTCATAGCGTGGTATTCGTCGATGAACTCCGCCAAGTTAGCGCTGACTTCCTCGAAGACGATGGCGCCCTTTTCCGCCGTGGCCTTCTCCGCTTCCCCCATGACGCCGCTGTCCGAGTACTGGCTGGTCCACTCGATGAGCCCCATCGCCCCTTTGCCGAACAGATCGGTCCACACGTACTTGGAGCCGAGTTTGTTGGTCTTGGCGATCTCGCTCTTGATGCGATCCTTGCGCACGCTCTCGGGAGAGAGATGCAGGAGCATGGAAGTCTCCAGCTCACCGGCGTGCGAGCAGCCGCCCGGATAGACGCTCTCCCGCCACTGCTTGTCGAAATCGGGATTCACCTTCAGCAGCTGCCACCAGCTGCAGAACACGGCGCTGGCATCCGTCTCTACGATCAGGCGTCGGGCCACCATGTCGACGAGGTTGTGGTTGGAGCCGTGGCCGTTGACGAGAATCATTTTCTTGAAACCGTGGTAGGCAAGACTCTTGCAGATGTCGAGGACGTATTGGATGAAGTGCTCGTAGTGAATGTTGAGCGAGCCGGGGAAATCCATGACGTGGTGGACGTAGCCGTAACTGACGGCGGGCAGGACGAGGGCCTTGTCGGGTTTTCTGCGGGCGGCTTCGGTGGCCACTGAGCTGGCGCACAGGTGGTCGACCTTCAGCGGCAGGTGATGGCCGTGCTGCTCGACCGACCCGGTGGGGATAATGGGGATCTTGCCCATGGCAACGGCCTCGTTGACCTCGGGCCACGTGAGCTCGTCAAATTGGTAGATCTCTCTTACGGAAGGCATAACGCATCTCCTCGGCAGGTGAAACGACGGCGTCGATGATGTGTGAATGAGTGAGTGAGTGAAGAGAGGTGAATGGACGCTGCGGCGTCAATGGTGACGTCGTGATTGGGTGATTTGAATGAAGAGAGGCGAAATAGGTGGTTTTCGGCGCTGCCTGAAGACGGGCCCCGCCCCGGATGCCCCGCCCTCTCTCCAGGCGAGGCGACTCTCAGTCGACTCGGTAGCGCGCGACCACGTCCGCGTCGAGCTCGACGCCCAGCCCCGGCGCGTCGGCCAGGTGCAGCTCTCCCGCTTCGAAGATCATGGAGTGGCGCACCAGGTCGCGTGCCAACGGCGAGGGAGCGAGGGTGTACTCGGTCAGCGGCTCCTCGCCGGCTGCCGTCCAGTGGGCGGACGCGGCCAGCAGCACGCCGGTGCCAAAGGCGTGGGGGACGGCGCGAGCCCCGGATCGGGAGGCCAGCTGGGCGATGCGCTCGCCGCCGCTTATGCCGCCGACCCGGCCAAGATCGGGCTGCACGAAGTGGATGCGCCCTTGGCTGAGCAGCTGCTCGTACTCGGCAACAAGCGTGATCGCTTCACCGGCGGCGATGGGAACGCCGCTGGCGGCGGAGAGCTCACCGTAGCCGGACACATCATCGGGTCGCAGGGGCTCCTCGAGCCAGTAGATCTGGTATTTACCAAAGCGCTCGGAGCGCTCCAGGGCGGTATCGAGGTTCCAGGCGCGGCCGGCGTCGACCATGAGCAGGATGTCGTCGCCGAGGGCCTGCCGTGCCGCCGCCACCAGCTCCTCGTCGAGATGCGGGTCCGGTCCCATCGGTCCCCAGCCAAACTTGACGGCCCGGTACCCCTGCTCGACAAATCGACGCGCCGCTTCTCCGACTTCATCGGGCCGGTCGGGCCACAGCACACTGGCGTAGCAGGGGACGGCGTCGATGGCGTTCGGATTGAGGAGCTTGTGCAGCGGCAGACCCGCCGCTTTGGCACGCACGTCCCACAACGCGATATCGATGCCGCTCATCGTGTGGCGCACGACCCCACCCGGTCCATACCAGGCGGTGTCTCTTTCCATGGCGATTTCGACGGCTCCGATGTCACCGGCGTCCATCCCCTCCACTGCCGCGGCGAGTCCGTGGCGAAAAGGCGCGGATCGCGGCGCTTCGATCACCGCTCGCGCCACAGGGGAAGAGGAGACGACCTCGCCCAGACCGGTGAGACCGGCGTCGGTATGGAGGCGCACGATGAGGCAATCCTGGGTGCCGTCGGCTACCTCCTTTACATCGGGCAGCCGCAGGTGAATGGCCTCCACGAGGGTAATCTTCACTCTGAGGCGGCTCCGCTTTCAGTCCAGTCGATGTCGATTTCGTACTCGAGTGGGTCGACGGCGCCGTTGGCGCGAAAGGCGGCGATGCGCTCGGCGCAGGCGTCGCACTCCCCGCACGCGGGACGGCGCCCGGTATAGCAGGTGTGAGTGAGATCGTAAGGTACGCCGAGCTCGCGACCGATGGCGAGCACCTCGGTCTTCCATTTGTCGACGAACGGCGTGAGCAGCCGTATGTCGCGCTCTGCTCCGGCGCCCAGGCGCAGGGTCTGCTCGAGGCTGTCGTAGAATTCGCGGCGGCAGTCTCGATAGGCGCGGTGGTCGTCACGCACCGGGGAGATGTAGATGTCGCCAATTTCCAGGATCTCCGCACAGGCGGCAGCGGCGGTGACGAAGAGGAGATTGCGGAAGGGCACAACGGTGGCCGCTTGTCGGTGTTCTCGTGCCGTGGGGAGATCCAGTGACGCGTCGGTGAGGGGAGACCCGCCGAATTGGGCCAGGTCGATTTCGATCTGCTGATGGGAGCACACGCCCGCGCGCTCGGCGAGCAGAGCCGCCGATTCCAGTTCGACGCGATGCCGCTGATGGTAGTCTATGCTGAGGGTGTGGATCTCGTCGGTGAGATGGCGGCGGACCCACCACAGGCAGGTGGTGGAGTCCATACCCCCGCTTAGTAGGACGACGGACGCTCTTGGGGTGGTCTGACTCGATTGATGATTCATGCGCCCGAGTCGAGAATGACTGCGTCATTCTCTGCCGCTTGTTCTGGAGGTGATGACTGTGTCATTCTCTGCCGCTTGTTCTGGAGGTGATGACTGCGTCATTCTCTGCTGCTTGTTCTGGAGTTGGGCTCTGTCGCTTGTTCTGTGTTAGGATGTCCCGTATCGTAGCGAAATCAGGCGTTTCGGGCAAGGTGTTGCCAGCGATCGATCAGGTCGCCGAGGTCTTCGGGCGCTCACCGGTTGATCTGACCCGATTGGTGGATCATGCGCCCGAGTCGAGATTGACTGCGTCATTCTCTCCCGTGTGGCGGACCCTGATGGGCGCTCACCGGTTGATCTGACCCGATTGGTGGATCATGCGCCCGAGTCGGACGGGCGCTCCTGGGTTGGTCTGACTCGACCGGTGATTCATGCGCCCGAGTAGAGAGTGACTGCGTCACTCTCTAACGTGAGTCTGGAAGTGATGACTGCGTCATTCTCTACCGTTTAGCTGGATGCTGATGGGCTCGCGCTGGCGATGTCGATGAGGGCGACGCAGGCTTCGGCTTGCAGTACTCCGTCCACCTTCAAGTCGGCGGCGAGGATCTGTCGCCCCGGCGGTAGCTGCGCGCCAAGGCGCAGGGTGAATCGGAAGCGGTGAGTGGCTCCCGGCTGCACCCGTGCACGCCGCCGGGCGGGGGTCACTTCCAGGTGGAGTGCAGGCACGGGCGTTACTTCTAGCGCTCGCGCCTGGTCGCTGTGATTGCGATAGACCAGGTGTAGGGTCAGCTCAGCGCCGCTATGAACCGCCGGGGAGACGAAGGGGTCCCAGCGAGATGTGCGGGGATCGTAGTCATCGAGCCAGCGCGAGGAGGGACACAGGGCCTGCACCGCCCGCTCGGCCCGCGCGGTCCACGAGAGGATACGGCGATAGTGTGACGGGGCGAAGCGGTAGATGATGCCGTGACCGTTGCAGATGAGTTCGGGAGCGATGTCGAGCACCGCGCGGGCGGAGCGGGCGAAGCCCTCGCCAAAGCGGCTGCCGTTGAAGGCACAAAAACCACCGGTGCCGTTCCAGCGCGTCGGGGGCTGGAAATTGTCGCCGGAAAACAGCACGCGGCGATCGTCAATCTGGGTGTGGAAGGCACAGTGATACCAGGTCTGCCCCGGAAAGGGGCGGATGTTCAGCTCGTACTCATGCCACCGGAACCGTCCTTCCTCCGGCAGCAGGCGGTCGGCCTCAATGCTGGCGACCGGCAGCCAGGGGAGGTCGTAGCGGTTGCGGTCTTGGAGCGGATCGGCCACCCATGGATGCAGCCACACGCGTGCGTCGTAGCGTTGGCGCACGTAGTCGAGGGCATCGGAGTGGTCGCGGTGATAGTGAGTGGCGGTGGTCGCCCCGATGCGGTCGATGCCGATCTCCTCCAGGAGTCGCTCCAGGTGGGGCATGTCGGGCGCGGTGGGGTCGATGGCGAGACCCTCTCCCGTCTTCTCGCTCACCAGCAGATAGCCGTTGCCGCCATAGGCGTACAGATGGGGGAGAATGCGTCGCGCTCCCGAGGATAGGAGCTCGACGTCCATCCACCTGTTCTTCTCGCCGGCGCACACCGACCCCTTGGCGCGGATCAGGCCCATTATCCGGCGCTGGGTGCGGCGCAGGCAATCGCAGGTGCGGCTGTCGATCACCGGACCGTGGGAGGGCAACAGGAGATCGATGCGGCAGGCGGCCAGACGCTCGAGGCCGTACCACGCCTCCCGGGCTCCGCCTGGTGTCCAGTGATCCCACTCGAGGTGGAAGGGCTGGTGGAGGGTGCCGCCGGAGTGGGCGGCGTCACCGCAGAAGGCCAGCTGACGCCCGTGCCATTCGACGATATACGAGAGGGCGCCCGCCGTGTGTCCGGGGGTGGCGATGGCGCAGAAGCGCGACGGTCCGATGATGCGCTCCCCATCCGTGCTCATGTCGGCAACGGCATCTGAAAAGGGAACTCGCGGGGCACTGTAGGAGCGCGGGCAGCCGGCTTCCTGGTAGGTCTGCCAGAAGCGGGCCAACATCTCTGGTCGCGCCAGATCGCTGTCGCCGACCGGAAAGTGGGTCTCAAAATCGTGATCGTCACGCCCGGGCTCGCCGACGCGGTACAGTCCGCAGCACTGGTCCCTGTGCAGATGGGTGAGCACGACATGCTCGAGGTGTCCGACGCCTATCTCCGGGAGTCGCGCCACCCATGCTCCCGTGCCGAAATCGACGGCTAGGGCCCGGTCCCCGTATTTCAGCACGTATACATTGCAGGAATCGCGAAACAGAAAGAGGTCATCGCCGAGGGAGGTCCACCTCGGTTCTTCAGGACGCGTCCGGGAAGTTCTGGTCATACTCGCTTACCCCTTGGAGATGCGATGCCGTGGATTCAGTCGTCTGCGCGAAGGCGCGAGCATGCGCGGCCGGATCGGTCGTCGCAGTCTTGACGACGCCCTATCCGGTGCATAGCTTGCGCACGCGGGAGGAAACTCATTTTAGGCAATACGGCGATTCAAGCATCGCCCCATGGCTACAGCCCTGAGACCGCTATAGACACCAAATTTACTATGGCAGAGAACCCGAGCGACATGGACCCGATAGGCCCGGCGTCACAAACGCAACAGCACGGTCGGTTGTACGGCATACGGCGGATGATGATGGCGGGCATCAGCGTCATCGCGCCGCTGGCGATCACGGGTTTTGTGTTGTGGACGCTGTTCAACTGGCTGGACAAGTTCTCCAGACCACTGATCCGCCCTCTCGCAGCTATCCTCGGGGACGCGGATTGGTATCACCGCGGCGTCGGTTTCGTGCTCACCCTGCTCATTCTCTGGGTGGTGGGCGCGGTTGCGACGAATGTCCTCGGCAAACGTCTGGTGCAAGAGGCCCGAGAGGCTCTGGAACGGCTTCCCCTGGTGCGGACGATATACGCGCCGGTGCGCCAATTGCTGGAGACGATGACGTCGCCGGATGGCGCCGGCTTCAAGGAGGTGGTTCTCTTCGAGTACCCCAGAAAGGGCACGTGGACCCTGGCGTTCCTGGCTGGTGACGTGCCCTTCGAGGACGGTCGGCGGCCAGCGCACAGCGTGTTCGTGCCAACGGCACCGAATCCGACCACCGGGTTCATGCTGATCGTGCCACCCGAGGACATCCGCCCTACCAGTCTGACCGTCGAGGAGGCCTTTCAGATGATCGTCTCCGCGGGAGTGGCGGTGCCCTTGTCGCTGCGGCTGCCGGCGAGCATCGACGTAGCACCACAGGAGACGGTAAGTGTCGACACCATCGCCCCGCCGCAGCCTCCAGGAAAGCGACGTAGCGTCGCTTCCCAGAGTGTTGGCCGAGATGGTGAGTGAGTGAGCGAGTGAAGAGGGCCTAGGGCGCCACAGCTTTCAGGTCCGGCGCCAGCTCCTCGTAGGCGGTGAAGTGCTCGCCAAACATCCGCACGAGCTCGGCCGCCTTCTCGTCGTACGCTGCCTGGTCCCGCCAGGTGTCGCGCGGTCTGAGAATCTCTGACGGCACTCCCGGGCAGGCGGTGGGCACGTCGATGCCGAAGACAGGATCCTTCTCGAAGGGTACGCCGTCGAGGTGTTCGTCGACGATAGCGGCGACGATAGCGCGAGTGTGGGCGATCTTGATGCGCTCTCCCTCTCCATAAGGGCCGCCGTTCCAGCCGGTGTTTACCAGCCAGCAGTTGGCGCCGTGTCGCTCCATCCTTTCGCCCAGCTGACGCGCGTAGGCGGTTGGGTGAAGGACCATGAAGGGGGCTCCGAAGCAAGGGGAGAAGGTGGCCGAGGGCTCGGTCACTCCGCGCTCCGTTCCAGCCACCTTGGCCGTATACCCCGAGATGAAGTGGTACCTGGCCTGGTCCGGTGTCAGCCGGGCCACTGGCGGCAGCACCCCGAAGGCATCGCAGGTGAGCATGATGATGTTGGCCGGATGCCCTCCCGTACCCTCCGAACTGGCGTTGGGGATGAAGTGGAGGGGATATGAGCAGCGGGTATTTTCGGTCAGGGCGGCGTCATCGAGATCGACCTGACGCGTTCGCGGATCGAAGATCACGTTCTCCAGGACGGTGCCGAAGCGCTGCGTGGTGGCGTAGATTTCGGGCTCGGTCTCCGCGTTCAGCCTGATTGTCTTAGCGTAGCATCCCCCCTCGAAGTTGAACACGCCGTCGTCACTCCAGCCGTGCTCGTCGTCGCCAATGAGCTCGTACTTGGCATTGGAAGACAGCGTCGTCTTGCCCGTGCCCGAGAGTCCGAAGAAGAGTGTCGTCTTCCCTGCCGAATTCTTGTTGGCGGAACAGTGCATGGGAAACACATCGCGCTGGGGCAGAAGGTAGTTGAGCAGAGTGAATACCGACTTCTTCAACTCTCCCGCATAACGGGTCCCGCCGATGAGGAGGATCTTGCGGCCGAAGTGAAGAAGGACGAAGACCTCGGAGCGGGTACCGTCCCGCTCGGGGACAGCCTGGAACCCGGGGGCGTAGACGAGGTGCCAGTCCGGCTCAAAGCCGACTAGCTCCTCGGTGCGAGGCCGGACGAGCATGTTGCGGCCGAAGAGGCTGTGCCAGGCGAGCTCGTTGATGACGCGGACGGAGAGGCGAAACTCGGGGTCAACGCCGCCAAAAAGATCCTGGACGTACACCTCCTTACCCTTCAGATAATCGGTGACCCTGTCGTAGAGGGCGTCGAAGCGATCCGCTTCGAAAGGTCGATTGACTGGGCCCCACCAGACGTCCGCTTCGGTAGTCGGTTCTCGGACGACGAACTTGTCCTCCGGGGAGCGGCCGGTGTAGGCTCCGGTTTCTACGATCATCGCGCCGTGTTCGGAGACCACCCCTTCGCCCTTCCGGATGATTTCTTCATACAATTGCGGTTCGGTCAGATTTTCGTAAATCTTACCCAGGTCGCTCAGGCCGATTACACTCAGCTTGTTTCGCATGGGTTGTGGTTCCTGCGGTTGGAGTGGGGAGGAAGGGATAACAGGCTGTATTTTATGAAGTTCGGAAAATAAAGTAGAGAATAGGAAAAGCGGAGGCACATGTCAATACTGTCCGGGAAGGCCATTATGGCATTAGGAGGTCATACCGCGGCGCTCCAACTGCCATTGTGGCAATACGGTGATCGAGCGGATTCGAGGGGCAGAACGGTCGCGCCGATTGATAATTAAAAAAAGGTAATATAAACAATTAGTTATGGGATTATTACGATGGCTCTTATGAGTGTGGCACGGCGGTTGCTTAACACAGCCTGGCAAGAAAAGGGGCTCGGCTACAGTGCAGCCGAAGCCAATCAGACAATCTCATGACATGCAAAGGAGCCAACCATGTTACCGATCACCCTGAAGCGAGGTGGACTCGTTGCCAGGCCGCACGCCTGGAATCCGTGGAGCGGCCTCGAAGATTTCGGTTTCGGCCTCGAGCGTTTTTTCGCCTGGGGTGTCCCCGACTGGTATGAGGAGCCGGCGTATCCGGCCGTCAATCTGTACAGCGGAGACGATGAGGCCGTAGTGACAGCGGAGCTGCCCGGCTACAGTGCCGAGGAGATCGAGGTCTCCGTTGCTGGAAACGCACTGACTCTCCGCGGTTCGCGCGCGAGTGATGAGGCGAGCGAGGGGGAGGCCTACCGGCGGCGTGAGCGCCGCGGCAACAGCTTCAGTCGAGCTGTGAAGATCCCCTTCAAGGTAGGTGAAAAGGGAATCTCAGCCGAGTTCAAAGACGGGATTCTTACCGTCAAGCTGCCTCGTGCCGACGAGGACAAACCGAAGAAGATCAAAGTAACGACCTAGCCAGGGACGAAGCACGGCGAAAAACCGCACATTCAACTAAGGAGAATAGGAAAGATGACTGTACAGACCGCACAGACTCAGGAGTTGTCGCGTCTCGAGACGCAGACAGAGGACGGAAACACGAGGGTGTATACCCCGCGGGCCGATGTTCTGGAGAAGACGGATTCTTTCGCTATCGTGGTCGAGATGCCGGGGGTGGGAGCACCATCCCTCGCCATTGAGGTGGAGAAGAACGTGCTCTCCATCAAGGGCAAGAGCTCAGACCAGGCTCCGGGGGGGTACCGCCGCGTAGTAGGCGAATACGTCGGCGGTGACTACGAGCGCCAGTTCACGCTTTCCGATCGAATCGACACGGAGGGGATCGAGGCCACCATCGACAAAGGCGTACTCACAGTCATCCTGCCCAAGACGAAGGAGGCGTCGAGTCGGCGGATCGAGGTCAAATCCACCTGAATCTGCGCCGTGGTCGCCGCTCACCGGCGCCGGTGAGCGATGACCACGACCCTTCAAACGAAAAAAAGCCGCAGGAAACCGCCGGTTTCCTGCGGCTTTCCATATATACGGCGAGCATTGGCCGCTGCTACCGAGTTGGGGCGCGCGCCAGTATCGCACAGGACGATGCGTCGTATATTCTGATGCGTTCGGTCCGGAGTTGGGACTGACGGATTCGCTCTTGTAAGGAGGCGACACTTATGATGTTTTCCATGTGGGATTTCGCCATACTCGTTCCGTGCATAATCATGGCGCTGTACGCACAAAGGCGGGTGCGCAAAGCGTATTCCAAGTTCAGCCAAGTCGCCTCGGCTGCCGGCATCAGCGGAGCCGAGACGGCACGCCGCCTGCTCAGAGAAAACGGCATTCTCGATGTTGCCGTGGAAGAGGTGGGTGGCACGCTGACCGACCACTACGATCCACGAGACAAGGTGGTGAGGTTGTCGTCGGGGATCTACCGGGGGAGCCATCTGGCCGGATTGGCGGTGGCCGCACACGAAGTGGGGCACGCCACCCAGCACGCCAACGGGTATTTTCCGCTGAACCTGCGTCACTCGTTTCTGCCCGTGGCCAATCTGGGCTCCAAGGCGGCGTTTCCGCTTTTCCTCATCGGGTTCTTTTTCCAGTCGCCTGGAATGATGGACATCGGCATTGCCTTTTACGCGGCTGTGGTTGCCTTTCAGGTGATCACGCTACCGGTGGAATTCAACGCCAGCTCTCGAGCCATGGCCCAACTGGTCGACGGCCGCTACCTTGCGCCTCAGGAGGGAGTACTGGCGCGCAAGGTCCTCAATGCCGCCGCGTTCACCTACGTTGCCGCCACGGCGACCGCTCTAATGCACCTGGTCAGGTTGCTGATCCTGCGGGGTTCTGACGACTGACCGGCGCTCTGGGGTGATGCACCATATAATTTCGGTGGTTCATGCGCCGGAGTACAGTTCGACTTCGTCGAACTGTAACGGGGTTGCGGGCCCCTGCCCATATGCCGATGGGGTCCTGCCCTGTACATGTAGTGGGGCTCTGCCAATTATGCAAATAGGCTTCTGCCCTGACGTGTAGTGGGGCTGCTCTGACACCTCCGTGCGTCGGTAGTGCTCCGGACTCCGGCTTATGGTGTTTGAGTGGCGTAGTCGGCCATGCGGACGGGGTGTCGGCGGGCGCCCCAGGTGCCGGGGGGGCCGTCGATGTGGCCGTGACAGGGGGTGCCGCAGTGCTGGCAGCGGCCGTCGTCGGTGAGGGTCCATTTGGTCAGGGTGTACCAATCGCGGCCGATAAGCCGATCGCCGCAGTCTGTGCAGTAGGTGCTGCCTCCGCTTTCGTCGTGGACGTTGCCGGTGTAGGGGTAGTAGACGCCGGCGTCCAGGGCGATGCGGCGGGCTCGGGTCAAGGTGTCTGGCGGCGTGGCTGGTGTGTCCCTCATTTTCCAGTCCGGGTGGAAGGCGGTGAAGTGCATGGGGACGTGGGGGCCCAGGTGTTCGACTACCCATCGGGTCATCCGGCGCAGTTCGTCGTCGGAATCATTCTTTCCCGGAATCAGCAGCGTCGTAGTTTCCAGCCAGACGTCGGTCTCGCCGGCTACGTACTCCAGGGTGTCGAGGACGGCGGTCAGACTGCCGCCGCACACCTTGCGGTAGAACTCCTCGGTGAAGCCCTTCAGGTCGATGTTGGCGGCGTCGATATATCGATAGAACTCCCGGCGGGGCTCGGCACAGATCTCTCCCGCGGTAACAGCTACTGATTTTACGCCCACCTGGCGACAGGCTTTGGCCACGTCGATGGCGTATTCCATGAAAATGACGGGGTCGTTATAGGTGAAGGCCACGCTGCGACAACCCAGGTCGAGAGCGGCGCGGGCAATCTGTTCGGGGCTCGCCTGATCGGCCAGGATGTCGGTGTCGCGCGATTTGCTGATATCCCAGTTCTGGCAAAACCGGCATGTGAGGTTACAGCCAGCGGTGCCAAAGGAGAGGATGGGCGAACCGGGCAGGAAGTGGTTGAGGGGTTTCTTTTCGACCGGATCGACGCAGAAGCCGCTGGACCGACCGTAGGTGGTCAGGACGATGCCGTCGTTTTCGCGGGCGCGGACGAAACACAAGCCCCGCTGGCCGTCGCGGAGTCGGCAGAATCGCGGACAGAGGTCGCACTGGATGCGGCCGTCGTCCATCACGTGCCAGTAACGGCCAGGTACGGATTCAGTGGTCATGACGCTTTCACCTCGGCTCCAATGCAATGGGAGATCTTGGATGGGAGATCCCGGATGGGCGATCGCGTTTCGGACGATCTTGCGAGCAGCGTGCGCGGAACCCGGTTTGCCGCGAGTCAAAAGCGCGCTGCCGGTGTACTGATTATACTTAGGTAATACCCATGCCGCCATCAATGGAGGTGAACAGAGCCGTGACGGATGTGAGGGATCCTGCGGTGGCGGGGAGTTTCTACCCATCCGATCCTCAGGAATTGAGGGCCGCCGTTCGAGGGTATCTGATGGCGGCGGACGAGGCCCGGTCGCCCCCGCTCCAGTCGTCTCCTGCCGGTGGTGACAAAACCTATCCCAAGGCCATCATCGCCCCGCACGCCGGATACCGATACTCCGGTCCGGTGGCGGCTGCAGCCTACGTTCACCTTCGGCCAGGCAGGGATCGAATCCGTCGAGTGGCGATTCTGGGTCCGACCCATCGGGTGCCGGTCAGGAAGCTGGCGCTTCCACGGTTCGGCGCGTTTGCCACCCCTCTGGGGACGGTACAAATGGACCGCTCGGCGTGGGACGAGTTGGAGGCGCTGAGATCGGTGGAGGTGCTGGACGCCGCCCATCTCTTCGAACATTGTCTGGAGGTCCACCTGCCGTTCCTGCAGGAAGTTCTGGGCGATTCGTTCTCTATAGTACCCCTCCTGGTGGGCGAGGCCACGGCTGTGGAGGCGAGCGAAGTCATCCGCTTGCTGTGGGGCGGCCCTGAAAGTTTCATCGTCGTCAGTTCGGACTTGAGCCACTTTCACAACTACGACACCGCCCGGCAGTTGGATGGGGAAACGTCCCGGGCTATCGAGAGTCTGAAGTTCGAGGAGATCGCGGAGCGGAGCGCCTGCGGGCGTGTTCCGATTCAGGGCCTGCTCATGGAGGCCAGCCGTCGCGGCGTGCGGGTGCGTATTGCTGACCTGCGCAATTCGGGTGATACCTCGGGCAATCGAACCGAGGTAGTAGGATACGGAGCGTATGTCCTTGAAGAGTGAGAGTGGAGAGCCGCTTGGCCTCGAGCTTAGGGCGGTTCTCCTGAACACGGCGTCCGCTTCCGCCAAGTGCGGTGTGGAGAGCGGTGGCGCTCTGGAGGTCTCGGCGGAGGAATACGCCATCGAGCTGAGGCAGGTACGGGCGTCCTTTGTGACCCTGCGTATTGAGGGCACGCTGCGGGGGTGCATGGGGTCCTCTGATCCGGTGCGAGCGCTGGTGGAAGATGTCGCCCACAACGCCTACTCGGCCGCATTCCTGGATCCCCGGTTCTTCCCCCTGACGGCCGAGGAGCTACCGAGGCTCGACATTCACATTTCGGTGCTGAGCCCCCTGGAGCGGCTCTCGTGCCCATCGGAGGCCGACCTGCTGGCGGTCGTTCGCCCCGGCGTTGACGGGCTGCTCCTGCGGGAGGGAAGCCGCGGGGGGACGCTGCTGCCGTCGGTCTGGGAGCCGCTGCCGGAGCCGCACGTCTTCCTTCGGGAGCTGAAGCTCAAGGCTGGCTTCCGGGTCGATTACTGGTCCGAGAATATCGAAGTATTTCGATACACCACCGAGTCGTTCCCCTAACGCGAACCCGTGGCTCGAGTTTCACCGCGCTGCCGCGGATCCGTCCACCCCGTCCAGCGAGGGCACCTTAGAATCCAGGGCGCCCGTTGCGCCAAGTCAAAATGGGTTACACCGTTCGAAAGGAGGGAGCCATGCCGCTCCTGATGGCGTTCATGCTCCTGGCCGTGGCTGGGACCGATAGTTGGGCAGATGTGTCCTATGTTGAACAGATCATAAACTCCGGCTTGGGGTCGAAAAAGACGGGGGCGCGCAAGACGGTCAATCGCGTCTACATCAAGGGCCAGCGGCAGCGCGTACACAGCGAAATCGCCGCCAAAAAGGCGCAGGCCCGCGTGCTGAGCAAGCAGGGGGTGCTGGTCAATGGCAGTACGATTCTGCAATTGGATCGGTCAAGCCTCTACAACATCGACCACACGCGTCAGACGTTCACGCACCAGCAGTTGCCGCCACCTGGTAGGGGGGTGTCGGCAAAGGTGGTAGCAAAGAATCCCGACCGCGAAGTGACTTTCCAGAGTGAAGAGCTGGCCGAAACCAAGCGTATCGAGGGGATTGTGTGTCACAAGGTGGCCGTCCAGATGCGAGTCCGACATATGAATCCGGGGACCAAGAAAGTGCGGCGCGAGAACCGCTATCTCTTTCAGGCCTGGGTGGCGAAGGACTTTCCCGGCTATGCGGAGATCGAGCGCTTCCGGCGGCTCCAGGAACAGAAGACATCCCATCCGTCCCTCATTGGCGGCGGCCTGGAGCAGATCGAGAGCGCCGTGGATGACTACGACGATATCTCCGGACAAATCACCGCCCTGGATGGCTTCCCCATTCAGTCAATTCTCAAGGTGTACACCAAATCGGGCAAACAGAAGGAGCGGCAGATTTTCCAGCTCTCCCGCAAGGTGACCTCGCTGTCGTATACAGCCCTGTCAGACACTCTCTTCGAAGCTGGCGGGAAACTCCGCCAAAGGTAGCAACTGGACGTGGGTCGAACGCCCAAGTACGCTGCCGCCGTCGCCGCGACGGCTCTCGCGGCCCTGCTGATCACCCCGTTGGGAACCTGGCTGGCTGGCGTCATCCTCGTCCGACTGCTGGCAGCTGACGACTGGCAGGTTGACCTGGGCTCGAGTCGGGGCGCGCTGCTGGGGAGGCCGGTCTTTGCAGATGTTCGTCTGCGGCATCCGCCGAGCGGGACGTCGATAGAGGCACCCCGGTTAGCGCTGTCGGTGTGGGACTACGAGGTCGACATCTCAGGCCCGCGGGTCGAGCTCCGGCTCGGAGGCCAGACCGATGACGGGACAGATCCCAATTCGGCGGAGTCAGCAACCGGGCTGACGTTGCCGGTCGGTCTGTTGCCGAACCTCTCGATCGCCGACGGGAGTCTCCAGGTCTGGCGCGATTCTGACAGCCTTCACATCGAGCTCGCGGATGTGGCCTTCAACTATGCGCGGGTCGATACCGGGGTATCTCCGATCTCGGGTCTGCTGACGCTGATGGCCCCCCGCGCCGCTCTCCGGCGCAGAGGGCAGGATCTTGCTCAGGGCAGTGTGAGTGGCTCTCTCGCCCTGACCGAGCGAGCCCTGGATCTGCGCGACCTTACCATCGATTTGAAAACACAAGACCTGAGCGCGACCGTGATCAGCGGCGGGCGGCTCAGACTGGCGTCCGGGTTCCCCCTCAGGCTCGATTGCACCTTGTGGTCAAAAGAAGAGGCTGGCGCAAAGGACAGCGCCCGAGTCAGCGCGGAAGCCGGCGCGAGGGACAGCGTGCGAGTCTGGCTCACCGGCAGTCTCCAACCTCTGAGTCTGAAGCTGGTGGCAGAGGGAGGCATGCAGACCGGCGGTCGAGGCCTGATAAGCGTCGTTCTCGGCGGCCGGATCGACCAGGAGGTGGTCGTGTTGGACTCCGCCCTGGTGACGGTCGCGGGAGGGGAGATCAGACTGAGTGGCTCGTACCGCGCCGGGGAGGACAGCCTGAAGGCCGCGGCCAACTTCAGCGCCATTGCTATCGACAGCCTTCTGGCGGTGGAAGGCAGCGGCCAACTGGAGGGAGAGCTGCAGGTTGCGGGGCGGCCCATGAGCGGACAGCTGGCCGCCGTGCTCGAGGCGCAGGTGCGGGCGGTGCGGGCGTTCACCGACGAGCCGCTGGATGTCCACCTCCGGGGCCGGCTGAACGCGGACAGCACGGTAAAGCTCGAGGTCCACTCCCCGCTGGGGAAGGTGACCGCCGAAGGATGGCTCGACGTGCGGCAGGTGGCGTACGACCTGGCCGTGCGCGGGCGCCTGCAACCCGCGGCCATGCTGGGACAGACAGCCGATCCGATCCAGCTCGAGGGGCGGGTTCGCCCGGACTCTGTGACGCTGCGTCTGGAGATGGCGAGCCTGCCATTTCTGTCGGGTGAGTTCGGCCCTCTCGCAGCAGATGTGCGTCTGGTACGGGGGCGGTTCCTGGAGGTCGATCTGTCCCTGGAGGAAACCCAGGCGCTCGCCCACCTGGCGGTTGATCTGGAAGCAGGCTGGGTGGACACGCTGCAGGCGTCGACCGGGTCCCTGCGGCTGGAGCGCTTCCATCCGGATGTGGGCGGTGTGGCGCGGGTCCATCTTGGGGGCGCCGGATCGCTTCAGGTGAGGCGGGCGGCCGCCTCGGCGCAGCTCTCGCTGGAGGGACTGTCCTACCGAGGTTGGCGGAGCGGACCGATGTCGGCTGACATCGACTACAGACATGGCGGCGTCGCCGTGGAGATCGGCGGATCCGGTCTGACGGCGATGGCGCGGCTGGATTCGACCGGCGCTTTCAGCGGGCGCGTGCAGCTTGAGAGCGCGCGGTTCTCCTCGTCCGCGGAAGCAGATCGCGGGCCCATTGCGGACTCACTGGCTACTGGTGACTTCGCGATTCTATCCGGTGAGGCGACTTGGCGCGGCGCGGCAGGACGTCCACAGGAGTTGACGCTGGATGTGGTCCTCGAGGAGTTTGAGACGACGCTTTCAGGTCTGGCGTTTGTGGCGCAGGGTACGCAGCGGCTTCACCACAGCCGCCAGCAGACGACGGTGGACTCCATTCGCCTGCTCACGCCCGCGGGGTTGCTGCGCATCGGCGGTACGCTTCAGCAGGACAGCCTGGCGCTGATGGCGAAGATCGATTCGGTCGCGTTGACGCCGCTGGTCGCCGGTCTGGCGGGCTCGGGAGTGGCAGCCATCACCATCGGGGGGACGACGGACCATCCCATAGTCCAGGGGCGTCTCGACCTGAGGGATGTCACCTTGTCACACCGTCCCATCGGCGATGTGGGCATGAGTCTGTCGCTGGCGGACAGCCTGAGGTGGACGGTCTCACTCGATCAGCAGCGATTCCAACTGGGTGCGCCCGTCGTTAAGCCACCAGAGACAACAGACTCTCCCGAGACTGGGCGACAACGACAGCGCGACGCCTCGGGATCGGGAGATTCGGGAGCGGGCGACTCTTCCGAATCGAAGCCGCACCGCAAGGGTGTCCCGCGCCCGGAGCCGGCGCTGCAGCTCTCGCTCACGGCTCCCGCGACAGCGCTGCTGGACTCGGCCGATGCTGCCAGCGGCGAGGCCCGGCTGGAACTTCGCGCCCGCGATTGGCGGATCGGCCCCCTTCTAAACCACGTACTCAAGGACTCGACGACAGGCATACTGGGATTCGACGGAGCGCTCTCCCTGCCTGCAAACCGGCTGCTGAACGGCGCCAAATGGACCGACCTGACCGGCTCTGTCTCCTTTGACCAGCTCCAAGTGGAGCGGGGGAAACTCCGACTGCGTCTGGATTCGGAGGAGGCCGGACTCTATCTGGCCCCAGGCAACCGAGGCCTCGAGCTGCGCGGGTTCGAGTTTCCCGTAGAGGTGTATCGGCGGGAAGATGAGAGCTTCGGAGCGGGTGGTCACCTTTCGATCGAGGCAGAAGCGGACGGGGCGGCGGGATTTCAGGTGACGGCCAGTCTGGTGCAGGTAGACCTCCAGGCCGTGGAGGAGATGTTTGCCCGAGGTACACAGCTGCCGTTGGGCACGGCCAGCGCCCGGGTCTCGCTGACCGATTCGACGGGGAAGCTCTCTCTGGTGGCGACGGTGGAGGCCTCGCTCGACGAGTTGGGCGAAATCACTGCCCGCATTGACGCTACCGCAGAACTGGTGACAGCCGAGTTGGAGTGGTACACGCCCGTGCCGGATCTGATCTCCGTGGGGGGGAGCGTCCCCTGGGACCTGGCGGACGGACGCGTCGACTGGCATCTCGGTAACCTGACAGCGCACTCGGAGGGCGTCAACCTCTTCGTCTTTCTCGATCAGTTTCCTCAGCTACAGAGTATCGACGGGTTTGTGAAGTTCGACTTGGAAGTCGAAGAGGTAGAGGGAGCGCCCATGGTCCGGGGTCGGATCGATGCCGAAGAGCTCGAGCTGACAGTGTTGGACGTGAAACCGGGTTTCCTCTTTCCGAAGGGCCACATCCTCTTCGATGGTCGCCAGGTGCAGCTGGGACCGATCGTCGGGCGAACGACCTCCGGAAAGGGCGAGATTGAGCTGACAGGATTCGTTCGTCTGGACTCCCTGTCGGAGCTGGATTACCGGATCGAATTGACGGCGAAGGACGTACCCTACAACTACGACGACGTCTTCGAAGTCTCGGAGATAGACGTCGACCTCACCTTCTCCCGCACCGAGGCGGGCTCGCTGTTGGAAGGTGACATCGGCCTGAAGCATGGGGTGGCTGAAACAGCCCTGGTGGACCTGAATGCGCCACCCGTGCCGCCGCCGCCACCGGCGGTGCGATCGCCATTCCTGGAAGCGACCGAACTGAATGTATTTATCGAACTGAGCGATCTGGCGGTGAAGAACGAACTGGCCGACCTGAAGACCGAGGGTGGCGTCAGGATCTACGGCACCTTCTACAAACCGAGGTTTCAGGGGGAGCTCCGGGTGCCGGAGGGAAAGGTCATCGCCCTCAGCAGGGAGTTCACCTTCAGTAAGGGCCGCATTGTGCTCGACCAACTCGTGCCTACCTACTCCTTGCTCGACCTGGCCTACGATCCGATGCTGCTGGATCCGCAACTGGAGCTGGAGGCGGTCACAACAGTAGTGGACAACGACCAGTCTGAGGAGTACGAGATCACCATGGAGATCCGCGGGCCGGCCAGGGAGGCGGCGCCGCGATTCAGTGCTCCCGGGTTGGGCGATGCCGACGTGATCAGCATACTTGCATTTGGGTCGATCGAGACCCCTGAGTACGGCAGTAGCCTCTACACCGCCGCCGGACAGTTGCTGCTGAGCCGACAGGTGCATCGCGTCGGGCTGGACGAATTCCAGATCCTGCCGTCGGGTACCGGTCTGGAAAACGTGGGCACGACATCGGTGCGAATGGGCAAGTTTTTCGCTTTTCCCATCCCTGTGTGGGTGCGCTACGAAGCGACCACGAGGGAGCCGTCCTTCGGGGAACTGCAACTGCAGTACAAGCTCAAGCGCATCTTCACCATCAATGCCAACGCCCAATCCGAGTACAATCTCTACGGCGTCGGAATCGGCCTCAAGAAGGACTTCTGATGTTCTGCGCCCGGGCCCGGTCATGGTTACTGTCATGGCTCTGGTTTATGACCTGGCTTTGCGCCACTGTGTTTCCCGCGGTGGTCAGTGGCGACGACGGTATGCAGTCGGTCTCTTTCAGAGAGATCGAGGACGATGCCGTAAAGGTGGAGGCGATCAGCTTTCAACACCTGCTCGATAAGCCCTTCAAAAACAGCAAGCTGCGCGCCGCCATGAAAACGGTGGAGGGCGAACGGTTTCACCGACGTTTCTTCCGCTCTGATCTGAACGCGCTGGAGAATTTGTACCGCGGACAGGGGTACATGGACGTCGACATCGTGCGCAGGAGCTTTCAGTTGGACGGCAAGGGGAGATTGCACATCCATCTCAAGATCGACAGCGGCCCGCGGTGGCAGGTGGCGGATGTAGGGCTGGAGGTAGCCGGGGCGGAGCTGGACACGACCGCGTTGCGGAAGAGATCAAGGGTCGAGCCAGAGACGCCCTTCCTGTACGGGGAGGTCCTGACCGACGAGCGAAATCTACTCGCCTATCTCAACAACAAGGGGTTTGCCCACGCCCGGGTACGGAACCGACTCGACCTGGACTCCGATCGACGCACGGCGCGGATCGTGTACGAGATCGATCCGGGACGCAGGATGTACTTCGGCGAAGTGCGCGTCATCGACCGACGTAGCGGCTCGGCTGAGGGACTGCAGACCAGGTCGCAGTTGGTCAGGCGTCATCTCACCTTCAAGAAGGGGCAGCTGTTCGATCCGGAAGAGTTGAAGCGCTCGCGCAACAACCTGGCGCGCACCGACCTTTTCAGCTCGGTGACGCTGGGGCTGCCCGCGCCGGCGTCCTCATCCGACAGCCTGCAACCAGTGGAGGTGCTCCTGCAGGAGAGGAAGTATATCCATCTGGAAGCCAACGCCTTTCTCAACAATACGGAACCGGGACTGTCGGCCAACCTGCAGCACGCCAACTGGCTGGGACGGGGGATGCGACTTGGGACGGACGCCAATCTCGGCCGGCCGCTGCAGGGATCGACGGTGTATATCACCGAGCGCAACATCCTGCGAAGCGGCGCCGATCTGACGCTGTCGGCAGGGGTCACCGACGAGTGGGGGAGGACCGAAGTGGCGGCCGATCCCACCGACCCACGGCAATTCGACCTGCTGACGCAGAACGACTCGGTGCTGGGGGATCTGTTGCTGTTCGCCGGAGTTCCCGGCGCCACCGAATACATCAGCGCTTCCGCGCTCAGCTACCGCTCCATCGAGCGTCTGTGGCAGTTCGACGGCACGGTCGCGAAAAGCTGGGAGATAGGCCGCGCCACCTACCGGACCCATTTCGGCTTGACCTGGACCCAATCGCGTAACCGGCCCGCCGGGGGCGGCAGAAGCATCACCTATGATCCCGGAGGGGATTTTGACTCCGGTGACTTCGATGATGGTGGCTTCGATGATCCGTTCGGCGACGACGACCCGTTCGGTGATGACGATCCGTTTGGAGACGACGACCCGTTCGGCGACGACGACCCGTTCGGAGATGACGATCCCTTTGGAGATGACGGGGAGACGTCCGGGGGCAGCGTCGTCGACTACTTCGATGGCAGCATTCCGATCGACGACGTCTGGCAGCGTCTGCTGACAGACAGGGCGAAGGCGCTCAATTTCAGCGTCGCCTTTCAGCGGGACACCAGGGATAACCAGATCAAGCCTTCCAAAGGGAGCTTCCTGCGTCTGGCCGGGCTGTACGCAGTGCAGGTGGGTGGTCAAGCCGCGCGCGTAGTGGACGGTGATCTGGAGGGCCGCTACTACCTTCCGGTGACCGACCATCTGGTATGGGCCCAGGCCGTGCAACTGTTGGCCACCGCCTCCCTGCGGGAGGACCGAGCGTTGCCGCAGGCTTACTGGAAGGAATTCGGCGGCGAAGGCAGTGTACGAGGCGTCGCGCGGCAGGGCATCCAGGCGCTGGGAGGTGGGCGGGCGGGTCTCAACGTGCGCAGTGAGCTGCGCGCTTCAGCCGGCCAGTACGGTCTGGTGTTGTTCTGGGATCGAGCCGGTGTGTGGCGTCGTTCAAGTGAGATCAGGCTGGCCGACATGGTGGATGGATACGGCGTCGGGGTGCGCTACGATCTGGGGATTCCCTTCCGGTTCGATGTAGGATGGAGCGATGGGTTTGAGGAGAGCTTTGTTTATTTTTCGATTGGACAGGCGTTTTGAGGGGGTTCGCCGGCTGTTCTGGACAGGGGTGTGGGCGACGCTCCCCGGCGACTGGCGTCCGGGCTGATCGTCGCGGCCAGGGGGCCTCGCGATTCTGACGCGAGGTGCCTGGGGCTGCTTCAGCAGGTCAATGAGACGAATGGAATTCTGATGATCACTATGAATGGAAAGCCATACGCCGAAGTGCGGCCCTGTGTGGGGAATTTGAACTGCGCTCTCGCGGGCTTTCGCGGATCGGTCGTGGCATCGGGCGATCTGGTGGGTCCGATCGGCGAGGTGTGGGAGGCGGCGCAATGATCCTCCGAGCAGTTCCGCATGGTAGTCCCGGCTTCGGGCGATCGTTGACATCCTCCGGGGCCAATTATATATTGACGAAGTGAGACCTTTCGTGGGGGCGACCTGGCTTCGACGGGGGTGGTAAGGCTTAGATAGCGTGCCGAGGACCCGAAACCTCGTAAATAATCGGGAAAAACCTCAAAAGCCAACGATAACTCGTACGCTTTGGCCGCCTAGCAATAGGTAGCCCGTTGGGGCCGGTGGTGCCTGCGCCGCCGGTCCCGATGACATCTATAGCAGGCTAGCCCAGTGTCTGTGTTCGGGGGCACTACGGCGAAACTCTCTGAACTGGCCGTCTCGAGATCCTGTCAGCCGGAGCTCAAGAGGGCGAGATTAATAGACTGACTACGCACGTAGCGATCTCTGTTAAGCTGCTTTCGGACGCGGGTTCGATTCCCGCCGCCTCCACCAGCCTTCGATAAGCGCAACTCCTTGTTTTCAATGGGAGTTGCGCTTTCTCGTTCTGCGCCGACCGCCTGGCGGTACATGCTGGGTACATACTTTTCCTCGCGGACGACGGATTTTGCCATCTGTTCCACCACCTCGGACAACCTTTCCTTCCTCGCCCGACCATAGACATTCATCGTCATTTCAGGAGTCGCATGCCGTGCGAGCGTCTGTGCTTCCTTCACTCTGGCCCCGCTCTCCAGCACAAGGTTGATATACGCGACGCGGCAGGCGTGAAAGTCAATCTTACCACCAGGTGCGTGCTTGGGGATGCCTGCTGTCTTCAGGTCTTTGTCCAGTGAGCGCGCTGGATGTGATGGGACGTAGAGCAAGGGGTCTGACGGCAACTCGACAGTCGCGTCTCGGCGTTTGTAACGGGCATAGAGCACCTTGGCTTCCCCTGTGTGGGCAAAGTCATGTAAGCGCCCGATGAGGTCAGTGGGGATGGGCTGGAAGCCGTCCTTGCGGTTCTTCGTCCATTCTGCATGCAGTCGAACTCCACAGCCGCCAACGTCCAGATCGTCCACGGCGAGACTTCTGAGTTCGTGGGCCCTCAGGCCTGAGAGGAAGGCGGTCTCCATCAGTACTCTGCGATGAGGGACGCAGACTTCCAGCAGCCGGCCAATCTCATCTCCGCTGAGAGCCCTGCGCGTCGTGGTAGGGGTCGTATCGAACGGAGCGAGAGCCTTCAGCGGGTCAGAGGCGAGGTATCCGCGCTGGACGCACCAATCGCAGAAAGCGCCCAGGGCTTCGGCGTAATTTGCGAGGGTTTTGCCTGCCCGTCCCTGGCGCTGGAGGGCTCGCAGTTCCTCCTCCACTCGCGGCAGGATGCCATCCAGGTCAGCAAGGGTAATGAGTCCCAGTCTATCCCGCCACCACCGAAGCAGACTCTGACGCATCCGTGCGTGTGTTTTCCCCCACGGCCT
>Ga0066376_10000963_pt1 | contig 27841 bp, 23 predicted proteins | sample Knorr_S15_td_Bot_FD_77009 | JGI IMG/M metagenome (GOLD analysis project Ga0066376, IMG submission 77009) | Marine microbial communities from Southern Atlantic Ocean transect - Knorr_S15_td_Bottom_ad_5009_LV_A | ecosystem: Environmental > Aquatic > Marine > Oceanic | place: Southern Atlantic... | reverse complement strand
CTGCGTTGATTTATGATCAAACCTGTGCCGCTGAAAAACGCCGGCGGCGTCGTCGCGGCACGATGGAAGATCCCCCGCGGCGCTTGTTTATCAATGAGCGAGTGTGCGAGGGCTGCGGTGACTGTAGCGTGAAGTCCAATTGTGTTGGCGTTGTGCCCAAAGTGACGCCACTTGGACGCAAGCGAGAAATCGATCAGTCGGCCTGTAACAAGGATTACTCCTGTCTTGACGGGTTTTGTCCGAGTTTCGTTTCGATCGAAGGGGGCAGTCTTCGCAGTGGTTCTACTGGCGCAGTGCCATCAGGACTCATCGGTCGGCCGGTGGTGGAACCCGACCGTGCGGTGATTGATGGCAATTACAGCATTGTTTTGACCGGTGTGGGCGGTACCGGCGTGGTCACTGTCGGCGCGATCCTCGGTATGGCCGCCCATATGGCACGGATGGGTTGCTCTGTCCTTGATATGGCTGGGCTGGCACAGAAAGGGGGGGCGGTCACCAGTTACATCATTCTGGCAGAGTCACCCGAGGGGATTAACGCAACGCATGTCGCCGATGGCGGAGCGCATTTGATGGTGGGGTGTGATGTGGTCACCTCGGCTGCGGCGGGCACGTTGCGAAAATTGCGTCATGGGACGGCCACCGTCCTAAATACGCATGAAATGATGACCGGTGATTTTGTGGCGCAACCGGACATTGCTTTTCCCATGGATGAGCTGGTGCAAACACTGCAGGATCGCTGTGGCGCGGAGAATGTTTATCGTGTTGCGGCCACCGATATTGCAAGAGTTGTATTCGGTGATTCCATTGCAGCGAATCTATTTCTACTTGGATACGCCTATCAATTGGGTCGCTTACCCATTCCGGCGAGCGCGATTGAATCAGCCATTGAATTAAATGGTCGCTCGGCGCAGATGAATTGCGATGCATTTCGATTGGGCCGGCAGGTCGCTGTGCGTCCTGAATTAGGCGATGAGTTGCGCCACTCGCAGGAGATGAGTGAGAGCATGGCGGATCTCGACACAACTGACCTGAATTCAGTCATTGAATACCGGCGCGCCTTCTTGATTGACTATCAAGACGCACCCTACGCTGATCGGTATATGGATTTAGTGAACAAAGTGAGAGACAAAGACCGCGCTCTGTCAGGTGAGCGGAGTGCGTTGACGATGGGGGTGGCACAAGCCTACTTTAAATTGCTGGCGCGAAAGGATGAGTACGAAGTCGCCCGGCTGCACACAGACCCCCTTTTCCACGAGAAAGTAGCAGCCACCTTTGAGGGAAATTACCGCCTTCGTTTCCATCTCGCACCGCCTTTCCTGGCAAAAAAGGATGCAACCACGGGTTTGCCGATGAAGCGCGAGTTTGGTGCGTGGATACTGGTGTTATTCAAATGGTTGGCTGCAGCGCGCGGGTTACGGGATAGCGTATTTGACCCCTTTCGATTTTTTTCTGAAAGGCGTTTTGATCGTGAAATGATCAAAGAGTATGAGCAGTTAGTAGACCAGTTGATTGAAGTCGTTGGCGATCACAATTATGCCGATGCGGTGGAGCTCGCCAGGTTGCCGCTGCAGGTGCGAGGTTATGGCCATGTCAAACAACGTTCAGCCAAGGCGATCGAGGCCCGACATGCAGATTTGATGACCCGTGTTCATGCGCCGGGCGTGAAAGCGCGGGCAGTGGCTTGACTCCAGTATTTAATTTACAGGGTGCTGAGTAAAGTATGTCTCGAATGTCGAGATAACGTGACGAATGCCTTCGTCGGTGACATCCAGATGGGTTACCAGGCGAACGGGGTTGTATTCGACGCTGATGCGGATGCCGTTGTCGCGAAGGAAAGGACTGAGAGTGGTGGCAGCAGCTTCGGGTAGATTAATGAAGACCATGTTGGTCTGGACCGCTGCCTGATCGACTTCAATTTCATCGATGTTAGCCAGGCCTTCCGCCAGTTGACGCGCTTTGTCGTGGTCCTCAACCAGTCGATCAACGTTGTGCTTTAACGCGTAAACGCCGGCAGCGGCCAATATGCCGGCCTGGCGCCAGCCGCCTCCCACGACCTTGCGCCAGCGTCTTGCCGCGTCGATGAACTCACGGGACCCGCACAGTACGGTACCCACGGGTGCACCAAGGCCTTTGGACAGGCAGGCTGAGACCGAGTCGAAACAGCCGCCGATTGTCGCGGGTGTCACGGATTGTTTGACCGCTGCATTAAAAACTCGTGCACCGTCGAGATGGATGGCAAGGCCATGTTGCCGGGCAAGGTGAGTGGCCTGCTCGATGTAGTCAAGCGGCAGGGGGCGGCCAAAAAATGTATTCTCGAGACACAGTAGGCGAGTGCGTGCGAAATGAAAATCATCAGGTTTGATGGCTTTCCGTATGGCCTCAAGGTCAATTGTTCCGTCAGGTTGATTGGGCAGAGGTTGTGGTTGAATGCTGGCGAGTACCGCACCGCCGCCACCTTCTTCAAGGTAACTGTGTGCCTGGTTACCGGCGATGTATTCGTCGCCACGTTGGCAGTGCGTCAGCAGGGCAATTAAATTGCTTTGAGTGCCGCTGCCGACGAAAAGAGCGGCCTCGTGTCCAAGTTGTTCAGCGGCAGTTCGCTCCAATGCCAGAACGGTGGGATCCTCACCGTAGACATCGTCACCGACCTCGGCCTCGAACATGGCCTGCCGCATGCCTGCACTTGGCTGCGTAGTCGTGTCGCTTCGAAGATCAACTAATGAATTCATGTGGGGCGAGAAGTGTCGTTTTTAGTTAAATGTCAATCGAGTCTGGTGTTTTGCGTTATGGGTACAACAGTGCTCAATGGTGGCGACCTTTAGGGGGGAAGCGTTTATTAATGTCTGTCAAGGTTTGCTTGGCGCCGCTCTTGCGTTATCGTTGTTCATCGTGATTCTAACGTCTAATGAGGAGAGGGTCTGGTGACGATCAAGATAGGTGAGGGTATCCCCGAAGTTACCCTACAAGTGATGGGTGAGTCGGGTCCCGAAGGGGTAACGAGCGGAGACTTTTTCTCGAATAAACGCGTGGTGTTGTTTGCTCTTCCGGGTGCTTTCACACCGACATGCTCCGCCCGCCATTTGCCTGGCTTCATTGCGGCCGCCGACGACATGAAGGCAAAAGGGGTCGACGCCATCGCGTGTTTGTCGGTTAACGATGCCTGGGTCATGGATGCCTGGGGCAAGGACCAGGGGGTCGGTGACAAGATCGTGATGCTGGCGGATGGTAGCGGTCACCTGACTCGGGCGCTTGGATTGGAGCTGGATAGGACGAGCGGTGGAATGGGGATGCGATCGCGGCGTTACGCGATGGTGGTAGACGATGGCCGAGTGTCACAATTGAATATTGAAGCTGACGGTAAGTTTGAAGTCAGTGATGCGCAGACGATGTTGTCTGTTCTCTAGGCGCCCGTAGTCGCGGGGTTGGGGGCTTAGTCGCGCACGCCGCCTTGCGCTTTGCGTCGAGCGACATAGTCCGCCAGCTCGTCGCGGATGGCCGAGTCCATGGGGGGCTGGGTGTATTGTGAGAGGGCGGTCTTGGACAGGGCGTTGGCGTGTTGTAAGGCGCCTGGGCTACCGGCTTCTTGCCACGACTCAAAATTTCGCCAGTCAGAAATCATCGGCTGGTAAAACGCGTTTTCAAACCGTTCCTGCGTATGGGCCGTGCCAAAAAAATGACCACCGGGTCCGACTTCTCTAATGGCATCGAGCGCGAGAGATTCGCTATCGGTTCGAATCGGCTCAAGATAAGCCGCAACCATCTGCAGCAGGTCAGCATCAAGGACCACTTTCTCGTAGGAAGCGCTCAGGCCACCTTCCAGCCAGCCCGCGCCATGTTTAATCAAGTGTGCTTTACCGCTGATAGCCCCCCATAGTGAGAAGACCGACTCGTATGCTGCCTGGGCATCGACGCTATTAGCGGAATTAACGTTGGATGAGCGGTAAGGAATGCGATAGCGTCGTGCCAGTTGCCCGCTGATCTGGGCGGCTTTTAGATACTCCGGCGTGCCGAAGGCCGGGGCGCCCGAACGCATATCTGCGTTTGACGTAAAGCCGCCATACATGACCGGACTTCCGGCCCTGACAATCTGGCACAGCGCAATGCCGGCTAATGCCTCCGCATTTTGTTGTGCCAGCGAGCCCGCTATGGTGATAGGCGACATGGCACCGGCCAGGGTAAATGGCGTGACCACGACTAGTTGGTTGCGTTTGGCCATCTCGATGATGCCCCACAGCATGGGTCGATCGTAACGCAGCGGCGAGTTGGCATTGATGACGGTGAATAGACTGGGTTCTCGATCAAAGGTGGCGTGATCGATTCCGCGGGCAATCCGTGCCATCTCAATACCATCCAGAATGCGTTCGCGCCCGAGCGAATAGGCATGGATGGCTTTGTCTGTCAGTAGCAACATGTCAGAGATTGCATCCAGGTGTCGAGTGGGCGGGGGTAGATCAACCGGTTCAACCGGGTAGCCGCCGATGACGTGGATGATGTTGAAGGTCTGCCCGAGTTTCAGCAGTTGACAAAAATCATGTCGATTGCCGGTACGGCGACCTTTGTCAATGTCCGTTACATTCGGTGCGCTAGCGACCAGTCCGAAAGCGACGTGATCCCCGCCCAGTCGAACATGATGTTCTGGGTTTCTCGCATGCACGGTGATCTGTGACGGTGCCTGAGCCACCAGGGCTTCAATCAACTCCGGTTCGAAGGTCACTCGCGCGGGTGTGCCGGTAACGTGGGCGCCGGCCCGGCGAAAGTACTCCGCTGCCTCGGGTAAGAGGATTTCAATACCGATTTGTTCGAGGATGGTCAGTGATGCGCGGTGAATGTCTTCGAGGGCGTCCGGACTCAGAATCTGGGCCGGTGGATAAGTATTACGGATCGATTGCCAGGGCGGTTGTTGAATGCCGCTGGGTAGCGCTCGGCGATGGGTGTGGCGTCGTCTTTTCGGTTTTGGTGTTGTCGTCATCGCATCACGGGATCGCCGTTGCTGTGGTCCAGCTAACCTTAGAAAGGTCGGATTGTCGGTATTGGTTGGCGCTTAACCATGAACAGTCGGCAGTTTGGTGCGCGATCTGACGTTTGTCATAATGGACGCGTTCTTTCCCATGGTGGGCGGAGAGGTCCTCAACCTGTCAAGTCCTGGAGTGTGTTGATGAAACTTGTCACAGCAGTTATTAAACCGTTCAAGCTAGATGATGTGCGTGATGCCCTCGGCGAAATTGGAGTTCAAGGCATGACGATCACCGAAGTCAAGGGCTTTGGTCGCCAGAAGGGCCACACCGAACTGTACCGAGGGGCGGAGTATGTTGTTGACTTCGTTCCCAAAGTCAAACTGGAAGTCGCTGTTGCGCTCGAAATGCTCGATCAGGTGGTGGAGGCCATCATCGATGCAGCGCGGACCGAGAAAATCGGAGATGGCAAGATTTTTGTCACGGATCTCGAACAGGCACATCGCATTCGAACCGGCGAAACAGGTCCCAGCGCACTCTAGCGGTGCGGTGTATCGAGAGACGTGCCGCCATGTGCGGCAGCCTAGTCAGTAGTTCGACGCCGGCAGGGCGGCCCGCCGCTTAGCCATGAAATCGAGCAGGGCTTCATCAATGGCCGCATCGATCGGCGGTGCTTCATAGGCGGCCAGTTGAGCTTTCCATTGCTGGTTGGCTCTTTGCGCGGCGTCTAGTTTGCCGTCTGCAGTCCACTGTTCAAAACTGTTGTTGTCTGCAGTAGAGGAGCGGTAGAAGGCCTCTTCAAAATTCGCTTGTGTGTGCGAACAGCCAAGAAAATGATTGCCCGGACCGACGTCACGTAACGCATCGAGTGCCTGTCCATTTTCGGAGGTGTCGAGGCCGCTCGCAAAGGCGGCAATCATTCCCGCCTGGTCTGCGTCGAGAATGAATTTTTCATAGCCCATGGTCAGGCCACCCTCGAGCCACCCGGCGGCGTGCAGCATAAAGTGCACGCCGGCCAGCATTGAGGTCTGCAGTGTGTTGGCAGACTCGAATGCCGCTTGGGCGTCGGGAATCTTTGAAGCGCATAGGCCGCCACCACTACGAAATGGGACACCCAGACGCCGGGCCAGTGCGGCGGCGATATACATGACCTGTGAAGGTTCTGGTGTGCCGAATGTAGGCGCCCCTGATTGCATTGATATCGAACTGCTGAAGGTGCCGAATATGACCGGGGCTCCCGGCCTTACCAGTTGTATAAAAGCCATGCCCGCAAGTGCTTCGGCAAAAATCTGGGTGCAGGTGCCAATCACGGTGACCGGTGACATCGCACCGGCAAGGATAAATGGTGAAATAACGGTTGCTTGCCCGTGCTGCGCGTACACCCGTGCGGCCCCCAGCATGGTGGCATCGAAGGTCATCGGAGAGTTGGCGTTAATGAGGCTGGTGATGACGCAATGTTCATTCACGAACGCATCGCCGAATACCAACTTGGCCATGTCGACGGTATCCTGGGCCCTCTCCGGCGCGGTGACTGAACCCATAAAGGGTTTGTCGCTCCAGCGCAGGTGACTGTAAATCATGTCCAGGTGTCGGTGGTTGACCGGTCGGTCGACCGGTTCACACAATGTGCCGCCAGAGTGGTGTAGGTGGGGTGACAGATAGGTCAGTTTGGTAAATTGTTCGAAATCGGTCAGGGTGGCATAACGCCGTCCTTTATCCAGGTCGTGGACGAATGGTGGGCCGTAAGCCGGCACCAGCACCATATGATCGCCCCCGATTTCGACATTACGGGCGGGATTCCTCGCGTGTTGTGTGAATTGTCTCGGAGCGTTGGCACGAATGATTTCTCGACACAGGCCCTGTGGAAAGCGAACCCGCTCTCCATCGATTTCGGCCCCGGCGTCACGGAACAAGTCCAAAGCTCCAGGATCGTCCTTGAAATCGATGCCAATCTCTTCAAGAACGCGTTCGGCATTGGTTTCCACCAATACCAATTGTTCCTCGCTGGCTAGGTTATAGACCGGGACTCGCCGGGAAATATAGGGCGCGGTGGGCCGAGGCGGCGCGGTCCGTTGGGAACGCTTGGCGGCGCGCGCATTCCCGCGGCGGGTTTTCTTTGATTGAGTGCTCATCAGTACATGTTACCGAGGTAAAAGTATCCTGCACTGCCCGCATGGTGTCTGCCTGTTCCACGACGCAAGTGTAGCCGTTAGCGCCAGTTTAACCAGGCCAGGTTGATGTGTCGCTCGAATTAACCCGGTCATGGGAACTGGTTTTCCTATCCATAGACCGTTTCGAGAGCAATCCCTAGAATACGCAGGGCCCGGACCGTTCGATCGGGTAAGAAACGGCTAAATTGTTCCGGCGTGGGCTGTCCACCACGAAGCCGGTTGCGGTAGAAGCACATGAAATCAACTGCTCGAGTTGTGGTCATTGGCGGTGGAGTCGCGGGTGTTGCCACGCTATATCACCTGGCTAAAAAGGGTTGGACGGATGTGGTGCTGGTCGAACGGAAAGAGCTGACTTCAGGGTCTACCTGGCATGCGGCTGGGTTACTGCCATTGTTTAACATGAGTTATTCAGTTGGGCAGATTCACAAATATTCAGTCGACTTCTATCAGCGTCTGGAAAAGGAGACCGGTCACTCGGTCGGTTTCCGGCAAGTGTCCAATATTCGCCTTGCGATGAGCGAAGATCGCCTGGATGAATATCGGTATTACGCTGGGGTGGCTCGCACGATCGGAGTTGATGTCCGTATCCTGTCGCCTGATCAGGTGCAAACCATCTGGCCGTTGTGCCGAACCGACGGATTGTTGGGTGCCATTCAGCATCCCGATGATGGATATATTCAACCGGCAGATTTGACTCAGGCATTGGCAGCGGGCGCGCGTTCGTTGGGTGCCGAAGTTTATCGACACAATGCGGTGACTGCCCTGACAGAGTTGCCCGGTGGTGGATGGTCGGTGACGACGGACGACGGCGTGATCGATTGCGAACATGTGGTTTGTGCGAGTGGCAACTTTGCCCGCAAGACAGGCGCAATGGTCGGTCTCGATATTCCGGTGATTCCCGTGCAGCATCAGTATCTAGTCACCGAACCCCATCCGGATATTATGGCTCGCAAAGAGAAGGGGCTTCCGGAGATGGGTGTTCTGCGTGAGTCGGATTCATCGTGGTATCTGCGTGAGGAAAACGGTGGCTTGATACTGGGTCCGTATGAGCACGGTGCGCCGTGTTGTTATGTCGATGGCCCGGATGAGAATAGCGAATACGAGTTGTTTGAAGCGGACCTTGACCGCCTCGAGCCGCATATCGAAGCCGCTATCGCCCGGGTTCCGGCATTCGGCGAAGTGGGGATCAAGCAAATGTATAACGGGGCGATCTGTTACACCCCGGACGGAAACCCCATTATCGGACCGGCGTGGGGGCTTAATAATTTCTGGCTTAACGAGGGCCACAGCTTTGGCATTACTGCTGCCGGTGGCGCCGGATGGCAGTTAGCAGAATGGATCGTTGATGGAGAGCCCACCATTGACATGATGGGTGTGGATCCGCGCCGTTTCGGTTCTTACGCCTCCCAGGGTTACTTGCGCACAAAGAATGAAGAGGCTTACGCGAATGTTTTCACGACCCATTATCCCGACGAGGAGCGAGCCGCGGCTCGGCCGTTAAAACGTTCTCCGTGTTATGACCGAATGCGGGACAAAGGTGCGGTATTCGGAGTGGTCTACGGCTGGGAACGACCGAACTGGTTTGCACCGCCAGAATACGGATTAAGTGACGATGTGATTAATCGACCCGCCACGTTGCTGCATCGTAATCATTCACCGGCGAATGCCGCGGGTTTGATCGAGGAGAAATGGAGTTTCCGTCGCAGTAACTATTTTGATTTCGTAGGTGAGGAATGCCTCCATGTGCATCACCAGGTCGGGCTGCTGGATATGTCGGCCTTTGCCAAGTTCGAGGTCTCAGGCCCTGGCGCATCGGGTTGGCTTGACGCCTTGTTCGCTAATCGAATCCCCCATCAGGTGGGCAGAATCGGCCTGTGCCACCTTCTGACTGACAAGGGTGGTGTCCGTTCAGAATTTACAGTGCATCGCACGGGTCCGGAGCAGTTTTATCTGGTGTCGGCTGGAGCGCTCGAACGACACGATTTCGACTATCTGCACAAATTGAGACCACGAGATGGTACGGTGGATCTGCAAAAGGTCACCACCCAGCAGGGCGTGTTCGTGTTGGCTGGGCCGCGTTCCCGCGAGCTGTTACAGCGCATCACGCGGGTCGATCTATCTAACGCGGCCTTTCCCTGGCTGGTCGGCAAAGAGGCTGATTTGGGTGTGGCGCATGGTCGGGTTCTGCGAGTTAATTTTGTCGGTGAATTGGGATACGAACTTCATCATCCTATCGAAATGCAGAATTACCTGTTCGATCTCTTGTTCGAAGCGGGTGAGGACCTTGGGCTGCGCCCGTTTGGTATTCGGGCCATGGATGCTTTGCGTCTGGAGAAGTCCTACCGGTTGATTCCGAGGGAGCTGTCAATCGAGTACGCTGCGCTTGAATCCGGACTACAGCGCTTCGTCAAGTTCGACAAACCCGACTTTATTGGAAAGGCGGGTTTGTCCAGGTGGCAGGAGGAGGGCTTTCGCTGGCAGTTTGTGACCGCTGAGATGCGCGGTGCCGATGGAGTGGATGCGCGCGGCTCGGAGCCGATCTATCGAGCAGGTGAGTTAGTGGGTCGATCGACGTCAGGCGGATATGGTTGGCGGGTTGAAAAATCGCTTGTGCTAGGTATGGTGGCACTCGAGTGCGCCACTGTCGGCACGGAAATGGACATCGAAGTGCTGGGTCAGCGTTACGCGCTTGTCGTCATCGATGAATCACCGTTTGACCCAGATAACGCTCGACTGAGGAGTTAGGGTGATTGTCGTTCGGGCAGTCAATTATTTTCAATGAGATACAGGGAGTGTCACACCAGATGAAGATACTGGTACCAATAAAACGAGTGATCGACGCCAATATAAAGGTGCGGGTTAAATCCGATCAATCGGGTGTTGAGTTGAATAACGTCAAAATGGCAATGAATCCATTTTGTGAAATTGCGCTCGAAGCGGCGCTGCGATTGCGAGAAGCGGGAGAGGCGGAAGAAGTGATTGTGGTGTGCGCTGGACCGGCCAATGGTAAAGAAACGCTACGCACGGCCCTTGCCATGGGTGCTGACCGGGCGATCCATATAGAAAGTGAAGATTCGCCGGAGCCGCTGGCGGTTGCTAAGTTGCTCAAGGCGGTGGTTGAGCGTGAGGAGCCTGGCTTGGTGATTTTAGGTAAGCAAGCAATCGACGGAGATAACAACCAGACCGGTCAAATGCTCTCGGCGCTTCTGAATTGGTCTCTTGGTACTTTCATCTCGCGTTTGTCGGTGGAGGACGGTGCCTTCCACGTCACGCGGGAAGTTGACGGGGGTCTTGAGAATCTAAAGCTGAGCGGTCCTGCCGTGGTGACGGTTGACCTGCGTCTGAATGAGCCGCGTTACGCTTCATTACCCAATAATATGAAAGCGAAAAAGAAGCCGTTGGAAGAGTTGACCGCGGGGGCGCTGGACGTGGACATAACGCCCCGGCTGACGGTGTTAAAAGTAGAAGCGCCAGCCTCTCGCAGCGCCGGTGTTCGAGTTCACAATGCAGCGGAGTTGGTGGACAAACTCAAGAACGAAGCGAAGGTAATCTAACCATGGCCATTTTAGTGATCGCAGAACATGATAACGGCGCGGTGCAGGCTGCAACGCTTAACACCGTGACAGCCGCCCGTGCTCTGGGCACTGAAATCGACGTCCTGGTGGCAGGACATCACTGTTCGCAGGTTGGAGATTGCGCAGCAAAGATCGAGGGTGTTACGCGAGTGTTGGTGGCCGATGATCCGGTGCTGGAGCATCAGTTGGCAGAAAGCCTGGCGCCCGTGATTGCGGGAATAGCAAACGGATATACGCATCTGCTGGCACCCGCATCGACCTTTGGTAAAAATGTAATGCCACGGGTGGCTGCGTTACTCGATGTCCAGCAGGTATCTGATATCAGCGCTATTGTTGCTGAGGATACGTTTGTTCGGCCCATCTACGCGGGTAATGCGTTGGCAACCGTGCGTTCCGATGATGCTATTAAGGCCATTACGGTACGGACGACGGCGTTTGAGGCAGCATCGGATGATGGAGGTATGGCCCCCGTGGAGGCAGTGCCGGTAACACAAAGCCGCACCCTGTCCGAGTTTCTTGGTCAGGAATTAACCCGTTCGGAGCGACCCGAGTTGACCACGGCCGACATCATCGTATCCGGTGGTCGGGGCATGCAAAGTGCCGAGAATTTTGTGATGCTTGAGCGGTTGGCCGATCAGTTAGGTGCTGCGGTGGGCGCTTCGCGCGCGGCGGTAGATGCGGGCTATGTGCCGAATGATTACCAAGTGGGTCAAACCGGCAAGGTGGTGGCACCGGATCTTTACATTGCCGTTGGCATTTCAGGCGCGATTCAGCACCTGGCCGGCATGAAGGATTCGAAGGTCATCGTGGCCATTAATAAAGATGAAGAAGCACCAATTTTCCAGATAGCAGATTATGGCTGGGTTACCGATTTATTTACCGCGCTACCGGAGCTGGAAGCGGCGCTGGCTGAGTAAGGCGCCAGGGTGGGCCTGCCCTGGGTTTTGTAGAGTGGTGGTGCCCGATTCGAGTGGGAGCGTACCCGCGTCCTTGTTTCGACATCGTCGAAAATGATCGGCGACCCTGAGCGAGTGGCTTAAGGATGACATTCGACCCGCTTTCTGGCGGTGACGCAACGCACAAGTTGGGCCTTGGGCCTTGGGCTGGTGCCGAGCTTATGCGTTCGTTGGGTTGTCGGTTGACTCGGCGGACTTGTCGAACTCAAGGGATTCGATGCCTGCTCCGCGTTTGATGATTTTGTCAGTTGAGATACGCACTTTGCGAAATTCCTCGCCCATCTGGGAATAAGTACGTTCCAGGGAAATGATGCGATGATCGAGCCGTCCAACGTCCTCCAGCATGCGGACTACTTCATTTTGAATAATGTCGGCCTGCTCACGCATATGCACATCCCGAAAAATTGCGCGCATCGTGTTCATGGTCGCCCACAGGGTGGACGGTGACACGATATAGACTCGAGATCGGTAACTTTTGCGGACAAGTGCTTCATGGTGACTGTGAATTTCAGAATAAATCGATTCCGACGGGACAAACATGAGTGCGTTTTCGGAGGTTTCACCGGTGATGATGTATTTCTGTGCAATGGCATCCAGGTGCGTGGCGATATCGCCGGCGAATTGTCGGCGGCAGATTTTGCGGGCATCCGAGTCAGGTGCTTCGATTAGTCGACGATAGCTCTCCAGGGGGAATTTGGAGTCAATAACGGTCGGTCCCGGCGGGTAAGGCAGTTTAAGCAGGCAATCCGCCCGTTTACCGTTGCTGAGTGTTGCCTGAAACTGATAAGCCCCGCTGGGGAGCGAGTTAGAGACCAGTTCTTCAAGTTGAAATTCGCCAAAGGCGCCGCGGGCCTGTTTGTTGTCCAGAATGCCCCGCAGACCGGTGACCTGTTCTGACAGGTCCGCGATATTCTTTTGTGCCTCTCGTATGATGGCCAGACGTTCATTCAGCGTGCTCAGGGAACGGGTGGTGTTTCTTTCCTGACTGGTGAGCATTTCGCGCAGAGTGCGTTCTTGCGCAGCAAATCGCTCGTTAATCATCTGATGTGTGTCGCCAAGTAACGAAGCGAGTTCTGGCTTGTCCTCGACGGTTGGGCGGCGAAGTAACACGAAACCCAGGCCGGCCACTGCCACGATGGCCATAAGAAGGGCAATGATCCCGATATCAATCATCAGCCATGGGCCGGGCCAGGCACATCATGTAGTTAGCGCGTGGTTCAGGCACCAGGTAAAAAGTTTGGCTGACCAGGCGGTAGTCAACGCCGGTGATATCGATGACGCGAAGGTTCGCTGCCCGCCCCCAGGCAGCCAGTTCCGCTGGGCGAATAAAGTTTTCATAGCGATGGGTGCCCTTGGGCAGTAGGCCTAGCACATGCTCCGCTGCAACGATGGTTTTCAGCCAGGCACCGAGTGAGCGATTGATGGTAGAGAAAATCACTTTCCCCCCCGGGCGCAGGAGTTCGGCACAGGCCGTCACGACCGAATGTGGATCGGGCACATGTTCAAGCAATTCCATGCAGGTGACGAGATCAAACGCATCGTTTTTCCGGTCTCGAAGTTGCTCTGCGGTGGCCTGTTCATACTCGAGGGTAACGCCGGCGTCCCGTGCGTGCAGTGCTGCCACCGAAACTTGCGCGTGACCTGCGTCAATGCCCAGCACTCGGCTCCCGGCTTTGGCCATCAACTCGCTCAGTAGGCCACCGCCGCAACCGACGTCGAGTACGCTAAGCCCGGAGAGTGTGGCGTGATGTTCGATGTAGCCAAAGCGTAGCGGGTTCAACAAATGCAGGGACCGCGAATCCCCTGCCGGATCCCACCAGCTGGCGGCGAGCTGCGCGAATTTCTCGAGCTCGTCGGGGTCGGTGTTTTGCATAGGGGGAACTCAAGGCGAGTGAGGCAGGTGCCAATACCCCTGGATTCTATGGTGTCATCGATCATGACGCGAGATAAGGTTAAAACTCCGGCTTTGTTGTTGTGTCGCCCCCGCCAAAACCTTATAATTCGCTGCGTTGATGCGGGGTGGAGCAGTCTGGCAGCTCGTCGGGCTCATAACCCGAAGGTCGTAGGTTCAAATCCTACCCCCGCTACCAAGATTGATGGTAGATGTGCCTACGGCCCCGCAGTAGCGGGGTTTGCTGTTTTTGAAGTGAAGTGGACAGGCAGGACGAAAGGGGGTGCGCGTGTTAGGTGATGCGGCAGGGCTACGACGTTTCATTGAGCCAGAAGTCGAAAGCATGGGCTTTGAGCTGGTGATGGTCCATCTGATCACCGGAGGTGATCAGAGGTTGCAGATTTTTATCGATGCCGTGGGGGGGATTATGCTCAGCGATTGCGAAGCGGTCAGTCGGCGTTTAAGTCCGCTGTTGGATGTGGAGGACGCGGTGCCCGGCGAGTATTCGCTTGAGGTGTCTTCACCCGGTATCGATAGACCACTGGTTAAACCGCAACATTTTCAGAAAGTATTGGGTGAACGAGTCAAGATTCGAATGAAAGCACGATACCACGGCCGACGCCTGTTCGATGGTTGTTTAACCGAGATTCGTGACGATGTTGCGGTATTGGAAATAGACGGGAGTGACTGTGCTTTGCCATACGCTGGGATGGAACGCGCCAATCTGGTTGGTGCGGACCTTGCCGGGGCAAGTTTCTGACGCGCCTGTAGAAGAGGATTCAGACCAATGACAAACGACGAAATACTGATGACTGCTGAAGTGCTCTCGCGGGAGAAGGACTTGAGTAAGGTTGTCATATTTGAAGCGATCGAGGCGGCGCTGGCGACCGCCACGAAAAAGCGTGAACGTGAGGACATCGAAGTACGCGTGTCGATTGATCAGACTAACGGCGATTTCAAGGTTTTCCGGCAATGGGAGATCGTTGAGGATGACGAGATTCAGGAGAGCCCCGCACGACAAATGACGCTAGCCGCCGCCCGCATCAGCTACCCTGAGAGCGAGCACGAAGTGGGTGGGATGGTCGAGGATCCGATGGAAGTGTCGGTGTCTTTCGGACGCATCGAGGCCCAGGCAGCAAAGCAAGTGATCAATCAGAAGGTGCGCGAAGCCGAACGGGCGCGAGTGTATAGCGAGTTCAAGGACAGGACAGGCGAGATGGTTCAGGGTGTGGTCAAGCGAGTAAGCCACCGAGAGGCCGTCGTTGATATCGAGGGGGTCGAGGCGGCGTTACCCCGGTCTGCCTGGATCGATCGCGAACTGATGCGCAACGGTGATCGAATCAAGGCGATTCTGACCGAGGTGCGCGATGAAGTCCGCGGCCCCCAATTGATGCTGGATCGGCGTTCGCCGGAACTGGTGATCAAGTTGTTTCAGTTAGAGGTCCCGGAAATCGGTCGGGGAATTTTTGTTCTGGTTGGGGCATCCAGAGATCCTGGGTTTCGGGCAAAAATTGCAGTACGTTCGAATGATCCTAAAATAGATCCGGTCGGAGCGTGTGTTGGCATTCGCGGCGCCCGAGTTCAGAGCGTTTCCAACGCCATCAACCTGGAGCGTATCGACATTATCACCTGGTCGGAAAATCCGGCGGAGTTCGTCATTAAAGCGCTACAGCCCGCCGAGGTTGAATCGATCGTGGTCGATGAAGATGCTCAATCGATGGACGTGGTCGTTGATGAAGCCCAATTGTCACAGGCGATTGGTCGACAGGGGCAGAACGTGCGTTTGGCCTCACAACTGACCGGTTGGGAACTGAATATCATGACCGATCAGGCGGCTGCGGAAAAATCCGAAGCCGAGTCGGAGGCCGCCCGAGACAGGTTAATGGAGTTCCTTGATATTGATCATGACGTTGCGTTGGCATTGGTCGACGAGGGATTTACGACGCTAGAAGAAGTTGCCTATGTGCCGGTGCAGGAGCTTCTAGAAGTGGAAGAGTTCGATGAGGAATTGGTTGAGGAATTACGACGGCGAGCCAAGGAAAACCTGTTAATCAAGGAGATTTCCGAGCGGCAAAAGATGACACCCGAAGATGATCTGATTGAGATGGATGGCATGGATGAAGAGACAGCGCGTTACTTTGCATCAAAGGGTGTCCGCTCGATGGAAGAGTTGGCTGAGTGTGCTACTGATGAACTGGTCGAGATGGTGGGTATCGATGAGGAGCGTGCTGCCGAGTTGATTATGACAGCCAGAGCCCCCTGGTTTGCAGAGAGCGAGGCCTGACTCGATTGCGGCGGAGGAAATAAACATGGCAGAAGTGGCAGTAAAGCGGTTTGCTGAACAGATCGGGGTCGAAGACAGCCGGTTGTTGCAGCAGCTTGAGGCGGCCGGAATGCCCGGCAAGTCTCTGGACGACATGCTAAGTGACCAGGAAAAGGAAAAACTACTGGGTTATCTTAAAGGCGAGGCGAACGGTTCAACCGGGGAGCCTGGACAGCGAATTACCCTTAAGCGACGAACCACCAGCCAAGTGCGTCAGACCTCGCGCACGGGCGGGGCCAGGACCGTTCATGTTGAGGTAAAAAAGCGGCGGACCCTGGTGCGCCGTGGCGACTTGCAACGCCAAAAAGACGAAGTAGATCGAGCGACAGCAGAAAAAGAAGCGGCCACGAACGCGAAGATCGAGGCGCAAGCCCGTGACCTTGCGGAGGCTGCTGAAAACGCGGCTGCGGCCGAAGCGTTGCGGGTTGCAGCTGAGTTGGAAGCGTTGAGTGCGGCGGAGGTGCCGGCTGCCGGTGAAGTCGCGGCGGATACGGTTGGTGCGGCGTTGCCAGCAGCCCCGGGGGAGACACCTGCATCGGAGCCGGGCCGCGATGGCAAACCGAAGCGTAAACGCACCAAAGAACGCGTAGACAAGCGTGAGGAATTACATGTCGTCGCCGGCAAACGGGGTCGACGCAAGCCCAGGCCGGCGGTACGACGAAAACTCACATCAACCGCAGCGGGCCAACATGCGTTTGAGCGACCGACGGCACCGGTTGTGCGTGAGGTGGCCATACCCGAGACGATTTCGGTGGCTGGCCTTGCACTGGCAATGTCGGTTAAAGCCGCGGAGGTGATCAAAGCCCTAATGGAAATGGGTTCCCTGGCAACGATCAACCAGGTGCTCGATCAGGACACCGCGACGCTGATCGTCGAGGAAATGGGCCATACCGCGCGGGCGGTGACGGACGATGATCCCGAGGACTACTTGGCGGAGCAGGAGGTCGAAGCGCTTGAGAGTGCACCGCGCCCTCCAGTCGTGACTGTCATGGGGCATGTAGACCATGGGAAAACGTCGTTGCTCGATTATTTGCGTAACACCAAGGTAGCCGCCGGGGAGGCCGGTGGGATCACACAGCATATTGGTGCTTATCAGATAGAAACCAGCGGCGGTCTAATCACCTTTCTGGACACACCAGGGCACGAAGCGTTCAGCGCGATGCGAGCCCGCGGGGCTCAAGTGACTGATCTCATCGTATTGGTAGTGGCAGCGGATGATGGTGTCAAGCCGCAGACCATCGAAGCAATCAATCACGCGCGCACCGCCAATGTCCCCATGATTGTCGCGATTAACAAGATGGACAAGGCCGAGGCGAACGCAGATCGAGTGAAGCAGGAATTGACCGCGCAGGCGGTAGTTCCGGAGGACTGGGGCGGTGATGTGTTGGTGAATGAAGTGTCCGCCTTAACCGGTGACGGTGTGGATGCATTGCTGGAAGCTATCCTGCTGCAGTCCGAAGTGCTTGACCTGAAGGCACCGTCACTCGGTGCGGCCATGGGCGTGGTGGTTGAAGCGCGCATTGACCGTGGGCGTGGGGTGGTGGCAACTGTGCTGGTCCGTTCAGGCACCCTAAGGAAAGGCGATATCCTGCTCGCCGGTCGCGAATTCGGCAAGGTTCGGGCCATGACCGATGGCGCTGGGAGTGTGGTTAAGGAGGCGACGCCCTCGTGTCCAGTGGAAGTCCAGGGACTGGGCGGCGTACCTGATGCGGGTGACGACGCCGTTGTGGTGGCCAATGAACGGCGAGCCCGCGAGATTGCACATCATCGCCAGAGTAAATTTAAAGAGGTCAAACTCGCACGTCAGCAGTCGATGAAACTTGAGAATATGTTTGAGCAAATGAGTGAGCATGAGGCTCAGACGCTGAATCTCATCATTAAGGCCGATGTGCAAGGTTCGATAGAGGCGCTCACTGACTCACTCGAGAAACTCTCGCGGGACGAGGTAAAGGTTCAGGTGGTGCATGGCATGGTCGGGGGTATCAATGAGTCGGATGTCAATCTGGCAATGGCCTCAAACGCTGTCATACAGGCTTTTAATGTGCGCCCAGACAGCTCGGCTAGAAAACTGATTGAGGCGGAAGGTGTCGATGTTCATTATCACAATGTCATCTATGACGTAGTGGATGAAGTCAAAGCTGCGCTGACCGGCATGTTGCCGCCAGTGGTTAAAGAGCGGGCGGTGGGACTGGCCGAGGTGCGCGAAGTGTTTCGAGCCAGCCGCAGTGGGGCCATCGCAGGTTGCCGCGTGGTGGATGGAGAAGTCAGGCGAAACCTTCCGGTTCGAGTTCTACGCGACAGCATCGTTATCTTCGAGGGTCAGATCGATTCGTTGAGGCGCTTTAAGGAGGATGTGACGGAAGTGAAGAACGGCTTCGAATGCGGTATTGGAGTCAAAAACTACAACGACATTAAAGAAGGTGATCAAATAGAAATTTTTGAGCGGTTCGAAGAGCAGGCGGCGGCTTGATTCGCTCAACACGGGACCATGGCACAAGGTATTGATCGCCCCCGACGGGTGGGTCACCTGATCCAGCGGCAACTGGCCGAGATCCTGCGTGAAGAGTTGCGTGATGAGATCCCCGGACTCGTTTCCATCACGGGGGTTGATATGAGTCGTGATCTGCGCCATGCCACCACATATGTCTCGTTGATCGGAGCCAGCGATGACGGTAAAGCGTTAATTGACCTGCTGAAGGAACACAGACATTTGTTACGTTCCGCGCTCAGTCGCTCGTTAAACCTTCGGTTTACTCCCGAGATCCACTTCCGCTATGACAAGACCATCGAGCACGGGGTGAGGCTGTCTAACCTGATCACCGAAGCCAACGCGATGCGCCCAAATGATGACGTCGACGATGGGGCGTAAACGTCAACCTCGCCGTGGCGATACGGTCAACGGCATGCTGCTGCTGGACAAGCCAGCCGGCATCACCTCGAACGCGGCCTTACAGGAAGCAAAAAGTCTCCTGGGTGCACGCAAGGGTGGGCACACCGGCAGTCTCGATCCCATCGCGACGGGGTTATTGCCGCTTTGTTTTGGTCATTCAACCAAATTGTCTGGTTTTTTTCTCGGCGCGGAGAAAACCTATTGGGCCCAGATTCGCCTTGGGCAGATAACCGACACCGGGGACAGTGAAGGACAGGTGGTGGCAACCAGCGCGCTACAACCGAGATGTGAGCAGGTCGAGGCCGCGCTCGCGCAATTTCGCGGTGAGATTGAACAGGTGCCGCCGATGTATTCGGCCATCAAGGTTAATGGTAAACCGCTTTACCGGTTAGCCAGAGAAGGGATTACGATTGAGCGGCAGGCCCGGCGATTCTTGATCGTGTATCTGGAGTTGACGGAGTATGCGTTTCCTTTTGTTGAGATTAAGCTGCGTTGCTCACACGGGTTTTATGTTCGAGGGTTGGCGGATGACTTGGGAAGGGCGCTTGGCTGCGGCGGGCATGTCAGCGCACTTCGGCGTCTCGGCGTGGCTGATCTGACGGTTGATGATTCGATGACCATGGAAGCGTTGTCTTCACTTGCAGATCAAACGGAACGCCGAAAGAGTTTGGTTCCTGCTGATCAGGGCCTGTGTCACATACCTAAGGTCCGGCTGTCGGTTGATGCAGCGTACTATCTTTGCCGGGGTCAGGCTGTGCGGGCAGCGGGGCTTCCCCAACACGGAGACGTGAGAATCTATTCTACCGATGCCGGATTCCTCGGCGTCGGGCAAGTGACCGACGACGGGCGTCTGGCGCCTCGACGGTTAATGGTTGGATGACAAAGCGGCGTGGAAGCGATTGAGTTAGGCCTTGGTGAACGGTACACTACGCGGCCCGCCCTCGAGCTCGGCCGCGCGGACAATAGCGGTCGGCAGCCCCATTTCCTTTTTTGATTAACCTGAAACACGAAAGAATTACTTATTATGTCTTTATCCGCACAAGATAAATCGGCCATTGTCAGTGAGCACGCCCGCGGCCCGGCAGACACCGGTTCACCCGAAGTCCAGGTCGCCCTATTGACGGCACGCATTCAGGATTTAACCGGACATTTTCAGGCCAACAAGCATGATCATCATTCCCGCCAGGGGTTGTTGAAAATGGTCAACCAACGCAGAAAACTACTGGGCTACTTGAAGTCGCGTGATTCCGAGCGTTACCAGTCATTGATTAGCACGCTGGGACTGCGCCGTTAGCAGGCCGCATTGAAACAAACATAGAAAACATACATTAGAGGGATAGTCATTGAATGTAATAGTTAAGGAGTTCAGTTACGGAGCTCAACAGATCCGCTTGGAAACTGGACGGATTGCGCGACAGGCAGATGGGGCGGTGCTCGCCAGCATGGGCGATACCAGTGTTCTGGTGACGGTTGTCGCCCGCAGAGAGAGCAGTGATCGAGATTTTTTTCCGCTAACCGTTGACTACGAAGAGCGGACCTATGCGGCGGGTCGAATACCCGGGGGGTTCTTTAAAAGAGAGGGCCGGCCATCGGAGAAAGCGATCCTGACCTGTCGCTTGATTGACCGACCCATTCGCCCCCTGTTTCCGGTGGGATTTAGAAATGAAGTTCAGGTCGTTGTGACGGTGATGTCGGTCGATCCGGAGATTGATCCTGATATTGTGTCGATGGTGGGAGCGTCTGCTGCCTTGACCATTTCCGGTGTTCCTTTCAGTGGCCCGATTGGCGCTAATCGAGTCGGCTTTGTCGAGGGTGAGTATGTTTTAAATCCGACTGCCACACAGCTGGTCGATTCGAGACTAAATCTGGTGGTGGCCGGGACAAAGAATGCCGTACTCATGGTCGAATCTGAAGCAGCCGAGCTCGATGAAGCGCAGATGTTGGGTGCGGTTATGTTTGGCCATGATGCGATGCAGCCGGCGATTGCCGCGATTACTGAGATGGCGGGCGAAGTGGGTAACGAACGCTGGCATTGGGAAGCACCGGCGGCTGATGAGGGTGTGCACAGCCGTGTTGAATCGCTGATTGGCGGGAATGTGATCGAGGCGTACCAAATCGGGGACAAGGTGGCTCGCCAGGACAAGATGACAGAGATCCGTCAGAGCGCTATCGACCAACTGTGTGCCGATGACGCGGGCGATTCACCCGATGCGGTGAAAGCCTCGATCAAGGCAGTGGAGAAAAACGTGGTTCGCGGTCGTATCCTGGCCAAAGAGCCGCGTATCGATGGCCGTGATCTCGAAACGGTGCGGCCGATCACGATTGAAACCGGTATTTTTCCGCGTACCCACGGGTCTGCCTTGTTTACTCGGGGGGAGACCCAAGCGATTGTGGTGACAACGCTGGGAACCGAGCGCGATGCCCAGCGTATCGATGCCATTGAGGGTGAACGGATGGACGCGTTCATGCTGCATTACAACTTTCCCCCTTACTGCGTGGGTGAAACCGGTCGCGTCGGTTCCCCGAAACGCCGCGAAATCGGTCACGGACGACTGGCCAAACGAGCTCTGTTGGCGGTACTTCCGGACCCAGAGGACTTTCCTTATATTATTCGAATCGTCTCGGAGATCACAGAATCCAACGGTTCCAGTTCGATGGCGACCGTTTGTGGCACGAGTTTGTCGCTGATGGATGCCGGGGTTAAGATCAAAGCGCCGGTTGCCGGCGTTGCCATGGGACTTATTAAGGAGGCGGACGACTTCGCGATCTTAACTGATATCTTGGGTGATGAGGATCACCTGGGCGATATGGACTTCAAGGTGGCCGGTACCCGTGAAGGGGTGACCGCCCTGCAGATGGACATCAAGATCGAAGGTATTAATCGGGAGATCATGGAGCAGGCGTTGAATCAAGCCCGTCGTGGTCGTTTACATATTCTTGACGAGATGGATCGAGCGCTGCCTGCACCGAGAGCAGAAATGTCAGACTATGCACCTCGAATCACCACCATTCGTATTCCGACCGACAAGATTCGAGACATCATTGGTAAAGGCGGTGTCACCATTCGTGGGATTCAAGAATCGACCGGTGCAACGATCGACATCAACGATGATGGGACGGTAACCATCGCCACGTCCGATAACGCCGCAGCGGAAGCGGCACGCAAAAAGATTGAGCAGATCACCGCTGACGTTGAGGAGGGAACGATCTATGAAGGTCGAGTCGTTCGCTTGATGGACTTTGGTGCGTTTGTGAATATTTTGCCTGGCAAGGATGGCTTGGTGCATATCTCCCAGATTTCAAACGAGCGTGTCAACGAGGTCAGCGATGTATTGTCCGAAGGTGATGTTGTTAAGGTGAAAGTGCTTGAGGTCGACAAACAAGGCCGCGTTCGGTTGAGCATGAAAGCGGTGAATAGCGACGAATAAGACGGGGCAACGGGCTACGGTTTTACGCGGAGCGTCGTAGTGCCTGAGTCTGGCGCCGCTTGACACCACAGCGGGTCACACCGATGGTCGAGCGTAAACAAGGGCTGGTCTGGGTTGACCTCGAGATGACAGGTCTCGATCCCGATCGAGACCGGATTATCGAGATTGCGACGATCATTACAGATCGTCAGTTGGAAACGCTCGCGATCGGCCCGGTGCTGGCGATTCACCAGGGTGAAGCAAGCCTCTGTGCGATGGATGAATGGAACCGGGCGACGCACAAGCAGACGGGCCTGATAGAGCGCGTACGCACCTCCACTATTTCCGAGAGTGAGGCTGAGCGGGCGACGTTAGACTTCATCAAGGGTCATGTCGCGCCGAATTCCTCGCCGCTGTGTGGTAATTCGATCTGCCAGGATCGCCGGTTCCTATACCGGTACATGCCGGAACTTGAGCAATACCTCCACTACCGGCATCTCGATGTCAGCACATTGAAAGAGCTCGCGAGTTTCTGGCGCCCGGAGTTACTCGAAGGGTTCAAGAAACGTTCCAAACATCGGGCGCTCGAAGATATTCAGGAATCCATCGAGGAGTTGCGTTACTACCGGACGCACTTTATTAACGATCAACCCGCTGAGTGAGTTCCTTGCAATTGTGCCAGGGCCCACAGCACGTGTTCCCGTACCATGGCCGATGGGTGTGCCAGACGCTCCGTTAGGGCGCTCACCGCGGCCTTGTCCCGCGGCCCATTGCCAAGTGCAACGGCGACATTGCGCAGCCATTGTTCGTGCGTGATACGCCTTAGCGCGGTGCCGGCGGTGTTGCGCAAAAACTGACCCTCATCCCAGGCGAGCAATGAGACCAGTGGTGGAGCGGCAAACTGTGGATCCAATGCAAAACCCGTTTCCTCGGTGGCTTCGCTGAAACGATTCCAGGGGCACACCAACTGACAGTCGTCGCAGCCAAAGATGCGGTTGCCTATCAACGCGCGTAACTCGATCGGGATGCTGTCTTTGAGCTCGATAGTCAGGTAAGAGATGCAGCGCCGGGCATCCAGCTGGTAGGGGCCAACGATGGCCCCGGTCGGACAGGCCGTAATGCAGCGGCTGCATTCACCGCAGTGATCGGTCACCGGTCCATCCACCGGCAGTGGCAGGTCGGTGTAAAGTTCTCCGATAAAGAAAAAAGAACCCGCGTTTTTGTTGATCAGGTTGGTATGCTTGCCGATCCATCCCAGGCCCGCGTGACTGGCTAGGGGCTTTTCCATCACCGGCGCACTGTCGGTGAAAGCGCGGTAAAGAAAGGGCCCAATCGCATTCGTGATACGGTCTGCCAGGCGTTGCAGTCGGCGCCGCATCAGCCGGTGATAGTCGCGCCCGACCGCGTAACGCGCGACGTAGCCGTTGCGCAAATCCGCTAAACCGGCAAGAGAGGTCTCGACGTCTTCGGGGCGATAATCCATGCGCACACTGATAATGCGAACGGTGCCCGGCACGAGTTCATGCGGACGTGTTCTGGCGCTTCCGTGACGGCTCATGTAGGCCATGGTCCCGTTGTAGCCCCGGTCGAGCCATTCGAGCAGGTGAGATTCTGCTTGCGTGAGTTGTCCGTCGCTTATGCCAAGGGACTGGAAACCCAATTCTCGGGCCCAGCGTTCAATCTTTCCTCGCAGTTGGCGTAACTCGATGGTTTCAGGATGTGTTGGGAGCATTGACTGATTATCATAGCGTTATGAATAAATTGTCCGGCTTTCTCTACACTGGCACACAGATCGGCAAGATCGAGCGGCGGGCGGCAGATATCGCGGGTTTAGACAGCTGGACTTTGATGCAGCGGGCCGGCCAGTGTGCATTTCAGTTGCTGCAGGCCAAGTGGCCGAAGGCTCGTTCGCTGACCGTGTGGTGCGGTGCGGGCAACAACGGGGGCGATGGCTATGTGGTGGCAGGCATGGCTGCGCAAGCGGGCTGGGCGGTAGAGGTCATTGCTTTGGGCGAACCGACCACCGAGCCTGCACGCCGGGCGCTGCAAGAGGCCACACAGCACTCGATGCGTGTTGGCCCTACATTGACCGCTTCGAGTCCGCGAGGGGCGGTGCTGGTGGATGCCTTATTAGGAACGGGGCTTACTCGGGCCCCGGAGGGGGATTTTCGCGCCGCAATAGAGTGCATGAACGAACAGGCGCGGCCGGTCGTTTCTCTGGATCTGCCATCGGGTCTTAACTCCGACAGTGGGGGCACGCCGGGCGTGGCAGTCAGTGCGAATCTGACGGTGACTTTTGTCGGGATGAAACTTGGACTGCAGACGGGACGTGGTCCGGACTTTTGCGGTTCGCTGGTATTTGACCGGCTGGGCCTGCCGGGGGAAGCCTATGACGAGGTGCAGTCAGTCGCGCGGTTAATCGAGGGTAATGCGGTGGCCAGATTGTTGCCGCCAAGGCCTGCCGGCCTGCATAAGGGTGGCGCCGGGCATGTGCTGGTGCTCGGTGGGGCAGAAGGCATGTCGGGCGCAGCGCGCATTTGCGCGGCCGGTGCATTTCGAGTGGGAGCGGGCCTGGTGACCTTGGCAACTCACTCGAGTCACGCGGCGATGGCCAATATAGAGATGCCCGAACTGATGGTTCAAGCGGTGGACGAGTGGTCATCGCTCGCGCGCCTTTTCTCTGGTAAACGGGCATTGGTGGTTGGACCGGGGCTCGGCCGGGGAGTATGGGGGCGTGACTTATTCGCTGCCTGCCTTGAACAATCGATGCCCCGAGTGATCGATGCAGACGCCTTGAACCGGTTGGCCGAGGAGCCAGTGACAGGGTCCGACTGGGTGCTGACACCGCATTCAGGAGAAGCCGCCCGCTTATTGGATTGCTCTATTGCTGAGGTCGAGGCTGATCGGCCTGCAGCTGTCATCGAGATTCAAAAACGCTATGGCGGTGTGTGCGTGTTAAAAGGCGTGGGCACGCTGGTTGGGGTGACGGACGGGGCGATATCGCTGTGTGATCGGGGAAATCCCGGCATGGCGAGTGCCGGCATGGGTGATTTACTCGCCGGAGTGATCGGTGGATTACTCGCGCAGGGGTTGTCTGCGGCGCAGGCCGCCTGCGCGGGGGTGTGGCTGCACGCCAGTGCTGGAGATCTGGCGGCGGGTGAATATCCGCGGGGGCTTGTTGCACGGGACCTGCTCGAGCCGCTTCGAAGGTTGGTCAACCGCTCGTGTGACGTTGATGATCAGTGAAGTATTTGCCGCCGATGCGGATCGCGTGGCAGCCATCGGTAGCACCTTGGCGGACGAGTTGGTCGGTGGGGACAGTTGTCACCTATCAGGCCCGCTGGGCGCGGGTAAGACCACGCTGGTCAGGGGATTGTTGAGGGCTTTGGGACACCAAGGTCCGGTGCCGAGCCCGACCTTCACTCTGGTTGAGACTTATGAGTTGGCTCAAATGCGGGTCGCGCATTTTGATCTGTTTCGTGTGGAGTCCATCGAAGAACTGGAAATGCTTGGAGTAAGGGATTATTTCGCTGATGGCAACCTGTGTGTGTTTGAATGGCCGGATCGGGGGCAAGGGTTACTTCCGGCGCCTCGAGTGTTGATTGAATTTGACTATCACGGTGATGGTCGATTACTGACGATCACACGAAACTCGACGGAGGTATGAAGGGCGTGTCGCTCGCCCCGCGCGGCGCTAGCGCCGGGTGGCTGATGGCCTTGGTAGGCGCGCTGTTGGTGGGTGTTGTGTGGTCGAAACCCCCGGTAATGGTCAAGCAGATACGGCTCTGGACCGGATCGGTTGAAGCGCAACTCTTTATTGATCTGTCGGGCGCGGCCAAGTGGAAGGTGTTTTCACTGGTTGAGCCCCACCGCGTGGTGATCGACATTGATCAGGGGAAACTGGAGGCCGCTTTGCCGAAGCCGACCGAGGGCGGTTGGTTACGTGGCATGCGTAGCGGTCATCCCATTCCCGGCGTGTTGCGATTGGTCGTGGATTTGGATCGAAAGGCACAGGTCCGGCCGGTGTTGTTGCCGCCGGTCGGGGGTCACGGCTATCGACTCCTGATTGCTTTGCGAGCAAAGGCCGGGCGTCAATCGGCACCACCGACGTTGTCGCGAAGCGATTATCTGGTGGTCATTGATCCAGGTCACGGTGGTGATGATCCTGGAGCGATGGGTGCAAAGGGCACTCGAGAAAAATCGGTGGTGCTGAAGATTGCCCGGCGCCTCGCTCGAATGGTGAATTTAGAACCGGGTATGCGGGGCCTTTTGACCCGCAGCCACGATCATTACATCAGTCTTCGCGCACGGCGCAATATCGCGAGTGAAAAAGACGCCATGGTTTTTGTTTCCATTCATGCCGATGCCTTCGATCGAGCGAGTGCGAGAGGCACTTCGGTTTACGCACTGTCACGGCGAGGAGCGACCAGTGCACTCGCAGCCCGCCTGGCTAGAGTTGAGAACGCAGCGGATTTGGCCGGGGGGGTGAGCCTTAAGGACCGATCGCCGGATGTCGCTGAGGCGATGCTGGATATGTCGCTGGATCGGCAGATTAAACAGAGCCGTCAGTTGGGGGCGGCGGTGCTGGCGAGGTTGGGTCGAGTTGCAAAGCGACACAGTGTTCGAGTAGAGCAGGCGGGGTTTGCGGTACTGAAGGCACCGCAGGTGCCTTCGATCCTGGTGGAGAGTGGTTACATGACGAATCTCGAGGAGGAGTCGAAGTTACGCTCCGTTTTATACCGGGAACAGATCGCCGGAGCGATTCTCGGCGGCATAAAACAGTATTGTCGGGATCAGCCCGGTTGTCCGCTACCGCCTGAGCGGAAAGTCCACGTCGTACAAGCCGGAGAGTCTTTGTCTTTGATCAGCGCACGATACGGTATTGGCGTTAATGACCTGAAAGGTCAAAATGGTCTGACGAGTGATTTGATTCGAGTCGGTCAGCGGCTCCGGCTGCCTTGAGGAGGGCTTATGTCGAACTCGACAAGTGCGCATCGCATCGAGCGGCTTGATGGTCACCTGATCAATCAGATTGCCGCCGGCGAGGTGGTCGAGCGGCCCGCGTCAGTGTTGAAAGAGTTGCTTGAGAACAGCATCGATGCCGGGGCGAGGCGGGTGCACGTTCGCATAACCCAAGCGGGCGTTGGGTCGATACGGGTGAGTGATGATGGTCGGGGTATCGCCCGGGACGAGCTCGCTTTGGCTCTGGCGCGGCATGCGACCAGCAAATTGCACGATTTCACCGGTCTTAGTGGCGTTGAGACACTGGGTTTTCGTGGGGAAGCTTTGCCCAGTATTGCCTCGGTGGCAAAGTTATCACTGGCATCACGGACGGTCGGTGATCGCCACGGTTGGCGGATTGAATGCCGGGCGGGTTCGCTTTCTGAATCGGTACCGGATTCGGTTGCGCCTGGGACAGTGGTCGAGGTTAAAGATCTGTTTTTCAACACTCCAGCGCGGCGAAAGTTTCTTCGCTCGGGGCGCACAGAACGCTTTCACATCGATCGAGTCTTTCGCCGTCTGGTGTTGTCCAATCCGGAGGTCGGTTTTGTGTTGGAGGTGGATGGCGAGGTGGTATCAGTTTTTGAACCCATTACCGATCGACAGTCGATGACCGGTCGATTAAGAGCGGTTTGCGGGCAGAAATTTGTGGCCGAGAGTTTGGCCATTGAAAGT
>Ga0066376_10000961_pt1 | contig 27874 bp, 29 predicted proteins | sample Knorr_S15_td_Bot_FD_77009 | JGI IMG/M metagenome (GOLD analysis project Ga0066376, IMG submission 77009) | Marine microbial communities from Southern Atlantic Ocean transect - Knorr_S15_td_Bottom_ad_5009_LV_A | ecosystem: Environmental > Aquatic > Marine > Oceanic | place: Southern Atlantic... | reverse complement strand
ATTACATAACGTATCTTGTGCGAACCAACTTGTATTATTTATCTTCCCCTTCGGGCCTTCTCTCCCGCTTCCACGCCTAGAGCTTGGCCTTTCAGAAGATTTTGCATGAGAGCCCCGTAGCGCCGTTTTTATATAGTTTCGGTCCCAGAAGCCATCTCGAGGATCTTCCTGACCCCCTTTTTCGGTGAAATCTTTCCGTTGACGGCCCGGAACGCCGGTTGCCAGAATCTTATGAATGGACTTCTTCTCCGATCTAAATCCGAGAAGTTCTGTAAATTCTTGACGGGGGAAAGCATGGCCATCTCCGGAACCATCAAAGTAACGTCGGCGGGGACCTCGGTCCAGGCCGCCAGCAAGGGAAACGCCAGGTGCATGGTCTTCAAGGCCCGCAACGACAACACCGGCACCTGCTATTTGGGCGGTAGCGATGTGTCATCCACCGACGGCATGTCCCTGGTCCCCGGCGAGTCGATCCAACTGGAACTGGCCAACGCCATTTCGACCTCCCAGTTCTGGGCCGACGCCGCCAACAACAACGACCAGATCGATTTCATCGGCAACGAATAATGACCCAGACCCACCAACAACACCGCTCGCCGCTGCTCAACCGCCGGGAGACCTACGTAGCCGTCACAGGCGCCGCTTACACGGCCAAAGCCGGTGACCAGGTCGTCGGCGTCAACCGGGCCGGCGTGGTCACCGTAACGCTCCCCACAGCAGAAGTCCGCCCAGGCCGCATCTACACCGTCAAAGACGAGCCCGGCGCCGCAAGTACCAACAACATCACCGTCGCCACCGAAGGCTCAGAGACCATCGACGGCTCAGCCACAAAGGTCATGCCTACAGACTGCGAGGCAAGGAGCTTCTACTCAGATGGATCGAATTGGTTCATCATGCCGGTCACGCCAAACGAGTCCCCAGGGTTATCGAACGTAGTCGAAGACACCACACCCCAACTCGGTGGGAATCTAGACATCCAGACCAACATCCTCGTCGGCAACGGCGGCTCCACCGGCATCAAGATCAGCGTGGCCGGCGAGGTCACCATGGCCGCTCAGCCCGCTGTCGCCGCCTACCTCCCAAGCAGCGATCTGAACAAGACTGGTAACGGGGCTACGTACACCCTAGGCGACCCAACAGATCTAACTGAAATATACGACCAGAACGGCGACCTTGTGAACACCACAGGGGTATTTACCGCACCGATAACTGGCCGATATCACGTCGAAGCATGCCTAAAACTAGACCAGGGCTCTTCCAACATCGCCCACACATTGAACATCTTTTCAAGCAACCGGACCTGGTCGTTCCGAGATTACCGGGCAGGTGGGGCGACCAACGGACTATCGGCCCAGCTTTCAACGGACATCGATATGGATGCGGCTGACACTTTCACCATCACGCTGGTCATCACCGGTGAGGGCTCAAACATTGTTGACGCGCTAGGTGGTTCCTCGCCACTCTCGTTTCTAAGCGCAAGGCTGGTGGCCTAAATGATTCTTTTCCCGAATGGCATTAGGGTAACGAAAACGGAGCACAAAGCATTGCTCCACCTGGTAGTAGACCCGGGGGACTACATCCGAGAGGCATTGACGGAAAAGGCGCGGCTAAGGCGAGAGGCGCTCTTTACTGAGTGGTGGGCGCGTCTAAGCGCCGATCCCGAAGTGACCACCGTCCCGGCTGACTCAGACGCCCTGGTCACCTTCATCATGGCGAGAGCCGACTTCCGTACAAGAGTCCAGCAGGAAGAAGAAACCGCAGCCAGCGAAGGGCTGACGTTCACCATGGTGAATGGGAATACCGACCAGTACGCCAGTAAATCAAGGCCAGCAAAGGGCTCAGTGGTTCTATGCTCTGGAGGCATCGACCTGCCAGATGCCGACGCCGCTTGCATCCTGGCCTACGTTCAAAACCTGGAAGATTGGCTGTACGGCGCCCTCTTAGGCCAGATCAACCGGGGGACCAAGAAGATGCTCAAGCAGTACCGGCCGGTCATGTTAGCCGACCCAGAAATCACCACTACGCCAGCCACCGAAGAAGGCATGGTGGATTTGATCACCAGCCATAAGGATTATCAGAGCTTACCCGCACAGATAGCCAGCGCGTCCGAACTATGACCCCAAGACCAACCCTCGCAGCCTAACCCACCACCGTCAGCGGGCCGTCGATGGAGATGAGCGTCTCCTCGATCTCCCGGCGCAGGTCATCCAGGTTCCAGCCCTTGGTGGCCGACACCAAGATGCCCTCCTTCGCTTCGTGGGCGGGCAGTTCATCAGTAGCGCCGTCTGCCTGTTCTGCATGACCGTTCGACACCGCTTCCTGCATCAGGTCCATCTTGTTCATGACCAGGATCCTGGGCCGCTCCGACAACCCCAAGTCCCGGAGGGTATCCTCGACCACTTTGGTCTGCTCCATGGCCATGGGATGGGTGATGTCGATGACGTGAAGCAGGATGTCAGATTGTTGCAATTCTTCAAGCGTGGCCCGGAAAGCCGCGACCACCTTGGGCGAGAGCTTCTGGATGAAACCCACGGTGTCACTCAAGAGGAGCGGGGCGCCGGACGGTAGCCTGATGCGCCTGGTAACCGGGTCTAGGGTCGAGAAAAGCTGGTTTGCGGCGGTCACCTTGGCGTCGCTGAGCGCGTTAAACAGCGTGCTCTTGCCGGCGTTGGTGTAGCCCACCAGAGTCGCCATGGGGATGCTGGACTTCTTGCGGCGTTCCATGTGGACACTGCGCCGGCGGCGGACCGCGTTTAGTTCAGACTTGATCTTCTGTAGCCGGTTGCGCACCAGCCGCCGGTCGGTCTCTATCTGTGTTTCGCCGGGGCCCCGGGTGCCGATCCCGCCGCCGAGCCGCTCAAGGTGAGACCACTGGCCGGCCAGGCGCGGCAGTAGGTATTCATGCTGGGCCAGCTCCACCTGTAGTTTGCCTTCGTGGGTCGAGGCATGCTGGCCGAAAACGTCCAAGATCAGGGCGGTGCGGTCGATGACCTTGCTGCCGAGGGCGTTTTCCAGGTTGCGCTGTTGGGCGGGGGTGAGTTCGTCGTCGAAGATGACCACGTCCGCACTGAGTTCTTCCATCATCTCGCGGATCTCTTCGACCTTGCCGGAGCCAACGTAGGTAGAGCCGAGCCTATTCGCCCGCTGGGTGACTCTGCCGACCACCTCCGCACCGGCGGTGTTGGCCAGGTACTCGAGCTCGGTGAGAGTGTCTTCCAGAGACCATGGTTGGGCGCGCCGGTTCATCTCGACCGCGACGAGCACCGCCTTTTCCGGCTCTGGCTCCACCGGAATCGAGGAAAGTTTACGTTTCGAGCGTTTACTTATGGAATCTACTCTCTTTCATTGCTCGCGCTGGCTAGTTCTACTTGCCCTTGGGCGGGGGAATCTTCCAATTCTCCAGGCGCTGGCAGCCCTTTTCGATCTGTTCATCGGGGGTTGTCAGGGACAGGCGGATGTAGCCCTCGCCGTACTTCCCGTAGCTGGATCCGGGCGTTACGACGACGTCCAGCTCTTCCAGCAGCAGTTGGGCCATCTCAGCCGAGGTGTAGCCATCCGGCACCTTGGCCCATATGTACAGGCTAGCACGGGGGACGGCCACGCTCATGCCCATGGCTTGGACGGCTTTCACGACCCTGTTGCGGCGGCGGGTGTAGGCGTCTAGGTTGTCGGCCACACAGTCCTGAGGGCCGGTCAGGGCCTCGATGGCCATCTCCTGAACTGCTTGGGGCACGCCTGAATCCAGGTTGGCCTTGATCTGAAACAGGGCTTTAATCATGTCGGCGTTGCCCACGGCCATGCCGATGCGCCAGCCGGTCATGTTGTAGGTCTTGGACAGGGAGTGGAATTCCAGACCGATGTCCTTGGAGCCGGCCACCTGTAGGTAGCTCATGGGCGTGTAGCCATCGTAGCCAATCTCGCTGTAGGCGGCGTCGTGGAGCAGCGCGATGTCATTCTCCCGGCAGAACGCGATGGCCGAGATGAAATCTTCTTCGGTGGCGGTGGCGCTGGTGGGATTGTTGGGGTAGTTCAGCCACATGAGTTTGGCGGCGCGGGCCACGTCAGAAGGGATGGCGTCCAACTCCGGCAGCCAGCCGTTCTTCTCGTACAGCGGCATGATGTGGCTTTCGGCCCCGGCGAACATGGTGCCCACCGCGTAGACCGGGTATGCCGGGTCGGGGATCAGCGCGATGTCGCCCGGGTCCAAGAAGCAGAAAGCCGCATGGCCGATGCCCTCTTTGGCGCCGATCAAAGGCAGCACTTCGGTATCCGGATCAAGTTTCACGTTGAAGCGGGTGTCGTACCACTGGGCGAAGGCCCGCCGCATCTCGGGCAGGCCGTCGGTCTCTGGGTAGCGGTGGTTGGGCGCGTGCTGGGCCGCGGTCAACAGCCGGTCGATGATGGGCTGGGGTGTGGGTATGTCGGGGTCTCCGATGCCAAAGGTGACAACGTCGGCCCCGGCGGCGCGCTTCTCGGCGATGATCCGCGAGATCTCAACAAAAGGATACGGGGACAATTTCCCCAACCGGTCCGAAAATTTCACCATCTCGACTTCAGCTCTCCCCGTAGTTAATTTAAGTCCATTCCCCGCTAAAAACTTCTTCCGCCGGGCCTTCCAGGAATACCTCGCCTTGGCCGTCCCAGTCCACTTTGAGGGTGCCGCCGGGTAGGGTTATGTCAACCGTGTTCCCGGTGTGCCCGCCCAGTATGGACGCCACTGCGATGCCGCAAGCGCCGGTGCCGCAGGCCAAGGTCTCGCCCGATCCACGTTCCCAGACGCGGGCCGTCAGGTGTTCCCGACTGTCCACGTTCACGATCTCAAAGTTGACCCGGTTGGGGAAGATGGCGTGGTGCTCGATCTTGGGACCAACGGAGTGCAACGGGAACTCAGCCACCGGAGTATCTATGAAGGTGACAGCGTGGGGGTTGCCCATGGAAACAAAGGTCAGAGGAAGGTCGTGCCCGTCCATCTGGAAGGGGTATTCCAACACCAGGCCAGACCCATATTCCCCAGCCGATTCCAGCTTCACGGGAACATCTTTTGGGGTCAATATCGGCGTGCCCATGGACACCCTGGCACCGGTAACGCGGCCGTTCTCGGTGATGGTGGCTATCTGCCGGATGCCGGCCAGAGTCTCGACGCTAACCGAAGCCGCCGAGTCCGATACGATGCCCCGGTCGACGGCGTATTTAACGAAACAGCGGATGCCGTTGCCGCACATCTCGGCTTCGGACCCGTCGGCGTTGAACATGCTCATCTTCAGGTCGGCAACGTCGGAGTTCTTGATCAAGATCAGGCCATCCCCGCCCACGCCAAAATGGCGGTCGCTCATCTGTCGCGACAGCTCGGGCCAGTCACGGTCCTCAGACCGGGCGTCAACGTACACATAGTCGTTGCCGGCGCCGTGCATCTTGGTGAATTTCATGTCTGGGCTCCTAGTGGGACGGGAGGCCCATTGTATCACAGGGCCGTGTCTGACAGGTGTCCCAGAAGGAAGTTTCCAGCCTGCCGGACGACGTTCGGACCATCGACGTTCAGCCACGTTATCCGCTTGTCTGACGGCTTGAACCAGGTGTATTGACGGCGGGCCAGCCGGTGGGTCTGGGTCTTGGTCCGGCCGACGGCCTCATCCAACGACAATTCACCCATCAGGTGTTGGCCCAGTTCCCGGTATCCGGGGCTGTCGAGCGCTCCCTGGCCCATTGGGTATCCCGCCTCGGCCAGTCGTTCCACCTCGGCCAGAAAACCGGCCTCCATCATAGCGTCGACCCGGTCGTCGATCCGCTGGTAGAGGGCCTCGCGTTCCATGGTCAGGCCAAGCACCAAGTGCCTCACGGGCCTGGGGTCGGGATTGGCCATCTCGGACGGTTTCTGGTTGGTGGCGTGGTAGATCTCCAGGGCACGAATCACCCGTCTGACGTTGCGGGCGTCAAGGGCGTCGGCCCGTGCTGGATCTACCTGCCGCAGCCGGTCGTGGAGGGCCTGGGCCCCGCCTTCCTCCGCTGCTTCTTGCTCCAGCGCCGCCCGGAATTCCGGGTCCGGAGGAACCGCAGGCACGGACTGCCCTTCCAACATGGCCCAAACGTACTGGCCGGTGCCTCCGGCCACGATCGGAACCAACCCTCTGGCGGCGATGTCGATAGACGCCTGCTCGGCCAATGGGAGAAAAGCGCCCAAGCCAAAATTCTCCGACGGCTCAAGCAGGTCCAGTAGGTGGTGGGGCGCCTGAGAGCGCTCTACAGGCGTGGGCTTGGCCGTGCCGATATCCATGTCGCGGTACACCTGGCGGCTGTCGGCGTTGATGACCTCACCGCCAAAACGCCGGCACAGCTCAACGGCAAGCGCAGTTTTGCCCACGGCGGTGGGGCCAACGATGGCTACGAGTGGCAGGGGTTTGCTAACCATGTTCGGTCCTGTGCAATAGGCCCGTGCGTCTAGGCCTTGGCGGCGGCGACGGCGGCGGCCACTTGGAGGAATGATTCGGCTTGGAGCCCGGCCCCGCCCACCAGCCCGCCGTGGATGCAGTCTTGCGACGCGTAGTCGCCGGCGTTGGAGGCGTTCATGCTGCCGCCGTAGAGCAAGGAGATGTTGTCAGCCGCGCCTGAGAACAGACTGCGTAGTGTCTCAAGGATCACTCCGCCCATGATCTCGGCGGCGGTCTCCGGAGTGGCTGCCTGGCCGGTGCCGATGGCCCAGATGGGCTCATAGGCGACGATCAGGTCCGACGTATTGGAATTGCCTGCAAGTCCGGCGCGAATCTGGCCGCCGATGATGTCTGAGGCTTTGCCGGCTTCCCGCTCTTCTAATGTCTCACCGACACACAGGATGGGCTTCAGCCCGGCTGCTTGGGCCGCTTTGATCTTGCTGTTGACCGAAGCGTCGGTCTCGGCGAACATCTTGCGGCGTTCCGAGTGGCCCAGTATCACGTAGTCGCAGAGGCCCTTAAGCATGCCCGGCGAGACCTCCCCGGTGAAGGCCCCTGAATCTTCAAAATGCATGTTCTGGGCGCCTACTTTTACCGCCGAGCCCTTAACAGCGTCACTGACGGCAGCCAGGGAGACGAAAGGTGGGCAGAGGACTAGTTCCACGCCTGAGACACTCGCAGCGCCGTCCCGCACACCGGCAGCGAGCGCTGCGGCCTCCGAGACGGTGGTGTTCATCTTCCAGTTTCCGGCCACGACCAGGTCTGGCATGGGTTTATCTCCAGTTTGGGAATTGAATACTAGCGCGATTAATCTGGGACCGACTTAATCCGACGAGAGGACTTTTCGATAATACAAGTTTTAAGAAAACCCGGCGAGCCGGCTAAGGGCCGAACTTGGTCATCTTCCCGGCGTGGGAGAGGCCCAGGACCATCACGCTGGTGGCCGGGATGCTGCCGATAGCTCCCAGGGCGCAGGCCTTCTCGTCGAAGGTGGGAATCCCCTGGCCCAAGGTCAGCTTGGAATGGAGCATAAAGGGCACCGGATGCCAGCTATGGGCGGCCATTATCGCGGGGGTGGCGTGGTCTCCAGCGACCATCAGTACATCCGGCTCCAGCGCCAGTATCTCGGGGATGAACGGGTCCAATTCCTCGAGGCATTTGACCTTGCGGTCGAAGTCTCCGTCCTCACCGGCGGCGTCGGCCGGCTTGTAATGGATGAAGAAGAAATCATGCTTGTCCCAGTTGGCCCGGAGGGTGTCCACCTCGTCGGCGAAGGTCTTGCCGGTGGGGATCACGCTCATGCCGGCCACGGTGGCCAGGCCACGGTACATGGGGTAGGCGGCGATGGCGGCCGGGTCGAGGCGGTACACCTCGCCCATGGGAGGCAAGGACGGCATCTGGGCGAAACCGCGCAGGAGCAGCATGTTGGCCCGCTCTTCCTCGGACATCAACCGCGCCGCCTGCTTCACGAATTCATTGACCACGTCCGCCGTCTCCTGGGCTTCAGGTTTCAGCGGTTTGACCGCCAGGGCTTTCGCGCCCGTGACCTGCGGGTCGGTCTCAGTAACATCCGCGGACAGACCTTCGCCTCGGAGCCGCAGAACGAACCGGTAGTCCTGAACGGAGAAAACGTCCACCTGCACGCCCGGAATCTCGATGCGGTCCAGCCGGTCGCAGATGGGCGCGCTGAACTCGGTGGGAATCCGGCCGGCCCGGCGGTCGGTGAGCAGGCCGTCGCCGTCGACGGTGCAGAAGTTGCCCCTGGCGGCCACGTCTCCCGGCGCAAGCTCCACTTCTATGCCCAATGCTTCCAGTGCGCCGCGGCCGATCTGGTGCTTCAGTGGGTCGTAACCGAACAGGGCCAGGTGGCCGGGGCCGCTGCCTGGAGCCACGCCTGGCAATACCGGCGTGGTCAACCCGCAGGCGCTCTTCTGGGCCAGGGCGTCCAGGTTGGGGATGTGCGCGGTTTCCAGCTCCGATTTGCCGGTATCAGGATGAGCCAGTCCGCCCAGTCCGTCGGCAACTAAAAGCACCATCTTGGACGGTGTTTTGGTGTAACAATCTCTTAGTTCTTCTACATCTATCACTGCTCATCCCCTCACAAACTGGGCATTACAGGCACAGGTCATTTCCTCGGCCTACAGCTTATCACCTAAGCGTCCGGCAACGCCGCGATTCCGGGCAATTCCTTTCCCTCCAGGAACTCCAAAGACGCTCCGCCTCCGGTGGAGACGTGGGTCATCTTGTCCATCAAACCCAGCTCTTCCACGGCCTCGGCGGTTGATCCCCCGCCTACGACGGTCGTCACGCCACTGAGTCCGGCGATTGCCTCGGCCACGGTGCGCGTGCCGTGACTGAACTTGGGCATCTCGAATACGCCCATGGGGCCGTTCCAGATGATGGTCTTGCACTTGCCCAGCGCCGCGGCGAAGTCCTGGGCCGAAGAAGGCGCGATGTCCATGATGTACCAGCCGTCGGGAACGTCGCCAACGTGCATGACATCGGTCTCGCCGGGGTCGGCGGCGAACTCGTTCGCAATGACCAGGTACTCGGGCAGATGAACTTTTATCTTCGCGGCCTCGGCTCGTTCCAGTATCTGGCGGGCGAAGTCCAGCCGGTCCTCTTCGATGCGCGACGCCCCGGTGGAATAACCCTGGGCGTTCAGGAAAGTCACGCACATGCCGCCGCCGATGATCAGGTAGTCCAGGTCTTCAAGCAGGTTGTCCAGGAGCAGTATCTTGTCGCTGACCTTGGCCCCACCCAATAGCGCCGCCAGAGGCTTCTCCGGAGACTCTAGGGCCTGACCCAGGGATTCCACTTCCCTTTGAACCAGAAGCCCCATGGCCGAGGGCAGGTACTTGGTTATCCCGTCAGTCGAGGCGTGGGCGCGGTGGGTCACGGCGAAGGCGTCCATCACGAAGCAGTCGACCGTGTCGGCCAGTTCGCAGGCAAATACGCCGTCGTTCTTCTCCTCGCCGGGGTGGAACCGGAGGTTCTCCAGCAAGATTATGTCACCCGCAGACATCTGGGAGATGGCATCAGCAACCACCGGGCCGGTGATCTCGGGCAGGCTCTTCACAGGCCGGTCCAACAGCATGGCCAGCCGGTCGCCGACGGGCGCGAGGCGCAGTCCCTTGACCACCTCGCCGTTGGGGCGTCCCAGGTGGGAGCAGAGGACTATCTTGCTGCCCTGTTCGATCAGGTACTGGATGGTCGGGAGGGTGGCGCGCAGGCGTTGGTCGTAGAGGGCGATGCCCTCGATGCCCTGGTCGATGGGCACGTTGAAGTCCACCCGCACCAGCACTCTTTTACCGGCCACATGAAGCTGGTCCAATCTCCGTTTCGCCATTACCGGCCTCCCTCGGCCGCCCATTGGCCCAGACTCCTCAGTGAGTCCATCCCCTGTTGCGAAACACCGTCTAGTCCGGCCAGGGCCTGGTCGACCAGTTCCTGGGCCTTGGCCTGCGAGGTCTCGCGGGCGCCGGCGCCGTCCAGTATCTCGATCATCTTGGCGATATCTTCCGCCTCCAGTACACGCTTCATATATATAGCGCCCAATTCCCGCTTGGTGCTGACTCCGGCCGTCTCCAGCGTATGCACCAAGGGAAGGCTCTTCTTCTTATTCAGCACGTTGCTGGGGGTCATACCGTCGCCGTGCTCTCCCCAGAGGTCGTCGATGTCGCGGGCGATCTGCCAGGCCATGCCCATGTTCCGGCCCATCTGGGCGAAGTTTTCGCAGACGCTGTCATCCGCCCCTGAAGCTAGGGCGCCCGACTCAGCGGCACAGGCGGCCAGCGCCCCGGCTTTGCGGCCGATCATGTCCATGTAGTCGGCGGTGGAGACCAGCATCTGGTCCTGGAACTGGAGGTCCATGTACTGGCCTTCGCAGAGGGAGAGGCAGGCCATGTCCAGAGAACGCACCGCAAGCAACACCCGGTCGGAGGGCACGTCGTTCTGGGCCAGGCGCATCATGGTCGTGCGCCCCAGGGCATGCAGGCCGTCACCGGCATTGATGGCCTGGGCCGGCCCCCAGACCCACCAGATGCTCGGCCGTTCGCCCGGATCGGTCCGTCCGGCCTGGACGTCGCCGTGGACCAGGGTGAAGTTGAAGATCAGGTCCACGCTGGCGGCCACCGGCAGGGCGTTCCGGTAATCGCCTCCCAGGGCGTCGCAGGACGCCAACGCCAGAGCAGACTGGAAGTTCAGCGGTGAAGGTCCGCTCTGTGGCTGCCCCTGCTGGTCCACCCAGCCCATGTGGTAGCGCAAGACGTCGTACAGAAAGCCCTCTCTGGACTCGAAAACGGTCCTGAGTTCATCTTCCAGGGCTTGTCCGTAATGTTGGAAATTCTCTGGAGGCGGAATAATCTGTCTCCTAATTCGCCGTCTGCCAAGTCTGGAGCACTTGTTCGAAGGGAATCGCTCCCTCCCGCAGGAGTTTGGGCTCCCCCGATGTTATGTCGACCACCGTGGATGCTGCCCCCCTGGGTGCGGGGCCTTCATTGAATACGTGATCAACCCGGCCGCCGATCTGGTCCGAAAGCTCGGCCAGGGTCGATGGGTTCGCGCCCCCGCTGATGTTGGCGCTGGTGCCGGTGATTGGGCCACCCAAGCCGTTTATCAATTGGATGGGCGCTCGGTGGTCTGGCATCCTGACCGCCACTGTTGGGCCGCCCGCCGTGAGCCGGTCCGGCAACCCATCGGCCTTCGTCACCACCATAGTCAGCGCTCCGGGCCAGAACCGCTCCGCCAAAGCCTGTGCCTGGGGCGGGACGTTCTTGGCCACTCTTGTCACCTGTTCCCAGCCGCTGACCAGCACCGGAAGGGCCAGGTCCTGGGGGCGTCCTTTGATGTCGAAAACCCGGTCGATGGCGGCGAGATTAAAGACGTCCGCGGCCAGTCCGTAAAGGGTATCAGTGGGGACGGCCACGACACCGCCATCCTTCAGGACCTCGACGGCTCGTTCCAGGTCAATCTCTTCCATCTCTCATAAGGTATCCGCCAGTATCGGTACACGCTTAGCAGCCAGGTGTCCACGGCGGGCCGAGTATATCACAGCGCTGGGTATCCTAAGGCGTCTAAAAACCGTCATTATTTACCCTTGAGCAGGTTGACTTTATGTCGTCTCCAGCCGCTATACTCGCCCATACCCAGCCGGTATAATTATCACACGTTATGTCGCGCCGATTTCCCCCGGCGGCAGCCCGGCCGGGGCCGTTATTCAGCCGGAGATTTAGACGGAGATTCAGGAGGAAGAGCCACGACTGAAAGTAAGTTGCCTCAAGGACGGCGGGTCGCCACCAGCGATGACCTGGAGGTGTCGGCCTACCTGGAGATAGCCAAAGGGCTGGAAGGTGTCGGGCCGGAAGACGACGACGGCCAGAAATCGGTCAACGAGGGCGTAGTAGTCATCGACTTCGGCTCCCAGTACAGCCACCTCATCGCCCGCCGCATCCGCGATCTCAAAGTCTACTCCATGATCGCCCAGTCCAAGAGCACTTGGGACTCGGTGAAGCACCTAAACCCCAAGGGTGTGATCCTCTCCGGCGGCCCGGCCAGCGTCTACGAAGAAGGCGCACCGCAGATACCGAGCTGGGTCTTTGAGCAACACCTGCCGGTGCTGGGCATCTGCTACGGGATGCAGGCCCTGGTCCACCAACTGGGCGGCAAGGTTGCCCCCAGCGCCAAGCAGGAATTCGGCTACGCGGTCTTGCACCAAGACGGCTCTGAATCTGGGGATAGCTCGGTCTTGTTCAAAGAGCTGCCCACCGAGTTCCAGGTCTGGATGAGCCACGGGGACCGGGTGGAAACCCTGCCCCCCGGCTTCACGGGCATGGCCTATACCGAGAACTCGCCCGTGGCCGCCATCGGCAACGGCGACAACATGTACGGCATCCAGTTCCACCCGGAGGTCAACCACACGCCCTTGGGCCAGGATATCTTGAACAATTTTCTGTTCCAGGCCTGCGGATGCAAGGCCGACTGGACGCCCGGCAACGTGGTCCACGACTCGATCAAGAACATCCGGGCACAGGTCGGCGACGGCAAGGTCATCTGCGCCCTATCTGGCGGGGTGGACTCGGCGGTGACCGCCGGGCTGCTGCACCGGGCCATCGGCGACCAGCTCACCTGCATCTTCGTGAACAACGGCCTGCTGCGGCTGGAAGAGGCCGAGCGGGTGCAGGCAACGTTCAAGCGCGGGCTGGGTCTGAACCTGACCTACGTGGACGCCACCGACCGGTTCTTAGACAAGCTCGAAGGCGTTACCGACCCGGAGATCAAGCGCAAGGTGATCGGCGAGGAATTCATCCGGGTGTTCGAGGACGCGGCCGCGGGCCTGGGACAGACCGATTTTCTGGCCCAGGGCACCCTCTATCCGGACGTGATCGAAAGCGAGGCCCCGGAGAACCGGACATCAGCCCGCATCAAGACGCACCACAACGTCGGCGGGTTGCCGGAGAACATGAAGATGGAGCTTGTAGAGCCCCTCCGCTACCTGTTCAAGGACGAGGTCCGGGAAGTCGGCCTGGCTCTCGGTCTGCCCGCCGAGATGATCTACCGCCAACCGTTCCCCGGCCCCGGCCTGGCCATCCGGATCATCGGCGAGGTCACCAGGGAAAAGCTGGAAATGGTGCGGAAATGCGACTGGATCGTCATCGACGAGATCAAAGCCGCCGACCTTTACAACACACTATGGCAGAGCTTCGCCGTTCTCAGCGACAGCCGGACGGTGGGCGTGCAGGGGGACTACCGGACCTACGGCTACGTCTGCGCCATCCGGGCCGTCTCGAGCGAGGACGCCATGACCGCCGACTGGGTGCGGCTGCCCTACGAGGTTCTGGCCCGCATCTCCAACCGCATCGTGAACGAGGTACCGGGCGTGAACCGAGTGGTCTACGACATCACCAGCAAACCCCCTGGCACCATCGAATGGGAGTAGCCGGCCGGCCGGCTGGAACTTGGTTGATGCAGAGATTTCATTCTAATCTCCGACAGGTCGAGAGTCTCGACTTCGTCGGACCTAACCTTCTCCCTCAAGGGAGAAGGGACTTTTGTTTCCCTTGTACAAAGTAGTTTGATTTTGGAAATACAACCCGATGCTAGTCCCCTCTCCCGCGCACGGGAGAGGGTTAGGGTGAGGGCGACGCTTCTCAACCAGCATATCTGGCCAAGCGAACCAACCATGACCGCTAATCACATCCTAAAAAAAAATCGGTTGACCTCGTGAAGGTCTTAATAGTTGGCTCCGGGGGCCGGGAGCATGCCCTGGCCTGGCGGATCAGCCAAAGCCCCAACCTGACCCGGCTATGGGTAGCCGCCGGCAATGCCGGAACTGCCGCCTTGGCCGAAAATCTCGAAATTCGCGCCAGCGACGTTGATGGCTTGGTGGCTGCTGCTCAAGAGACCGCCGCGGACCTGGTCGTCGTAGGGCCCGAAGCTCCCCTGGCGCTGGGGCTGGCCGACCGGCTTGATGAGCTGCGCATACCCGTTTTCGGCCCCAGTCAGGCAGCAGCCCAGATAGAAGCTAGCAAGGGGTTCGCCCTAGACCTGATGAAAGAAGCCGGGGTGCCTTGCCCGGATTTCGCCACTGTCTGGGATGAAGCCAACGCCCACGCCTACATCAAGAACCACCCCGGACCGCTGGTCGTGAAGGCCGACGGGCTGGCCGCGGGCAAGGGCGTCCTCCTCTGCGACGATTCCGAGCAGGCACGCGCTGCGGTAAAACTATGTATGTCCGATCGGGCCTTCGGCGAGGCCGGGGACACGGTTGTCCTGGAAGAGTATCTGAGCGGGCCTGAGGTGAGCGTTTTTGCGTTCTGCGACGGGGAGAACATGGCCCCTCTGGTCGCCGCCTGCGATTACAAACGGCTTGAAGACGGCAACCTCGGCCCCAACACCGGGGGAATGGGAAGTTTCGCCCAACCGGATTTCTGGACCCCCGAACTAGCGGCCCAGGTGGAGCAGACGATCATGCACCCGGTGCTCCGCGCCATGGCTGAGCGAGGCTCTCCCTATAAAGGAGTTCTGTACGCGGGGTTGATGTTGACTGAAGCCGGGCCCAAAGTGCTGGAGTTCAACTGCCGCTTGGGCGACCCCGAAACCCAGGTGGTCATGCCGCTCTTGGCCTCGGACCCGCTGGAACTGATGCTGGCCTGCGCCGAGGGCGCCCTCGACAAGATTCAAGTTCGTTGGGAGACCAAGAACTACGTAGGCGTAGTCATGGTGTCGGGAGGCTACCCGGACAAATATGAGACCGGTTTTGAGATATCAGGATTGGATGAAGCCGGCCCAGAGGACACCATGGTCTTCCACGCCGGAACCAAGTTGGGGGCCTCTGGCAAACCCGTCACCGCTGGAGGCCGGGTCCTGACCGTGGTGGGCGGTGGCGACAGCATCGAATCGGCCAGGGAACGCGCCTACGCCAGGCTGGAGCACATCAGCTTTGAAGGCGCCAAGTGGCGGCGGGACATCAGCTCCGCGGCCAACCAAGGCGCCGCCCAAACGGCGGGCTAACCGATGCAACAAGTCCAAGAGATATTTACACTGTCCCAAGATGACCCACGCAATCTGGCGTACCGCCGCAAGAAATGGTCGCGGTCCGCCGAGTTCCACCAATGGCTGGAAGAAGATGCACTGCCGGGTCTGGAGATGGAACAGGCGCTGGACCTGTACCGGGCATCAGGGGGCCGGGACGCCGCCGGGTTCAAGTCCAATACCATCGAAGATATTCGGGACGGTCTAGACTTTCTGCTCTATGATAATATCAAGTTGGAAGGCCGCTTCGATGAGTGCGCCGCGCCTGAGGGAGCCTACCGGATGGCGGGGACCGGCAAGGAATTCCCCTCATTTCTCTTGTGCCTGAGCAACCCTGGACTTTTCGCCGTGTGGAACGCCAACGCCGAGGGGCTGCTGAAGCAGGCGGGCCTCGTTTCAGCCGGCATCAAACGCGGCCCGATTGGCATCCGGTACCTAGACCTGTTGGAAGGCCTGAACCAAGTGCGGGCCCGGTCTGGGAGGCACGATTTCCGGGAGATAGACGAACTGGCCTATCAGGCAGCCCGGACTAAAACTTCTACCTAAAAGTTTATTAAGGCTCACGGGGGAACGACCCATGACCTGGCGAGAAACATTGGAAGGCTTGAAACAGGAACTGACCGACGTCCGCGCCGTGCGGCAACGCCGGGTTGAAGAAGACGAGGCCGGGCTCAAGAAGGAGCGGGACGACCTCTCCCGCATGTCGCGGGAACTGGGCTTGGACGGGCTGTTGGCCGAGATGAACGCCACGCTGCTGGGCGGCAAGGGCGAGATCGAGACCATCGTCGGCTGGGAATCCAGAGGAGAAGACCCTGACTTGGACGCCGGCATCAGCATGAACGGCGACGAGCCAGATGAAGACGATGAGGACACCGACGTCATCACCACGATTCTGTCCTGGGAAGAGGGTGGAGAGATGGAGATCGCCGTCGATCTTGGGCTGTCGGATGAGGGTATCTACCTTCAGATAAATGAGATCGAGATCAGGCCGGAACGAGAGGCCCTCGAGAAAGGTCTCATCGAAGCTTTTCGGGACGAACTGGATCTTTAAAACCCAGGTAAAACCCAGGTAAAACCAAAGTAAACCCCAGGTAAATCCCAGGCGATTCAGACCGGCGAAGGGCAAAAACCGGTTGAGCCTGAAAAAAATCGAATCGAGCGTAAATAGGAGGTTGTTTTGCCGCTGGTAGGTGTTATTATGGGAAGCGCCTCGGATGAGCCGGTGGTGCAGGCCACCATCGAGACCCTGGAACAGATGGGCATCGACTACGAGGCCCGTGTTATGTCGGCCCACCGCACCCCGGAGCGGGTGCACGAATACGCCAAAACGGCCCGGGACCGGGGCATAGAAGTGATCATCGCGGCCGCCGGGGGCTCCGCGGCATTGGGGGGCGCGCTGGCCTCCATGACCACTTTGCCGGTCATCGGCATTCCACTGGCATCAAGCGAGCTCAAAGGCATCGACGCGTTGATGGCCACGGCCCAGATGCCGCCGGGCATCCCCGTAGCCTGCATGGCCGTGGGGAGCTGGGGCGCCCGGAATGCCGCATACTATGCCGCCCAGATACTGGGCTTAAAGTACGAAAAGATAAGGCAGGCCTATGAAGACTACCGGCGCGAACTCCGCGAGCGGTAGACCGCGTCCCGCTGTCCTCACCGACTTCGACGACACCGCCGCCGTCCAAAACGTGGCGGAGTTGCTGCTAAACCGGTTCGGCGACCCGGACTGGAAAGACGTGCGTCAAAGCTTCCGCGACGGGTACATGGACCTGAAGGAATATCAGGAGATCACGTTCCGCAACATCCATGCGGACCGGGCCACCATGCAGTCCTACGTGAAGGAGCATGCCAACCTGCGGCCCTACTTCAAGGAGTTGTGGCGCTTCTGCCGGTCCAACGATATCCCCATGGCCGTGGTAAGCCAGGGGCTGGACTTCTATATAGAAGCCCTGTTGGAGAAAGAGGGCGTCGCCCGGGTGCCGGTCTACGCCGTTGGCACCGAATTTCACGACGGATCGATCTCCTATCACTACAACCACACCTATCCAGGCAAGGAGAGCCAGGGAAACTCCAAGGGGTTCGTGGTTGAGTCCTTCCAAGAACGGGGTTGCCACGTATTCTTCGCCGGCGACGGCCGGTCTGACCTGGAAGCCGCCCGGGTCGCGGATGTGATCTTCGCCCACAAGTCCCTGGCCAAGTTCTGCGATGATGAGGGAATATCCTACCAGCCATTCGAGGATTTCTCCGGGATGCTGCTGTCCGTACGGGAGTTCTCAAGAAATGGGCACGCGGGAAACGGGCCCGCGGGGAACGGCCACGGGGAGGCGGAACTGTGATCGACCGATATTCCAGGCCCGCCATGAAACAGGTCTGGTCCGACGAGAACAAGTACCTGAAGTGGCTTGAAGTGGAGTTGGCCGCCTGCGAGGCCTGGACCGCCGAGGGCGTCATACCCGAAGCCGACATGGCCAAGCTCCGCGGCGCCAAGTACAACCACGCCCGCATGATGGAACTGTTCGAGACCACCCGCCACGACGTTACTGCCTTCATAACCTCCATCACCGAATCCCTAGGGCCGGAGGGCCGCTGGCTGCACCTGGGCATGACCTCAAACGACATGCTGGACACCGGCCTGAACATGCAGTTGGTCGAGGCCGGAGCGCTGCTGCAGACCGAACTTGACCAGGCCATCGCCGCCCTGTCCGCCAAGGCCATCGAACACAAAGACACCCTGGCCATGGGCCGCACCCACGGGGTCCACGCCGAACCGATGACAATGGGCCTCCGGTTCGCCCTCTGGTGGGATGAGATGAACCGCCAGAAAGAGCGCCTGACCGACGCCATCGAGGGCCTGCGGGTGGGCATGGTCTCCGGCGCGGTTGGCACCCACGCCACGGTGCCGCCATCGGTCGAAGAAAAAGTCTGCCAGGTTCTTGGCCTCAAGGTCGCCAAGATAACGAACCAGATCATCCAACGAGACCGCCACGCCCATTTCATGACCACATTGGCGCTGATCGCGGCATCCTTGGAGAAGTTCGCAACGGAGATCAGGGCGCTACAGCGCACCGAGTTGCACGAACTGGAAGAGCCATTTGGCCAGGGACAGACCGGGTCGTCGTCCATGCCCCACAAGCGCAACCCCGAACTGGCGGAGCGCATCTGCGGTCTGGCAAGGTTGATCCGCGGCAACTCCGTGACCGCGCTGGAGAATGTGGCCCTCTGGGGAGAACGGGACATCAGCCACTCCTCCGCCGAGCGCATCATCCTGCCCGACTCATGCCTGGCCTTGGACTACATCCTCAGCATCTTCAGCCGCATCATCGAGGGCCTGCGGGTATTCCCCGAGCGGATGATGGAGAACATCGAAAGCAGCATGGGCCTGGTCTTCAGCCAGCGGGTGCTCCTGGCTCTGGTGGACAAGGGCATGGCCCGCGAAGACGCCTACAAAGTAGTCCAGTCCAACGCCAGCCGAAGTTGGGAAGAGAAGAAAGACTTCCGGGAGCTGTTGCGGGCCGACCAGAAGACTCAAAAGCACTTCTCGGCCTCAGAATTCGACGAGCTCTTCGACTACGGCTACTACACCCGCTACGTCGACGAGACCTTCGCCCGGCTGGGACTCATAAAAAAACTGGCCAAGAAGAAAAAACAGACAGCCAAAAGCTGACAGCTGATCGCTGACGGCTGATAGCTAACACGGAGACCAACATGATAATCGAGACCCAGATGCCCGAAATACTCCACCGCGGCAAGGTGCGGGACACCTATGGCCTGGGCGGCGGGCACCTGCTGATGGTCGCCACCGACCGCATCTCGGCCTTTGACGTGGTGCTGCCGACGGGCATCACCGACAAGGGCCTGGTGCTGAACCGTATCTCGGCCTTTTGGTTCGAGCGCACCAAAGACATCGTGCCCAACCATTTCATCTGCCTGGCCGACGCCCCGGAAGCCGCCAAGTATCTGGAGGGCAGCAGCGTCGCCGGCGCCGTCTCGGAAGAAGTGGCCCGGCAGTCGATGGTCGTGAAGCGGGCCGAACGACTGGACCTGGAGTGCATCGTCAGGGGCTATATCACCGGCTCGGCCTGGTCTGAATACCGGCGGGAGGGCACCGTGTCCGGCATGCCAATGGAAAAGGGCTTGGTCGAAGGCCAACCCTTTCCCGAACTGCTATTCACACCCACCACCAAGGCGGAAGAAGGCCACGACGAGAACATGTCCAAGCAGGAAGTCCTCGACATGGTCGGCGCCGACATGGCCCGCCAGCTTGAGGAGACCAGCATCGCGGTCTTCAAGTGGGCCCACGACTACGCCAAAGAGCGGGACATCATCTTGGCCGACACCAAGATGGAGTTCGGGATCATCGACGGCCAGCTCACCCTGATCGACGAACTGCTAACCCCTGATTCCAGCCGGTTCTGGGACGTGAACGGCTACGCGCCCGGCAAGTCGCAACCCAACTATGACAAGCAATTCGTGAGAGACTGGCTGGACGCCCAGGGTTGGGACCACGAGCCTCCAGCGCCGGAATTGCCCAACGACGTGGTGGCAAAGACGTCCGAGCGTTACCGGGAAGCGTATTACAAACTGACCGGGACCCGGCTCTAGAATCTGACTAGACCGGCCCAAGCCCACTTCGGAGGAATCTACATTGCCTGTTTCAAGACGCCGCCGCGGCAGGGTCGCCAGGGCGGCCCGTACTGGCGACCTGTCCGTTACCAATAAGCGGAAGAAAACTAATAAGCCGGTTCTGGTGATCTCGATCGTGATCGCCGTTCTGGTGATTTCCAGCTTCGCCTTCGCCAGCTTCTCCGGCGGCGGTGGCTCCGCTCAGAGAGGTAGCGCCGATGGTTACGTAGAAGGAGTCGGAATCCAGGTAGATATCGCCGACTCTACGCACGTCGTCGAAGGCACGAACGTGGAATATCAGACCTCCCCCCCTGCTTCAGGCGACCACTGGCCCACGCCGGGTCGGTGCGGCTTCTATGAAGATGGATTACCCGACGAACGTATAGTGCACAATATGGAGCACGGCAATATCGTAGTGAACTACAATCTGCCACTGGCGTCGGATGTATCTAACCTGCGCGACGTCTTGGGTGACATCGGCCTGAACAACGTTTGGGGCGTTGCCCGCGCCTACGATGGGATACCCACGGGACAGATCGCCCTCACCACCTGGGGCATCATAGACACTTTCGTCGGAGTCGACCAAGACCGCATAGCCCGGTTCTTTGAGGCCTATTCCGGCGGCGGTCCAGAAGGCGGGATACCCTGCTAGAAACCTTCATGGAGTCTCACTAACCGATGTACCAGGCCCGTATCTACGTCACTCTTAAACCAACGGTGAACGACCCTCAGGGCGTCACCGTGCTCTCCAGCCTGCATCGCCTGGGCTTTGCCAGCGCCGGGGATGTGAGGGTCGGCAAGTACCTGCTGGTCAACATCGACGAGACGGACCGCGCCAAGGCCGAGAGTTCCGTGACCGCGATGTGCGAAAAGCTGCTGGCCAACCCGGTCATCGAGGAGTTCAGGTTCGACCTGGAAGAGATACCCGCGCCCGCAGCTTCTTCTTAACTAAAGTTTTTATCTAAAGCCCACGCGGGTCTAAATCACACGGGAACTTTGGGAGGGAAAATGACCACAGAAAACAACGATACTTACGTCTACGCCGGCGCCGAGAAAAGCGGCGTCTACCGGCTGTCTCCCGGCTCCAGCCAGTGGGAGGAATTGACCAAAGGCCTGCCCGCGGACCCCTTGGTCGCCGGCATCGTCATCCATCCCAACGACCCTGAGGTGATCTACACCGGGACCCAGGACGGCCCCTACCGCAGCACCAACCGCGGCGATAGCTGGGAGAGGCTGGACTACCCCAAGACGGGCGCTCCGCCATGGACCTTCATGTTCCGCCCCGGAGACCCCAGCGTGATGTACCTGGGCACCGCCCCCGGTGAGATCTACCGCAGCACCAACGGCGGCGACTCCTGGCAGCAGATCACCAAGAACATGGGCTCGGCTGAGATTTCCATGGCCTTTCCCACCAGGGTCATCGCCCTGTGCGCCGACCCCAGTTTCCCGGACGAGATGTATGCCGCCCTGGAAGTTGCCGGGGTGATCCGCAGTTCCGACGGCGGAGACACCTGGGAGGAGATTTCCGGCACCCTGGCCCCCAGTGAAGACACCCTGGACCTGCACGGCGCCCAATGCTCCGCAGCCATGCCCCACACGGTGTTCATCACCACCCGCCAGGGGCCGTTCATCGGCCCGGACCGAGGCAGCGAGTGGATCCCCGTGGAGTTCGGCAATTTCTCTGAGATCACCTATACCCGCGACCTGAAAGCCGCGCCCCATGACCCCAACATGCTCTATGTGTCCATCGGAGCGGCCGCGCGCAGCACCCAGGGCGCGCTCTACCGCAGCCGGGACCTGTTCAAGACCTTTGAGCAGGTGGACCGGAGCATCGCCCCCAACTCGACGATGATGACGGTGGCCGTGGACCCCAGGGCCCCGAGCCACGTCTTCTGCAACTCCCGGGACGGCCAGGTATTCGGTTCGCTGGACGACGGCGCAACCTGGACCACCTACAACCTGCCCGAGAAAGCCAAAGAAGTAAGAGCCCTAGCCGCCGGCTAAGCGGGCGGGCGGTACAACCGCGTTTAGGAATTGAAGAGTCCCTGGCGAGTGGTCTAACCCGCCAGGGACTTTCTTGTATCTAACCGCAGTCGCCGGCTTAGGCGAATTTCTTGATTACTGCCTCGATGGCTGGGCCGGCATTTTGAAGGTCTTCGCCGGTCATGCATGGATGCAGTTCCACCGACGCGTTGAAGGCTAGGAACCAAGGCTCTGCCAGCCGGGGGATATCAGATTCGCTGGCAACATCAACGAAGATGAATCCGGTCCGGACTCCGTTGTCGTCAGCGAAATAGGCTGCCTCGGGTTTAGCATCTTCCAAAATGGACCCAATGGTAGACCCCAATGTCTCATTCTTTATGACCGCGTTGCCGGCCTCCACCGGGATAGAAGCTTTTAATAACATGCGCATGGCAAATCCTCCGATCTGAGATGATTTAGGGACTGCGAGGACGAGATTCTTCACCGGTTCGAGGCATGTTATCACCGAGAGGTTGGCCTGGAAATTCCGGCAGAGCAGGCCTGTTGTCCCAACGGAATCAACTCTGCCCCTGGATATTGGTCTAAATTCATTAGTTCTCTGATTCTCGATACCTCTATTTCGGTGTAGAATGCCTCATCAACATAAGGACTAATCAGGCGTGACCCAACCAGGACAGGCTAACAGGATATTCGTCGGACGCGACCGAGAACCGAGAGATGGCGGAGTTGAAGACCGCCCTCGACAGCCCAGTTCAAAAAACAGCAAGGATGGCCGTCGTTGATTTCAAGATTGGCGGCAAGACCATCAAGTCTGGCGACCTATTGATGCTGTGTTACGGGTCAGCCAACCGGGACCCGAGCAGTTTGAGGACCCCAACCGCCTGGATATAGCGAGGACCGACAACCGGCACTTGGCCTTCGCCCAGGGAATCCATTATTGTTTGGGCGCGGCTTTGGCCCGCATGGAGGGTCAGATAGCCATCCAGACGCTGCTCAATCGCATGCCTGACATCAAACTGGCCAGCGGCGCTATCGAGCGATATCCCACCACGCATATCTGGGGGTTAAAGGCGCTGCCGGTCTCATTCTAAGGGGCGCCACAACCGCTTTAGAAATCAAAAAGCCCCTGGGGAGTGGTCTAACTCACCAGGGACTTTTTTGTTCTCCATCGCAAAGTAGGGGCACGGCATTGCCGTGCCCCTACTTTGCGATGCTCAGGCAGTCTCTATCTGGGCGGCGTTATGTAATCCCAGTTCTTCTATCGCGACTTCCCGCATCTTGAACTTCTGTATCTTGCCAGTCACCGTCATCGGGAATTCGGTGGTCATCTTGACGTAGCGGGGAATCTTGTAGTGGGCGATCTTGCCCTTGCAGAACTCCCTGATCTCTTCTTCATCAGCGGTTTCGCCGGGCTTCAGCATCACCCAGGCCATGACCTCTTCCACGAACCGCTCGTCGGGCACGCCGATGACCTGGACGTCGGCGATCTTTGGGTGGGTGTAAAGGAACTCCTCGACCTCCCGGGGATAGACGTTCTCGCCGCCTCGGATGATCATGTCCTTCAACCGCCCGGTTATCCGGTAGTAGCCGTCCTTGTCCACGGTGGCCAGGTCGCCCGTGTGCAGCCAGCCGTCCTTGTCGATGGCTGAGGCAGTAGCATCGGGTAGGTTGTAATAGCCCTTCATCACCATGAAGCTACGGCTCAAAAGTTCTCCCTGCTCGCCCAACGGCGTGTCCTCGCCCGTCTCCGGGTCCACCAGCTTGACCTCCACATTTGGCAGGGCGGTGCCGACGGTGCTTACCCGGCGTTCTAGCGTGTCCTCGGTGCGGGTCAGGGTTATAACCGGCGACGCCTCGGTCTGGCCGTAGGCGATGGTTATCTCGCTGGCCCCCATCTGGTCCACCACCTGGCGCATCACCTCGATGGGGCAGGGTGACCCGGCCATCATCCCGGTGCGGAGCGAGCTCAGGTCGAATTCGGAGAACCGGTCATGGCCCAATTGGGCGATGAACATGGTGGGAACACCGTGGAGGGCGGTGCACTTCTCTTGCTGTATGGCCTCCAAGACCTTCAGCGGCTCGAAGTATTCCGAGGGTATCACCATGGTTGAGCCGTGGCTGACGCAGGCCAGGTTGCCCAGGACGCTGCCGAAACAGTGGTAGAACGGCACGGGGATGCAGAGCCGGTCCTCCTCAGTGAACTTCATGCCCTCACCGCAGTAGTAGCCATTCGCCACCAGGTTGTAGTGGGTCAGCATGGCGCCCTTGGGATTGCCGGTGGTGCCCGAGGTGTACTGGATGTTGATGGTGTCGTCGGGGCCGCAAGACGCCTGCCGCTGGGCCAGGTCGGTCTCGCTGACCTCGGCCGACTTCCGGCTCACGTCTTCCCATGACCACATGCCGTCGGGTGTCGTGGCCTTGGGATCAGCAGGAGACGGGATGTAGACCACGTTGCGTAGATAAGGCAGGTTGGAGCACTTTAGCTCGCCCGGGGTGGAGTCCTTGAGCTCGGGGATGACCTCATTGGTCATGGCAACGTAATCGGAGGTGCGGAACTGGCCGATCAGTATCAGCGCGTTGGCCTCGGACTGCTTCAAGACGTATTCAAGTTCGTGGGTGCGGTAGGAGGGGTTGACGGTGACCAGCACGGCCCCGATCTTGGCGGTGGCGAATTGGGCCACCACCCATTCGGTGTAGTTGGTGACCCAGATGCCCACGTGATGGCCTTTCTCGATGCCCAGGGCCATCAATCCGCGGGCCACCCGGTCGCACTCGCCCTTGAACTCCCGGTAGGTGTAGCGTGTCCCGGTCTCAACGTGGACCAGCGCCTCCCGGCCGGGGTAGCGCTCCGTTTGGGAGTCCAGCAGGTCTCCGATGGTAACCCGAATCTCGAAATCGGCTGGCATGGCCTCACCTCGTGATTATCTGGTTGTGCCCGTGGTTATTTTTATGGAAATCGATGGAGTAGCCGGTATCTTAACCGAACCGGAGGTAGAGTTGCACCAACTTTAGGAGACCCGCACTCCCAACTGTCTGGCCAGGTCCGGGAAACTGTCGGCGATGATGTCGTGGTGGGGGTTTGGTTCCGGGTCGGGAGGCCCTTCGGCGCCCCACTCGTCAGGACGGCGCACGAAGGCGGTCTTGAAGCCGGCTTTCTTGGCCGCGTCCAGATCAAAGTTGTGGCAGGCGACCATGCAACATTCCCCGGGCTCCAGATGGAGCCATTTGGCTGCGGTCAGGTAGGCCTCGTGCAGAGGCTTGTACTTCCCGATAGCTTCACACGATATGACCGCGTCCCAGCTCAGGCTGTTCAGCTTGGCCGTATCGATAATCATCCTGAAGCTGAGGATGGTGAAAGACGCGCAGATATACTGCTCCCGCAACTTCGGCAGCACGGCGGGGAAGTCCGGCCACGCCTGGAGGCTGTGGGCGGTCTGCCACCAGATATCGCGGCGGTCTTCGGCTGTGAAGGCGTCCAAGCCGTTCTCAGCGATGATGTCGTCCAGCGCCATGAGGTGGGACTCATCGTGATTACGGTCGGGAGGGTTGTGTTCCCCCATGTTGATCGTCAGGCCTAGCGACCGGCGGCGCAGTTCGTTGGCGAGCCCCGGCCAGTCTTTCTGGAGCCCGTACTTGGCCCCGGCCTTGGCCAAGGCTTTGCTGAAGCCAGTGTGCCAATCGAGGATGGTGCCGCCGGTGTCAAAAGTGAGGGCTTTGACTTCTTCCAGACCCATAGACGTATCTCCTGCCTGGCCGTTATCCGGACTTGGGCTGGGGTATTCACCGTGTGCGGCAGGTATTGTAGAGTAGACCGAACTCTAACGGTACCCCACTCCTATTCAATAAAAGAGTAGACCGAACTTTAGCGGTACCCCAAGACAAGGAGTCTGGCGATGCAAGAAGCTCCCCTGCATTTCAAGACCATCACCCAAGTGGCCAGCCTGATCGAGAGCAAGCAGCTCTCACCAGTGGAATTAACCGAGACGCTCTTGGCCCGTATCGACGCCGTGGACGGCAACTACCTGAGCTACGCCACCGTGATGGCGGACCAGGCCATGGCCTCAGCCAGAGCCGCGGAGGCCGCAATCTCATCAGGGAACTATCTTGGTCCCTTGCACGGTGTGCCCATCGCCGTGAAAGACCTGTGTTTCACCACCGGCGTCCGCACCATGGGAGGCGCCAAGGTGTTGCGGGACCACCTTCCGAACTTCAACGCCACCGTGGTGGAGAAGCTGCAGACGGCCGGCGCCGTGATACTGGGCAAGCTGAACCTCACCGAGGGCGCCATGGCCGGGTACAACCCTGAGTTCCAGATACCGCTTAATCCTTGGAACACAGGCCGTTGGTCGGGCGCCTCTTCCAGCGGTTCTGGCGTGGCCACGGCGGCCGGGTTGTGCTTCGGCTCCCTGGGCAGCGACACGGGCGGCTCGATCCGGTTTCCGGCGGCGGCCTGCGGGACTGTGGGAATCAAGCCCACCTGGGGCCGTGTCAGCCGCTACGGGGTGCTAGCGCTGGCCGAGTCGATGGACCACATAGGGCCCATGACCCGCAGCGCGGCGGACGCCGGGATCATGCTTCAGGTACTGGCGGGCCACGACCCCAACGACCCAACTTCGCTGACCGTCCCCGTTCCCGACATGCTGGCTGGCTTAGACCAAGGGATACAGGGCATGCGTATCGGCCTGGACGAGCGGTACATCAGCCAAGGCGTGGACGCGGTAGTGACCGAGGGAGTGCTGGCCGGGATCAAAGTATTGGAGGGACTGGGCGCCCAGGTGGTCCCGGTCACGATGCCGGAGACCCCGGAGTTCTTGTCGGCGTGGGGCGTTTTATGTCAAGCGGAGGCGGCGGCCGCACACTTGGAGACCTACCCCTCTCGTGCCGATGAATACGGCCCCTGGTTCCGGGGTTGGTTGGAGCGTGGAGCAGCCGTCACCGGCGCGATGTACGCCGTAGCCAACCAGAAGCGGTTGGCCTGTAACGGTCTTTTAGCCGAAGTTTTCGACAACATTGACGTGCTGGTCTGCCCGTCCATGACCACCACGGCCGGGCCAGTAAAGCCTGAGGAGCTCTACGGGCCTATGGGCGAGGACGACTGGACCTGGGGCCAGTTCACGATACCATTCGACTTCAACGGCGCTCCAACGATCTCGCTGCCCTGCGGCCTGGACGGTGATGGACTGCCCCTAAGCATCCAGTTCGTGGGCAAACACCTGTCGGAGCCCCTGCTGTGCCGCATGGGCCATGCGTTCGAGGGCGCAACGACGTGGAAGGACCTCCACCCGGAGGTCTGATCAAAGCACAGAGGGGAAGCGCCTAGGACGAGGAAAAACCGAGGGAAGAAAAAGTTGGTGGAGGTGAGGGGAATCGAACCCCTGGCCCCCTGCATGCAAAACAGGAAAACGAGGAACGCCCCAAAACACCGTCACTCAGGCACGAATCTGGTCAGGAAACCGTCCGATAATCCTACCAAGCAGGGCGTCGGATTTCGATTACCCAGATGCTTGCTTGCCTGATTATACCTTGGTTGCCTTTTAGACAACTACTATGTTAGCGAATGGGAGAACCAGGTGTCGGAAATTTCCAAACACAATTGGTTGTTTCCCAGTCTGGACGGGGAGTTCCACTAGAGTCGAACTCGGCCTGAAACGCGGGTTGGTGGAGTTAATAGTGATTCGATCTCTACGAGAAGCCTTGCCGGAACAGGTGTCAGGTTATGCCGACCGGCTGTTCGGGGCCTTTCAGAGGCTTCACGACGCAAGCGAATTTGAAGGCTCCGGGATCGGGCTGGCCACGGTGCAGCGAATCATCAACCGCCACGGCGGGCAGGTATGGGCCGAATCGGCCCCGGGGGAAGGCGCGACGTTCTACTTCACGTTGCATTAAGGGGACGGGCAACATGGCTGAAGGCGTTATCTTGCTGGTGGAAGACAATGAAGTTGATGAGGAACTTACGCTACGCCGGACGATCTAAATCTGCTTCTCTTTTTTCAATTTACGCTTTTCCTTTAGAGTGTGCTGTGCAGCTGTCTGTTTTTCCTTTTTGGATTTATCTTTTTTACCACCCTTATCACCCATTACTTTTGCTCCTCTGAAAGTGAATCTTCTAACCGCTCTATGTTTAAGCCTGATGGGGTTACTGGAAGCGGACTGCCACTATAGTCAGGGATGACATATTATACGAGATTCTCAATTTCGGCTGACGCTATACCTTGAGCAAGACCCGACTAGATTGGATTGGATTGGATTGGATTGGATTGTAGCGTACCAATGGTGTTTGGGTCTCGGCAAAGTTCTCTTGCTCCGGCGTT
>Ga0066376_10000960_pt1 | contig 27875 bp, 22 predicted proteins | sample Knorr_S15_td_Bot_FD_77009 | JGI IMG/M metagenome (GOLD analysis project Ga0066376, IMG submission 77009) | Marine microbial communities from Southern Atlantic Ocean transect - Knorr_S15_td_Bottom_ad_5009_LV_A | ecosystem: Environmental > Aquatic > Marine > Oceanic | place: Southern Atlantic... | reverse complement strand
CTGTCGGACTGGGATGAATTGAATATTTACGGAACCAATGCAACCAACCCTGACACCGATGGAGATGGTGTCAGCGACGGTGACGAGGTCAACAACGGCACCGACCCATTGGACCCCGACTGCAAATCCCCAACCGGCTGGAAGAACGAGTCCGCCGCGGAGCAGGATCGAGAGGCAGAACCTGACAGATGCTGGAGTAATACCAGGGAGCGTGAGGAATATTCAGTCTCAACCGAAAGAGAGGGCGATTATTTCCGAACTATTCGCACCTTCACCCGATACGCCATCGGACCCGGTGTGTACACCATCCGCGTCCACACCATCTCTGTGCCCATGGGAACTTGGTACTACCTATGCCCTCCTCATTCTGGTAACATGGACAATAGTGACCATTGGGTTACGGATGGGCATTTTTCTATCCCCCCTTGGAATTTGGAACCTTCACCACCAACGCACATCATCGTCACGACCAACATTCTAGACCCACCCGGAGATTATTACGGAGAAAATCAGCATCGGTGGAGCTATGAGTACTCGTCGAATACTGGTCCAGGTCCGTACGCCCAGTGGGGTTGGGTTTGTCTGGGGGGCAATGGCATCGCCCCAGAACCCACGGGCCCGGACGACGATGTCGAATGAAGTGAACCTCTGATTGTAATGTGCATTCATCGATGACTGCAACATTACCGTGCAGTAAGTTCAGCCACCAGCATCGCAGGGTTTGAGATGTATGCCCGCGTTGGAGCACCATGGGTGAAGACTTGGCTGATGAGTTGTTTGATGGCGCCTCCGAAAATTGGGATGACGAAGCACTGTCCAGTTTTGCACAGGCATCAGCCGATGTGCGTGACCCATCGGAGTCTATACACAGACCACTCATCATCCTGATTGTACTGGTAATCATTGGCGGCATCATCTTCAATGCATTCGTCAATTATACTGGCGATTCTGATGATAGTGGTGATACAGACTTGAATGAGCAGGATTCAGATTGGAGCCTCCATTTCGCTGATAGTACCGACGACCTTCCTGATTGCGACGCTGAAACCAAAGGATTCCTGTTTTACGTTGCTTCAGACCAAGGTTTCCAATCTTGCATTGATTCAGGCTGGCATTTTGTCGGTTTGGACGGTATGCAGGGTTCGCAAGGTGGACAAGGTCAGAACGGCACTCAAGGGATGCATGGTGCAAACGGTACCGATGGTGGTGATGGCGTAGATGGTATTGATGGCCAGACCCCCTTCTTCCAAAGCAGCAGTAGCAGTGCTTGTCCGAATGGAGGGACTCTTGTAGACATCGGTTACGATAGCAATGGTAACGGAACGCTGGAGCCCAGTGAGATTAGTATGCGCGTCGACATTTGTAGTGGCACACCCGGCGCAGATGGTTCAGATGGAATTGACGGAAGCAATGGCATTGACGGCGACGCTGGCCAAGACGGAGAGCAGGGCCCATCCGGTGAGAACGGTACTGATGGTCAAGACGGAGAACAGGGCCCACCCGGGTCCACCGGGTCTACTGGTCCACCAGGAGCGGATGGTACTGATGGCATAGATGGGCAGTCTGGAACTAACGGCAACAATGCTCTCGCGGTGACCAGCGTCGAGCCAGCAGGTGTTAACTGCGCCAACGGCGGTATCAAGGTGGAGGTTGGCGTTGACGACAATGGCGACGGCACGCTACAGTCAAGCGAGGTCGACTACGTCCAGTATGTGTGTGATGGCGGTTCCACTCCTAACACCATGCTCACGAGAATCTCAACGCTTTCCTTGAGCCAATGCAGTCTCGGCGTAGCACATGTGGTGGAGCATGGCTTGGACAATGGCGATGGCGGCGGAATTTCAGCTAACGGCCAGTTGGAGGCAGGAGAGATTGATTTCCGAACCACCTACTGTATCAACACCCTCATCATCCAGTTGTCAGATATGTCCTTTGGTGGGAGCTCCGCCGAGGGTATTCGGTGGCTAACAGTGGTGGGTTCTAGAGTCTACTTTTCCGCGGAAGGTGATGAACCACAGCCCGTGGGTAGTCGTGGTAGTGAGTTATGGGCACACGAGTCAAGCAACAACTCGACTTGGCGAGTGACTGACATATATCCCGGTTCGGGTAACAGCAATCCAAGTTCCATCACAGCGATGGGTACCAGACTTTACTTCTCAGCCTACGATGGCGTCACCATAGGTACTAGCGCCTCTGGAACTGAGTTATGGGCGCATGAAACCACTAACGCCTCAACATGGCGAGTGACTGACATCAACCCCGGTTCCGGACACAGTTCGCCATCTGAAATCACGGTGATGGGTTCCAGACTTTACTTCTCAGCCTACGATGGTGGAACCACTGGAACGGAGTTATGGGCTCATGAGGCGACCAATGGCTCGACTTGGCTGGCTGCCGACATCGCTTCGACAACTTCCTCTGATTCATATCCATCACAAATTACAGTAATGGGAACTAGGCTATTTCTACGTGCAACCGATGGAATCAGCGGCCACGAACTGTGGGCTCATGAGACGACCAATGATTCAACTTGGCAGGTGGCTGACATCAGAACTGGCTCTTGGAGTGGTAGCCCTATGGCTTTCACGCCAATTGGTACGCGTTTGTACTTCTCTGCTTCAGATGGTTCCACCGGTTATGAGTTGTGGGCGCATGAGACTTCCAATTCCACTACTTGGCGGGCGACAGACATCAATCCCGGTTCTGGTAACAGTTTGAGTGTCGACCAATTTGGAATCGTAGGTACGCGTTTGTACTTCTCGGCTTGGGATGGTAGCAGCGGCTACGAACTGTGGGCGCATGAGATCACCAATGCCTCGACTTGGCGCGTTGCCGACATCAACTCTGGTTCAGGAAGCAGCTACCCCTGGGGGCTTACCACCATTGGGACCAGACTCTACTTTTCGGCGGAAGAAGGTGTTGGCTGCGGTGGCGGTGGCGGTGGCCCTGGCGGTGGTTGCGGGATTGAACTGATGGCACACGATACGGTCAACGGATCCACTTGGATGATTGCAGACATCAATGTCGGAGCCGATGATTCAGAACCACAATGGTTGACCGTGATAGGCCCCCGCCTCTTCTTCGGTGCATACGATGGCACAGACGAAGGGTTGTGGGGTTTGATCATTGAGAGCACACCTGCTTACTGAGCAACGGCCCCCCTAACTCACCCGCACTCTCTCACATCGCAGGGTTTGAGGCGGAAGCCACATTCGGGTACCTATGGGAGAAGCGTACGACGCACTGATGGTGCGGATGCGAGAGTTGGATGTCATCGGGCAAATCGGTGGACTGCTCGGCTGGGACCAAGAAGTGATGATGCCACCAAAGGCTGCAGAGATGCGCGCCGAGCAGATGGCTTGGCTTTCCAAAGAAGGACACGCCCGGATGACCAACGTAGAGGTTGGCCGGTTATTGTCCGAGGCTGAAGCGGAAGGGAGCGACGACGAGGTAGTGGCAGGCAATCTCCGGATTATCCGTGATTCCTATGATAAGGCGACTAAAAAGCCGCCCGAATTTGTCGAGGAATTCGCTCGTCATTGCTCGAAAAGCATCGTCACTTGGACTGAAGCACGCGAGAAGAACGACTTCTCAATATTCCGTGATGACTTGGCAAAAATGATTGAGATGTCGCGTGAACTTGCAGGCTATCTCGGCTATGAGGAAAATCCCTACGATGCCTTGTTGGACCTTTACGAGTCAGGTTTGACTATCGCCACCCTTGACCCGCTATTTGCTGGTCTGCGGGAATCCTCAGTTCCGCTCATCAAGGCGGTAGGCGAACTCGATGACAAGCCCGACTGCAGTTGGGTGCACGCCCACCTGTGGCCAAAACAGAGCCAAGAGGCGCTAAGTCAAGCACTTTCAGCAGCGATTGGATTTGATTTTGAAGCCGGTAGGCGCGACGAATCAACCCACCCATTTTGCGGCGGCTCCAACCCAGATGATGTTCGTTGGACCACTCGTTATGATGAGAAGGAGCCGTACGGAGCGATTTTTGGAACCATGCACGAGACTGGTCACGCACTATACGAACAGGGCCGACCGCGGGACTTGGATTTCCAACCGGTCGGTGAAGCCGATGGTTTGGGAGTTCACGAAAGTCAAAGCAGATTGTGGGAGAATCAGGTCGGCCGCTCATTGGAGTTTTGTGAATGGTCATTCCCGTTGTGGCAGAAACACTTCCCTGAAAATTTCGAAGGGGTAACTCCCGAGATGCTTTGGCAGGCGGTAAACCAAGTTGAGCCGAGTTTGATTCGGGTTGAGGCTGATGAGGCGACTTACAATTTACACATCATGATTCGTTATGAAATCGAGAAGTTGTTAATCAACGGCGAGTTGCTGGTTGATGACCTTCCTGATGCTTGGGATGATATGTACGAAAAGTTTCTCGGTGTTCGCTCCTCAACCCGTTCAGAAGGCGTACTGCAAGACGTTCATTGGTCAATGGGTGCCTTTGGTTACTTCCCCACTTACACCCTTGGTAACTTGTATTCTGCTCAACTTTTGGAAGCGGCGAAGCGGGACATTGGCGATGTTTATTCACAGATACAAAATGGTGATTTCACCCCGCTTCTTCAGTGGATGCGCACCCACGTGCACGCGAGAGGTAGTATCCTTGAGCCTGCTGATTTGATGGAGGAGGCAACCGGTGAGAAGCCTAAGCCGGATGCTTTTGTAGAATATTTGGCAGATAAAATTGGCAGCCTTTACGGTATTTCTTCCTAAAGCCATACGGTGGTGACAGGCATGACAGTAGAAGTTTGCTCAAATTGTTATAGCCCCCGCATTGCTCCCTATATGGGGTATGAAACGGGTAAGCGTTTCATTTGCCAAGATTGCGAACACATCAGCGTAGTCACCTTTGAGTTCGAAGATATTGATGCATTGGTGAGTTTCTTACAAGCGAAGCGAGACGAGGCTGAATCTGCGGATGCTGACGATTCCTGACGGCGATTTCGGCAAGTTGTGTGAAGTTCTCTTGAGGCGAAGCGCAATAGGTGAGCCGGTCAAAGGGAGGCTATGGCCGGCAAGGCTGCAAGTATCAGCTCCCGCGCATCCGCTTGGCTGGAGCGGCAATTACCAAGCCCAGCGAGCGCCGTGTTAATCGTAGATGATTTACTACTCGCCGGCGACAGAGAAGGCAATCTAGTTTGTTGGCAACAAGATGGCGATGAATGCTGGCGATGTGAGTTATCCAGTCGGATTGGAATGATAGTGGTCGGTGATGGTCATGTTTTTGTTACCGCTGGGCGAGAAGTGGCCGCGGTCAATCTCGCCAGCGGGAAAATTGAATGGAGCGTTGAATTGGACGGGAGCAGCGATATGGTTGGCTACAGCCCTGAAAGCGGAATCGTGGTCGCCACTTCTTCTGTCTATGACATTGAGGTCAACGATTTTCTTGAATCTGCAATTTGGCGATTTAACATGGATGGTGAATTGCTACGAAGTGATGTGCTCGACGAGCGGCCATGGGCTTTGGAAGTCCGAAGCGATGGTCGGGCCCTGTTAGGTATTGGCCGGCCACGTTGTGGGATGCTTCGAGCAGATGAGGACGGCTTGCACTGGAGCGCATTGCCATCCGAAGCACCGATTACCTGTGGGTTAACCGGTCGGGACCGAACTATTTTTGGACATGCGGATGGGGTACTAACCGTGATTGAGAACGGAATCGTTTTGGACGACTCCCCATTCAATACCCAACCCGGCTCGGTAGATGCATTGGCCTGTATCCCGAATGGATTATTGGTGGCACTGCGCCGCGATAGTGGGGTGGCAGGCTCTGGATTTGGTGGTGGCACTGGTATCGCACGAGTCCTCCTTGAGGATGGGCACCTGCAATGGGAGCACGAGTTAAACGAGGGTGTTGTTGTGGAACATATTTGCGAAGGATTGGAGTTTGCAGGCACACCTACATCTTGGATTTCAATTTGGGACGGCTCTGTTGGTAGTGTAATTATTCTTGATTCAGTCAAAGGCATCCCAGTTGGAGAATTGCATGACGATTGGCAAGTAAATGCGATGACTTCTAGCGACACCGAATCAGGCAGAGCGGCGATTGGTTTGGAAGATGGGACCGTATTATTATTCGAAGGAGAGATGCTCACACGCAGATTACAAATGCCCGCAGAAGATATTGATGAGGACACAGAAAACGAACAGAAATCTGCATTGGCTGCTAGGCTCAGAGCATTGCGAGATAGATGAACGAGACAAATTGTGTTATTAATTGCCTTTTTAATTACAATACCTGAGGGATTTTTCCAGTGGAAATAGGGGTTGAGATGGCCATTTCTGGTAGAATAATGGTTAATTTAGCGAAAGGTTTATCGGACCCCTCTGCACTCGGAGACGTTGCCGCTTCCGAGAAGTGGTGTCGGACCCCCCCGAACGGGGCCGGCAGGCCCTCAGCCCACATGGGACCCTTTGAGGAGTCGGCAGTGGGTCATCAAACCAGTCTCAGACTGGGGAGATGAGGCATTGGGCATCCCCCGCGGGGAGTACTTAGTGCCTGCAGGATGAGGAGAACCATCGCTTCGGTGGTGGTACGAATCCCCCTGTGAACGTGGATGAGAGTAGGGTCTCAAACACAGCTACCCTTGAGGTAGCATCACGGAGATTCGGGTTGAAACCGCGAGGAATCAACCACTCGTCACGAGAAACAATGGAGCGAACGAGACTAACGGAAGCGCGGGGATAGGGAATCCTAGGAAGCCGAAAGGTAACCCAGATGACCCGAAATTCGAGCAGAAGTAAGCAGCGGACGAACCATGCGACTCAGATGAGAGCGTTGAGAAACGCCAAGTAATCCTGTGCTGGTGTAAGAGAGCGCCGTTGAAATACGGCGAAGGATACGCCGACAGGGACGAAAGAAGCGCAAGCTGAAATCGCTCCTGAGGGATGTGAAGCCGAAAGGCGGAGCATCTCTGAAGGGGAAAGGGGGTGGCAGTAATGTCGCCTTCAACCCAGGGCCGGGAACCACTCGAAAGAGTGGGGAAAGGCTCGGGGTGTGGCAAAACCGTAAGGTGAGCCATACTCGGGCGCAGCAGAAGGAGTAATCTGGAAGCAAGACCCAACGGTGAGATGGAAGTTGAAAACCGAGAGCAAACCAAAGGCGAGATGGAAGTCGTAAGACCGAAACCGAACCTAAGGTGAGATGGAAGTTGAAAACCGAGAGCAAACCGACGGGAATCGGATTCGGAAACGAAACCGAGCGCCCAAGGGGATAGTCATGCTTCGGCAAGACTAGATCCGCCCGGGGCTGATGGAATCCCTTCGGGGAGGAAATCGGTCTCGGGTCAAGCGGAGTCTGGCTGGCGGTGGAGGTTTACCCTGATCACTTTCCGCCAGCCAGTACTCCCACAAACACCAATTCGGTGTATGAGTGGCCGCCCTTTCTTCCCACCTTCTAATGCTTACTCAGGGCGAGCGCTTGCTGAATGCCATCTAACCATGACAATGAAAAAGCCGAGATACGAATATCACACCATATTCTCTGGTTTGACCCACCGATCAAATTGTTCATCGCTCACCAGTCCTAATCCGATTGCCGATTCGCGTAGTGTCAAGCTATTCTCGTGAGCATGCTTAGCAATTATTGCCGCCTTATCATAGCCGATATGTGGATTGAGGGCAGTTACCAACATCAGAGAGTTTTCCAAATGAGCAGCGATGTTATCCTCATTGGCAACAAGTCCAGTTATACACCGCTCCGTGAAAGTGCGCATGCTATCTGTTAGCAATCTGCAACTATGCAACAGGCTGTGAATCATCATCGGCTTGTACACATTTAGTTCAAAATTGCCTTGACTTCCTCCAATGGTAATGGCCATGTGGTTGCCCATTACTTGGCAACAAACCATCGTCAACGCCTCGGCTTGGGTAGGGTTCACTTTACCCGGCATTATGCTTGAACCCGGCTCGTTGGCCGGTAGAGCTAACTCGCCGAGACCGCATCGTGGCCCGGAGCCAAGCCAGCGGACGTCGTTGGCGATTTTCATCAACGATGTAGCGAGATTATTCATCGCTCCAGACGCTGCAACAATTGCACCGTGAGATGCTAGTTGGCTGAACTTATTATCCGCTGATGAGAAGCCAAGACCGGTTTTCTCAGCGATATGCGCTGCTACTTGTTCACCAAATTCGGGGTGCGAATTCAATCCAGTTCCCACCGCAGTTCCGCCAAGGGCGAGTTCAAGCAAGTCCTCGTAGGCGAACTCAAGTCGTGCGATATCCGCGTCGAGCATCGCGACATAGCCGCTGAACTCTTGTGATAAGGTCAGAGGAACAGCATCCATCAAATGGGTTCGTCCAATTTTTACAATACCATCAAACTGCCCAACCTTTGACGACAATGCCGCCCGCAGTCGCCTCGTTGATGGAATTAGTCGGTGGTGCAACTCTTCTGCGCTAGCAATATGCATCGCTGTTGGAAATGTGTCATTGCTTGATTGACCCCGATTTACGTGGTCGTTGGGGTGCACCGGGTGTTTGCTGCCTAGCACCCCACCACTTATCTCAATAGCACGGTTTGCGACCACTTCATTCGTATTCATATTGGTCTGGGTTCCCGAACCAGTCTGCCAAATCCGCAACGGAAAATGCGAATCTAGGCTACCAATAATCACTTCCTCACAGGCGGCAACAATCAACTCGCCGATTTCTGCATCTATTTCTGCGAGATTTACATTGGTTTGAGCCGCCGCCTGCTTCAGCACGCCGAAGGCACGAATGACTGGTCTTGGCATGGTGTCGTTTCCAATATCAAAATTCAATAACGAGCGGGCGGTTTGAGCACCCCAATATCTGTCGGAGGGCACCTCGAGTTCTCCCATCGAATCAGACTCAACTCGGACGGCTTCTTCACCCACTCCCTCACCAGAACTTCCGCAATCTCTTCCTACGACCCCGGCGTGGAGCGCTTCCCCGCCTTCACGGTCTGAGTGAGGTGCCTCGCTGGTCAAACCCTTCTCGAGCAGCCGGGCAATAGTTGCCGACCTACCGTGTGTTCTACCTCGTCCCACTCTGCTATCCAATCGCTTAGCCAAGTCCTCGGGTAGGCTGACGCTGAGAATACGCCTATCGCCGGCTCTATGTTTCGCCATGTGGTCACGTTAAGTTAATTACTTAATAAATTAACGCTGATAACCCCATTTAAACTCTGCTAACGCTAATAATTTGCATCGGCTCAACCGGACGGTCACCCGCTGCTGTTGGGGTGGCCTCAATCGCCATTACCACATCCATCCCTGCGGTAACCTTGCCAAAGACCGGATGTCTTGATTGGGTGCTGGTGTCAAACCAATCGAGAAATGAATTGTGAGCGGTATTAACGAAGAATTGCGATCCGCCACTATCTGGTTTGCCAGTATTTGCCATTGACAAGGTGCCCGGCTCATTAGAAAATCTCGCCTTATTACTAAATTCGTCTTCAATATTATATCCTGGGCCGCCCGTTCCACATTGTAGACTGTTTGGGTCGATGGAGTTTGGGCACCCACCTTGTAGCATGAACCCGGGAATTACCCGGTGAAAATGTAACCCATTGAAGTAACCCTTATCGGTTAACCTAAGGAAGTTACCAGCTGTGATTGGCATACTATCTGTGAACAACTCAATCTCGATATCGCCCTTACTCGTTTTCATCAGAACTTTGGTCATATCTGCTGTGCCTGCGCCACACCCTTTGAGCCTGTGCCTTTGTTGATGTGGGAGAAAAACCACCATCAATTGGCTTGGTAACGAGGAGAAGCACCAAAAACTTCTCTAAGATGCGCGGCGTCAATATCGGCATTTTCTCGTTTAACAATAAGTCCATCTTTGAACTTCCATACATCAATGATGATGGTGTCGTAGCGAGAACCGGTCGCTTCCACACCTTGCGCACTTCCACCGTGTGTGCCGGTGGACCTAACCCTACTGACGATGATATCCTGTGCCGGAATCAGTTCAAGAATCACCGTATTCATGTCTGGGCTGACCTCAATGACCCGCTTGCAGTATGCTTTGTAGGCCAAACGGTCTAATTTTCCAGCGATTCCACCTTCGGCGATGAATTCTGGTGAAAATAACTCGTCAACGAGGTCAAAATAGCGCTTACCCCAGCCTTCTTCGAACCAACGGGTAAGAACAGCCATGTGCAATTCGCTTTCCTCGTCTAATTCCATCTCATACGATTCAACAGACAAAACCCCACCTGCAAGAAAATGGAGGGGGGTGCTGATTATCAATCATCCGCCCGAATAAAATTCAGGAAACCGGCTTTTGTGCATAGTGTTAGGCGAAATCTCGCATTGAAGTCAACGGAATGAGTGGAATCCCTGCTGCTTCAAATGCCTCGCGCCCACCTTCCTCTCGGTCAACGATACTGATGCAAGCGATTACCTCGCAGCCCATATCCTGTAAACGCCCGACCGCCACCAATGCTGAGCCCCCGGTCGTGGTAACATCCTCAAGAATGACACATCGATCGCCTGCGCGCAGCGTGCTGCCTTCGATTCCGGGGGGGTTCCCGGTCTTTCTGCCGCCCCTGCCCTTTGGCTCCTTGCGCATGATGAAGCCGCGCAAGTTACTGCCGCTGCCGGCCTTTGCTATCGCTATTCCAGTTAGTGGAACCGCTCCGAGTTCCAAACCCCCAACCGCATCCACACCTCCGTCTATATTGTTGAGAATATCGTGGATGAGTACACCGAGGAGGTGTGCGCATTCCGGGTCGCACATCACCGGTTTGGTGTCAAAAAAATGCCGGCTTGTGCGCCCGGATGCCAAAGTAAATTCCTCCGTCTCGGTGCAAAGGTAGGCTAGGTCTGCGACTTTCTTGACCAAACGCTGACGCGCTTGTTCTACGGTGGTATGTTCTGGCATGCTCTCCTCTCTCCTCTCCGCTTTTGACGGCCTTCAATGAACCTTCGCTATTGCTATCCACTTTCACTGAAAGTGGTCAACGACTCTTGCCCAATCCTTTTGGACGCCCTTCTCTCCATGCACGATGTTAAGCCAAAGCAGGTGGGTGAGGATGGTGGAAGACAGCGTGGTATCTTCGTATGATGAGCAGCGTATGCAGGATGAAATTGACCGTTACCATGTTTGGATGGAGCAGCGTTGCGAGGAGGTATACCTGGTTGCTGATCAGGCGCGAGCCAAGGGATTCGACCTGAAGACAACGGTTGAGATTCCACGAGCTGCTGACCTTGCGAGTAGGACCGAGAAACTGCTTGCAGAGTACCTTGATGGCATTTTGGTAGCGGATGATATTCGCGAATTGCTCGCCATAAAAGACCGCGAAAATACTGCTATTGAGATGGCTTTGAGCGTTGCAAATCAGATGCATGACCGAACCGGAGACATCCAACGCTCAATTGATTCGGGACTTCGAGTTGGCCTTGCAATCCTGACCGAAGCGGTGCTTGTAGCACCATTGGCGGGAATCGGCCAAGTGCAGGTATTGAACAATCTGGACGGTTCACGATTCGTCTCAATTGAGTTTTGCGGCCCGATTAGAGCGGCTGGCGGCACGGCGCAGGCCCTAGCCGTATTGATTGCTGACGTGCTTCGCCGTGAACTTGGCTTGTCTAAGTATGAACCAACTACACCCGAAGTTGAGAGGGTGAAGGAAGAATTTGGGTTGTATCGGAAAAACTTGCAATACCGCCCGCCACCCGAGGAGGTTGAGGTAATTGTGCGCGCTTGTCCCGTGATGGTAAACGGAGAGCAAACCGAGGATATTGAATGTGCAGGCTACCGTGAGGTCCGAAATATCGAGGGCGGCCGGGTTAGAGGTGGAGTGCTGCTGGTCATCGGTGAGGGACTATGTCTGAAAGCCCCAAAAATCCGCAAACATACCGAGCGACTGAAGATACCGGGCTGGGATTTCATCGGCCAATTTGCCGACAAGGCACAGGCCGAAAGAGGTGGTGATGGCGAAGGTGAGAAGCGTAGAACCATCAAGAAAAATGACCGTTTCATGTCTGATATCATTGCGGGGCGGCCAGTATTTGGCCAGCCGAATACCCCGGGTGGATTCCGGCTTCGTTATGGCCGCCCCCGCAATGTTGGCTTGGCGGCCGCCGGTGTTAATCCAGTCACCATGACCGCTATGGGCTCGTTTTTGTCGGTTGGAACTCAGATGAAGATTGAGCGGCCCGGCAAGGCCTGCGCGGTCACTCCATGCACCGAATTGGATGGGCCGAGTGTCCTGTTGAATAGTGGGACTTTTGGGCGAGTGCAAAGCATGGAATGTTGGGATGCAGTTCAGGCAAATGTCAGCGAAATATGGGATAATGGCGAAATCATGCTTGGCTTCGGTGAGTTCGCTGAGAATAACAAGGAGTTGGTTCCCGCAGCCTATCAGCCTGAGTGGTTTGCTAGTGACTTATGTAGTGCGTTGAATAATGAAAAAGCCGTAGAAGAATTTGGGATTCTCCTTAATATCCCTCGCTCCGATTTACCTTCAGGAATACCATCTACCGGCGATGCTGAAGATGGTCTCAACGATGCTACCGACCGATTGTGGCGCAGAATTGTTTGGCATAAGTTCCTGCGCCTGCGAGTATATTCGTGGGAGGATGTATGTGCTCTCACTGAAAAGTATCTCACAGCCGTTCCACCCCCATGGAATCTTAACTGGCACGATTTACCTATTGAGTTGATTTCGGGATTGGTAGATTCGGTTGAAATCGCACGATTTGAGGCCGCAGGCAAAACAACAGACGCACCAAGAATGGTTCCAGCCCCGGACAAAATTTGGTTGCGAATAAACGGTGCTGCGACCAATTGGCAACCCACTGAGGAGGCACCTGAAGTCACTCCCGGACTGATTAGTGAGTTGCCTGAATCAATGTTTGGGGACTGGCCGCATTGGCTCCACCTCCCCCAGCACGGATTAGTCAAATCAGCACTACTTGTACTCGGAATAAATCACCACCACGACGGTGATGACATTCTGATTACTCATGGTTGGCAGCCTCTGCTTGAAGGGCTTGGGTTTGCGATTCCCGCCGCCGTTGAGGAGGAGTTAGGAATGGCTCCGACTGCAAGGGTGGACTGCCGTGAGTTTGGCCGCGATCGTCTATCTCGAATTAGCGATGCACTGAGTATCACCCGTGAAGAGTCGGCTCGTTTGGCAGAATTAGAGCAGAAAAAGCAGAAAATTCGTTTGGCTGCTGAAACCGCTGCCCGACAACGCGGCGCAGGCATTGAAGAAACCGATGTTGATGGTGCAGCCGCCGCTGCAAAGATTGACGATTCTGGGCCAGTAGATGCAGGAAAATTACGCCTCGCCGAGAAATTACTCGACGAGCACGAAGCCGACGCTTCGCTTTGGGTGGTGAGAAAAGCCAGTAGTTTGCGTTGGGTTTCAAGCGCACCTTGCCGAGTCGGTGCTCGGATGGGACGACCTGAGAAGGCAGCCCCACGACTGATGAAAACCTCGGTTAACTCATTATTTCCTATCGGCAATTACGGCGGCCCACAACGCCTGCTCACCGTGGCAAGTCAATCCGGTTCAATCAGAGTGCAACTCGGAGTTCGCGAATGTACCGATTGCGGTCGCCGTTCTCCATTCACTATTTGTCATAATAGAAATGTTCCCGATGAGCCGACTGAATGCGGAGGCAGAACCGAACCAATCAAAGAGCGCGCGGAAGCAAATCAACGCAGAAAAGGCAGTTACCAATCGGTGAATTTGGCTGAAATCCTTGAGGTAAAGCGTCGGAATCTCGGCCTTGACAGAATTCCGAATAAGGTCAAGGCTGTCAAGGGACTTACCTCAATGGAGAGGACCCCAGAGCCATTAGAAAAGGGATTATTGAGGGCAAAAAACCAGATTCCAGTATTCAAAGACGGCACGGTTCGCTTCGATATGATCGATGTACCAGTCACTCATTTTCGCCCAAGAGAAATCGGAACTTCATGGCAGAAACTCAGTATTTTAGGCTATACCCATGATATTGAAGGTGAGGAGTTGAAGTCGGACGAACAAATGTTGGAATTATTACCGCAAGATTTCATCGCAAGTCGAAATGCTGAGGATTATTTCATCAGAGTTAGTCATTTCATTGACGAGTTGCTCGAACGATTTTATCACATGGATCCATACTACCAAGTGAGCACCGGCGAGGATTTGCTCGGCCAACTTTTCATCGCTTTAGCACCGCATACTTCTGCCGGAGTACTCACTAGGCTAATCGGTTGGACCGGCGCATCTGCTGGCTATGCACATCCGTTATTCCATGCCGCAAAACGCAGAAATTGTGATGGGGACGAAGATGCGGTTATGTTGTTGCTGGACGGCTTGCTTAATTTTTCGCGAGTGATTTTGCCTTCAACCCGAGGCGGCTTGATGGACGCACCGTTGGTGCTGACGACTCGATTGAAGCCGACCGAACTTGACAAAGAGGCACTCAATGTTGATGCTGCATGGATTTACAATCGCTCCTTCTACGAGGCGACTCAAAGCCAACCTCACCCATCCAAATTAATCAACAGCATGGATATCGTTGAGGCGCGCATCGAGACGATAGGAGCAATGCGGGGCTATGGTTTCACTCACGACTGTGATAGTTTGGATTCGGGACCAATCAATAGCTCGTACAAGACGCTTGAAACTATGATTGACAAAATGAATGCCCAACTCGCCCTCGGCCAAAGGCTTCGAGCGGTTGAAGTTAGAACGGTTGCATCATCAGTAATAGAGTCACATTTCTTGCCCGACTTACGCGGCAATTTGGTGGCATTTACCCGCCAGAAAGTACGTTGCGTTCGCTGTGGAGAATCTTATCGTAGGATGCCGATTGCCGGCAAGTGCATCAAGAATCCACAGGACCAGGAGCAAATGGGGCGTAGGGGCATCAGATTCACCGAAGATGAAGGCACCAATCAGTGCGGAGGAAATCTCGTATTGACGGTTAGTGAAGGTGCTGTTCGTAAATACATCAAGGTGATGAAGCACGTAATTGACCACTACGGAGTCTCGCTTTACACCCGGCAACGAGTAGATTGTTTAGCAGCAAGTGCGGATTCTCTGTTCAAAAATGATCGGGTGAAGGTCTACACCTTAGACGATTTCTTGTGATTTGGGTTAGAGGCTGACTCTTTTTCCGACCAAAAAGCCGATAATCGGCAGCAAGATGCTTGTTAGCAAGATAACAAATGCAGTCCCACCATCAATACTCCAACCCGAATATCCAATCAATTCCTGAATCATTTCAATCCCAACTACGGTAATAATCAGCCCGATAATTCGTGGCAATGCGACTAATATTCCTGTTATTAAGCCCGCAAATCTTCCCCCCACTGCACCAGCACTGATGGTGAGGAGAGTCCCTAATACAAGGAAAAGTGTGGTCGGAGCCGCTGGGACGAAGGCTGAAATCAATGGGAAAGAAAGGATGCCGAAAAATGGTGCCGGAATCCAGAGTAGCAGACGTAGCCACCAAGAGATTCCGTGCACGGCTCGCATTGCCTTACCCAAAGCGATTGGATCTGCAGCGGTCAAGAACACTGCATTGAGATTGCCTTGACTCAGAGTAATTCTCGCCTCTAAATCCGCTCCAATTTCGTCGCAGACATCGCGTTTACGACGACCCGATACTCCAAACATACCCCTACGTAATTTTTTGAGATAGTCTTCAATGGCGGCATTCGTCGTTGCATCATTTGCCGCCATCATTCATCATCACCGTCCAATAATGCAGATATTCCACCTGATAATTCATTCCAGGCGGCAGATAACACACCTAAGCGCTCAGAGCCTTTCTCGGTGATGAGGTAATATTTGCGTCGTCTTCCGCCGTTGACTCCTTCTTGCCATTCACTACTCAACAATTTCTTCTTTTCAAGCCGATGTAGTGCCGGATAAAGTGACCCCTCGGTCAGTGTTAACCCGCCGTTGCTCGCTTCAGCAAGTCCAGTGATGATTCCACCTCCAAAGCATGCCTCTTTCGAGATGAAAGCGAGCAGACCTAGTTCGAGTGCACCTCTGCGCAATTCGGTCACTGGGTCTTTTTTGCTCACCGTATCCAATCTCCTCAAGCAAGCCGAGAACGCTGTGCGTCATAGTGTTCTCTCCATTGCAAGCAGCGCCGGCGGTGCCGGCTGCTGATGTTGCAGTATGGTGCTCACCCCCCCCCCCTCAATACAGGAGCCCAACGGGGCCACCACCGCCACCGCTACCGCTACCGCCGCCACCGTCGGGGGGGTGGTCGGAGGTGGCGATTGCATCACCCATCGAGGGAAGTTGTGTGCTAGATGGGGCTGCTGCTATCGGTGCAGCCGCCATCTGTTGGTGAGTAGCGACTCCAGCCCCAGCATGGTGAGCGGCTAGCGTCTTCTTATGACCGCGCCTGCGCATGCCAAGAGCGACCATTCCAAGTGCTCCAAGCAGGCCGACTACGATAAGTTGCAAGCCGATTACGTCACCACTGAGCAGCGCACCACCGAGTTGAATCAACGAGATACTTGCAGAATATCCCGGGTCGTGGAAGATGTGACTTGCCGCCGGATAAATCGTGCCACCAAGCGCGATATATACCGACACAACCGCAGTGTCGTTACTTTCAGTGAATGCCTCAGAAGCATGTAGTTGGAAGGTGACGTTAGCCGTGGTTAGGTTATCAGCATCATCACCAACTTCTGCGGTATCTACCCAGTGCAATTTGTCAGGAACCTTGCGGAAGTTGTTACGCCATTCTACGTTAGTCCCGGCGACCCGGCTGACACCGCTGACGTCACCGGTTGAAAGAACAACTTCGTTTTCCTCGTCAACATCGTATGCCATCTGCTCGTCAAATGCTCCGACTTCACCAGATACTTCGTCCATGAAGTCCCCAATAATACCGAATGTGAACGAGCCGCGAACAATTACGCTTTCCACCATCAATAGGCTATCTGGACTGTGGAAATCCCAGCCTTCAATTGTCTGGTCATATTTGAAATCGGTTCCGACGCGTACTCCACTCCAAGTCAAGTTCTGCTGTGAGCCAATACTCTCAACCTCCCACGGAAGGTCAGATTCAGTGCCTTCTACCGGATTGAGAGTGACATCCCACCACGGGATGACTTCATCGGTAACAGTATCAATCTCCACACCGAGATGGAAGGTGTAGGCGATCCGTTCTACCACATCGCCGGTGTTGGTCAGCCACCATCCGCCAGCACCGTCGTAGGAGACGTTGGTCGCTTCCAGCGTGAAGTTCCAGCCCATGCTATTTCCTTGTGCCCATTCCTCAACGCCGTCAGCAGTCATGTCCCAATTAAGGTTGGACAAATCCACTCCAGCATGAACCGGCTCAGCCGCCTGAATTTCGAAGTCAGTCAGCCCATCACCAGCCCTTACGAAATCAAAGACTCCGTTGCCAGAAGTGTTGGATTCATTGCCGGGGGTGCCGGTATCCTCGAACTCAATCATGTGAACTAGACTGGTTGCAAAAATGGTTGCAATCGGCAGAGGGACGCCGGGAACCGACATTCCCTCTGCGGGGAAATCGAGTAGGTTGATTCCTCCAAGATATTGAACTTCAAACGCAGCAATAGTCACAGGACCAGGGTTGTCTTCTGAGCCCCAGCAGACGGCGAAGTAGGAATAACGCTGAGAGATGTTAATCATGAAATAATCGCCCATGCACCAATCTTCTTCCTCGTCGTCGTTATCTTCCCATGAGTCCGCTAAGCGGATGTTTTCACCGAGGTCAGCCGAACTTACCACCTCAATATGGTCGGCTGGATTGGTGCTTGAATCTGATTCAAAATCAGCAGCTTGCGCCACACCAATCGGACCAAGTAGGTCAGCCAGCATCTCGTTTAGGTCGTCGTTTCCAGTATTCCACTCAACGGCTGGAGCAGCAAGTGTACCCAGCAGCATTACGGTCAACATTAGTACGGAGCGCATCGCCCCGTCATTCTTTTTTTGAAGTCTTGCATCCATGTATCGCATCTCCTTCTGACTTACCTTGTGTCGCAAGGTGAATATATACCTTGCGTAACAAAGTATCATCACCCCCTCGCGGGTGTGGGCGGGTGTGCGCCCCCCTGCACATGTGACGATAACCAGCGATTGGGCATTATCGTTGCAAACGGAATTGAAATAGAAATTAGCTTTCGTCTTCGCCAATTTTCCTCCAAATGTCCTTGACTGTGCGCAAACTTGGGTCGGGTTTGACCTCTCCTTCCAACCCCTTAATGGTGCCTTCACCCAGTTCATCATCGTCTATCGTTTCGGAATCATCAGTGAATTCATCCTCGTCGGATTCGCCTGCTGCAGCCTGTGCCGCGAAATCCTCACGCATTTTCTGCCTGCGCTTCTCGCCGGCCGAATCTTCCTCAGTTCCACTGAATGCCAACAAATCTTCTACATCGGCAGTATCGCCACCAGACATTGATTCCACGATTGATTCCCACTCCTCTTTTTGTCGTAATTTGTGGAGTGGCATATTACGAATCCTTTCCTCGTGCCGTCGTTTCAAATAAATGCGAACACTTCTTTCGCCAACGAATAGGAGGATGCCAAGCACGTTAGCGATGATGTAACCCTCGCTGCGAATTGGCTCGTAGACCTTCATTGCGATATCTAATTCGCTGGTGATTAATTTGGACGGGGTAATATTGCGCTCGCCATTATCATCTATTACTTGGGTGATGAAATTGTGGCCACCCGGTTCTAATTCGAGCTTCATACTCGGGCATTCCTCAATACCCGCCAGCCCTTCCCATAGGGTTTCAACTTCCACCTCACTTTCTAGAGAGGTTTGTGGGAATTGGTGGATAAATCGGACTTTATGTGGACCGGTGTCGTTAACTGACTCATAATCGCACTCAATGTATGTTGGAACTGAATGGTTTAGTTTGAGCATGTCAGGAACGTCAAGATAGTAGTTACCGATGAATCGTGAATCGTGGTCCATCACTTCGTTCAGCGATTCGCCGCCAAGCGCGCCAGTCCAAATAACATTCAACATAATCCAAGTGAGTAAAGTTGTCACCATTCGTTTACGGCCGCTTGGCGGTACACGCTTTTTTTTGGAAGTTCCCCGCTTGCTCGCCATCGCTTCCTGCACCAAATTCACTACCACACCCCCGTAATGCGTAGGATACGAGTCATCCACGCCAACTTTCGCATTTTGCGGTTTGGATTGGTAGAACCAGTCCACCTCCCGATAATATCGTCGCGGAATCCGACCAATTCTATTGAATCCGGGTTTGCGCCCAAACTGAGTAGTAGGCAAACTGCTCGGTCACCATCGGTGAACCCACCGGGGTTGTGCATACCGACGATTTGTTGTGGGGTTTGGTGGGTGAGCAATAGGGGAGGCTTCGCGTTGTTTTGGTCAAATGAATCCAACAATGTGCGCCATTGTGGCTGATTATCTCCATGCGCGTGGAGGATGAATGGTATGTTTCGTAGTGCTGCTTGCAATAGGTGCGGGAAATCACCATCACCATCGCTGACTACACAGAGCAATCTTTCCCATGCGCATTCACGCTCTGAATCCGGCAGTTCTCCAAGCACCCCGACTGCTCCGTCCGCAGCCACCAGCAGGCAATCATCTGTGATGTTGGCGAGAACCTCGTCTCCTTCAACAGCTGCACCTAGCACCCTAATTGGTGAAGATTGCCTAATCCGTGCCGCAAGTTCAGAGGTAGAGATGAGTTCCGGATATGAGTCGCAGGCCTTCAGTAAACCGAGCGCGCTCCGCCGGTCATCTGAGCAATCCCAATCAAAGTCAGCCCGGAACTCATCTTGAATTTCTATGAGGGCCAACTCGCTATTGAGGGCGAGAACCACAGGCGAATCCGCACTTCCGGTAGTAGCCACGTTCAGCCGATAGGTCGGATAGCCTTGAAGAACCCTCGTTTGAATGGTATCTTCCCGATGCCGCTGCCACTGACTCCCCCCGAACTCGCCGATGGCGTTCTGTTAGCACGCTATCCCTTCCTTCCACAGGCGAGGTCAGCTATTCGTGGCCACATGAAGGATAACGCGCTCGACCTCGATGGCTTAGTGGAGGTAGAATGGCTTGAGGAGGTCCGAGAGAGAGGGCGGGTACGATTAATTGAATCAATAATTCACAGGAATGTGGATGCGGCGACAACTATTGATATTCACACCGCTCATGGGCAAATGGTTGAATCTCTATCCTACCTTTATGCCATGCTGATTGTCTGTGCCTCCTACGATGAACGACTGCTTGCGCGTTGGGCGGAGGGAGAGGCGAGCAGGGCCGACAACCTATTCGGAACCATAGAATCATCATCGAATTTCGGCATTTTATCACAGACCTATCTTTCAGACTCCCGTCAGGAAGGAGATAATTGGTGGATTCCAATGATTGACTTCATCGAGTTGTGTCCAAAGATTACTGGCCGGTATTGGCGATTACCAAATCGGCCACTGCTGAATGGTTGGGTAGAGATGTCCCCAGATGTCAGCGAGAGCAGCCAACAACGTCTCGCTCGGTTGATCAAGGAAAGAATCCGTAGTGAGTTAATCGTGACGTGCAGAGAGAGAATGGAGGGAATGGACGAAGATTTCGCGGCCAACCTTGCCGAGGAGGTCGGTCGGGTAGTTGGCCTGTTGCAGCATCAGGCCACCACCGAGGTCTCCTTTACCGCTACCAACGAATCTGATTGGCCACCCTGTTTGGCTGAAATAACCACTCAACTCAACCAATCTGTAAACGTGAATCACGTCGGTCGGGTTTTCTTAGCTAGTATTTCGCGCGTAATGGGACTCAGCCAAGAACAAGCAGCAGCATTTTTTGTCAACGCTCCCGATTTTAATGAGGAAACCACCCGATATCAAGTCGCACACGTCTTTGAGAATGAGTATACTCCACACGGATGCGGCAAATTGCAAATCAATGCATGTTGCCCAGTATCAAGGGGTGATATCGGTGATTCCCTCTGTGCGCAAGAGTGGATGGACCACCCACTGAAGTATTTACGAATCAAGCAACGGGACCGGCACCGTGAAGATGCAGAACCTCCAACCTCTGATAGCAAAACTGACGAGAATCCTGACGAAAAGTCCGATGAAAAACCCGATGAAAAACCCGATGAAAAGTCCGATGAAAAACCAAGCGACTAAGCAACGGCTAGCCCGACGTCTCTCAAACGCCCCAATAGCGGCCGGTGTCCTGTTTAGTATTCCAAGTCCGCACTATGGTTTTCACCGCCCAAAATATGACGATGGCGATTATCGTGGAGCCCCAATCACCCATGATTGTTGGAACATCGTATTCATATCCAGCCCCAGAGGCGATTCTGATACTGACATCCAATGCGGTAGTTGACATGGTCCAAAACACTGCTCCGAAGGAAAGTACAATGATAGAACGGCCTGAGAATTTCCCCTTCTTCCATCTCAAAACGATTAGTGAAAGAACGATGGCCAAAGCCCCGACTACAATCCAAGTAAATGCTCCTCTGAGAACTTTCAGGCCGATTAGCAGGTTCCCACTATTGCCAATCTCGTCGTTATATGTATCATAACCCTCTACAACAGCCAATAAAATAGCAATGCCACAAATTGACCAAAGCAGCGAGGAAAATATGGCAGCGTCGGCGGATTCTCGCATTTCTCTCATCAGGTGTTCAAGTCGCTTTTCCGCGCCAAGACCCCTGAACATCAAGTAGATTCCAAGCAGCAACGGCATCGCTCCAATGAGTACACCACCGTTGGGTAAAATCATCCCGGCTCCCAAAATAATCATGAAAATTGATAGTGGTACCAGCAATTTTGCTCGCCAACGAGGGTCCTCAATCGCCTTGACGATGTAGTAATAGGTTCCCTCTATGCCCTTGCTCTGCCGGACAATTATTTTCTCAACATGGTCTATGGTCAGTCGGCTAGTCAAGATGGGTAAGATTGCCTCATCTTCGGCTCCGTCGGTAACTAAAATCCCGCGATCTGGTTGAAATTCACCGATGACATCCTCAAGTTGTCGGGCGATTGCTCGGTCTGATTTGACCCCCACTTTTTCGTCGCCAGTCAGAATAGCGATTTCCACCGAGTCCTTAGGCTCGGCTTGTTCGACTAATTGGTCATGTTGATTCAATGCGCCGAGGATGGCATTGGTATCACTTTCCTCGGGGTCTGCGATGCCGAGCCGCAGGGCCGCAGTAAGCACTTGACGACGCCCAACGACCGAACCTCGTATTCCAGCCTTTACGCCGAGATCGTTGTCTCTATCAACCGTGATTACAAGTGTGCGAACCATGATTCAAACCCTCAGCGGCCCCTCCCGCACCCCTAGGGGGGGTGCGTGTTCACTTTCAAACATTGGATGCATAGAAGGACTCAGGAGGTGAAAACAGCCTCCATCATGCAACTCGGGCATGTGACCTTGATTGGTCGGGTAGATGGAATGCCCAATGCGGATGAGCAATGTGGGCACATAATGGCTTGACTCACGCTTGCCTGTCGCGCTTGACCTTCTTGGCTGGGGTCATATTGAGCGCGATAACGGTGGGCATCTTGCAGGTATTGTGTATCTGTTGTCACCGGTGTGCCACCGCTGGCAGCTTCTACGGCTTCAGTTGATAGCGAAGTATGGCCGACCTCGCCTCGTTTGTATGCTTCAAACTGAGCCTGAACTTCTGATGCTGACAGCCGATTTTCTTTGCCGATTCGATCGTAAGCGAGCAAACGGTCGTAATCATCCATGCTGTCTAATTGCTGGAATATTGAGGTTGGAAGCATATTACCAAGCAGGCTTCAGCGGGTATTGGTCTTGAGCATTGTTCCTGCCTGTTCGTAAGTTTTGTTTCCATTATCCGGCGTCATACCAACTACATCTAGCAATTCCTTTCCCTAATCCGGAACCTGAATGATTCAAATAGGGAAGGTGATGGCGTGCGCTTCAATAGGTGATTACTTGGGAGCACTATTCGGATCCTCGCAGCCGCGTAGCGGCCGGAATAGCAAGCCGAGCAGCAGCGCACGTGCGGCCGCTCGGCGACTAACCTGTGGCGAGGTGTTTGATAAGCCAAATATGATCGGATATGAGGTATCAGTTTCACATCTAATTCACACCATGACCACCCATGAATGGGACCACGTTTTCCTCATTGATGATGACCGACTACCTGTCGGACGAGTCCACGCAGTTGACTTGCTGAAGTTGTTTGACCGCAAGCGAGTCAATCGAGACCTCGCGTGGTCAGAAGCAGTCCCCGCTCACCAGTGTATAACCCATCCACCACTACAGGTTAACACCCATACGCCATTGCTCAAGGCAGCGGTTTTATTGCTGACCCATGACCTCAATCAGTTAGCAGTAGTTGACGAAGAAGGAACACTAATCGGGGCTATTTCCAATGCTACGGTAGCACGACACCTCCCCCGATTCATTCGTTGAATCGGAAGGATTTCAAGGGCTGAGTTCAGCGGTTAGTTGGTCCAATAATAAGGCGACTAATTCCAACAGGCCCTCGCCATGATTACGAGCAGCCCGGACCGATATTGAGGTCTTGGCCTCGGTTCCTGAATTGCGTACTGCGATGGATATTGGAACTCCATCCGCTTCGCCCGTAATCAGCAGCAAAGCAGGCTCTCCGGGAACCTCCACTCGTTGAAAATTAATCGTGGTGTGATTCTCTTTTAGCCAGTGGATGGTCGTTGAGTAAACCGATTCGGCCAGTTGATTCTTGCCATCCCAGCGCTCCCGTACGCTTGGGGTGATGCTAACTCGCTTTTTCCAGCCATTGCTGAATTCAATCGGACATGCCCGGTCGCGCAGGACCAATCGTGAGCATAATGCGACCAGTAGTGTAGCAGCCCCGTCGCCTACCATATACCAATGGTTTTCGCGGCGAGGGCAAGCGGCAGTCAAAACCAAATGACCAGAGTCCTCGCAGCCAATAATTCGAGGCCATTTCTCGCCAATGTGTAGCCTACTCGTGGCATCATTGGGTGGAGCGAGTGCATGAGCCAACCACCGGTCGCCAACTGCGGTAGTACTCGCATGTATCTTTGCTGGAAGCCTATCTAAGTCAGCAATCAATCCCAAGTCACTCTCGATGCTCGCCGCCATCCGCCATCCGTCTGTTGTGATGGCTTGGGTTGCCCGGAGCAATTCATCACAGAGATGGTCTCCATCCAATACCGCCAAGCCACCCTCCGTGGCTTCAATCAGCAGGCACCTATCGCCATCACCGTCTAAGGCTGCGGCGACAATGTCACCATAACGCCACGGTGCCATGCCATCATTTTGTGCCAATTCTTCCGCCAATGCTACGAGCAGAGCATGGGAGGGGGTTGATTCGAGTAGAGTCTCGTTGCTCCATGAATCGGTAGGAGATAGGCCGCCTGCCCCACAGTTCTGATTTAGCGGCGCATCGCTATCGCTCACCTCTCGGGCGGGTAATCCTCGACGAGTCAGGCCATCTGTTAGGTAACTGGCTGCGATTCCACCCGAACTGTCAACGAGCAGCCCACCAGCAGGAATAATTCCGCTCCAATCAGCCTCATCAAAGTGAATTTCAAGGCTATTTGCAATGGTCCCCAATCGTTTCCTCAATCCCTTCCGATATGCTCTCAGTCCGTCAATTGGGTCGAGTTTTTCCCCTTCATTCTGGGGACAGGCAAGCGAACCATCGGCTAGTTGCCAAATCAGGTCAGAGATGTGTTGCTCATCCTCGGGCATGGACTTGTATCCATCACCGTCAAACAGTTTGACACCAGAATCCGAAGCCGGGTTGTGACTAGCCGTGACCATCATGCCAGCATCTGCCCGCGTATCCATCATTGCATAGACTAAACCGGGCGTAGGAACATTTCCAACTCTCGCTACCGAGCAGCCAGCAGCGCATAACCCAGCCTCAAGCGAGTCAACCAAATCTGCGTTGCTCGGTCGCCGGTCCCAGCCGATTACCACCGTGGTGGGAGAATCCGCGCATAGATACAGCCCAGTTCCTTCACCAATCAACCGCATCGCGCGCGGTGAAAGTTCTCGTTGCGAAATCAATTTTTCAATTGAAACTTCATCACTATAAGAAGAGTCAACAACCTGGCCCCTGATGCCATCGGTGCCGTGCAATTTTGGTCTGGTGATTCTCACACCCCCTATTCGCGCAGAATGCTCCCCGCCGGGTGCGCTCCACTCACGGTCATGTTGGGCCAGACATTTACCCCTCTACCCAAAATAACTCCGGGATTGCATACGGCATTACATCCTATCTGCACGTTTTCGCCAAGAATTGCCCCAAATTTGCGCAAACCGCTGTCCACATCACTCCCATTTGGACCAGCACCCCTGACCAATATATCCCTGCCATCATTGCGCAGATTGGACAATTTGCAGCCCGCTCCGAGGTTCACCCCTCCGCCTAGAATCGAGTCTCCAACATAATTGAAATGGGGTGCTTTCGAATTGGGTAACAGCACACTATGTTTGACTTCGCTCGCGTGGCCTACTACCGCGCCGGAGCAAATCCACGAATGGCTTCGTAGGAAAGCCCCGTGACGAATTTCGGCATTTGGTCCCAGATATGCAGGCCCTTCAATACGGACGCAAGCCGCGAGACTTGCACGTTCTGAAATGTGGACTATTCCATTGGATTGGTCTATTGTCACCCCTTCTGGTAAAACACTCGGGACCATGCCTCCGATATCTGAAAGTAACGACTCCAATTGAGCAGCTAGCCCAGCCTTGCCATCTCTGTCAAGCAAAGACCAAACAGGCTTTTCCATCGGGAATATCGGCAACTCACTGCTTTCTCCCAGAGTGGGGAATAGCGCATCAGGAGAGCAGTCCATCGCCAAAGCGACGGGCTTCTCGCTCTAAGGCTTTGCAGCCTTAAGCAGTAGTCTGAAATCACTACTAATCCAATTCGGCTTAAGCGAGGGAAGTTGGTCCGGCATTACAGACTTCTTCACTACAACCTGCAGAGAATTGTGCAAAATTCGCCTCAAACATCTGAGTGAGCGTATTTGCAACTTCGTCAAATTCTGAACCACTTCCCCAAGTATCCCTTGGATTGAGTATCTCATCTGGGACATCTGGGCAGGACTGCGGGACCTCAAAGCCGAAACGTGGGTCGGTAACGAATTCTACATCGCTGAGAGTGCCATCCAATGCGGCGTTGAGCAGTGCGCGTGTCCATCGGATTTTGATTCGGTCTGACTTCCCATATCCACCGCTAATCCAGCCGGTATTCAACAGCCAGCATTTGGCATTATTCTGCTCCATTTTTTCCGCCAAAAGGGCAGCGTATACACTTGGGTGCATTGGCATAAACGGCGCACCGAAGCACGCTGAGAAGGTTGCCTGCGGCTCGACGACACCGACCTCAGTTCCCGCTACCTTTGCGGTATAACCTGAGATGAAGTGGTAGGCTGCTTGTTCTGGTGAAAGTCTGCTGATTGGAGGTAGGACTCCAAATGCATCACAGGTCAGGAATACCACGTTTTGAGGGTGGCCAGCCATTGAATTCTCGGTTCTGTTTTCGATGTATTCTATCGGGTAGGAACCTCGGGTATTGGCAGTTTTTGAACCATCGTGGAAGTCTGGCTTACCGTCTTCATCGAGCACAACATTCTCCAAAATTGAGCCAGGCATGCGAGTAGTTGCAAAAATCTCCGGCTCATCTTCTTCTGAAAGGTCAATCAGTTTGGCGTAGCAGCCACCTTCGAAGTTGAACACTCCCTCCTCTGACCAACCGTGTTCATCATCGCCGACCAACGCCCGATTTGGGTCGGCAGAAAGCGTGGTCTTACCGGTGCCTGACAAACCGAAGAATACTGCGGTATTCTCTCCGGTTGTATTAGACGAACAATGCATGGGGAGGTGGCCGCGCAACGGCAAGAGGTAATTCATTATCGAGAAAATTGATTTTTTGACTTCCCCGGCATATTTTGTGCCCCCGATGATGACAAGTTTTTGGTCAAAAGACACCATCACGAATGCTTCTGAGTTCACGTTGTCAACTCTCGGATTTGCGGTAAAATTCGGCGCATGCAAGATTGTGAATTCAGGCTCATGCGCCTCAATCTCTGCGCAACTTGGTCGGAGAAACATATTACGAGCAAAGCAAGCATGCCAGGCATTTTCAGTTACCAAGCGAATTGCGATTCTCTCGTTTGGGTCAGCACCGCAGTGCAGGTCTTGCACAAATAATTCATCACGCTCGCTCAGATATGCCTGCACTTTATCTCTCAGTCCGTTGAACACGGCCCGTGACTTGGCTACGTTCACCCGTCCCCACCAGATTTTTCTAGCCGAATCTCCTTCCATGACGATGAATTTGTCATTTGGCGACCGACCGGTGCGCTCCCCTGTCTCAGCAACTAGCACTCCGTGAGTGGAAAGTTGACCTTCCTCTCTACGCAATGCGTGTGAATACAATTCCTCCCATTCAAGGTTCCAGTAAACCTCGCCGCGAGGCTCAACACCATGGGCATCCAAATTGATTGTCCCGCGGATGTTGGCGCACCCAATGTGGGGAAGTGCCATATTTGCGTCGCCCCCCCTGACCATTATAGTGTGTTTCATTTGGCTTGGCTTCTAAATTTACTCTATCTGATGGGTATTTTGAGGGGGAGAAGGGCGAGCCTTATTCGGGCGAGGTAAGGCTAGCCAGCACATGGCGTCGGATGATAATGAGGCTGACCCCCCTCCTCGCCGAGACCGTGTCATTGATGACAGGGTTTTCCAGATGGAAGGCGGCATAGACCTTTCCGGCTTTCTAAATGAGGACAAACTTGCTGAAATTCCCAAACCCGCGCGTGAGGGTGCTTCACCCACCGATGCTACCGTTCTTGGCTTGCCAGAGCCGGGATCAACGGCTGTGGTTCAGGAGATTGATGAGGCGGTAGGGGAAATATTTGACCCGTTTGACGAAGGCGGTCCAAAAGCTGGCGAGGTTCTGCGTGATGGAACCGT
>Ga0066376_10000958_pt1 | contig 27905 bp, 21 predicted proteins | sample Knorr_S15_td_Bot_FD_77009 | JGI IMG/M metagenome (GOLD analysis project Ga0066376, IMG submission 77009) | Marine microbial communities from Southern Atlantic Ocean transect - Knorr_S15_td_Bottom_ad_5009_LV_A | ecosystem: Environmental > Aquatic > Marine > Oceanic | place: Southern Atlantic... | reverse complement strand
TCATGCTGGCCTCCTTACCAGTGGCCATCTTGAATCACGATTCGCGACAAATGGGAATCCCTCATGATTCCAAACAAGACGATAACGCTCTAGAAGTTAGGCGAACACTTGCAAATCTGTCGCGAGGGTTCTTTGATTTTGGTCGGGACATTGGTGCTCTCCTGTGTGACGAGTACACGCTAGCTCACAAGTTTTGGTGTGACAATAATGTTTTGCAAATTTGTTCTTTTTTTTGTTCAAAATTGCGGTCGCAACAAAACTGCACTGAAACTCTTCGCGAGATTGGAATACCATGATCGTGGAAATGGACGCTGATATTGAGTCCACGAGTCAAATGGACACAAGCATTTCATACAGCGCCATCGTCTGGGCGACGACGATGGCTTCGGCGAATTCGGTTTCGGCGGCGCGCCGGGCCGCAGCACCATAGCGGGCGCGTAAATCCGCGTCTTTGGCGAGCCGGGCCAGAGCGTCGGCCAGTGCATCGGCGTTTCGCGCTGGGACCAGCAGGCCGGTTTCGTCGTGGCGGCAGACCTCGCGGCAGCCGGGCACGTCGGTGGCGATCAGCGGCAGGCCGGCGGCAGCCGCTTCGAGCAGGGATTTGGGCAGGCCTTCGCGGTACGATGGCAGCACGGCGATATGGGCGTTGGCGTATTCGCGCGCGATATCGGCGCTGGGGCCGGTGATCTCGACGATGCCCTCGGCGCGCCATGCGGCCAGTTGCGCCGGCGGGATCGAGGCCGGGTTGTCGTCGGCCGGGCCGACCAGGCGAATGCGCAGTTGCGTGCCGCGCTGGCGCAGCAATCTTGCGGCTTCGACCAGCTCGCCGATGCCCTTGTCCCACAACATGCGCGACACGCAGACGGCAACCGGGGTGCCGGGCGGCGGCGAGGTGGGGTGGAACTGGGTGATATCGACGCCGGAGCCGCGAATGACCGCGATGCGGTGGTCCGCGACGCCGATGCGGTCCTTGAACAACGCGCGGTCGTCCGGGTTCTGTATGATCACGCGGCTGGATTTTCGGTTCAGCAGCAACCGGAACGCGCCGCCAATGACCGGGCGCAGCAGGCGGGCGAAAATTCCGTTGGAAATGAACACGAACCCCATCCCGGCAAAGGCGTTGATCGTCGCCGGCACGCCGGTCATCCAGGCCGCCAATGAGCCGTACAATGCGGGTTTGAGTGCCACATGATGAACGATATCCGGGCGTTCGCGCCGGTACAGGCGGATCAGGGCGGCGAGCGTGCGCAAATCCTGGAACGGGTTGCGGCCGCTGCGCGACAGTTCCAGCGGGATCAGCGTGAACCCTTCGGCTTCGATCCGCTTGGCGTGATCGCGCACCCGTGTGGCGACGATCACGTCTGCCCCAGCATCGCGCGCCGCGCGGGCGATCGGCAGCCGGTGCGAACAGAAATACCAGTCTTCGCTGACCAGAAAAAGCAGCTTGCGCCCGGCTAGGCTCATGCCGACAGCCCCTTGCCCCAGCGCGCGTACCACGCCTGCGCCATGCACACGCCCCACAAGCCCTGCCAGTGATTACCGCGCCCGGCCAGATGGACGGCCCAGGCAGCGCGGATTAACGCGGGTTCGAACAGGCCGTCGTCGCGCAAACGGCGTTCGTCCAGCAAATCTTCGGCCCAGTCGCGCAACGGGCCGCGCAGCCAATCGGCGACCGGCACGGCGAAGCCGGCTTTGGGGCGTTCGATCAGCGCGCGCGGCATATGGCGGTACAGCACCTGGCGCAGCAGCCATTTGCTTTGACCGCCGCGCAGCCGCATATGCCGGGGCAACGACCAGGCGAATTCCACCACGCGGTGATCGAGCAGCGGCACCCGGGTTTCCAGACCGACCGACATGCTGGCCCGGTCGAGTTTGGTCAGGATATCGTCCGGCAGGTAGGTTGCGGTGTCGAGGAACGCCATGCGTTCGGCGAAATCTTCGATCCGCCGGGACGCCTCCCATACCGGAGCCAGTTCGTCACGTCCGCCAGGGACCAGCGCTGGCGGATCGCGCCAATGGCTGACCAGTTGTTTATAGACTTCGTCGCGATCCGCAGCACCCAGCAGGGCGGCCAGCTTGTGCAGCTTGTCGCCGGCCAGCGACGGCCGCAGTTTCGCCGGCAGCAACCGCGCCATCCGGTCCCAGCTTCCGGTGGACACGCCTTGCAGCATACCGGCGGCGGCGCGGCGCAGCGCGGCCGGCAGGCGTTCCGCGCGCCGCCATGCCGCCGGCGCGCCGTGGTAGCGGTTATAGCCAAGAAACGCCTCATCGCCGCCGTCGCCGCTCAACGCCACGGTCACGTCGCGCCGGGCGATCTGGCAGACCAGCCGCGTCGGCAAGGCGGAGGAATCGGCGAACGGCTCGTCATGCCAGTCGGCCAGATCGGGGATCAGGCCGCGCGCGTCTTCGGCCGACAGCATGATTTCGGTATGATCGGTGCCAAGATGTGCGGCGACCGCGCGGGCATGGCCGGATTCATCGAAATCGCTTTCCGAAAAACCGATGGTGAAGGTCCGCACCGGCTGGGCGCTGGCCTGCTGCATCAGGGCCACGATCGTGGCCGAATCGACCCCGCCCGACAGCAGCGCGCCGAGCGGCACATCGGCGATCATGCGCCGCGATACCGCATCGCCGATCAAGGCTTCCGCTTCGTCGATAGCGTCCGCGTCGGCAATGTCGCGGCGCGGCTGGGCCACGACCGCCGCCAGGTCCCAATAACGCTCGATCCGCGGTGTCCCACCCGGCCGGTAGCGCAGCACCGCGCCCGCTTCGAGCTTGTGGATTCCGGCATAGATGCTGCGCGGTGCGGGCACATAATTGAACCGCGCGAAGGCGGCCAGCGCGTCGCGGTCGAGCCGCGGCCGCCAGCCATCCTTGGCCCGCAACGCCTTCAGTTCCGAGCCGAACAAGAACAGATCGTCGGCCAGCCCGTAATAAAGCGGCTTGATGCCGAGCCGGTCGCGGGCGAGCCATAATTCCCTCGCCTCGCGGTCCCACAATGCAAAAGCGAACATACCGATCAGCCGCGTGAGCGTGGCGGCGACGCCCCAGACAGCGATGGCTTCGAGCAGGACTTCGCTGTCGGCGTTGCCCCGGAACGCAATGCCGGCCTCTTCCAGTTCGCGGCGCAATTCGCGGAAATTATAAATTTCGCCGTTATAGACCAGGACATAGCGCCCGTTGCCGGAGCGCATCGGCTGATCGCCCGCCGCCGAAACGTCGATGATGGCGAGCCGCCGGAACGCAAGTGCCACGCCGGCGGCCGCATCGCGCCACACGCCGCTGCTGTCCGGCCCCCGATGGATCAGGGCGTCGGCCATGCCGGTGGCGGCGGCGGCGAGTTCATCCGCGCCGGTCCGCCGCTTGAGGTCGAGAAATCCGGCTATGCCGCACATGGCCGCAGTGTAATGCGCCCAATGCACGCCGCCAACGGCAATACCCCTCGGCCGCGCGTTGTTCTAGACTGGCGCGATGGCGACATTGTTCCTGCCATTGGCTATTTATGTCGGCGCCGCCATTGCGGAAATTGCCGGAAGCTTTGCCTTTTGGGCCTGGCTTCGGCTTGGCAAATCGGCATGGTGGCTGGTTCCGGGGATTGCCAGTCTGGTGCTGTTCGCCTTTTTGCTGACCAAAATCGACAGCGATTTCGCCGGCCGCGCCTATGCGGCTTATGGCGGCGTCTATATCGCCGCGTCGCTGGGCTGGCTGTGGCTGGTCGAGATGCACCGGCCCGACCGGTGGGATTTCATCGGCGCGGCGGTCTGCCTGTTGGGTGCGGCGATCATCCTGTTCGGACCCAGGGGCGCGTGACCGGTTTACTGGTTCCTGTTATTGATCGCCTCCTGCCGGCGTTGAATTGCCGCCGGCCAGGTCGATTTGATATAGGCGAGGACTGCCCAGATTTCGTCGTCGCTCAATATTTCGGCATAGGGAGCCATGTCGGTTTTATACATATAGCCGCCAAACGCCACAGCACCCCGTTTGGTCATATTGAACAACACCGAATCGGCGTGATGCCAGCTATGGCCGCTGGCGTCATGGGGCGGTGCCGGCAACTTGCCGTCGCGCATCCGCGTGCGCCAGTTCGGCTGCCCCTTGAGCGCGACGCCGTGACACGACGCGCATTGCGCCACATAGACCGCCTTGCCCACGGCGACCTGTTCCGGGTCGTTCGCGTCCGCGCGTCCCTGCGGAATGAACGACCAATACAGCGCCGCGACCCCGCCAAGTGCTGCGAGCATGCCAACAACAACGATCCAAATGAGACGGTTTCCTTGCATGAGCGGCATCCTAAAGCAGTAATCCAGGCGGTGCTTGGCGGTTTAAAGGTCCCCGCGCAGGTAAAGTCAATGGCGTGGATTACAGCGGTTCCCCCTTGATCATGGCGCGAAGCATGATCGGTTCCCGCCCTTCGGTCCTGTCCAGACGGTTCGAGCCGAGTAACAGCGCCTTTGCGTCCGGTTTCGGGATGCGGCCACGCCACGGGATGAATGACCGTGCCGGCAGCCCCCAGCGCCTGCAATTCCTCGCTATCCGCTGGAGCAATCTTTCGTCCAACAGCCGTCCGGCGATATTTGAACTTCTTTCAACCGAAATTGAATTAACATCGATTTTCAACCGGCCGAAACGCACTTATTAACAACTGTCGCGGACAAAGGGAAAAAATCATGGGCAAGCGGATTGATGTCGCGGATATCCCCTATGTCGTCGGAACGCTGTATCCGGCGCCATTCGATCTGCCGTGCCGGGCGCGCGGCCGCAAGAAGCTCGGCGATGCCGCCGGGCTGACGCAATTCGGCGTCAATCTGTCGCGGCTACCGGCCGGCGCCTGGTCCGGTCAGCGGCACTGGCACACACGCTGCGACGAATTTATCTACGTCGTGGCCGGCGAAGTCGTGCTGGTTAGCGATGACGGCGAGGAAATCCTGCGCGCCGGCGACGCCGCCGGATTCCCGGCCGGCGATACCGATGCACACTGCTTCCAGCACCGTTCCGATTGCGATGTGCTGATACTCGAAATCGGCACCCGGTTTTCCGACGATATCGGGCATTATCCAGACATCGACCTGGTCGCCCGCCTGGATGGCAAGCTGGCCCTCTACACCCATCGGGACGGCACGCCCTATAGCGACATCAGACGCCGCGGGCCGGACGACGACTGATTGCGGCCTAATTCCGGCCGCTTCGGATATTCAGCAGGCAACCGGCAAATATCGCCGCCGCCCCGGCCAAGACGAATATGCCGGTCGGTTCCCCGTAGAAGAAGTAGCCGATGACCGCGATCGCGGGCAGGCGGACGAAATCGATCGGCGCGATCAGGCCGGCATCGGCCAGCGCGAAAGCCCGGGCAAAACAGTAATGGGTGCTCAACCCCGCAAGGCCGGTTACCGCCACCCAAGGCCAGAGCTGCGCCGACGGCAAGACCCAGTCGGGCAGCGCCAGCGTCAGGCTCAGCGGCAGCTGCACCAAATTCATGTAGAACAGGATCGTGAGCGGTTTCTCGCTGGACGCCATCGACCGGGTGATGACGAACATCGATGCAAAACCGACCGCGCTGGCCAGAACGACCAGTGCCGCCGGTTCGATCTCGGCGATGCCGGGCCGCAAGATGGTCAGGATGCCGGCAAAGCCAAGCAAAATGGCGAAGGTTCGCCTTGTGGTGAGCCGTTCGCCCAGGAACAGCGCGGCCAGAATCGCGGTCCAGATCGGCGCGGTGAACTCGATCGCGAAGACTTCCGATAAGGGCAGCCGCACCAGGCCGTAATACCAACCCGCCTGGGCGCCAAAATGAACGACGTTTCTAAACCCGTGCAGGCCCAATCGCCTGGTCCGGAGCAGATCGCCGCCATAGCGCATCACCAGTACGCAGACGATCGCCAGGCAGATGCCGTTGCGGAAAAACATGATCTGGAAGATCGAGATTTCCGCCGCCAGCGCACGCCCGGCCAGGGCCATCGCGATCAAGGATGATGTCGCGCCCAACATCCACATCACCGCACCTGTAAGCGACTGCCGCATTACGCTTGGCCTTGTCTAATACGTCGATGACCGCCATGCCCGGTTGGGCGGCGTTATCGTCGAACAAGGGCTGAAGATACCGCGAACCGCGCGATCGGGCGAATTCACACCTCATTGCAATTAAGAATGAGTTGCAATTGAAGAACGCGCCGCCTATTCTCCCGCCGGATTCGCGCCGCCATGCCGGCGTCGCGGTGCAAAATTCAAAAGGATCTGCGTTGAAATGAAGTATGGGCTGAACAAAAACAACTGGTTATCGCGGGCGGCGCTGGGCTTCGCCGCTGTCTTCGCCGCCCTTGGGGGGACTGCCGCCGCCAGTACGGTTGGCGAAGTGAATATCTATTCGTATCGTCAGGAATTTCTGATCCGGCCGTTTCTCGACCGCTTCACAAAGGAAACCGGCATCCATGTGAATGTCGTTTTTGCCAAGAAAGGCATTTTGCAGCGGCTCAAGCAGGAAGGCCGCAATACCCCGGCCGATGTGGTGTTGACGGCGGGGTTCTCGCGTTTGCAGGCGCTCAAGGATGCCGGGCTGTTGCAGCGGGTCGATTCGGCCACGCTGAACGCGAACGTGCCGGCGCGCTACCGCGACCCGCAAGGGTACTGGACCGGCCTGACCTTGCGGTCCCGGATTATCGTTTATTCGAAGGATCGCGTGGCGCCAGGGGCGATCCGGCGCTACGAGGACCTTGCCGACCCGAAATGGAAGGGGAAAATTTGCGTCCGGACCGGCAGCCACGCCTACAACCGGGCTTTGGTCGCCTCGATCATCGCCGCCAACGGCGAAGCAGCGGCCGAACAGTGGGCGCGCGGTCTGGTCGCCAATTTCGCCCGCAAGCCGCAGGGCAACGACCGTGCGCAGGCCAAGGCGGTGTATGAGGGCGTGTGCGATATCGCGGTCATGAACACCTATTATTTCGGCAAGATGAAATTCAACAAGAAAAACCCGGAACAGCGCGCCTGGGCGGCCAGCCTGAAGATTCTGTTTCCCAATCAGGACGGCCGCGGCGCGCATGTGAACGCATCGGGCGCCGGCGTCGTGAAATACGCCAAGAACCGCGACAATGCGGTCCGGTTGCTGGAATTCCTCAGTGACAGTCATGCCCAGGAATTGTATGCCAGCCGGAATTACGAATATCCGGTCAAGGCCGGCGTTGGCTGGAGCGATGAAGTGAAATCCTGGGGGCTCTTCAAGGCCGACGATCTGGCGCTGGTCAGGATATTCGAACTGGGGCCGGCGGCACAGCGGCTGATCGACCGGGTTGGATGGCGGTAACCACCGGCGCACAAACCCTGCGGCCCGGCAAACCGCGCGCACGCGTCCGGTTCGGGTCGTGGGACGCCGCCACGATCGTGGTGGCAGCGATCTTCGCGGCACCCGTTCTGGCGGTCATCGGCCTGGCCATGGCGCCGGCCGAAGATATCTGGCCGCATCTGATCGACACGGTTCTTGGCGGCTATATCGCCAACACGCTGATCGTGATGGCCGGGGTGGGTGCGGGAACGCTGGTGACCGGGGTCGGCACCGCGTGGCTGGTCACGATGTGCCGGTTTCCCGGCCGGCGTATCTTCGAATGGGCGCTACTGGTGCCGCTGGCGGTGCCGGGATACGTCATCGCCTATACTTATACCGATCTGCTTGAATATGCCGGGCCGGTGCAAAAGGCGCTGCGCGTGGCGTTCGGCTGGCAAAGCGCTCAGGATTACGTTTTCCCCGATATCCGCACCATCGGCGGCGCGGTCGCGATGCTGACTTTGGTGCTTTATCCCTATGTGTATCTGCTGTCGCGGGCGGCGTTTCTGGGCCAATCGATCTGTGCGCTGGAAGCCGGCCGGACGCTGGGCCATGGCCCGTGGCGCAGTTTCTGGCATATCGCCTTGCCGCTTGCCCGCCCGGCGATCGCCGTCGGCGTAGCCCTGGTGTTGATGGAAACCCTGAACGATTTCGGCGTGATGGATTATTTCGCGGTGCAGACCTTCACGGTCGGCATCTACAATACCTGGCTCGGCATGAACAGCTTGCCGGGAGCGGCCCAGCTTTCAACCGTATTGCTGATCTTCGTTCTGGTGCTGTTCGGGCTGGAATATGCCGGCCGGCGCGGTCAGCGTTACCATGAAGCCACGCCGCGCCATCAGGCGTTGCCGGGCTACCGCCTGCGCGGCCCGCGCGCGGCGGCGGCGGCCATCGCCTGCGGGTTGCCGGTCGTGTTCGGTTTCGTCGTCCCGGCCTGGGTGCTGGGCGGGTATGCGCTGCGTTATTGGGCGGTCGCGCTGGAGTGGAATTTTTTCACCCTGGTCGGCAACAGCGTCCTGCTCAGCGCGATGGCCGCCGGGCTGGCCCTGTCGATCGCGTTATTCCTGAGCTATGGCGCGCGGCTCAAGGGCGGCGCGCCGATCAAGGCGGCGACCCGGTTCGCCGCCATCGGCTATGCCGTGCCGGGCGCGGTGCTGGCGGTCGGCGTGGTCATGGCGCTGGCCTGGTTCGACCGGGCCGTGGATTTTCTGTCGATGTCGCTGTTCGGCGTTTCGACCGGCCTGATCGTCAGCGGCACGGTCGTGGCACTACTGTTCGCCTATGTCACGCGGTTCCTGGCCCTGGCGCATGGCGCGGTTGAAGCCGGCATGGGGCGGATTACGCCGAGCATGGACGATGCGGCGCGCAGCCTTGGCGCCAGTGCTGCGGCGACCTTGCGCCGGGTGCATATTCCGATGATCCGGGGCAGCGCGCTGACGGCGATTCTGCTGGTCTTCGTCGATACGATGAAGGAACTGCCGATGACCCTGTTGCTGCGGCCGTTCAATTTCGACACATTGGCGACCTTCACCTATCAATATGCCGGCGACGAACAACTCGAAGAAGCCGCTCTTTCCGCCCTGACCATCGTTATTGCCGGGATCGGCCCGGTGATTTTGCTATCGCTCGCGATTCGTCGCTCGCACCGCGTCATCTAGCGCGGCCGGCTAATCCCGGGCATGAATGAAGAAATTGCCCGCCGCGCCGGCTCAAAGCGACACCACGCCCCGGTCGCTCAATTCGGCGATCTTGGCGGCATCGTAGCCCAATTCCGCCAGAACCTCGGCGGTGTGCTCGCCGATTTTCGGCGGCGCCCGGCCTGGCGCCGGGCCGCCATGAGCGTAGGAGAACGCGGCAACGGGCAACGCCTTGGGCGCGCCTTCCTTGCCCGCACCGGGATAGGTTTGCAGCACATTGCGCGAGGCGACCTGTTCATGCGCCATGGCTTCATCCAGACGCCGGACCCGGGCGGCCGGCACGCCGGCGGCATTGAGAATTTGCTCCCAGTCATCGGCGGTCTTTTGCGCCAGGACGGCGCGTAGAAAGGCAGTGTCTTCTTCGCAGCGCGATCCAATATCGGCGCGCGGCGTGGCTTCGAGGGCCAAGGCGCGCGCGCCATCGCCCAGCACCCGGAACAATGCGCCCAACTGCTTTTTCGTCCATGCGCCGACCATCAGCAATCCATCGCTGGTATCGTAGGCCGCGTAACCGGAGATTTCCGGATGGGCGTTGCCATGGGCTTTGGGCGGGCGCCCGTCGGACTGGGTCGCCGCGACATTGGCGCTCATCAGCATCAAGGCCGCATCCAGCATGGAGACGTCGATGCGCTGGCCTTTTCCGGTCCGCATACGCTGGAACAGCGCCGACGACACCGCCAGCGCCGCCTGGGCGCCGGTCCCGTAATCGATCATCGGCGGTCCAACACGAAGGGGTGGCGCATCCGACTCCCCATTCGCGGCCATGATCCCCGAAAACGCCTGGATGACGATATCGTAGGCGGGATCGGACCGCTTGGGCCCGGTATGACCGAAGCCGGTCAGCGAGCAATAGATCAGTTGCGGATTCACCGCTGACAACGCGTCATAGCCCAGCCCCAGCCGATCCAGCGTTCCACCGCGATAATTTTCCACCAGCACCTCGGCGGTCGCGACCAGCCGTTTCAGGATCTCGTGGCCTTCTTTGGATTTTATATTCAGGGAAATTGCCCGTTTGCCGGCATTCTGCGCCATGAAATAGGTGCCATGGCGCTGCGCGTTGAGCGCCGGCGCAACACCGTCTTCGCGCGTCATGTCCGGGTTATCCGGCGCCTCGACCTTGATCACATCCGCGCCCAGCACCGCCAACTGATAGGTGCAGAACGGTCCGGCCAGGACATGCGTCATGTCGATAACGCGGATACCTTCGAAGGGCTGCATGGGTTTCTCTCCGGTTCTTTCATCCGACAGGTTCGCGGAACCCTGGCGCGGGTTTTATAAATCGCCTCGTCTGGACCTAGCCACGCATTCCGCTATGCCGCCTCACCCTTCATAGGGGTGCCGGTCGATCCAGTGCCGCGCGATGTCCGCGCGCCGGCACACCCAGACATCGTCGAACCCGGCGATGTAATCGAGCAGCCGGGCCAGGCCGGCGGCGCGCGCCGGATGACCCATGATCCGCATATGCAGGCCGACCGACATCATTTTAGGCGCGCTGGCTCCCTCGCGGTAAAGCAGGTCGAAGCCGTCCTTGATGAACTGGAAATAATCGTCGGCCGTCGCCAGATAGCCGCGCATGAACTTCACGTCGTTGTTGGTAAGCGAATAGGGAACGACCAGGTGCGGCTTTCCATTGACCGTGGTCCAGTACGGCAGCTCATCGTTATAGGCGTCGGAATCGTAAATGAACCCGCCTTCTTCGACCAGCAGCCGCCGGGTATTCTCGCTCGGCGCGTAACGGCAATACCAGCCCAGTGGCCGTTCGCCGAACATGCTGGTCAAGGATTCCACGGCGCGGCGTATATGTTCGCGCTCGGTCGCCTCATCGAGCTTATAATGCTCGACCCAACGCCAGCCATGGCAGCAGACATCGTGCGCCGCCGCGCGAATCGCCGCCACCGCTTCGGGATTGCGTTCCAGCGCCAACGCGCATCCGAAAATCGTTACCGGCATCTCGTGCGCCGCGAACAGCCGCATCAGCCGCCAGAACCCGACCCGGCTGCCATATTCGAACATCGACTCGGCGCCCAGATTTCGTGCGCCCGGCGCAAATTCGACACTGGAACTTTCGGTCAGGCCGGTTTCGGTCCGATCCTCGCCGTCGAAGATCGAGCCTTCCGAGCCTTCCTCGTAATTGATCACGAAATTGACCGCCAGCCGCGCGCCGCCCGGCCATTGCGGATCGGGCGGGTTGGCGCCGTAGCCGACCATGTCGCGGGGATAATTCATCGCCAGGTTCCTCATCGCCCGCGCGCAGCGGATGCTCGCGGCGGCCTGGATTAACAGGCGGCGTCCGCACGCCGTGGCAACTTCCAGTCCGGGCGGATGAAATGGCAGGTATATCCGTTCGGCAAGCGCTCCAGATAATCCTGGTGTTCGGGTTCCGCATTCCAGAATTCGCCGGCCGGTTTGACCTCGGTCACGACCTTGCCCGGCCACAATCCCGACGCATCGACATCCGCGATCGTGCGTTCCGCCTCGGCTTTCTGGGCATCGTTCACATAATAGATGCCGGAACGATAAGACGGCCCCATATCGTTGCCCTGCCAGTTGAGGGTCGATGGATCGTGGATCTGAAAGAAGAATTCGAGAATCACCCGGTAGCTTGTACGGTTCGGATCGAACACGATCTCGATGCCTTCGGCATGGCTTCCGTGATTGGGATAGGTCGCGTTTGGCACATCGCCGCCGGTATATCCAACGCGGGTGGATTTTACGCCCGGAAGCTTGCGGATCAAATCCTGCATCCCCCAGAAACACCCGCCAGCCAAAACGGCGCGTTCGCTATTGTCGGTCATGGGCTTACTCCTTTTTCCGGCAAAGTTCCGGCCTTCATTTCCGCGTTGCCCGCACAATCGGGTGCGGCGGCGAAAACGAAAGCCTCCATTGATTGCTGCGCGGCGCGGCGGCGTTCGTGCCATTTCTTGGGCCCGCCATAATACGCCAGGCTACCGGGCTCCGCCTTGCCTTCGCCATTGTAATAGGAAATGCAATCGCGCAAGGGACGGGTGTTCAGATCGGCCACGCGGCAGTGCTCGGCGTACTCGATTTCCGGCTCTTTTTTGATATCGACGATGCCGGTGCCGCGCTCGCGCATTGTGGAAAGCATCCATGTCACATAGTCGGTATGCGATTCGATGCCGCGGGTAAAATTGAACTGTCCGCCACCGCCCTGCGGGCCGGACATGATGAACAGATTGGGAAACCCGTGACTGTGGATGCCAAGGAACGTCTTGGTGCCTTCCGATTGCCATTTGTGGCGCAAGGTTTGCCCGCTGCGGCCAACAATCATGTCGAACGTCGATGTCGCCATCCATTGAAAACCAGTCGCGTAAATCAGCACGTCCAGCGAATATTGCGTGCCGTCATGCACCACGCCCTTGGCGTTGATTTCGCTCACCCCAAGTGGTGCTGTATCGACCAGCGTGACATGCGACAGGTTGAATGTCGGCAGAAATTCATCGTGAAACGCGGGCCGTTTACAGCCATAGGGGTAGAAGGGTTTCAGCGCGGCGGCGGTTTTGGGGTCCGTGACGGTGGCGTCTATCCGGGCGCGGATCTGTTCCATGATCCGGAAGTTGGAGTTGAGCTGCTTCTTCATCAGATCTTCGGGCGACAGCACGGTCGCGTGCTTTTTTCGTATTTTGTAATCGGCGACCTTGCCCGACAAAAAATCGTCATTGCCTTTCAGCGCGGTCCGGCCGGATGAAATCGTGGCCAGCCGTTCGCGCCGGGCGCGCGCCCAGCCCGGCTCGTTCGGCCAGGTTTGGTATTCCTGCGGCGTCGTTGCGCGCTGATCTCGCACGTCGATGGACGACGGCGTGCGCTGGAACACATAGAGTTCCTTCACGATCTTCGCCAATTCCGGAACCGCTTGAACGGCGGTAGCCCCGGTGCCGATGATGCCGACGCGCTTGCCTTGCAGATCGACGTTGTAGTCCCAGCGCGAGGTGTGAAAGGCGTCGCCCCGGAAGGTTTCCATGCCGTCGATTCGGGCCAGCCGCGGCGTCGTCAGGATGCCGTTGGCAAGCACGAGATAACGGGCGCGCATCTTGTCGCCACGGTCCGTCGTCACCGTCCACCGGCCCGCAACCTCATCCCATGCCGTCTCGCCGACAATTGTGTGAAACAGGCAGCGGTCATAGAAGCCGTATTTCTCCGCCATCTTCTGGCAATACTCCAGAATCTCGAAGCCGGACGCGAATTTCATCGTCGGGATGTATTCCATCCCTACGAGCAACGGCAGATAGCTGTAGGATTCGACATCGCAGGCGATGCCGGGATAGCGGTTCCAGTACCAGGTGCCGCCGACATCGCCGCCGCGCTCGCAAAACCGCACATCGCGAAAGCCCGCCTTGTGCAGCTTGTACCACAGTAAAAGACCGGCGAAGCCGGCGCCGACCACCAGAATTTCGCATTCGTCGCGCAACGGCTCGCGTTCGACCGGGGCCGCCGAATACACATCTTCGAGGTATTTGGCGAACTCGCCTTCCATCGCCATATAGTCGGCGGAACCGCGCCGCGCCTCCTTGAACGCGCGGTACTTCGCCTGTTCCTCGGCATTGAAGGCGGCCCCTGGCGGCGGCGGCGGAAGCGTTTTCATCGATATGTCGTCGTTGACCGAATACCCCTTGCCGGCAATGCGCGCGCTGGCCTTGACGGCGCGCGTGTTGAAACTTTTCAAGCCCGTCGCCGGGTCGATTCGGATCGGCAAGGTCATATTTTTTACTCTTGAGGTCAGGTTGCCAATTATTGATATCAGAGTGAAGGCATTTGGGTCTAGGGGGCGCGCGCGGCGGCCGGGCGGCGCGTGCTGGACTCGGCGATCGAATTGGCGACGACAAAGCCAAAGGCGCAGTGCGTTAAAAAATACCGGCGGAAATTTTTCCGCCTTGCAAACAGCGCATTAACCTATTGAAAACCGCGGATAGAATACCCCTACGCCGCGCGCAGCACCTGTATCTTCATCAGCAACACTTCGTAGATATCGAGGCCGGTGATGCGGGCGATTTCGTCGTAGGGCAGGCGGGTTTCGCGGACCAGGGCCCAGGCGTGTTTATCCGGGGCCAGGCGGGCGGTGCTGCGGCGCACCTGACGCACCGGCCGGGCCGCCCGGCGGCGTTCCGCCGCCTCGCGTTCCTTGGCGTCGAGGCCGCGTGCTTCGGCTTCGCGCCGGGCGGTGTCGCGCTGCTGCTTTTCCACATGGATCTGGTAATCGGTCATGTGGACGAACGCCGCTTTTTCGCGCACCCGCTCGCGGTCGGCTTGCGCGCTGTGCGAGGGGATCGCGGATGGCTGGGCCTGGCGCATCGCCGCTTCCTCAAGCGTCATGCCGTGGCGTTTGGCAAGCCGCGTCGCCGCCGCCAGGGCGTTCTCGCGCTCGCCGGCAAAGGGGCTTTCCTTGGCCAGCATCAGCAGGTTGTGAAAGCGCGCCTGCTCGTCGGGTGTCAATTGCTTGCGAATGGAACCGGTCCTTGCACTTGGTTGTGTCCAGCCGCCGGCATTATAGCAACCGAACCGGCATGTTGCCTACCGTGCCGCATCGAACGCGGCTTCGTCATTGCCGCCAGGGCAGGCGCACCGCGACGCGCGGAGTGGCGTCAGATGAGTTCCCATCCGCCATCGGCCAGGCGGCAGGCGGTCCGCCGCTGGTCAGTGGTTTGAAGCTCGTTCATGGCCTTGGCCGAATAATCCCGGCACAGGCGGCCGTCGCGCGCCCGGTAACTGCGCAGCACGGTGAAGCTGCCAGCCGAACCGGTGGCCTGATTCTCCCAGTAGACGGTCCGGCCGACCTCGCCGCCATTCAGGCTTTCATAGGCCGCCTTTTGCCTTTTCTTCCGGTCGCGCTTGACGATTGCATCGACCACGTAATAGCCGCCGGCGCCGCCGGCCCCGGCACCAAGCAGCGCCATGACGGACTGGCCGCTGCCACTGCCGAACATCGTGTAACCGGCTACGACGCCCAAAATCGCGCCGCCGACGGCGCCCGCCGCGCGCTTGTTGTCTGGATCGCTTGTTATCTGGCAGGCGGCGGCGAGGCTTGCCGCCAACGCCATCATGGCAATTCGTTGCATTCGTGTCCGTCCCGGCCGCGTTGATCTGGCGCTGAATCCGGCTTGCGGCCCAAGGCTGACATCGAATTCAGTATAAACCGTTAACGCGCCACGCGGGGCGCGCCGTCCACAATATACAAGATCGACGCCATACGGGCTGTTTTTTTACCGAAAATCTGCCATATTCCCATACCTTAGTTTCGATTTTAGCAAGGAGGGCGGCAGTGTCCGACCTGACAACGACGGATAATCTTTTTTTCGACCGGGCCGGTCTCGACCAGGCGCGCACGCAGGCCATCGTCGATGAATCGCTGGGCCGCGCCGATGACGGCGAATTGTTTCTGGAATACTGCCAGTCGGAAAGCGTGACCTTCGATGACGGCCGGATCCGCAATGCCAGCTTCGATACGATGCAGGGGTTCGGGCTGCGGGCGATCGCCGACGAGGCCACCGGCTATTCCCATTCGGCGGAATTGAGTGAGCAGGCGATCGAACGAGCCGGTAAAACCGTGCGCGCGGTGCAAGCCGGTCATAGCGGCAGCCTTGCCGCGGTGCCGCTGGGAACCAACCAAAGCCTGTACAGCGACGTCAACCCGCTCGGTCAGATGGATTTCGAGGCCAAGGTCAAGCTTTTGACCGAAATTGACGCCTATGCCCGCGCCGCCGATTCCCGTGTCCGCCAGGTCTCGGCGTCGATTTCCGGCGAATGGCAGGCGGTGCAGATCATCCGCCCCGGCGGCTACCGCGCCGCCGATATCCGGCCGCTGGTCCGGCTCAACATATCCGTCGTGGTCGGCGAGAAGGAGCGCATGGAAAGCGGCGGCCACGGCGTCGGCGGGCGGGCGTCCTATGCGGCGTTCGTCGATCCCGACGCCTGGCGCGCGCAAGCCGACAAGGCGCTGCGCCAGGCGCTGGTCAATCTTGAATCGGTGCCCGCACCGGCCGGAGAGATGACCGTCGTGCTCGGTCCGGGCTGGCCCGGCATCCTCCTGCACGAAGCCGTCGGCCACGGGCTGGAAGGCGATTTCAACCGCAAGAAGACTTCGGCTTTCGCCGGATTGATGGGCCAGCGGGTTGCCTCGCCAGGCGTCACCGTCATCGATGACGGCACAATCGGCGACCGGCGCGGCTCCCTGACGATCGACGATGAAGGCACGCCCAGCGCCCGCAACGTCCTGATCGAGGACGGCATCCTGGTCGGCCTCATGCAGGACCGCCTGAATGCCCGGCTGATGGGCGTGGCGCCGACCGGAAACGGCCGGCGGCAATCCTTCGCCCATGCGCCGATGCCGCGCATGACCAATACCTACATGCCGAACGGCGACGCCGACCCGGCGGAAATCCTGGCTTCGGTGAAGCACGGGCTCTATGCCGTCGCCTTCGGCGGCGGGCAGGTCGATATCACCAATGGAAAATTCGTGTTCAGTTGCACCGAAGCCTACAGGATCGAGAACGGCAAGATCGGCACGCCGGTGAAGGGGGCGACCTTGATCGGCAACGGTCCCGATGTGCTGACCCGCGTCGGCATGATTGGCAACGACATGGCGCTGGATCCTGGCGTTGGAACCTGCGGCAAGGACGGGCAGGGCGTTCCGGTCGGCGTCGGCCAGCCGACCTTGCGCATCGACGGGTTGACCGTCGGCGGCACCGCGGCCTAGGCGGCGGCCCGCATGTCCCGGCTTGCCGCCATTACGTTAACCGCCCTGCTGGCGTTGACGGGATGCGACGAAAAGCTGGCGGCGGCGGACGGGAAAGCCGCAATTTCGCTGACATTGACCGATTTCAGCTACGCTTTCCGCAACGGCCGGCACACCTATACCCACCAGCGGGTTTTTCGCGAAACCGGCGGCGTTGGCGTCACGATCGTGCGCGGCAAGGTTTGCGTCAGAGATGGCGCGGAATGTTCGGACGCGCTGGTCAATTACCGCATAGAAGCGTCGCAATCCCTGGTGCAACCGCGTCATTTCGTGGCGACCCCCAATGCGAAGGACCGGATCACGCTGCATTACTGGGCCGAGGACGATGCCGGCAACAAGTTCGAGTTCGGGAAATCGCTTCGAACCGACGGCGAAACGGTAATCGTCGAATGATTTTTGCACCGAATTTTCGCGGCGGCCTGGCCCTGCTCGTTTTGTGGTGGCTGCTGGCGGGAACGGCGCTGGCGTCGGGCGTGCCGGACGACGGCGTACTCGACTTCGCGATTCTGCGCAATGGCGAAGAGATCGGGCGTCACACATTGCACTTCGAGGCGCGCGGCCAGGACCTCGAAGTGCGCATTACGGCGCGCGTCGACTTTCGGTTCGGGTTCATTCCCCTCTACCGGTTCGATCACCGGGCGCTGGAGGTATGGCGCGGCGGCGCTCTGGCGCGCCTGTCGGCGACAACGGCGGATAACGGGGACGATTTCCAGATCGAGGTGCGGCGCAATGGTGCCGGCCTTGCCTTGTCGGTCAATGGCGAACCAGCACTCCTCGAAGCAGACATAATTCCGGCCAGTCTGTGGAACATCGCCCTGGTTAAACGCAGCCAAATACTGGACCCGGCCGATGGCGAGATAATGTCGGTGGCGACACGCGATGCCGGCGACGAAACGATCACCGTCCGGGGCCGTGAAATCGCCACACGCCATTATATCATGACAGGGGATTTCGAACGCGATCTATGGTACGACCGCCAGGGCGTTTTGATGCAGGTGCGCTTCAAGGGCGATGACGGTTCCGATATCGTGTACCGGTTGCGCTGAATACAACGCTCTTTGTTTGGTACAGGTTTCGGGACAATCCGAAATATTTCTTGGGAGGCAAACCATGACGGCCGATACCGCGCGTGCCCCGGCAAGCGAACTGTTCCTGGCCGAACTGCGCGCCGTGATCGGCGACCGCCTTTCAACCGCCGCCGCGGTCCGCGACCACCATGCCAGCGGCGAGGATTATCTGCCCCCGGCCGCGCCCGACGCGGTGTGCTTCGTACATTCAACCGAGGAAGTCTGCGCCATCGTCAAGATCTGCGCCGCGCACGGCGTGCCGGTCATCCCCTACGGAACGGGAACGTCGCTCGAAGGCCATGTCATCGCCGTGCATGGCGGCGTTTCCATCGACTTGTCGCAAATGGATGCGGTTCTGCAAGTCAATAGCGAGGATATCGATTGCCGGGTGCAAGCCGGGGTGACGCGCAAGCAGTTGAACGAATATTTGCGCGATACCGGGTTGTTTTTCCCGATTGATCCTGGCGCCGACGCATCGCTCGGCGGCATGGCCGCGACCCGGGCCAGCGGCACCAATGCGGTGCGTTACGGCACCATGCGCGAGAACGTGCTGGGTCTTACCGTCGTGCTGGCCGACGGCCGGGTGATCCGCACCGGCGGCCGGGCGCGCAAATCGGCGGCCGGTTACGATCTGACCCGCCTGTTTGTCGGGTCGGAGGGAACGCTGGGCGTCATCACCGAAATCCAGCTTCGGCTATACGGCATTCCCGAGGCGATATCGTCCGCCGTCTGCCAGTATCTCACGCTTGGGGACGCGATAAACACCGTGATCCTCACGATACAATCGGGCATTCCGGTGGCCCGTATCGAATTGCTCGACGACCTTCAGATGGGCGCCTGCATCGCCTATTCCAAGCTCGAAGGTTACCAGGCCAAACCGACTTTGTGGTTCGAATTTCACGGCACCGAAGCGTCGGTGCGCGAACAAGCCGAGCAGGTCGGCGCGATTTCCGATGAGTTTGGCGGCGGCAACTTTCAATGGACCGACCGGACCGAAGAACGCAACAAGCTGTGGCAGGCGCGCCATGACGCCTACTTCGCCGCGTTGGCGCTGGCCCCCGGCAAGACCGGGATCACGACGGACGCCTGCGTGCCGATTTCGCGGCTGGCGGAATGCGTCTTGGATACGCAGCGCGATATCGAGGAAAGCGGCTTGCTGGCGCCGATCGTCGGTCATGCCGGGGACGGCAATTTTCACCTGGTCATTCTTGTCGACCGCGACGATGCGGACGAGATGAAACAAGCCAAGGCGCTGATCGAGCGGCTTAATCTGCGCGCCATCGCGATGGGCGGCACCTGCACCGGCGAGCATGGGATCGGGATCGGCAAGGTGGATTTTCTGATCGCCGAACATGGCGAGGCGGTCAGCGTGATGCGGTCGATCAAAACCGCGCTCGACCCCGCCAACATCATGAATCCGGGCAAGATGCTGCGGGTGTGATATCTGTTTGAATCCCTCTATCCGACTGCCTAACCTAGAGGCATTGACGGTCCTCGGAGCCTTGTCGTGAAAAAATTAGCGTTCGCAGTGGCCGGACTGCTGGCCGTGCTTGTCGCGGCCGTTCTGATTGGGCCGGGCTTCATCGACTGGAACGCCTATAAGGGCCAGATCGCCGCCGCCGTACAGGACAAAATCGGGCGCGCCGTGGCGATCGACGGCGATGTCTCCTTCGCCATACTACCCGCCCCGGCCTTGCGCGTCGCGGGGGTCCGGATCGCCAATTTCGACGGCGCCCGGACACCCGATATGCTGCGCTTGAAGGAACTGCGCCTGCGTCTTTCGGTCGGCGCCTTGCTGGAAGGCCGGATTGCCGTTGAACGGCTGGAGCTGATCGAACCCGTTCTGGCGCTGGAGGTCGGCGCCGGCGGCAAGGCGAGCTGGGACATCGCTATTGCCACCGGGCCCGCCGGGGCCACGGGTTCGCCGGCCGGACGCGGCACCGGCGGGGCGATCGATATTTCGCTTGCCGGCGTCACGGTCACCAACGGTTCGGTAATTTACCGCGCGGCCGGCCAGGATGCCGCGCATGTGGTCAATCGCGTGACCATGGCGATTTCAGCACCGTCCCTGGCCGGACCCTTCGTTATCGCCGCCGATGCGTGGTATCGCGAAATACCGTTTTCGGTGACGTTCAAATCCAGCGCCGTGACGCCGGGCCAGCCGGTCGGGCTCAACCTCAAGCTCGCATTGATCGAAGCCGCGGCGTCGGTCGAGTTCACCGGCCGATTGACCATGGCTGAATCCGGCGCGCGGCTATCGGGCCGCCTGAAGCTTACCGGCGACAGCGCCGGCACGCTGGCGGCGCTGGCGACCGACACGCCCCTACCAGCCCTGTTGCGCCACCCGGTCACGCTCGAAGGCGCGCTTTCGGCGTCCCGCCAGGCGGTGTCCTTGAACGATGCAAGGTTTCAATTCGGCGATGCGACCGGCAATGGCGCGGTCAATATTACCTTGGGCGACGTGATCGGCGCCGATATCGCGGTATCGATCAGTCATCTTGATCTGGACGCCATGCTGGCGGCATCCAGCCGCCTGGAAGCGGAAAAAACCGCGCCCGCCACGCCAGCCACCGCGCCGAAATCCGCGTTTGTCCTGCCGGCGAACATCAACCTGACGCTCGATCTTGGCGTCGCGGCGATCGCGTATCGCGGTGGCGTGATCCGGCAAGCCGGGCTACGGGGTTCGCTGGCCAATGGTGCGGTGACCTTGGACCGCGCGTCGGCGCTGCTGCCCGGCGGGTCGGACGTATCCCTGGTCGGATTCGTGCAAGCGGTCGATGGCGAACCGTTGTTCGAGGGGGAAATCGCCGCGGCTTCCGATAATTTGCGGGGTATGCTGCGGTGGCTCGGCGTCGATACCCAGGCGCTTCCGGCCGACAGGCTGCGCGGATTTTCCTTCGCCAGCAAGCTGACCGTGATCCCGGACGCGGTGCAGATTACCGATATCAACCTTCGGCTTGACGCCAGCACGGCGACCGGCGGGCTGGCCATAGCACTGCGCGAACGGCCGGGCTTCGGTCTTCGGCTGGATATCGACCGGCTGAATCTGGATGCCTATCTGCCCAAGCCAGCCGAAAACAAGGCCCCGGCGGCCAACGCGGCGCCGGAACCATCGCCGCCGGCCGGCGCGCCGCTGGCGTTTCTGGACCGCTTCGATGCCAATATCGACGCCCGCGTCGGGCGGCTTACCATCCGCCGGGCCGTGGCGCGCAAGATTTCGTTCACCGGGCAGCTCGTTGGCGGCGTGCTATCGATCGAGAAATTCGGCGTCGGCGATGTTGCCGGCGCCCGCATCGATATTTCGGGCATGGTGAAGGGGTTTGCCGCCACGCCGTCGCTCGCCGTCGATTACGCCATCGCCGTCGGCCAGCCGGAACGGCTATTCCGGTTTCTCGACGCGCCGCTGCCAATCCCGGTGGCTAAGCTTGGCAAACCGACCATCACGGGAAGCGTTTCCGGCACCGCGCCGGCGTTCAAGCTTACCGCCGATATCACCGGAGCCGGCGGGACATTGCGCGTCAACGGTGCGGTCGATCTGGCGGGTGCGGCGCCATCGCTCAACGCCAAGGTGACGATATACCATCGTGAACTGGTCGATTTCATCCGCCTGCTGGCCCCTGAATTCAAACCGGCCGCAGCCGAACTGGGCGAGATGAAAGCCAGCTTCACGATCAATGGCGGACCATCGAATTTACAAATCTCGACGCTGGACATGAAGGCGGGCCCGGTCGAGGTCAAGGGAAAGATCGGCTTCCGCAACGACGGCCCGAGGCCGGCGATCACGGCCGAACTAACGGCCAGCGATGTGCTGCTCGATCTGTTTCGCCCGGTCCCCAAAACGACCGGCGCGGCCACGGCGCGCGGCCGGTTGCGGGCCAACGGTTCCAGCGCCAATGGCGCGCCGCGCGGCAGCTGGTCCACGGACCCCATCGATCTGAGCGCGTTACAGGGCTTCGACGCCGATGTGAAGCTGTCCTTGTCGGGGCTGATCAGCGGCAACATCCAGCTTGCCAATCCCGAAGTGACGGCGATTCTGAAATCGGGGCGGCTGAATGTGAAACGGTTCCAGGCGGGGCTGTTTGGCGGCGCCGTATCCGGCAACGCCGTTCTCGATGCAAGCGGGACCACCGTGTCGGCCACGCTATCGGCGCGCAATATCGATATGGCGGCGGCCGCCACGGCATTGGGCGGCGAGGGCCGCGTCGCCGGCACGCTTGCGGTCGATGCGTCGCTGACATCGACCGGAAAATCCCCGGCCGCGCTGATCGCGGCACTTGGCGGCCAGGGGACCATCGGCGGGAAAGTGCTGATTGTGGCCACCAGGCAGGAACGGCGCGCGCTCGATACGCTTGGCATCGCGGCGGCATTGTTCGGGAATAAGGTCAAGGAATTGGGACAGGCTGGCGGCCTTTTCGGCCTCCTGCTTCAGGCTTTCGGCAAAACCCCGGCGGCTTTGTCGGGAGATTTCACCATCGCGCGCGGGATTGTCCGCACCGCCAATGCAACGCTCAGCGGCGCCGGCGCGCGGGCGGTCGGAACCGGGACCATCGACTTGCCGCGCTGGCGGATCGATATGACGGCATCGCTCTATCGCAGCGACGGCACGTCGCAAACGCCCCTTGCCAGTGCGCGGTTCACCGGCCCCGTGGACGCACCGAATATTTCGACCAGCGTCCCACGCGACCCGGCCGCCAGAAAGGCGAGCCCCAAGGACCTGCTGCGCGGACTTTTCTAGAGACTGGTGAAATAAGGCGGCCCGGTCAGGCGGCTTTCAGCGCATCCAGAACAAACAACCGGATCGCGCTCGACAGGTTTCCCGAACGCTGGCCGTCGATTTTGGTGACGATGTGATTGACGGTTTCACCGCGCTGCCCGGCGATCGACTTCAAGGTATCCCAGAATGCGTTTTCCAGCGACACACTGGTCCGGTGCCCGGCAATGACGACCGACCGCTTGCGCATTTGCCAGGGAACCAGGACCGGGTCCTTGGCGGCTTGCACCCGAAAGGAGACCCTGTCCGTGGGGATATTTTGTGAAGCTTTCTGCATGATATGACCGCTCCTTCGCCAAGGAATATATCGAAGGACGGGATTTTCGACAAACAAGGCGGGGGCCGGGAAGCGGTTTCTCACGCAGAATTGAACAGGCGCGATAAACGGCGTTGACGCGCGATCACTGCGTATCGAGGAAGGACGGCAGGGTACAGCGGCGCGCGGTCGCCAACGGTCATTTTGCGCATGGTCAATCAATCTGCGTCACCTTCGCGCCACCAGGCGATACACGTCGCGCCAAGCGCCAGCAACAATACCAGCAGCGCCGGCATCAAAGGAAATGTTGTCAGCCCGGCAACGACGAAATCGCCATTGGCGACCAGACCGATCCAGCCCTGGCCCGCGGCCGCGCGCCCAGGCGCCACCCGGCGCAATTTCGGCACCCCGTCGGCCAGCCAACGGACCGCGCCGCCGGTCGCCGCGGCCGCCGGCGCCAGAATGTTTTGGGTGGCGCGGACGTCGCTAAGCTCGACCGGGTTGAGCGCGCCGACGGCGGTCATGAAAATCCGCGTACCGTCGGCGACCCGGTACAAGCCGGGCTGGGTAACGCGCAGGGTCCCGGCGAAAACACCGGCGCGCCGGCGTTCCAGATCCAGCGTCGTGGTTTTGCCATCCGGCCCGGTGATGTCCACGGCGCGCGCCACATCGCCGATATCGCGCCTCGTGATGGCCAGTATGTCGCCGCGATATACCGCGCGCAGGTCGTTTTCTTCCAGTTCGGGTTCCTTCATCAGCCAGTGCGCCAGCCGGCGCAGCAGCTCGGCCTGCGGACCGCCGCCCTCGAAGCCGCGCGCCCATAACCAGATTTGGTCGCTGTTGATCTGGGCAACGCGCCCGTCGCCGAAGCGGTCCAAAATCAGCAGCGGCCGGTCTTCGGCACCCCGCATCAACACCTGCCCCTGCTTGACCACCACCTCTATTTGCCGAAACCAGCTACCCCACGCGCCGGCCCCCGCGGCATCGCTTCCCGGCAGGCCGGCGGTGACCGGATGGCGCAATCCAAGCTTCGTCGTCGTCGGGCGAAACCGCTTGGCGATGATCCTGCCGGTCGGCTCGCCGGGCAGGACGCGGCCAAGCGGGGTGCGGTAAATGCTGAACGGGCCGGCGAAACTGGGCCCGACGGCTTCCAGCAGCGCGCCGCCGCGCGCGACATAATTGACGATATTGCGCAGATACGCCGATGGCAGGACGCCGCGGCGGCGATAGCGGTCCAGGATCACGAGGTCGAATTCGTTGAGCTTCACCTCGAACAGCTCGCGGGTCGGAAACGAAATCAGCGATAATTCGTTGATCGGCGTGCCGTCGGTTTTTTCCGGCGGGCGCAGAATCGTGAAATGCACAAGATCGACCGACGGATCGGATTTCAGCAAATTTCGCCAGGTCCGTTCGCCGGCATGCGGTTCGCCCGACACCAGCAAGACCCGTAGCCGGTCCCGGACCCCGTTGAACGAGATCACCGCCCGGTTGTTGGCCTGGGTCAGTTCCCCGGCCCTGGCGGCAACCTCGCTTTCGAACACCGTGACGCCGGCATGATCCAGGGTGAACGAAATCCGGTAATTCTTGCCGATGGGCACCAGATCGCGGATGACCGGGCCGCCGTCGCGCCGCAGGGTCAGCGCCGCGCTGGATTGGTCGGCGGCGCCGCTGTCCTCGATGCGGATGGTCATTTCCATCGGCTTGCCGACGATGCCGAAGGTCGGCGCCTTGACCACGACCAGCCTGCGGTCGGATTCCTGGCGCGCGCCGGTAAGCAGGACATGCAAGGGTTTGGGCAGCGCCGCCAGCTCGCTTTGGCCCGCTGCGTCATGCACCTGCCCGTCGGTCAACATGATGATTCCGGCAACCCGGCGCGCCGGCACATCGGCCAGCGCGCGGCGCAACGGCGCCATCAGCCGCGTCCCCCTGTCGGCCCCCACAAGACCCTTGCCGGCGACACGAACGACGCGCAATTCCAGCGACCGGCGCAGCGCCGCCGCCTCGCTCTCGATGGCGCGCAGCGCCGCCGCCGTCTGTTCGCGCCGCTTGCCGATGCGTTGGCTGGCGGAATCATCGACAATGACGACCGCGACATCCTTGAGCGGCCGGCGCAATTCATTGACCAGCGATGGATTGAGCAGGGTTGCGATCAGCACGCCAAGAGCCAGCATCCGCCATGCCGCCCCCCTCGCCCGGACAAACAAACCCGCCAGCCCAACCAGCGCCGCCAACGCCGCCAACGCGGCGATTGCCAGCCACGGCAACAGCGGGGCGAAGGCGATTGACATTCCCGGCACGGCTCAGTTCCCCAGCCGCTCAAGGATTGCCGGAATATGCACCTGATCGGATTTGTAGTTGCCGGTGAGGGTGTACATGACCAGATTGACGCCAAACCGGTAGGCCATTTCACGCTGCCGCGCGCCGCCCGGCACGACGGCGAATAAAGGCTGTCCGTCATCGTCGATGGCCCAGGCGGCGGCCCAGTCATGGGTCCCGACGATGATCCTGGAAACACCGTCATTGACCCGCTCGCCGGCGCGTTCCACCCATACCGATCCACCGGCCCAGCGGCCGGGGAACGCCTGCATCAGATAGAATGCCTTGGTCAGGATGTGATCGGGGGGGATCGGATTCAGAGTCGGGAGGTCCAGGCCCCGCGTCAACCGGCGCAACGCGCCGGGCCCGGTTGACGCGTCCAGCAGGTCGAACAATATCGTGCCGCCGGTCGCCATATAGCGGTTCAGGCGGCCGATGGTCGCCGCCGCCAGGGGCGATTGATCGGCCGCAACGGGCCAGTAAAGCAGCGCAACGAAGGCCAGGGGATCGGTTGCGACATCGACGCCGATCGGCGCCGCCGCCTCGATGGCGGTGCGCCGTCGGAGTACGGCGCTCAGGCCGGTCAGGCCGCGCAAACTGGTATCGTCGAGCGCCGCATCGCCGGTGACGACATAGGCAAGCCGGGTTTCCAGCGCCGCCTTCAGCGCGAAATCGTCGCGGTTCTGCGCCGGTGCGTCGCCGGCAAAAACCGTCATGGCGGCAAGCGCCAAACCGGCCGGCGCGGCGCGCCGCCAGGGCAGCAATCCACGCATGATCAGCGTCGCCAGCGCGTCGGCCAGCAGCAGGACGAGTGTTGCGGCGAGCAGCCAGGGTTTGAGATCGATTTCCCGGACCGGGCCGTAACGTCCCCGCGCGAGATCTCGGGGCAAAATCCCCAAGGCGGCATGGGATTTGACCTGCGGCCCGAAATTCAGCGCGCGGCGCACCGAAGCGTCGCCATACAGCCCCGGCGGGGTTTGCGGGCCGACCTTGGCGGCATCGAACGCGCTGGCGGCGATCGCGCGCGCCGCCGGTCCGGCTTCGGCCGGGCGGCCGAAACCGTCGAGAAGTTGCAGCGGCGCCAGCGGGCGGTCGCCCAGGGTGCGGCCGGTCACGCCGCGGCTGGTCGCCACGATGCGTTCCAGCATCTCGACGAACAGTCCCGACAACGCCAGGTTGGACCAGGATGCGTTTGACGATGTGTGGATCAGCACGATCCAGCCGTCGCCGCGCGGGCTGGCGGTCACCAGCGGCGTGCCGTCGCTCAGCCTGGCCCAGGTCCGCTCGCCAAGATCGGGCGTCGGTTCGGCCAGAACCTGACGCGAAATCGTCACGTCCGCGGGCAATGCAAGGCCGTGAAAAGGACTGGAATCGTCGAACCGGGTCAGCCGCGCCGGCTCGGTCCACAGCATCGCGCCGCCAAGCGTGCGCCCGCCGCGCCGCAGCGCCACCGGGATCAGCCGGTCGTCCGGGTTCTGCGCCAGGCGCGGGCCGGCGAAACGCAGGATCAGCCCGCCCTTTTGCGCCCAGGCGGCAAGCCGGCCGCGTTCGTCCGCCGTCAGGGGTGCCGCATCCGGGACGACGATGACGGCCAGCTTGCCGTCCAGCAGCGCCGCCACCGATCCGCGCCGGATCTGGCTGAACGGCCGCAACGCCCGCTCAACGTAATACAACTCCGACAACAAAGACGGGCCGTCGTCGAGCGGCGACTCCGATAGCAGGCCGACCGGCCGCCGCCGCCAGCGTGTATCCAGCAAGGCGGTGGCGCCGGCCGTGGTCTCGTCTTCGATTTCAAGCCGCGCCACCGCGTTGCGCAGTTCCACCGGCAGGTCGATCTGCACAATGGCGGTTGCCGCCCCGGCGGCGAATTGCACGGCTTTGCGCGCAATCAGGCGGCCGTCCTCGCCCAGCACCCTGATACGGGCCTGCGCGGCCGCGCCCGGATCGGCCCGGATCACGGTGACGGCGAACCCGCCAGCCCCCGGCGGCGGCGGCACGATGAGGCGCGGCAAGGCGGCCGGGACCAACATTCGAACCGGCCCGATCGGCTGTAATTGCTTGGCCAGGGCGACGACCGTGCCGTCATCGAGGCCATTGGCGAGCCATAATATGGCCGGCGCGTTCTTGACGCCAAGCGCGCGGATCGCCGCCACCGTGCCGGCCCGGTCAACCGGCCAGGGTTTCGGCGCCAATGCCGCGACGATGTTGCGGGCCTGGCCTGGACGCAGCAGACCGCTTGGCCGGGCCGGCGCGCCGCCGCTTGTCGGCGCGGTCGTGACGATCAGCACCGAACGGCCATTGCGTTCGGCTTGCACGATCGCCTGTTCCGCCGCCGCCTGACGGGTCGGCCAGTCGCGCGCCGCCGCCCAGCCATCGTCGATGATGAGGATAACCGGCCCCTCGCCGGCCAGCCGGGCGCTTGGATGCAGCAGCGGACCGGCCAACGCCACGATCAGAACCGCCGCCGCAAGCAGGCGCAGCACGATCAGCCACAAGGGTGCGGCATCCGGGGTCTGGTCCGCGCTGCGCAGGCCGAACAACAGCCGCACGGCGGGAAAGTGCAATATCCGGGGTGCCGGCGGCGTGAAGGGCAGCAGCCACCACAGCGCCGGCAGCGCCGCCAGCGCCGCCAGTAGCCAAGGCGATGCAAAGGCGAAAGCGCCAAAACCGAACATCAGCGGCCCGCCACGCGCGGCGCCAGCACCCCGTACAGGGCCAGCAGCGCCGATTGCGCCGAAT
>Ga0066376_10000956_pt1 | contig 27911 bp, 19 predicted proteins | sample Knorr_S15_td_Bot_FD_77009 | JGI IMG/M metagenome (GOLD analysis project Ga0066376, IMG submission 77009) | Marine microbial communities from Southern Atlantic Ocean transect - Knorr_S15_td_Bottom_ad_5009_LV_A | ecosystem: Environmental > Aquatic > Marine > Oceanic | place: Southern Atlantic... | reverse complement strand
GTCAACGAGCTTCTGTCCGCGCGCCTCGTGAGTGGTCACAAAGATGAAGAGGGCCACATGGCCATCGCGCTGAACAACAATCGCCTCAAGGAGGTGAAGCGTGAGCTACGGCCGGTGTGGGCTCACCCTGCGGTTTGGGTGGCAGTCGTGGTGGCGTTGGTATTGACTGCCTGGGGGACGGGGCTGGCTTAGCTCTTTGGGATGGGCTCCGTACGGGGGGTGCGACGATCCGCACTCCTTCCGCAGACGCGAGCCCGACGATCTAGGCCTTCAGTTCCCGACGCGCTGCTTCAGCTCTTCGAACCAGTTGAGAACGAGGACCACGTGTGGCTCCTCCACTCCGACTTCAGGGTCGGAGGCGTCGACCAGAGAATCGCGGAGCCACTGGATCAGGGCCTCAATACACGAACGAGCTAACCCGAAAGGCCCGGTCGTCGGCCGGACCAGGATCTCCCCGCCCATCACGATTGCTGGTCGCGAAGTACAGGTAGCCGTCAGCGCCCTGGATGACCGTGCGGATCCTCCCGAATTCAGAGCCCAGCAGCGGCTGGATCCTCAGCACACGCAGATCTGAGCCTTCCGTGAGCACGACCCTGGTCAACGACCCCTCGCCCAGTCCGGCGAAGATCAGATTTCCGCTGAGTTCTGGATAGCGATCGCCGACCACCAAGGTCAGCCCGGCCGGCGGCACATCGTGCACGAGAAGCGGTGACCGGTACTCCGGAACTTGGTGCTCCGTGGAGACCACAGGCCAACCGTAGTTTCCACCGCGCGTAATCACGTTGATCTCGTTGATGTCGTTCGTGCCGTGGTCCGTGGTCCGTGGCGAACATGAGCCCGCTCTCAGGGTCCCAACCGAAGCCTTGCGGGTTCCGCAGCCCGAGCGCCCACACCAGAGAGTCTGGAAACGGGTTGTCCGAGGGAGACATGTCGTCCCGGTCGATGCGAAGGATCTTCCCTCCGGCCGACGAGAGATCTTGGGGAGTCGACCGGTCGTACGCGTCCCCAGTCGAGACGTAGACCAAGCCGTCTGGACCGAATGCGAGCGCATATCCGTCGTGATAGGAGCCGCCGGGCATGGAGTCCAAAAGCACCGTTTCCTCCACGCCGACGCCGCTGGAGTCCCGCATTCGAACCACGCGGTTCACGACAGTCCTCGGTGCCGTTTCCATCGAGTAGCACAGGTAGACGAACCCGTTCGAAGCAAAGTCGGGGTCGATGGCGACCCCCATCAGCCCGGCTTCGTCTCCCAGGACTTCGTGCACTGCGAGCGCTGGCCACGGCTCGTGGGCGAGCTCGCCTTCCACGATCGTGCGAACGAGGCCCCCGTGCTCCGTCACGCTGAGGCACCCGTCGGGCGCCTCAGCCAGGGCCCGCACGGTCTGGAGGCCTTGTGCGATGACAGTGACGATCGCGGAGTCGGGGATCTCCTGGCCGGCGGCCCCTGAGGGCGCGCCGAGAAGCGCGGCCAGCGTGAGCACGGCCGCGGCTTATTCCACCGCGGGAGGCACGGACCCCACCACTCCTCCTCTTTCACACCACGATGCCATAACTACGTCTCTTGACCGAGTCGATTGATCGCCCCGACGAGGCCAGCAGACGAAGCGACGGCTTCGCCCGTGAGTCCCGGCGCACAAAAAAGCACGTGCCGCGGGCCAAGGCGGACAAGTCGCGGCTCCTCCGACAACACGTCTCCTCCCCCACACTCACTCGGAACCGCCGAGGTCGAAGCGACCCACCCCACACGGAGCATCTGCCGCTCTTGTCTGGCGTGTAAGATGAGGGGCCACGAGCTCAGCGCGACCGCATGTTGCACCGCTAGCAGCCCGCCTCCACTTTCGGAACGAAGCCGGTGGGCATACGGCTCGCGCACTCGAGGAGACCGGACATGACACAGAAGGGATCGCCAACGTCTCTCCCGGATCAGGGGACAAGTCGGCGCAGGTTCTTCCAGTTCCTGGCCGCGAGTCCGCTGGCGGCCCTGGCCTACTCCGCCGTACCGCCGAGCTGGCTGGAGCCCGTCGCGGCCGAAGTACCGACCCACACACCGCCACCGGTCCCCTGCGTCAACTGCGGCGAGCCGGTGCTATCGGACTACGTCCGCGAGAGCCGCGCCCTCCAGGAAATTCCTACCCAGCAGCTCCCTCCGCAACAAGCCCAGGAAGAACAGTTGACGGGGAGCCTCGTGACATCCCCCGACGATGCGACCAACGTGTGGGACTTCGAGAGCGTGCTCCATGAGAACAGCCTGGCCCAGCACTGGGACTACCTGCATATGGGCGTCGACGACTTCGAGACCCGGGTCGCGAACAGGGAGGGATTCCAGCGTCTGATGCTCCGTCCCCGACGGCTCCCCTCCTCAGCCCCAACCGGGTTCGACACCTCGATAGACATTCTCGGACAGCGCTTCGATGCACCGCTGTTCCTCTGCCCGGTGGCGGCCCTACAGGCCTACCACACGCAGGGGGAGGCGGGCGCCGGGCGGGCAGCTCGACGCAGGGGCGTGCTGCAGCTCCAGTCGCATGTGAGCTCGAACTCGTATGACGAGATTGCGGAGGCACGGGGCGAGCCGCACTGGTTCCAGATCTACACGACGCCCGACTGGAACCGTAACCAGCGGCTTATCTCCCGTGTGGCGAGCGCGGGTTGCCCCACATTGGTGTGGACCATCGACCTGTTGGGCGGAAGCAACCGCGAGCTGAACCACCGGTCTCTCGTTGGCGAGGGCATGGACTTCCAGCTCTGCCAGAGCTGCCACAATCATCAGCAGGGCTACCAGCGGCCCATGAACCGTGGGCTCGAGGGGACCTCCGGCGAGCGTCCTCCCTACACATGGGACTATGTCAAGCGGCTCAAGGACGCGAGTGACATGAACCTCGTGCTGAAGGGCATCGTCACCGCAGAGGAGGCAGAGCTGGCGGTCGAACACGGCGCCGACGCGATCTACGTGTCCAACCACGGTGGGCGCGCGGTGAACAGTATGTGGTCGACGATCGACGCCTTGCCTGAAGTCGTCGCAGCGGTACGAGGACGGGTCCCCGTCATGATCGACAGTGGGGTCCGTCGCGGGACCGACGTCTTCAAGGCCCTGGCGCTGGGCGCCGACGCAGTCGGAATCGGGCGTCCCTATGTGTGGGGACTCGGCGCGTTTGGCGAGGACGGGGTCGAGAAGGTCATCGATCTGATCATGGCCGAGTTTCGCATGGTCATGCGGCAGACTCGGACCAACTCGATCGACGAGATCACCTCCCGCTTCGTGATGGAAGCAAAGAATCCCATCATGATGCGGCACAACCAGTGGGGCTTCGGGCTGTGAGGCCAGTGAATGCGGAGGTCATGTCCACGGCTAGCCAAACGCGTCTTGCACGGATCGTGACCGCTGGCGTCGTTGCTCTGGCGCTGTTGCAGGGCGGCACGGCTGCGGCGCAGGAGGCGACTATCGACTTCACGGTCTCAGGGAGCTCGACCATACGGGGCTGGACCTGCACGGTGCCGGGCACCGCCCAGGTCACGGCAGGATCGTCGACCGCGGTGCGAGGGCTCGCGGATGGAGTCCAGGCCGCCACGCTCAGTCTGCGGGTAAAGGACTTCGTGTGTCCTCAGGAGGAGATGAGGGAACATCTCTTGGAGGCGATGAGGGCGGACGAGTTCACGGAGATCACCTTCCGGCTCGGAGGCTACGAGGCGAGTGGCCAGGGCGCAGCTACGACCGGCACGCTCACCATCCTCGATTCCACGAAAGAGGTGAGCTTCCCTCTCTCGCTGACGCCGTCCGGGGCGGGTGTCCGGATGGAGGGGGAGCTGGCGTTGGACATGACCACCTACGGCGTGGAGCCACCGGTGGTCATGTTCGGCCTGATGAGGGTCAGGCCACTGATTCACATCCAGTTTTCGGGCATCATCACGCCCTAGGAGATCGGCGTCCGAAGCGTGATGTAGGCAGGATCGGCTCGCCTAGCGTGTGATGGTCATGACCGCCAGCACCTTGAAGCCTTCTGCGAGCCGTCTCGCGGTTTCGCGTTCGGCGTCTTCGTGCGAGCGCGCCACGATGGGATATCCACAGGGGACGCCCCTCGCGACGAAAACCTCGAGCACCTGTTGCACGAGTGCCTCGACCCTCCGAGCGTTGGGACCCTCCTCACCAGTCGAGGTAGCGAGGTCGGTGGGCCCCAGGAAGACCACGATCCAGCTCCTGGGCAGACGCCAGGTTGGGGTCGATGCGCTCGCCTAGCTCGAGTAGGCGGGACCTGCGCTCCGCGTCAGCAAGTCGTTCCTGGCTGGCGGCGAGCAAGGAATCGGTCACTTCCTCGACGTCCGGGACCACAGCCCCGACCGGCCATACGAAGCGCACGGCGCTCACGGCGAACAACAACAGCGCGGTCCGACGCCGCGCTCGGGTCTCGGATTCGTGCATCTAGAAAACTGGCGTCGCCCAGGGGACACGGACACGTCCCGAGGAGCCGGGTACTCCCGCTGCTATAGACCGGGCAAGCGCCTCGGGATCATGCCAGCCGAGAACTGGAGCTGCCCCCAAAGCATGAGCTGGAACTGCGTCGAGCCGGTACGCTGCCCGACGAAAGACTGACGGTCGTCGTAACTCATCTGAACGCCCACCTCGAAACCCCTGACGCTGGTGTCGAGCGACAGGTTGACGCTGCGGAGGATTTGATCGATGAAGGCGACGCATTCCTCGCGCGCCGTGGTCGTGCGGCACTCGCGCTCCGAAGCGTATCCCGCGAGCAGCGAGACCCTAACGGCACGATCGAAGCGGCTAGCGAGCCGCCCGGGCGGAACGAACAGCGAAGACACCGTGATACGGTGCTCTCGTCGGTCCCGCTCCGTCTGGCCCGTTGGATCGACGCCCCGCCCCTCTCGATACGCTCCGCGGTAGCTCGTCACCAGAGTGCCGAGCCAAGCCACGGAGACGTTGAGCGGAATCTGCACGTCCTCATCGAAGCGGCGTTGCAGGCCCTGGCCGCCGAATTCGGTTGCTCGCTCGATGCGCGTGATGCCCGAAGAGAGGCTGACGGACCGGATCCTGGTCGCGGCGGGCAGGGTCAGTGCGGGTAGCCGAGCGCGCACGTCGGGCCACCGCCTAAGCACCGTGCGCCGGTCGCTTCGCGTATCCAGCGTCGTGGCCTCGGTCCGTTCGAATCCGGCGTCGATACCGAATCCACCCGGCAGCACTACGCCCGAGCCGAACGTCCACGCGGACCGGTCCGTCAGGGTCGCTGCCGTATCGCCTTGCATGAGTCGAAAACCCTCCGGTCCTCCGAAACCGAACTGATAGCCGAGCCCCGGGTCGACCGGGTCACGGTTAAAGCGTGAGACGATTCCATCCCGGTACGCCACCGTGATTGGACGCAGAGCGCCGACCACGGACCGGAACTCGGAAATACTCACGGGATCGTCCTCCTGGCCTGCACCGAGCCACGACTCGACCATCCCAGTGGGGTCGAGGGAGAAATTCGCTCGCCAGTCGCGCCGACCGCTCGCGTTGCGAGCGAGCGCAAGCGTCGTGTCCTGCCCAAGAATCTGACGGTCCAGCAGATTGGCGTTGCGGTCGGCCCGGTACACCGTGCTCCAATCGAAGTCACTCCTCAGCCACGTGAAGACGCTCGGGCGGTAGGACACGCGGGTTTCCAGAGAGCGATTGGTCTCCCACCCGAGGTCGAGGCCGGCGGCACGAGTGCGCTTGTCCTGGATGAGCGCGCGCACGCGCCGGTCTGTGACGGCGTCCTCAGGTGGCAGCACGTCCCTCACAGTCGCGATCGTCAAGCTCGCCGACAGCGGCGGCAAGGGCCTGAACCGGACATCGGCTGCAGTCTGCAAGGCTTCGCGCGGAGCACGGGTCACGAGAGCCAAGGAATCGTCCGCATGCTCGATGATGCGGTCGAAGCGCTGAATGCGGCTGTCGATTCTCGAATAGCTGGTGCCGACAGAAATCCGTTCGGGACTCCAGCGCAGACGCGAGCCCAGCACCTTGTCTTCCAGAAAGCCAGGCAGGAGCGTGCGCATAACCCCGGTCGCAAAGCCGGGAACGATTCCGAAGTCGCGCAGGGTCGGGTCTCGTACCCAGGACAAGCCGGCGTCGACGGCCTTGGAGTCGTGTTGGGTCGTGACGGAGGATCCAGCGATCGACGAATAGGCAAGCCGGGCATCGAGTCCGTCGACCAGCAGTCCGACCCATGGATCCGCGGACCGGGTCCGCTTGCGAAAGGAGAGACCTAGGCGCGTCTGTCGAGCGTCCGTGGCGCGCAGCCCTGTCAAGCTCTCCGCCTCGATGTCGGAGTTGGCGAGAAAGCGCGGCGCCTGGGTCGTGCGGTCATAGTCCAACGTGACGGGGAGGTCGATCCCCCACTCGGCCGGCATCCACCGGTCGAGCGCCAGCCTCGAGTTCACACTGACCGTACGGTCGTCCTGATAGGTCGGGGCGTCTCGCAGCTGACGGAAGTACGCACCTCGGCTGGTGAGGCTCGCCCGGGTCGTGAGCACACCGGCGCCGTCCAGCTCGAAGTCCAGAGACGTCGCCACGCCGGCGTCCCGGACAGAGCGGCCGAGGCGGAGCTCGTCGATCCAAATCTCACCGGTCAGCGGTAGCATGCCTTCGTTCCACACCCCCAGCGACATCTCCCGGACCGCTGCAAGGTTGGGCGCGCGTCCACGGTCTTTGAGTACCACCGCGTAGGTCGAGTCCGAGGCCCACACCGTCACGGGCGGGTCGCCCGGCCCCCGGGGCGTGAGCAAGAGCGCCTCCTCCGCACGACGGCGCAGGTCGAACCACTCGTCGAAGTCGATCACGATTTGCGGTAGCCAATCGCCTGCAGCGACCCCGCCGACGCTCGCCGGAGGCTGAAGCGGGGTTCGGAAGAGATAGAAGTTCTCGGCGTCGCTCCCCACCTTGAAAAAGAAGTAGTGCGGTTGGTCGGGTCCGAAGTCGCCCTCGCGCGGCACCACCCACAGCCGAGCCTGCCGGTACGCCAGGAAGTTCCGCGGCCGCTGAGCGAAGCGGTGATAGACCTCGGCGCGACCGTGCTGCGGCACGTCCTCGAAGCGCAAGCCGAGCGACTTCTCGTTGAACTCGATGCCCTCCCCCGAAAACGCCGAAGTGGGGTCTACGAGTTCTTCCAGCACGCCCGGTGGTGAAGCGTATTCCTCGCCTTCGGTGACTCGTGAAACCGAGGCGACCTCCACTCGGCCGAAGGCCGCGAGGGTGTCTCCGATGATGCCAGTCAGCACGCCTTCTCCGGCGCGCTTGATCCAGCGTGAGCCGACCAGGCGCATGCGCGCGATCCGCAGGCGCCGGTTGTGGGCCCCGGTGAGCGTCAAGCGCATGTGCCGCACGGCGCGCAAATCGGCGTCGCTGAACACACCGCCAACCTCGACCGCGTCGGTGCCCCGGACCGGGATCCGATACAGCTGGAAGTCGGTGCCGGTCTCGGCTTTTGTGCGGGCCAAGAAGGGCGAGCTACCGTCGAGGCGCACCAGGTAGCGCAGATGGCGCTCGTTAGTGTCCAGATTGCCGTCCCGATCGAGGTCCTCTGTATCCTGGCGCCCGTTCCCTCGGGTACACGTCGCCTCGTCTTGGCCGATTGCAAAAATGCGACCACGCTCGCTTTCGCAGGTCTCAACCCAGACGCCGCGCGAGTCGGCCTGGTCGTTCCAGATTTCACCGAGCAGGGGATCGGCCTCTTGATCGAGTTGGTCGAGTCCCCATTCCTCGCCCGTCGTTGCACGCATACCGCTTGTATTACCGAGGGAGTCGACGAAGAAGGCGTCCTCACTGACCGTGCCCAGGTCGATGACCAGCGTGAGTTCCTCTGCCCCCGCGGTATAGAACTCGATGAACTCCGTCTTGGTCAGGTCGAGCCCGTTCGTGGAAAGCGAGGTCGTGATGGATCGCCAGGATGGCTCTTGCACCGGCCCACTTCCGAACGAGAGGATCATCCCCGGTTCGCGCACCTCGGCACCCGCGACTCGGATCTGCCGATCGATGTCACGTTTGGGGAAGAATCCCTCGTGCACGCCGACGCTGTCGCCGACCAACGACTGTTCCACCCACGAGTGCTGCCATACGAGCGAAACGGCAGTCGAGGCGTCGAGCGTCGGCGGCAGAATCGTGCGCGCGCCGTCCCGCAACGTCGGCGCGCTGCCGAGCGCCCAGTTGTGAGAGAGCAATGACACCGGGAGCTGAGCGCGGGCGTCGAAGTCATCGAGAAACGCCTGACCCGCCGTATTGGGGTTCGGCAACGACACGGCCACCTCGCCCCTCACCGAAACCGAGGTCTCGCCGTCGAGGCGCAGCCCGGGAAGCCGGTCGAGAACGCCGTCGACCCATTCCAGCCGAGTCCGGTAGGACCCGCTCACGCCACCGAGCAACGCCGCTCCGGGCTCGGTCCCGAGAATCGGCCGCGTGACCACGCTGCGTTCCGAACGGTAGAGCCCCAGTACGTCGATACCCCCGCCAGTACCGAGGTCGGCGTGGGTGCTGATGCCGAACACCTGCGTGGGCGAGACTTGGAAAAGCGCGCGCTGCTCCCAAGTCGTGCGAATCGGAGCATCGGGGTTCGATGAAAAGAGTTGCTCGGGCTCGAGCAGCCGCACCTGACCGACATCGTAGTCGATCTCGTAGTCGACCCCCTGGGTCAGCAATCGGTCTCCGAGGAATATGCGTTCACTCCCGTCTCGAATACCGAACGCCCCCAGCGAGAACGAAGAGATGACCCCCTCGCTGCGCAGACGATAGGCGAGCGTGAGTCGAAAGCGCCCTGCGTTGTCGCGCTCGACCGGATCCTCCTCGTCGTAGATCCGCTCGTTCGCGTCCTCAGCGAGAATCCGGCTGGTTTCGACGTCGGTTAGTCCCGACGCCGGAAGCGGCGGCGGTTCCGCGAAAGGGTGCAGCGTCGGGAACACGATGAAGGTGCCCTGCACCGGTGGCTGTTCCTGGAAGAACTCCGCGCCCGGCGAGTACACGAACGAAGGGTCGATGGCGTCGACGGGAGCCTCCTCGTCCAGGCCGAAGAGTCTCATGAAGGTTACGTCCTCACCCGTCGGGCCCCGTTTGAAAGTCCGGCCGGCGGACAACTCACCGAGTGAAATCGTGAGATCCACCGACGAATGCTCCACGTCAGGAGACCCCGAAACGCGATAGACCTGGTGCATCTCCTGATCCCAGGTGGCGCGGCCGGGCTGATGGTTCGCCCCAGACGCCTTGAGCAACTTGAGCGTGGGGCGCGATCCGGCGTTGTGAAGTCTCTCAGGGTTGTAGTCTCCAACGGTATCGCCGAGCGCCGTTATGTACGTGACGGCGAGCATTTCGTCTCTTCTGAGCGGCGCACGCAAGACCACCCAGAGTCCGCTCGGGTGCACAGAATAGTCGAGTCCGGGCTGGAGGTAGCGGAACCACCCGGACTCCGTCACCGTCCCGCCCTCGCCTTCCGCGACCGCGTCCGCCTGAATGAAGCCCGCGACCTGCTGCTGGAAGACCGGATCATCCTCGAACCGGTACAACTGAATCGGGTCGAATCCTGGCACCACCGACGGCGGCGCAGAGGCAGGATCCAATCCCAACGCGTCCACGTGCGGGTACTCGTCTATCTCGCGCGGGTCGACCAGGAAGAAGAACTGACCGCGAACATAATCCGCGTCATCGAGCACCAGCGTGTCCTGCTGAACGAAGCCCCGCTGGTCGCCAAGGCCCGTTAGCCTGAACTGGCGGGTGTTCAGGTCGCCCCGTTGCTGCGCCCACACCGACTGGAACTCGAGCGGGCCGAGCTGGCCCTCCGCCTGGAATCCGAAGTTCCCGGCAGGGATGCCCTCGGTCAGATAGCGGGAGTTGGTGGGCAACCGGAAGTCGACATCGCCAACCTCGAGGCGCTTGAGGATGTCGTCCTCCCGTCCCTCATAGAAGATGTTGATGCGGTTCGAGGCATCGAACTCGCGCGATTGGTCGAAGTCCACGTCCACGCGGATGCGATCCGCGATAGTGCCATCGACCTGCACGCCGAACTGCAGCTCAGGGCTCAGTTGGGGTATGAGATTGGGATTGCAGCTGACCTTGAACTGTGCGTCGCAGGGCTGAAACCGCGCCCACTCGCCACCGATTTCCATCCGGCTCGTGACGTTGAGAGCCAGGTCGGCGTATTCGCTACGAAACCGAGGCGTCGCCTCCTGCCCAAGTGGAGCTTCGATCACCGGACGCAGCGGTGGCGGGGGAGCGGGCAAGAACAACGCCGAGTCGGCTGGGTTCTGCCCCAAAGCGAGCACTCTCCAGAGTTGCGTGGGGTCGAGCAAAGGGGCGGCGATGTCGGATGGGAGCCTGGCAAGCACCAATCCGGGCACTTCACGGACCACTCGAAGCCCCAGGCGGCCATCATATACGGGGATCCGCTTCAGCCCGAGCCGAACATGGGGCTCATCCGGGGCGGCGACCAAGCCCGCCCGAACCGTCGTCGGCGGGATCGACAAGTCGCCGCGCAGAATCGTGTCGAGCTCGATCTCGAGGCTCGGAACGCCGGTACGGTCGGGCGTTCCGCCGCTGCCCGGAAGCACGGGTATGAGCAGCGCCAGCCCGAGAAAGAGGTGAAAAACGTGCACGAGTTCCCCTAACGGCCGAACAGACGGGCCGGACTGGGGGTAGGGAGTGGCCGACACGTCATAAGCCACGATTTCTCGGACGCTGCGATGGGCATGGGAGTCCTTACCAGATACTTGATCAGGGCCCACGTCGGCCCTTTCCTGTTCGCCCTCTCGACGCTGACCGCGCTCATCTTTCTCAACGCGGTCGCGCAACGAATCGAAGGGCTTCTGGGCAAAGGGCTCTCGTGGATGGTGGTGGTTGAGTTTCTGGCCCTCTCCTTACCTCATACGATCGCGTTGTCCCTCCCGATGTCAGTGCTCGTTGCCGTGCTCTATGCATTCAGCGAGATGACCTCGGCGAATGAGATCACCGCGATGTCAGCCGGAGGCATACGGCCAGCGCGCCTCATCCTTCCTCTCGTGGCGATGGGCGCGCTCATGACCGGCGTCATGCTCTACTTCAACGACGTTGTGCTGCCGGCATCCAACCATCGGTTAAGAAACCTCATGGTGGACATCGCTCGCAAGAGCCCGACGCTCGAATTACGGGAGTTGGTCGTAAATGAGATCCCCACCGAATCGGGGCTCGACAGGTATTTTTTGACCGCGACTCACATCGACCGACTCGAGAATACGCTGGAAGAAGTCACGATTTTCGACGGGAATAATCCGGTCCGTCGGCGTACGACCTACGCCGCCCGTGGCGAGATGGTCTTCAACGAAGAGAAGACGGATCTATACTTGACCCTCTACGACGGCGTAGTGCACGAGGTACAGAGCGACCGCATAGGGGGCTTCCAGCGGCTGTTCTTCGACAAACAGATCATTCCGCTACGCGGCGTCGGAAACGAATTGGTGAGGCGCGCCGGTGGAGCCGAACGCTCGGATCGTGAGATGGGCTTCGCCCTGCTCGCCGAGAACGCAAGGGCGAGACAGATCGAACTCGACTCCGTTGAGGCCGCGAGTTATGCCACGACGCTGCAGGCCGTGAGACTGGCTCTGGGGCGCCCCACCGACAACGACTCGGCCGCCGCCTGGGACCTTCGTGCCGGCCGAGCGCGCGGGTTGGTCGCAGGCACCGGAGACGGTGAAACCCTGCTTTCCCGGGATCCGGTCACGCAAGGCGCCGTGATCTCCAGCCGCACGCGGTCGATTCGTGGAGAGTCGTTGGAACAGACCGCATATCGCTACCAGGTCGAAATCCATAAGAAGCTCGCAATCGCCTTCGCGTGCATCGTCTTCACCTTGCTCGGACCGCCCCTCGCGTTGCGCTTCCCGAGGGGTGGAGTCGGGATGGTCGTGCTGGCATCGAGCTTGATCTTCAGCATCTATTGGACCGGACTCATAGGCGGCGAGATCCTGGCGGACCGGAAGATCGCGAGCCCCGCGGTCACGATGTGGACGGCCAACGTGGTCTTCTTCATCGTCGGCATCGTCCTGGTCAGCCGTATGGGACGCGCGGGATCCACCGTCCGCGGCGGCAAGCTCGACGACCTTATGGGCAACCTCGGCGACAGCCTTGCACGCCTTCTACGAGGCCGAAAAGAAGGTATGGCTCCGTGATCCGGATTCTCGACCGGCTCGTTGCCGGGACCTTCCTGCGCCACTTCTCCGTCTTCGTGATCGCCGGCCCGCCGTTGCTCGTGATCGGCCACATCACGGAGAACATGGACGACTTCATCGATCGGGGCCTGTCCGTCGCCGAGGTGGCGCAGGCCTACGTGTTCATGATGCCGATGTTCATCAAGTGGTCGTTCCCCTTCGCCGCCCTGATCGCGGCGGTCTTCACCGTCCACGGGATGACGACCCACCGTGAGCTCGTCGCCGCCAAGGCCGGGGGCATCTCGTTTCACCGGGTGATCGTGCCGATCGTGGTCATGGGCGTGCTACTCACCGGGGTGGCGCTAGCGCTCACCGAGCTCGAGCCGCACGGTAACCGCATCGCGGCGGCGATCCTCAGAAACGAGGACCCGCGACGCTCGTGGCGCTCCGGCTTCGTCTATCGCTCGGAGAGCGGCATGACATGGCAGATCGGTCGGCTCACGGCAGGCGACGGACACATGTCGACCGTTGTGATCGAGCGACCACCCGTGGACGGTTCCAACGGACTACACGTACTCGCGGAATCCGCGGTCTGGGATTCGATCCAAGGCTGGCGGCTGCAGAGAGGATACCTGCGCACCCTCACACCCGATTCGGCGGAGCAGTCCATCCAGTTCAATCGCCTCGTCATGCGCGACATGGTCGAGAGACCGGATGAGTTGCTGGAAGCTCCGCGTGAGCCTGACGAGATGACCTATGCCGAGATCGATCACCTGGCGGGCATCCTGGAGCGGACAGGGGGCAACGCAGACGAGCTGCTGGTGAGACGTGAGCAGAAGCTGTCGATCGCCGTCGCGACGCTCGTCGTGCTCTTGTTCGGTGCGCCACTGGCGACGAGCAACAAGCGGGGTGGAAACGCCTACGGGATCGGGATTTCCCTGGGGACCGTGATCGTCTATATCCTGATGCTCAAGATCTCTGGCGCAGTCGGTGGAGCGGGCGCGATCTCACCGCTTACCGCGGCGTGGCTCCCCAATTTCGTCTTCTTCGGGGCGGCGCTGGTACTCTTGGCGCGAGTGCGTACGTAGGCCAGACCGGCCTTGGCGCATAGCGCAGCTTACTCGCCTAGTTACCTGTAGGCGGTGCGAGCCGCGACACCCACTCGGTCGCTAGTTGGCCACTCAATATTTCCTCGACGGGCCCGCGCAGCACGGTGTCGTACTCCGACGTCACCGATACGACGAGAGAGCCGCCGGGCATCTCAACGTTGACGTCGCCCGCCTCCATGAGCCCTTCAGCGACCGCCGCGATCGCTACCGCGCAGGCGCTGGTACCCGAGGCGCTGGTGCGCCCCACGCCCCGCTCCCAAATGAGGGCTCGCACGTGCCCGGGACCGCACGGCGTCGCGAGTTGCACGTTCGCTCCCTCGCTGAGAGCGGCGTGGGACGACAAGAAAGGGCCGATCGACTCGAGCAGCGCTTCGGTCGCTTCGGGCACGAGCGCAACCAGGTGTGGATTGCCCACCGACACCGGGACGACATGGAGCGGCGCGCCATCCGGACCGGCGAACCCACCATGCTCCTCGAGCGCGCTCTGGTTCAGTCCGACGGCCTCGGGCCCGACGTAGCAGCGCCCCATGTCAGCTGAGACATCGTACGTGGAGCCCTGAACTCCGTGCACGGTCATCTCGACCAGAGCCCCACCGACCTCGACCGCGAAGGGCTCCACACCCGCGAGGCCCTCGCGAGCGAGGTAGGACGCGAGGATGCGCAGTCCGTTCCCGCTGCGCTCGAACTCACTGCCATCCGGATTGAACATGCGCAGGCGTAGCAGGTCGTCGTCCTGGTTGGCGAGCAGCACCACCACGCCGTCCGAACCGATCCCGCGATGTCGGTCGCACACCGCTCGGATCGCGTCGGGAGTCGCACACCAGCCGGAACCCTCTCGGAACACCAGGTAATCGTTGCCCAGGCCGTGCGCCTTGTAGAACGAGGTGCCGACATGCGGTCGAGCCGGCCAGCGGTTCATCGTCATTTCGAGCAGCGTCGGCTGGATTCGTTCGCCAATGGCGGAGCAGAGCGTCGCGGGTTTCCTGTAACTTGGCGCTCCCCGTGAGTGACGCTAGTTTCCTCTGAGTAGTCTGGGGCGATTTGAGGAGTATTGCGGCCCGCGGGACCCGTCCAGTGTGACGAGCCCGCGAACGAGCTAAAAGACCACCGCCCTGTCGCGCACCGTCGCGAGGGGCCTTTTTTTGTCGAGGAATCCATGGCGTCATCCGCTGGCCGGGCCGGTTTGATTCGGGAAGAGTTGCAGCACAGGATCCTCGTCCTAGACGGCGCGATGGGCACGATGATTCAGCGCCACGAGCTCGGTGAAGAGGACTTCCGGGGTCAACGCTTCGCCGACACCGACTCCGATCTTTTCGGAGCCAATGACATCCTGTGCCTCTCGCAGCCCGCCTTGATCCGCGATATCCACGCCGAATACCTGGAGGCGGGCGCGGACCTGATCGAGACCAATACGTTCAACGCCAACCGAATTTCGCTCGAGGACTATGGGCTGGAAGAGATCGCGCGTGAGCTCAATCGCGCCGGCGCTCGTCTCGCGCGCGAAGCCGCCGACGCCGCCGACGCGCGCGACCCATCCCGTACTCGTTGGGTTGCCGGCGCGCTCGGCCCCACGAACCGCACGGCGTCCATCTCGCCCGACGTGGGCGACCCCGGCGCGCGCAACGTCACGTTCGATGAGCTCGTCCGGGCGTATCAGGAACAGGCGCATGGCCTACTCGAAGGCGGCGTGGACATCCTACTGGTCGAGACCGCATTCGACACGCTGAACGCGAAAGCGGCACTGTACGCGCTCTCTCTGGTGCTCGCCGAAGTGGCGGTCGACATACCGGTGATGATGTCCGGGACGATCACCGACCAGAGCGGGCGTACGCTCTCCGGACAGACACCCGAGGCGTTCTACAACGCCATCGCTCACGGCGTGCATCCCGGACCGGGTCGGGAAAGCGGCCTGCTCAGCGTGGGGCTGAACTGCGCGCTCGGAATCGATCAGCTGCGACCGCATCTCGAAGAGCTGTCCGACGTGGCTCGGCTGCCGATCAGCTGCTATCCCAACGCCGGGCTTCCCAACGAGTTCGGCGAATACGACGACACGCCGGACCACATGGCGAGCGTGACGTCGGACTTCGTGGACGCAGGATTCCTGAACATCGTGGGTGGCTGCTGCGGCACGACCCCGGATCACATCCGGGCGATCGCAGATGTCGTCGTCGGCCGTCCGCCACGCACGGTCCCCGAGCCGCCCCGGCGGACTCGGCTGTCCGGTCTGGAGCCGCTCACGATCGGTCCCGAATCGCTTTTCGTGAACGTCGGCGAGCGCACAAACGTCTCGGGCTCGAGGCGATTCGCCACCCTCATCAAGGAAGAAGACTACGAGACCGCGATCGAGGTGGCGCTTCAGCAGGTTCAAGGCGGATCGCAGATCATCGACGTGAACATGGATGAGGGGCTGCTCGACGGAGTCGCGGCGATGCCGCGCTTCCTCAACCTGCTGGCGTCCGAGCCCGAGATCGCGCGCATCCCGGTCATGGTGGACTCCTCCGACTGGGAGGTGATCGAGGCCGGCCTCAAGACCCTTCAGGGCAAGGGCGTCGTGAATTCGATTTCGCTGAAGGACGGCGAAGACGCGTTCCGTGAACGAGCCCGCACCGTACGCCGGTATGGTGCGGCAGCAGTGGTCATGGCGTTCGACGAAGAGGGTCAAGCGGACACACTGGAGCGCAAGGTGGAGATCTGTGAGCGCGTCTACAGGATCCTCGTCGACGAAGAGGGTTTCCCTCCCGAGGACATCATCTTCGACGCCAACGTCTTCGCCGTGGCGACCGGAATCGAAGAGCACGACGAATACGCGATCCGCTTCATCGAGGCGGTCCGACAAATCAAGAAATCGTGTCCACACGCGCTGACGAGCGGCGGCATCAGCAACGTGTCGTTCTCCTTCCGCGGCAGCCCAGAGGTGAGAGAGGCCATGCACACGGCCTTTCTCTACCACGCGATCAACGCAGGACTCGACATGGGCATCGTGAACGCGGGTGCACTACCGGTCTACGACGAGATTCCAGCCGATCTGCTCGAGCCCGTGGAAGATGTGCTCTTCGTACGATCTCCGGACGCGACGGAGACACTCACTCAGATCGCCCTAACGCGATCCGGCGCCACCAAACACCGCACCGACGAGGACCTGACGTGGCGCGAGCTCGATGTGCACGAGCGGCTGAAGCACGCGCTCGTGCAAGGCATCGACAAATTCGTCGAGCAGGACGCAGAAGCAGCGCGCCGGGAGTTGCCGCTGGCGCTCGATGTGATCGAGGGGCCGCTCATGGACGGCATGAACGTCGTCGGCGACCTCTTCGGCAGCGGTCGCATGTTCTTGCCACAAGTTGTGAAGAGCGCGCGGGTGATGAAGAAGGCGGTGAGCTACCTCACGCCGTTCTTGGAGGCCGAGAAGTCGGGCACGACCGACAAGGGCACGGTGCTGCTCGCTACCGTCAAGGGTGACGTGCACGATATCGGCAAGAGTATCGTTGGTGTCGTGCTGCAGTGTAACGGCTACTCGGTGATCGACCTCGGGGTCATGGTGCCCTCCGAGCGCATCCTGGAGACCGCACGCGCGCAGCAGGTCGATGTGATCGGCCTGTCGGGGCTGATCACACCGTCACTCCTTCAGATGGTGCACGTCGCCAAGGAGATGGAGAGGACGGGCTTTGATACGCCCCTCCTGATTGGCGGCGCGACGACATCTAAGGTGCACACCGCGGTGAAGATCGAGCACCACTACAACGGGGCCACTGTGCACGTGCTGGACGCCTCCAGAGCGGTGGGAGTCGTGTCTGCGCTGTTGGACGACGAAGGCCGAGATACCTACATCGCCGAGGTGCGGGCCGGCTATGAGTCCGAGCGTGCGCGGCGTGCGCAGCGCACCGCTCGAACCGAGTTGCTGCCCATCGCGGTGGCTCGAGAGCGAGCCGAGCAGCTGGATTGGTCATCATACGACCCGCCAGCACCGTTCCAGCAAGGGGTTCATGTCTTCGACGTGGAGATCGCGGAACTGCGGCAGTACATCGATTGGACGCCCTTTTTCCAGGCCTGGGAGTTGGCGGGCAAGTATCCCGCGATCCTCGACGATGAGATCGTCGGCGAACAGGCTCGCAGCCTCAAGGCCGATGCCGAGGCACTCTTGGACCGTCTCGTCGCAGATGGTCGCGTGAGCGCACGCGCCGTCAGCGGCTTCTTCCCGGCAAACGCGATCGGCGACGACGTCGAGCTGTACACCGACGCTGGCCGCAGAGAACGCCTCACCGTGCTTCACCATCTTCGCCAACAGTTCGCGAAGGATGGGCGGGTGAACCGTTGCCTGGCGGATTTCGTCGCCCCGGCGGATTCCGGGAAGCACGATTGGGTCGGTGGTTTCGCGGTTACAGCCGGCATTGGCGTAGAGGAGATGGCTCGTGAGTTGGAGGACGCCAACGACGACTATGGTGCGATCCTGGTGAAGTCGGTAGCGGACCGACTCGCGGAGGCGCTGGCCGAGTCGATGCATGAGCGGGTACGCCGCGAACTGTGGGGGTATGCTGCGAAGGAAGAGCTGTCGAACGACGCGCTCGTCCGAGAGGCGTACAGAGGGATCCGACCGGCCCCCGGTTACCCCGCCTGTCCGGACCATACCGAGAAGCGAACACTCTTCGAGCTGCTAGACGTCGAGAACTCTCTCGGAATTCGGCTCACCGAGAGCTTCGCGATGACTCCTACGGCATCCGTGAGTGGTTGGTACCTGTCGCATCCGGACGCGGCGTACTTCGGAGTGGGCCGAATCGGACGGGATCAGGTGGAAGACTACGCCGGGCGGAAGGGCTGGAGCATTGCCGAGGCGGAACTCTGGTTGTCGCCCAATCTCGGTTACGATCCGGAAGGAGACACTCCGTGAGGGCATTGATCGAGGACGGACTCGTTCACGTATTCGACGGCGCGATGGGTACACTGCTGTACGGCCGCGGCGTGTTCGTCAACGTGTGCTACGATGAGCTCAATAGGCGCCGACCCGAGCTCGTGCGTCAGATCCACGACGAGTATGTGTCGGCCGGCGCCGAGATCCTCGAAACCAACACCTTCGGCGCCAACCCGGTGAAGCTCTCGTCGTATGGGCTGGCCGAGCAGACCGAAGAGATCAACCGGGCGGCGGCGGAACTGGCGCGGGCCGCCGCGGGCAAACGCGCGAGCGTGGCCGGTGCCATCGGCCCTCTCGGCATTCGCATCGAACCATGGGGCCCAACAGCACGTTCAGAGGCGGTCAACTTCTTCCGAAGACAGGTGAACGGGCTGCTCGAGGGCGGGGTCGATGGGTTCGTGCTTGAGACGTTCTCGGACATGAGCGAGATCGGATGCGCCGTCGGAGCCGTACGAGGGCTGAGCGACCTACCGATTATCGCGCAAATGACGGTGGGCCCGGACGGCAAAACCGCTTATGGCAACGATGCGACATTGATCGCGCGCGAGCTCACCGACCTCGGAGTCGATGTCGTCGGCCTGAATTGTTCGGTCGGCCCAGCAGTCATGCTCGATGCCATCGAGGAGATGGCGGAGGCGACCAACTTGCCGCTGATCGCACAGCCTAATGCCGGCCTGCCCCGCACCGTGCGAGACCGCAAGATGTACTTGGCCAGCCCCGAATACATGGCGCAATACGCGAAGCGCATGATCGACGCCGGCGTGCGCTTCGTCGGCGGGTGCTGCGGCACGACCCCGGACCACGTCAAGCAGATCCGTAAGGCTGTAGCGTCTCTGCAACCCAAGACCGTCGCCACCGCTGAGCCCGTGGCGGAGGCAGGCGTGGACATAGCGACAGAGGCCGTGCCGCTCGAGGTTCGCTCCGCATGGGGTCGGAAGCTGGCTCGGGGAGAGCCGGTTGTATCGGTAGAGATCATTCCGCCGCGCGGCTGGGACCGGGCCGCGCTGATTGAGCCCGCCCGCCGCCTGAAGGTCGCGGGAGTCGACACACTTGCGATTGTCGACAATCCGAGGTCGGTGAGTCGAATGGGCGCTCTCTCCGCGGCGCTGATCGTCGAACACGAGGTCGGTATTGAATCGCTGGTGCACTACACCTGTAGGGACCGCAACATGCTCGGCATGATCTCTGACCTGCTGGGAGCCGCCGCGGCAGGCATTCGAAATGTGTTGGTGGTCAGCGGCGAGCCGCTGCTTCAGGGCCCCTACCCCGACGCGACTGCCGTCTTCGACATCGACTCCATCGGAATGACCAACGTCATGAACGGCCTGAACCGCGGCATCGACCCTGGCGGGAACTCGATCGGGGCGCCCACGGAGTTCGTACAAGGCGTCGCGGCCAACCCCGGCGCGGTCGATCAAGAGCGCGAAGTCGAACGCTACCGGTACAAGGTCGAAGCCGGGGCCAACTTCGCGGTCACACAACCGATTTTCGACCCAGAAGCGCTGGAGCGCTTCCTGGAACACGTGGGAAGCGGAAGCATCCCTATGATCGCGGGGATTTGGCCCTTCCTGAGCCTGCGGAACGCGGAATTTCTCGCGCACGAGGTCCCCGGCGTGGTAGTGCCGGACGCAATCGTGGAGCGCATGCGCGGTGCCCAGGAAAGCGGTCCAGAGGCAGCGCTCGAGGAAGGGGTGCTCATCGCTCTCGAGATGATCGAGGCTGTACGGCCGCATGTGCAGGGGTATCACCTCAGCGCGCCTAGCAGACGCGTGGACGTCGCACTGCGGGTGCTTCGTGAGGCAGGGGTCAGCGCGACCGCTTAATCGTCTTGCGGGTGCGGGCAGCCCGTAGAGGGACCGCTCCTAGGGGCTAGACCTGGTCCATGATCCTCTTCAGGCGACGGCCGGCGCCTCGGTTGCCTAGGTTGCTGATGTATATCTTTTGTGCTCCTACGCTTCGCAGGACTCGAATCGTCCGCGCGCAGATCTCCTCGGCGGACGCGCTCTCGAATTCGTGTGTCACTTCTTCGGCCGGGACTGGGAAGAATCCTCCTAGGGCCTCTAGAGTCCTCGGGTTGGCGCTGCGGTAGAAGAAGACGCCGAAGACCGTGGGTACTGTGGCTCCGACCTCGTGCATCCGCTCGAGGAATCGCTCGACCCCTGCCAAGCTGTGATGCGAAACGACCTGGGTCAGCGCGAAGTCCGTGGTGGCGTCATCCGCGGTCAAGAACGCGACCTGCTCTTCTGCGTCGCGGTGCGGGTTGGCCCACCCTCCCAGTACGAGATCGGGCAGTCGCTCGCGCAGGAGCTCTCGAAGGTCGCGTCCGTGAGGCACGCAACGCGGGACACCCACCGACTTGTCGCCTCCGAGGACGGTGAGCGCATCGAACCCCTCGGATTGTGCGCGCGACGCGAACATCATGCAGTAGTCGACCGAGTGCTTCGTGGTCAGAATCGGGATAATCCGGCGTAAGTCGACATCTTCACCAACGTTCGCGCCGACGTGCGCAAGGTTCTCCTCTTCAGCCCCCCCCACCGCGTTGTCCGTGAGAAAGACGAAAAGGTCGTCGCTGGTCAGCCGGCCGAGCGAGTGGTGCAGGTCGATCCATGCGCCCATGCCGTCTTCGGGCTCCAGATCCGACCGTGGCGGTCGTAGCTCCACTGCCACGAGCGGGCCCGGCTGCTGCAGGCGCTGGAGCAGGAGGGCGTGGCGTCCGGCGGCGGGCGTCGTCAACGGGCGCCTACCAGATCCTCGACCTCAGACTCGCCCGTCGGTAGCGCGGCAGTCAGCACCTCGCAGCCGTCGTCGGTCACCAGCACGTCGTCTTCGATGCGCACTCCGATGCCCGAGAACCGAGCAGCGGCATCTTCGCAGGCTTCGGGACGGAAGTAGAGACCGGGCTCTATCGTGAAGACCATGCCCGGCTCGAGCACTCTCGATTCGCCCGCCTTCGCGTAATCGCCGGGGTCGTGCACGTCGAGCCCGAGCCAATGGGACGTCTGGTGCGGGAAGAACAGTCGGTACGCGGCCTCGCTGAACAGCTCCTCCATTGGCCCCGAGAGCACCCCGAGCCCCACCAACCCCTCGAGGATCGTACGGGCCGCGGCTTCATGTACCGAAGCGATCGTGACCCCCGGGGAGACCTGCTCCACCGCAGCGCGACGCGCGGCCTCGACAATTCGATAGACGTCGCGCTGCGTGTCTGAGAAGCCACCAGCGGCCGGATAGGTGCGCGTGATGTCCCCGTTGTACATCGCCACCTCGGCTCCAGCGTCGATCAAGACCAGCGACTCATCGTCGATCGTGTCCCGGTTCTCCACGTAGTGGAGGGTACAGGCGTTGGTGCCGGACCCAACGATCGTCGGGAAGCCCGGACCGTTGGCCCCCGCCGCCCGAAAGCCAGCGTCCACGGCCGCCTCCACGATCCACTCTCCTACGCCTTCCGCGATGACGGCGGCACCCGACCGGTGTCCCTCAGCGCTGATGCGCGCCGCGACGCGGATCGCCTCGACCTCCTCGACATCCTTACGAAGGCGCAACTCATCGAGAATCTCTCCGGGATCGACTAGCCCTCGGGGTCCAGTGCCCCGGCGCATGCCGCTGCCGCGGGCCCAAGCGAGCGCCTTGCGAACGAAGCCGTCCGTCCTCTCTTCCGCACCGAGCCGGTAATGGAGTCTGTCGCCCGCCTGCAGCAAACCGGGCAGCTTTTCGTCCAGCTCCGCAACCGAGTAGCACTCATCAGCGCCATAACGCTCCGTAGCGGCATCCGGTCCGAGCCGCGGACCTGCCCACAGCTCCGCCCCCGCGTCGCGCGGGCGAACGAAGAGAACGAAACGAGGATCGTCCCCACCCACGAGCACGAGTAGCGTTTCCGGTTCGGTCGCCCCGCTCAGGTAATACAGCTCGCTATCGGGGCGATACCTGTACTCGGTGTCCCTCGATCGGTAGCGTAGCGAGGCTGAAGGCAGGATCATGACAGCGGAGCCCAATTGGCTCAGAACTACCTCGCGCCTGCGTCGGCAGGTCTCGAGCAAATGTCCGTGGAAAGTCGGGAGTGGGCTCATGGCGCCAAGCTAGCGGCCGCCCCCGGGCGTCGGCACCCCGGGCGGGCGGAGAGCCGGCCCGCGACGTATAGTTCACGGGTGTGAATTCCATATCTGGTCTTGATGTGCTTGATGGCGCTCGCGAGTCACGCCGCGGCGCAGACTGTGCGAGGTGTCGTCGCAGAGGACGGCACCGGGACGCGTCTAGCCGGCGCGATGGTCGTTTTATTCGACTTCGATGGCGAGGCCGTCGACCGAGTGCTCTCCGACGCCGGCGGCGGTTTCACAATGCGGGCGGACCACCCCGGACGCTACCACGTCCGTGTGGACCGGATCGGGTACGCGAGCCTTACGACGGATCCCTTCGACGTGCCCGTGCGCGGTACGTTCCGACGCATCGCTGTCCCGATCCGCCCCATTCGCATTCGTGGGCTCGACGTCTCAGGATCGCGTCGGTGCGAAGTCCGGCCCGAGGAAGGGCGCGTCACCGCCCGAGTTTGGGAGGAGGCCCGAAAAGCTCTCGAGGCCGCGGCATGGACGCAGTCGACGGGCATCTACCGCTATACGCTGCGTCATTTTGTTCGGGACCTCGACCGCAGTGGAGAGCGCATCCTGGACGAGAATCGGGCGTTCAAGCGGGGCTCGACTAACGCGCCGTTCGTGAGTGTGCCCGTGGAGGGGCTAATAGCCGACGGCTTCGTCCAGGAGGATGTCGAGTCCGGCACGATCTACCACGCCCCGGACGCCGAGGCGTTTCTGAGTGACGCGTTCATCGACACACATTGCATGGGAGTGCGTCGCGGCGAAGCCGGCTCCATCGGCCTGGTTTTCGAGCCCGTCGAGAGTCGGACGCTACCGGATATCGAGGGCGTGCTATGGCTCGACGAAGAAACCGCCGAACTGGACCGGCTGGAGTTTTCGTACGTGAATGTCTCCTCGAACAAGGAGATCGGGGAGCCAGGTGGGTTCGTGAACTTCACACGACTACCGAACGGGACTTGGATCGTGCGGGAGTGGTGGATCCACATGCCGATCATGGATGTCCACCGACGCGGCCGCTTGCGTCGACGTGGGTACCGGGACGAGGGCGGCATCGCGTGGCGCGTCGCCGATAGTTCAGGCGAGATCGTGCTCGAATCGTCCACAGCCACGATCGCGGGCTCGACACAAGACTCCATACGAGTGGGCGAGGCCGCCTCGGCCACTGTTCGCGTTCTGGGTAGCGGCGAGGAGCGCGCGGTTGAAGCAGACGGGCCCTTTCTGCTGCCTGGCCTCGCCGGCGGCCTGCACAAGCTCGTCGTTCGGCACACGCTGCTCGACACACTCGGGCTCCCCGCTCCGGTCACCGAGGTCGTGAGCCAGCTTGGTGAGATGACGCACGTCACCCTACGGGTGCCCGCGCTCGCCGACGTGTTGGACGAGCTTTGCGGTGGAACTCTACGCCCGCCCCAGACGGCACCATTACTCGGCAGAGTGACCGACGCGTCGGGTCGGCCCCAAGCGGACATCCTGATAAAGCTGGCGTGGGAAGAAACGGACTCGTACCGACCGCAGTTGCTCGCAGTCCCTCGAGGCCCCGCTGGCGAAACGCCTCGTGAGTGGACACTCGGGTCGGAAGGGAGCCGTGCGACGGTCGAGACCAAGACCGATGCGCGGCGGCATCTTCCTGCTTTGTGACGTCCCTCGCGGGTCGAGCTTGCGTCTGGACGCAACGCGCTCGGACGGGGCGAGCGCCTCACGGCGCGCGCTCGTCCCCCGGGGTGCCGAAGCTGCGATCCTTCTGGCGACCATCCAAGACCGCAGGTAGAACCTCCTAGCGGCTGCCTCCCCAGGATGCTCGGAAGCCGATCTGGAAGGACATATCGGGTCCTGGCTCGAAGAAGCGGCTACCGAACGCATTCACGGCCACCGAAGCGATGTAATCTTGGTCCAGCGCATTCGTCAGCGCGACCCACGGGGACAGGTTCATGGTGCCCAGCGCGATCTCGTCGAGTCCGGCCCTGAGATCCACTAGGAAGTAGGAGGGCGTCGTCGTCGTATTGCGATCGTTGACAGGCACTTCGTCCACGTACGTCCCGGCAATCTCGGCCCACGCCCCCCCGGGGCTAAAGCGGAGAACAGCCTGGCCTCGGTTCGGCGACACACCTGGAAGCTTGTTTCCGCTCAGGTCGTCCCCACCCAACACGTACTCCTCGAATTGTGCGTCGATGCGTGCGTACATCACATCCGCCCGGACGGCCCCGTCGTCCGACACGACGGACAGCGTCGCTTCCAGACCGCGATGCCGCGACTCGCCGGAGTTCCGGAAGTAGCTCACGTCGTCGAAGCCCTCCAGCTCAAAGCGGACGAGTTCGTTGCGCAGATTCGTGTTGTATCCAGTGAGTTCGAAGACGGCATTCGATCCCACGCTGCCACGGATCCCCAACTCGAAGGACTCTCCCCTCATCGGATCGAGGCTTGGGTTGAAACCACCAGCCGCATTCGGCTGATTTCCCAGTTCGCTGGTCGTTGGTGTTTCGAACACGGTACTAGCCGAAGCAAACAAGTGGACGGACTCGCCCGCCGGTATGCTGATTCCGATGGAAGGACTTACCGCGTCCATAGTCCGCGTACCTGAGTCATCGGCATTCTCCGCAGTCACGGGCACGTGATCGTCGGCAGTGAATTCATGGTTGTCGTACCGGAGGCCTGCGAGAGCGATCGCTCCACTTGGTAGCTGCAGTGTGCCCTGAAAAAAGAGACTCGCGCTCCGCACGTCCTCAGCCTGATCGAGGAACGGGGTGGCTCCCGCGGCAGGCTGCCCCGTCCCGAAGCCTCTCGAGATCTCCGAGCGGTCGTCGTTCTGCAAGTTGTATTCGAACCCGCCTAACCAGTTGAACTCCCCAGAACCAGCGGCAACCGTACTGCCCAGCTGGGCGCGAACGCCCCCTCCCTTCCTCGCGAGATCGATGACGTCGAAGGGAATGGGATTGTTGATGGTCCGGTGCACGCCGTATGCCGAGAAGTCGGCTTCAAGCGCACCCCCGAGAGGTCCTGCCCAGCGCACGCCAGCCTGCTGCTGCTTTAGCGTTTTCCCGGTCCTGAATCTGAGATAGAGGTCGTTGATCTCACGGAAGAGGACGTCGGCGTCGTCCTTCTTCGACCCGGCGTTCTCGGCGTCCAGATCCAGCGCATTCGCGGTCAGGGAGAGTTGGCCACCCGCGAGCGGAGTCGTGACTCGCGCGTTGAACCCGAGCCGATCAGACCCTCCGTAGTTCGTGCCGAGCGTATCGATGCGCGGCGAGCCGGCGGCTATCGTACGATAGCCGTTCCACCTCTGCCCCGACACGGTCACCAGGTAGCCCGTTTCGTCCACCGTTCCAGATGCAGTCACCTGGCCGCGCCATAGCCCGTCACTGCCTGTCACGCCCATGACTTCCGTGTCGAACGGCGTCGTCGCAGGAGGTCGGGTCGTGAAGGACAGCACCCCGCCCGCTGCGTTTCCAAACAGCGCGGATGCTGGTCCCCGCAGCACCTCTACCCGCGAGAGCGAACCGATATCCAAGTGATCGAGGCTACTCTGTCCATCGGGAAGCGTCGCCGGGATCCCGTCCACGACCACTCTAATCCCTCGGAGTCCGAACTGGGCGCGAGCTCCGAATCCGCGAATTGCAACCCGCTCCCCGACGGCGGGGTTGAAGCGGTTCTGCACCTGCACGCCGGGAAGCAGCTGGAGAGCGTCCCCTAAGAAGAAGCCACTTCGCCCGCGCTGCAGATCCCTCGCGGTCAACGCCGAGACCGGAAACGGTGAAGCGCTCTGCGATATGGGCGTCCGCAGAACCTGTACTTCGACCGGTGCCAGCGGAATCGTGTCACTCTGTTGTGGCAGCAACGGAGCAGACGACGCGGGCGCCGCGAAAACACCGCTCGGCGGCGTCAGAGCAATCATAGCAACGAGTATGATCATGGCGATGGGCCGTGGTTTTCCTGGGCTCCTGTTCTTTCCGCCGTACATGACTTCTCCTGAAGGGGAGCTGGATTCCCTGAGCGGGCGACTCCGTACGCTCGAGAGGCCGCCCCCCAGAGCCTACGGAGCGTAGAAAAGAGCAGTCCGCAGGGTCGGTGTCCAGCGGATTCGGCCTCGGAGCCACGGGCATCGCTACTTCGCAGCTTCACACGCTGCTCGGTCCCGACGGATGGCGAGTGCGTTTACGACTGCGCGCTCGCCGTCCGCATCCGATGGGCTGTTGATGGCCCGTCCGCCGAGCACCATGACCGAGGAGCCGCCCCCGTCCAGGTTGAGTGCCTCGGTCGCGCCGAGCGCCTCGAAGAGGGACGCGAGCTCGGGCAGCGTCATCCCGTTCGAATGCGGCGGCTGGCGCCCATCGACTACCACGAGCCACAGGAGGCCACGTTCAGGGGCGTAAGCCACGGCGGTCCGCGGCTGACGAGAGGCCGCAAAGGCAACGCGCTCGCGCACCTCGAGGTCTCCAACTCGCTCGCCCTGGTCCAGCAGCTCTGGGAAGCCACCCACGGCTTGGGTCTGACCGTCCCCACCCTCTATCGAGATGGGCCAACCGACATCGATCCACGCGCCTTGCACGCTCGGCACTCCGATCCACGGGGGCTCGCCGGGCTTCCAAGCCAACGCCGGGCGCGCGCGCGCCGCGGTCACCCTGCCATCTACGACTTCGGCGCCAACCGTCCGTCCTTCGGGCGTGAAGAAGTCGGCATTGACCGCAGCCAGCACCGCGGGTCCGACGCGCTCGACCATGCTGGTCACGAGCTCTCGGCCTTCCCCCCCCGTCTCTCGCGGCTCCGCCTGCAAGACGTCCAGCACGACATCGCAGCGTTGGTCGAGTGCCGACTCGACCAGATGCACGGCCCACGGGCCCAAGGGAGACCACAGGTACCGGTACAGGACGCCCGGGGCGATTCGTTCCGTGCGAACCGTGTCCGGCTGGACAAGCTCGAAGACCGCCGCTGGAAGTCGAGTGTCGAGCCTAGGCGGCGTATCAGGGGGAACGCAAGCCGGCACCAGCGCAGCCAACGTCAGCAGGGCTAGGACAAATCCGGCGGGACGAGGCAGGCGAGACCGCCCGTGGACCCGTCCCGACCTCCTGTCTACCTTCCGGCTCTCATGACCCGACTCTCCATGTCCAGCCCCATCTCGGTGCCGAGTGTCGCCCTTCCCGCGGCGGTGATCTTGGCCTTGATCTGTGTCCCTTCGGCCATCAATGGTCAGAGCGCCGCGGACGACTCTGGCGTCCGGATCGGGGTCAGCGTCGGAGGTGTGGGCACAATGGGTCTGGTGCTCGAGTTCTTCGACGGCAACCGCAGCTTCGACCTGACCTTGGGCACCTGGGCCTTTCAAGACCTGAGCCTCTCGATCGCGGTAAAGCAGTACTTCGGCGCCAAGGCCGCGAGACCCTTCGTGGGTGCCGGCCTTTGGCTGGTGGCTGCCAAGCCGTCGGACGGGAGACTCGGCCTCGCGGCTGTGCTGAGGGCGCCCGTGGGCGTCGACTGGAACCTGGCCAGCGCGCACTCGCTGGGTGCCAGCCTGAACGTGAGTCGAGCTCTTTGGGTTCGGCGCACCGACCCCGAGGACGAGCTACCGCTCACCGGTAGGTGGGTTCCGCTGCCCGGCATCTACTACCGATTCGAGCCGAGCTGAAGACGAGGCAGCTCCGAAGAGCCTCCGCCCGCTCACAATTCCTCAGGCTCGTCCCAGCTCTCGGACCAGAACTTTCGCTCTTC
>Ga0066376_10000954_pt1 | contig 28006 bp, 17 predicted proteins | sample Knorr_S15_td_Bot_FD_77009 | JGI IMG/M metagenome (GOLD analysis project Ga0066376, IMG submission 77009) | Marine microbial communities from Southern Atlantic Ocean transect - Knorr_S15_td_Bottom_ad_5009_LV_A | ecosystem: Environmental > Aquatic > Marine > Oceanic | place: Southern Atlantic... | reverse complement strand
TGCGGCCGATCTTCAGGCCGAGGTCTCCGTGCCGGCCGCCTCGCTTGGGATCACCGTGCGTCATCGCGTCGGTGAAGCCGCCCAGCCGGGGATGACCTTCCCACCACTTGCCCGTCTGCAGGCTGCGGTAGCCCAGGGTGGCCAGCCAGCGCGGCAGGGTGGGATGAGCCTGGATGTGCTTGAGCATCCGGATGCGGTTGGTGCCCCTGGGCGGGTCGTTGCCGGTGATGCCGTGCTGGTGCGGGTAGAGTCCGGTGACGAGTGTTGCCAGGCTGGGACGGCACAGGCTGCTGGGAACGTACCCGTTGGGGAATACGGCCGATTGGCGGGCGAGACGGTCGATGTGAGGCGTCTGGATTGTCTTGTGGCCCATGAAGCCGAAGTCGGTCCACGATTGATCGTCGGAGATGATCAGCAAGACGTTGGGTGGCGCGGCAGCCGGGGCCAGGCCAGGGATCGCGGTGATGAGGGCAAAGAAGGTGACGATCAGCAGGCCGCTCAGCCCGTGGCTGTGGCGTGTCGATCCGTCCTGTTTCATATCGTGTCCTTCGTTGAGGGCCGCCGTTGATCTTCCCGTTTGCGGATCGACCCAGTCTAGCAGAAGTGGCCAGACCTCCAATCCGGTGCGGTTGATGCTTCGGTTGACAGTTTGGGCCGAAATCAATCAAATGAAGGTTGATATGAAAGAGACGACTATCGTTGTCCTCAGCACAGAGGCAACACAGCGGGTTTCCGAAGTGGTTTCGGAAGGTCCGGCGACTCGACGAGATCATGTGAATCGGGAGAGACTGGGATGAAGAAGCTTCTGACCCTTTGTGGCGGGATGGTTTTGGCGATTGCCTTCATGGCTGCGACCGAAGCGGATGCTCGTCCTCAGTACAACAAGGCGTTCGTGGGCAAGTACAAGAAGCTCACCGCTCTGGCCAAGAAGGCCAAGTGCAATGTCTGCCACCGGAAAAAGAAGGCCGGTGAGAAGGGCAAGCCCCGCAACGATTACGGGACCGCCATGCAGAAGAATCTCAAGGTCAAGAACTGCAAGGTCGTGGCGAAGATCGTCGCGGCTATGGCCAAGACCGAAAAGGACAAGGTTGTCAAGGACAAGAAGGAGACCTTCGGTGATCGTCTGAAGGCGGGCAAGTTGCCGGCCACGCCTGCGAAGAAGAAGTAGTTTCTCCGGCGAGCGATACGATCGTCCGAATGGGACTGATCAAGGCGGGGAAGCATGCCGGCCATGCTTCCCCGCTTTTTTTGTGCGCGGCGGGTGTCTCGGTTGAGAGAGTGGGTCGGGTGGGCAGCAGCGGGGCGTGATCGTAGGATGTGGTCTCGCTGCCGGGGCGGTGATGACCCCGACGCTTTCTGTCACCGATGCGGACCTTCCATGCCATTCCGATTCTGCACAACTCTGCTGTTCGCCGCCGCCGGCCTCTGCCCGTTACCGCTCGAGGCCGCCGATGCGACCGGAACGGTCGCGGTCCCAGATGCAGTGAAGCGACTCAAGACGAGCCTCTCGACGCTCAAGAGCCGAGTCGTCGGTCGCCCCGACCCTCCCCTGCCCTACGTCGTCGAAGCGATCTATCCGAAGCTGACGCTCGACAAGCCGATGTTCGTGATGCTGCAGCCGGGTTCGACTCGGTTGCTGTTCATCGACCAGGGCGGCAAGAGGTTGTGTCGTACCGGCGACGATCCGGGTACCGGCAAGTACGAGGTGCTGCATACGACCGAGGGCATCAACTACAGCCTCTGCACTCACCCCGATTTCCTCAAGAACGGCCGGATCTACCTGGGCGGTGACCGCAAGTCGAAGACACCCAGTGGCAAGGAGTGCACGGTCCTGGAATTGACGCTCGATCCGAAGAAGAGTTTCGCCCTGGTCAAGGATTCCCAGCGGCTGATCCTGTCGTGGGACTCGAATGGTCACAACGGGGCCGCGATCGGATTCGGGCACGACCGGATGCTCTACATCACCACCGGCGACGGCACCTCCGATTCGGACACCAACGTCACCGGCCAGAAAATGGATCTGCTGCTGGCCAAGGTGCTGCGGATCGACATCGACCACCCCGACAAGGGGAAGACCTACTCGGTACCCCCGGACAACCCGTTTGTCGGGCAGAAGGGGATTCGTCCCGAGACCTGGGCCTTTGGGCTGCGGAACCCCTGGCGGCTGTCGGTCGATCCGTTGACCGGCGACATCTGGGTCGGCAACAACGGCCAGGACCTCTGGGAGCAGATCTACCGCGTTCAGAAGGGCGACAACTACGGCTGGAGCGTCTACGAGGGGTCTCACCCGTTCTATCTGCAGCGGAAGCTGGGTCCCGCTCCGCACGTGAAACCGACGTTCGAGCACTCTCATTCCGAAGCCCGCTCGATGACCGGCGGCGTGGTCTACACGGCCAAGGGGTTCGGTGACTTGTACGGAGCCTACATCTACGGAGATCACTCGACGGGCAAGATCTGGGCCGGCAAGATGCAGGGCGACAAGGTGGCCTGGCACAAGGAGATCGCCGACACGACGTTACAGATCGTCGGGTTTGGTCACGACGCAGCCGGCAACATGCTGGTGATCGACCACCGCCCCAAGGCGACGTTTTACGCATTGCGACGCTCGCCACCAGTCCCTGCCTCCCAAGCGAAGTTCCCTCGAAAACTCAGCCAAACCGGCCTGTTCACCTCGGTACGCGGGCATCAGACGCACCCGGCCCTGATCCCCTACGGTGTCAACTCGCCGCTGTGGTCCGATGGGGCCCGCAAGCAGCGGTATATCGCCGTGTCGGTGACGACCGACGCGAAGGGCAAGGCGACGGTCGGCACCATCAACACCAGCAACGCGACCCGCGGCTGGGCGTTTCCCGATGGCACGGTGCTGGTCAAGTCGTTCGGGCTCAAGCTGGCCGCCGCTCGGTCTGAGAATCGGCTGGGCAGGAATGCCGGGGTGGACCGATGGGTTGAGACGCGGCTGCTTCATCGCGAACAGGGAGAGTGGGTCGGGTATTCGTACCGCTGGAACGACGAGCAGACCGAGGCGGAACTGGTCGAGGGCACCGGCCAGGATCGGGTCTACAACGTCGTGGGGTCCGGCGGAGCACTCCGCAAGCAGACCTGGCACTATCCGTCTCGTGCCGAGTGCATGGTCTGTCACAGCCGTGCGGCGGAGTACGTGCTGGGCCTGACGACGGTGCAGATCAATCGGGACCATGTTCACGGAGGCGTCGCGGTCAACCAGCTCAGTCTGCGCTCGGAACTGGGCCTGGCCTCGATCAAGCCTCTCGATGAACTGCGGGCCCGTCACAAGAAGCAACTGGAAGAGGACGGTGCCGATGCGGCTGCGGTGAAGCAGGCCCTGGCCAAGTACAAACCCGAATTGCCCTCGGGCCACATGCTCTCGGGCCAATTGCTGAGCAAGCCGTCGCTGGTCGACCCGTACACGGCCGGCCCGAGCCTGGAACTTCGTGTGCGGTCGTACCTGCACGCCAACTGTGCCCAGTGCCATGTTTCTGCCGGAGGTGGCAACGCGCAGATCGAACTGAACTTCTCGACACCGATCGCCAAGGCGAAGCTGCTGGGAGTCTCTGCGGTGCACGACACGTTCAAGTTGCCCGATGCCAAACTGGTGGTGCCGGGACGGCCGGGCCGCTCGGTCCTGCTGAAGCGGCTGCAGATGCGAGGGCGAGGCCAGATGCCGCAGTTGGCCACATCGCTGGCCGACGCCCGGGCGGTGGCACTCGTCCGCGAGTGGATCAAGAGCCTGCCCTCAGGCGAGGCCAAGCCGTTGAAGTGATGGCCGTCACCTGTTGTCTATGACCAATGTTGGTAATAGACAGGCACCTGTGGGGGTCAGGGAATCTTCGGTCCCATGCAGATCACTCGTCCGTCGGTCGTCGAGAGGTAGAGACGGCCCTGGGCGGCGACCAGTCCGTCCCAGGTGGGCAGTGCGTCGACCATCATCCGGGCCAGGGTCTTGCCGTTTGAGGCCGAAACGGCCAGCAGCACGCCGCCCTCGGCTCCCTTCAGAGCCTTGTCTTGCCGGAGGAGTTTCTGCTGGATGATCTTGGGGTTCCCGACCAGCAGCCGGAACGACTCTTCCTCATCGACCACGTCGGGTGGTCCCATCACGAACAGCGTCGGTCCGGCCTTGGCCATGGCTCGCACAATCACCGGGATGTCGGAGGTCCAGTGTGGCTTGACGAACGACCCGGCCGGCCGCCGGCCTCTTCCGACGAACCTCACGGCCAATCCACGTCGCGACTTGACCGTCTTGACTCCCGAGAGCTGTCCATCGTGTCCGCTGCCGGTCTTGTCGATCGCCTTGCCCTGGTCGAAGTCGTAATCGAGCACCAGCTTGGCTTTCGCGGCGGTGGCCTGGGACGGGTCGGCGTGGTGGGCGACGATTTCCTGGTCGGTGACCGGGCCGAAGAACAGCCGGACGTCATCGACCTGCCCGGTCAGTGAAAACGGACTCCGGTAGGCTCCGACGGCTCCCTGGTCGTCTCCGCCGATCTCCATCGACTGAACCGGATCGGCGCTCAGCAAACCGTCGGCCTTTGCCTTACCGGCCGGCTTGCCGTCGACGAACAGCTGCATGGTGCCGTCGGTGGCGAGTCGTCCGGCGAGATGGACCCAGCGGCCGGTGATCCTGGTTTTTCCCGAGGCGGTGGTCAGCTTGCCGCCGTTGCGGACGAGGAAGCGGGGTTTGCCGCCGACAACGATCAGTGCGAACCCGGCTGCGGGTCCGCCTCGGGCCACCACCACTCCGGTGTTACGTTCGCTGTGGACCCAGGCTTCGACGGTCAGCTGCTTGCCCTTGGGGTTGAGTGCGGCAGTCTTGGGGACGTGCACCATCGAGGTCTTTCCGCGTCGCGCGTTTCGTTTTGCGGTGCTCTCGTCGATCTTCGAACGGGCCTGCGGCGGCGCGGCCGACGGGGCGGCGAAGAGCTGGTGTTCGATGGTGGTCGTCCAGCGGTAGTACTGGGGCTTGCGTCCGAAACCGAAGATGGTCTCGCCGTCGGTGACGAGCAATCGGCCCGAGGGTGTGAACTTGCCGGCCTGGTAGTAGCCCGAGTGGCCTCCGGCATAACTCCGCCCGTAGACCCAGTAGGCACGGTGGAAGTAGGTCCCGTCGAGGAACCCCATCGGTGCGAAGAGGTGGGCGGTCTTGCCCTTCTGCACCGACCCCTGTACGGCAGCGTTGCCCGAATGCGGTCCCATGGCGAGTCGTTCGCCGTCGAGCGAGAATTCCTGGCTGCGCATGAAGACGCGGTCATCGGAGCAGGAGAGGATGTCGGGGAGGCCCACGGGCATCTGCAGGGTTTTCAGCGTCGTCTGCAGGTTCTTGCCGGTCTTGGGGTCCTTGTCGTCCATCAGCGTCTCGGACAGCTTGTAGCCGGTGCGGGCGTCGAGGCGGACCATCCGCAGTCCGCCGTCGAGGTAGGTCGAGCGACCCGAGACCGAGTACACAACGCCGTCACGCAGCAGTACGCTGCCGTGCACCGGCCAGGTCGATTCGAGTTGCTCAAACGCCATCAGGCGTCGGTCCGCCGGGGCCGCCTGAAAGCTCCAGCCGAGTGCCCCGTCGCTGGCTCGCAGGCAGTGCACCTGTCCGTCGGCCGAGCCGAACAGCACGCGGGGTCCCGAAATGGTCGGGGGTGAGTCGATGCGGCCGCCCACGGTGTAATGCCACAGTGGCTTGCCGGTTTTGGCGTCCAGCGCGTGCAGGGTATGCCGATCGATTTCGGCAACAAACAGGCGTCCTTCGGAGACGACGACGCTGGTGAGTCGTCCCGAGAGGCGGGTGTGCCAGGCGCGCTCGAGTTGAGCCGGGACGGCGGCGGTGGTGGTCCCGCTGCGTCCGCGATCGTGGCGGTAGGTGGGCCAGTCGGCGGGATCCGGCATCGGGACTTCGGCCTTCTGCAGCTCATCGTAGGCGGGCCCACGTCGCAATCGCTGTTCGTCGCTGAGTGGCTTGGGGGTACGGCGGGTGGGGGTGGCTGGGGCCAGTACGTTGAGCCCGTACAGCTTCGCCTCGGGGTAGCAGGCGCAGTTGTGAGGGGGAGCGTAGACCAGGCCGTTGCAGGGCATGATCCCGTACAGGCAGCCGCCCCGCACCCAGTGATGAATGTCCCACGACTGTTTCTGCGGATCGACAAACTCGATCCCGGTCCTCGAGGGGAGCAGAAAGCGATCGGTGGCCTTGGCGATGTAGCAGCGATGGTGGAACCAGTAGGTCTCGACATTCGGCGCAAACGTCTTGGCCACCTTGCCGGTCCGCGGATTGCGACCGGTGAAGACTCCGGTGTCCTTGGTGCGGGTGGTCGGCGCCGACCAGACCAGGTCCTGCATCACCAGCAGGTCTTCCGGCGACTGGTATCCCGACTGGTCGTGCGGTGCGGTCCACAGCAATCGGCCGGATTTCGCATCCAGCGATCTCATGGTCCGATCGCCTCCTGCAAAGAGCACGACGTCCTTGTAGAGGACGAGCTTGGGGCCGAAGTTGAAGTTGATCTTCGTCTTGACCGGCCCGGCAGCCGTCCAGGCCGACTTTCCGGTCGTGCGATCTCGAGCGATGATCTTGTCGCCGTCGTGGTAGTAGACCCGTTTGGGGCCCACCACCAGCGTCAGCGGGGCGATGCGGGTGGAGATCTGCCACGACTTTCTGCCGGTCTCGATGTCCCACGCGACCAGTCGCCTGGGCTTGCGGTTCCATTCGAATTCCCGGGCCACCCGGCCCTGGTCTCCGAGGTTCAGCTGCACGTTGTACTTGACCAGGGCCGAGTCGCCGTCGTTGACCATGGCGAACACCGATCCGTCGTTGACCAGGATCTCCTCGGTCCCGCTGCTGTCGGGCAGGTCGCGAATCCGCTCTCCCGTGGCCGCATCGATCACGCTCAGGGGGGCCTTGAGTCCCAGGGTGACGAAGATCCGCGGTCCATCGGTGACCAGGCGGCGGGCCAGCTGAGTCGGGCCGCTCTTGAGTGGCCAGAGATGGCTGTGCCAGTTCTTGAGCGGTTGTTTCCAGAGCACCGTGCCGTTGAAGGCGTCGCGGGCGATCAGCTTCCAGTCGGCGGGCAGCTGGATCGACACGCGGGAGCCTTCGTCCATGATGTAGAACAGCCGTCCGCCGGCTGAGACCATGGCACTGAGGCTGGCCATGCGGTCGTGATGCCGGGACCAGCGGGGGCTGCCGATCCACTGCATGTGCCGGGGCGGGCCGACCTGGTTGTCGTGGGCCACGGCGTTGCCGCTGGAATCGTGCAGGTAGTGGGTCCAGTCGTCGATATCTGCGGGGCGTGGCTTCTGAAAGCGGGTCCAGCCCGAGTCGGCTCGCGTCATCAATACTCCGTCGGGAGCCAGTACCCGCAGCATCTCGCTGCGGACGATGCCCAGCGGCTTGTCGACAACCAGCAGGTTGACGAGTCCGTCGATCAGCGGCAGTTCGTTACCGACCAGGCGGCTGGCGGTGACCTGCCCGTAGACTCCCGCTTCCAGCAGCATTCGCCGTGACACGTCGATCGCCGTGGCGTCGCGGTCGAGTCCATGGACCTGGTAGCGACTGTTGACCCGCAGCTCGCGGGTGAGTTCGCCACTCCCACAGCCCAGGTGGATCACCAGGCCACCCTGGACCCGGGACTGCTCGATCAGCTGTGCGGCGGTGTCGCTGTCGGCTGCGCGAAGGGTTGTGAGGGGGATTGTGAGCAGGCAGAGACTGGTGGCCAGCGAAACTCGGATGCGAATCAATGGTGACCGAATCGACATGACAGGTGTCTCGTGAAGGAATACTCGTGCAGGTGATCAGGCAAAAACTCCGGTGTGGACCTGGCCATGAACGTTGGTCAGGCGTCGCTGGATGCCGTTGTGGTAGTAGCTCAGACGGGTGTGGTCGATCCCCAGCAGGTGCAGCAGCGTGGCATGGAAGTCGTGCCAGGGCATGGGGTCTTCGGCGGCCTTCCAGCCGATGTCGTCGGTGGACCCGTGGGAAGCTCCCCGTCGAACTCCACCACCGGCCAGCCAGCCTGAGAACCCGTAACGATTGTGGTCACGACCGGGCCCGACGGCGTTGGGACCCGATTGTGCGAACGGCGTCCGGCCGAACTCGGTGGTGAACAGCACAAGCGTGTCGTCGAGCATGCCTCGCTGGCGCAGGTCCCGCAGTAATGCTGCCACCGGGCGATCGATGCGAGACGCCTCGAGTCCGTGGTTCTGTCGCACGCTTTCGTGAGCGTCCCAACTGGCCCGTGGGCTGCCGGCGATCGGACCACCCGAGTAGACCTGCACGAAACGAACGCCTTGTTCGAGCAGCCTGCGACCCAGCAGGCAGCGGCGACCGCAGTCGGCGGTCAGCTTGTCGTTGAGCCCGTACAGGTCGTGGATGTGGCGGGGTTCGCCCGAGAGGTCGCTGACTTCGGGAACCGATGCCTGCATGCGGGCAGCAAGTTCGTAGCTGCGGATGCGGGCGTCGACGAGGCTGCTGGATGAGTGGGCGTTACGGTCGCGGTTACGGTTGATAGCGCTCAGGAACTGCTTGACGGCCGCGTCGCGTCCCGGGGGCTGCCTGGTGGCCGGGAACAGGTCTCGCACCGGCCGCTCGCCTCCCTGGAAGACAATTCCCTGGTGCTGGGCCGGCAGGAAGCCGTTGCTCCAGTTGCTGGCGCCCCCATTGGGGCCTCCGCGTCCGTCGGGCAGCACGACAAAGGTCGGCAGTGACTGGGACTCGTTGCCGAGTCCATACGACAGCCAGCTGCCGGTGGAGGGGAAGCCGTTGGCTCCGAAACCGCTGTTGAGAAAGAACAGGGCGGGGGTGTGATTGGCCGAGTCGGAGACCATCGACCGCAGCAGGGTCAGTTCGTCGGCCATCGCGGCGATGTGGGGAAACATATCGGAGATCCACAGGCCGCTTTGGCCGCGCTGCCTGAAAGCCCAGTCGCTGCGTCTGAGCAGCCCGACCTGGCCGAAGAAGATGTCGGGGGTTTCGTCGGTCTTGAGCGACTGGCCGTGGAGCCGGTCGAGCTCGGGCTTGTGATCGAACGAGTCGACATGACTCATGCCCCCGACGAGCGAAATCTGGATGGCGCGGCGGGCCCGCGGGGCAAAGGGCGGGTTGCTGGAAGCGGCATCCGCGGCACCATCGGCGCCCAGCAGGTGCGCAACGGCCGTGGCGGCCAGGCCCTGGCTGCCCCAGCTCAAGAGCTCGCGTCGATCGAAGCTGTCGGACTGGTCGGACTTGTCGAACATGTCGAACTTGTAGGACATGGGTCTCACTGAGATCACTCGATGATCACAAAGTCATTGATGTTGAACAGCGCGCGGCACAGAGCGGCGAGGCCGTGGCGGCGTACGAGGTCGAGGGAGAGCTTGAATTCGCGGGCGTCGGGGTCGCGCTGGATGGCCAGTTGCCAGGCCCCGGTGACCTGTCGAGAGAGATCGTCGCCGGCCTGCTGAGTCACACGGGCGGCAAAGCGATCGGCCATGCGGAGCACGAAGGAATTGTTGAGCAGGCTGAGAGCCTGCAGCGGGGTGGTGGTGACGTTGCGGGTGGGAGCGGCGGCTGAGGGGTCGGGGCAGTCGAAGGTGTCCAGGATCGCCGTGCGGCCTCCACGAGGAGTGAAGCGGTAGATGGTGCGACGATGCAGGTCCGGGTCGTCGCGGTCGTTGGCCTCGTAGTAGGTCGTGCCGTTGTTGGGAGTAATCGAGACATCCTCGAAACCCGGTCCGCCGCGCTGGGGGTTGAGCTGGCCGGAGACGGCGAGGATCGAGTCGCGGAGTACCTCGCCCTCGACACGCCGAGGTGCCACTCGCCACAGCAGCCGGTTGCCCGCATCGGCCGCCAGCCCGGCGGGGCTGGGCACAGAGCCCTGGCGGTAGGTGGAGGACAACACGATTCGGCGGTGCAGTGCCTTGAGCCGGTACTTGTCCTCGACAAACCGTGAGACAAGCCACTCGAGGAGTTGCGGGTGACTGGGCTGGCCTCCGTTGAATCCGAAGTCGCTGGGAGTGGTGACGAACCCCTGGCCAAAGTGGTAGTGCCAGACTCGGTTGACGATCACGCGGGCGAAGAGAGCGTTTTTGGGTGAGGTGATCCAGTCGGCCAGTTTGCGTCGTCGGTCCTGGTCCGAGGCGTCCGCCGGGAGCTGGAAGTCGGCCGTCAGACCCGGCACGGCTGCGACTCCTCCGGGAGCGACAATCGGTCCGTAGTGGGTGACTCCACCACGGATGTGGACCTTCATCTGTGTGGGCTGCCGCGCGGTGACGGTGTAGATCTTCGAGCGTTTCTTTTGATCGAGACCTCTCTGGATGACCAGCAGCGAGTCGAACTGCTGCGTCAACTCTGCGTGTCGAGTGCGCTGCGCGGGGGTCATCGAGGCCAGCAGCTTCCTCAGCGGCACAAAGGTGCTCGGTTGACCGGCCGCTGCGGCGATGGCTTGCGGCGGCAGGACCCGATCATAGAGTCGTGCTTCGAGGATCCTGGCGGCGAGCATCTTGTTGCCGCCGGCAGGGGCATGCCGCATCCCGAAGACGATCTCGGCCCGTCGAGCGTCGTAGCGCTGGAAGCCGGTCTTGTAGGCCTTGCCGTAGAGCCGGCCGTTGCGGTAGCCGGTGATGGTGCCGTCGCTGCTGTAGGTGATCGCGAAATGCACAGGTTGCCGGCTGGCCTGGATCTCGGGCGGCCCCGAGAATGAACGGGTGCGAACGAATCCGTTGCTTCCGGCCATCCAGCGTCCCGGTTCACGTTCGCCGAAGACGATCGCGTCGAAGATCGGGCCGCCGGGAGTCTGGATGCTGATGACCCCGCCGCCCCGCTGGGTGAGGTTGTCGAGCTGGACCCAGGCGGCGAGAGTTTTTTCGGCCAGTGGCTTGGCCAGGCTGGCCGTCTGCACGAAGGCTCCCTTGCCATCGAGGATGAGTGCTCCGTTTTCGAGTCGGGCTCCGCCGATGGCTCGGCCATGCAGGCTGCCGATGCTGTCGCGGAGATCGTCGTCGAACCGCCATTCGGCAAACGGACGCGGCCGATTCACCTCGCGTTTTGGCGGCGGCGAATCCTTTCGTGTCTTGAGCACCTTCTGGCGGGCCTGGCGGCGGAGGACTTCGAGTTGACTCGAGAGGTCCTTGATGCGGGGCATGAGCTTGGCCAATTTGGCCGCGGAGGCCGAGTCGGCGAGTTCGCGTTCGCCGTGGGCGACCCCGTCCAGTGCCGAGATGACCTGGTAGTACTCGGTGGTGCGGATCGGATCAAACTTGTGGTCGTGACATCGAGCACAGTTGATCGTGAGGCCCAGGAAGGTCTGGCCGACGCTGGCGGCGAGATCTTCGAGTTCGTCCTGCCGGGCCAGCAGTTTCATCCGCTTGCTGCCTCCGACCACCGTGTTGTGCACTCCGGCGACAAGGAACCCGGCTGCCGCGGCGCCTTCGCGTCCGGGCAGCAGGTGGTCGCCGAAGAGTTGCAGGCGGGCGAACCGGTCGTAGGGCATGTCGCGGTTCAGTGCGTCGATGACCCAGTCGCGGTAGGGCCAGAACGTCTTGCGCGGCGCGTTGCGTTCGAAGCCGTTGCTTTCTCCGAAGCGGACAACATCGAGCCAGTGGCGGCCCCAGCGTTCGCCGTAGCCGGTTGAATCGAGCAGGCGGTCGACAAGGCGTGCATAGGCTCTGTCGGTGGGGTCAGCCACGAAGTCCGCGACTGTCTGGGGATCCGGTGGCAGGCCGACGAGATCGATGTGTAGTCGACGGACCAGTTGACGGGGAGTGGCGGCTGGGGTGGGTGCGAGCCGGTGGCTCTTGAGACGGGCGAGCACAAAGCGATCGAGTTGTGAACGTGGCCAGGTGTCGCCGCCGGTGTCGGGTGGGCGGGGATCAGCCAGCGGTTGCAGCGACCACCAGTCGGTGCCGGCGCGGGCGGAGGTGGTGTAGCGGAGCAGGTCGATTGGGTCTGTGCCCCAGCGAGCCCCTGCGGCGATCCATCGCTTCAGCAGTTGGCGTTCTGCTGCAGAGAGGGGTGTCTTGGGAGGCATTTCGCCGGCGACGACGCGTTTCCAGGCCAGGCTGGCCTGGGGTCGTCCCGGTACCACGGCGGGGCCGGTCTCGCCGCCGGTTCGGGCCCTGTTTTGGCTCGAGAGGTCGAGTTTCCCTTCCGGCTCGGTGCCGCTGTGGCAGGCCAGGCAGCGGGTGGCCAGCAGGGGGGCGATCTGGCGGTCGAAGTCGATACGGGTCTCTGGCGGAGCCGCGTCTGCGACCGTGTGCTCTGCCAGCATCAGCAGGCAGGAGAGAGTCAGCAGGGAACGGGTCGAACGGAGCATTCCGCGGCGGAGTCCCGGTTGGGGCCAGTGGGGGGCCAGTTGGTCAGCGGCGTCCCCATTCTGTCGGATCGCCGGGTCGAGTGCGAGGCGTCCGGTCAGCGTCCTTCGCGGAGCAGCGTGCGGATGTGGCGGGTGATCACCTTCTGGCCTCCGGCATCCTTCCAGTTCAGCTCCCCGGCCCAGAAGTACCTCATGTATCCCTCGCGGTCGATCAGGTAGACCGTCGGCCACCAGTTGTTGCCCCAGGCGTTCCAGGTCTTCTTGTCGTTATCGATGGCGACGGGGAACGTGAGCTTGGCCTCGGTCGTCTTGCTCTGCACCACCCCGGCGTCCCGTTCGGCCTTGGTCTCCGGCGTGTGCACTCCGATGATCGTCACATCGTTTTCCGAGAACTGCTGTGCCCACTCCCTGTACCAGGGATAGTTGCGGACGCAGTTGATTCAGCCGTAGGCGTAAAAGTGCAGGATCACGACTTTGCCGCGGAGCGACTGCATGGTGAGGGGTGGGGAGTTGATCCATGTCATGCCGGTGACGAATTCCGGCGCCTTGTACTTCAGCCCTCGACCGAACTCCGAGACGGCGGCGGGTCTTCCGATCAGAGACCGCCATTGCTGTTTCTGCTTCCCGTTGAGAAGCCTCAGGAGTTTTCGGGGTTCGGTGGAGCATATTCTGTCAATCTGCTTCTGGACCGCCGAGCGCGGTCGCCCTTTCTCCTGGATCTGTTTCCAGGCGTCGTGGGCGGCATTATTCGTCGAGGTGACCGCCTCGGCGATGGATTCCAGTTGAGGCTTTGTCAGCAGCATCCTGGCCTGAACGTCGGGTCGCAGCAGTGCGCGGGGCCCCTGGCACTGGAGTTCGATCTGGGTGAGCCTTGTGAGTTGCGTGGGTGAGAGTATCGATTTCAGCCGCGGGCGGATCCGCATCACGAGGTCGTGGACCTGCTTCCGCCGGTCGTCATCGCGACGGTTGCGGGTGAGGAACAGCTTCGGGTCGAACTGGTCAGTGAGCTCGCGCAGCGATTCGACCTGCGTGTTGGCCAGTCCGAGATCCCTGTGAACGGCGCGGTCGCGGATCAACTCCATGAACGGAGTGTCGATCAGTTGCTCGGTTTCGGCAGCCTGCGACGGTGTGGGCAGCCAGAGAGTCAGCGCGCAGGCGGCGGCGATCAGGCGGTGTTGGACCATCTGTGTCATCGCGTTCGCAACCGTTTCAGTCGACCTTGGCCAGCGCGGGCAGCCCGTAGGGTTCGCGGTACGACTTGCCCAGCAGCTTGTCGGCTGCGGGGTTGCCGATGAACCGGCCGGCCTTGGCGTCGAAGTTCAGCGTGCTGTTGGTGTCGTAGGAGATGTTGCCAAAGTGGACCAGTGCACACGAGAGGTGAGCGGTGCGGGCGTTGGCCCGCGTGGTGGAACGCCGGGTGCGGACGGCACTCAGGAAGTCGTCCATGTGTTCGGCGTAGCCCCGCTGGCCGCGGATCTCACGACCCTCGGTCGGACCCGGCTTCCCCTTGGGGCCCAGGAACGTGCTGAAGGCTCCTCGCCTCGAGAAGATCATGTAGCCCTTGGTGCCGTAGAACACGTTTCCGTTGTCAAAGCCGTGCATGCCGTACGCGGTGAACGGGTAGTTTTCGTAGACCATCACCTTGCCGTCGGGGAACTCGTAGCGGACGACCATGTTGTCGGGGTAGTCGGAGCTGTGCCCGTGCAGGATCATCCGTCCGCCTCCGGCGGAGACCTTGCTGGGCAGCAGGTCGTTGCCCAGGCCCCAGCGGGCCATGTCGATGTCGTGGATCCCGTCGTCGCCGATTTCTCCGTTGGCGTAGTCCTTGAATCGTCGCCAGGAGACGTGGAAGCGGTGCGGGTTGAACGCACGCGAGGGTGCCGGGCCGAGCCAGCGTTCGTAGTCGACACCTGCGGGGGGCCGGCTGTCGGGGACCGGCTTGACGACTCCGCGGGTCTCCGCGGTCCAGGCCCGTGCGACCAGCACCTCGCCGATCATCCCACTCTTGATGATCCGTTCGGCCTTGGCCGTGACCGCACAGCTGCGCATCTGGCTGCCCTGCTGCACGACGCGACCGTACCGCTTGGCGGCCTCGATCATCATCGGGCCTTCGTTGAAGACGTGCGAGAGCGGTTTCTCGACGTAGACGTCCTTGCCCTCGGCCAGGGCCGGCAGTGCGATCGGAGCGTGCCAGTGGTGGGGCGTGGCGATGATGACTGCATCGACGCGGGCATCGCCGAGCACGTCTTCGAACTTCTGCGTCTGGCGTGCCGGAGTGGACTGGAAGTTGCCGATGATCGCCTGCTTGGCGCGGATCTGGGCCGGGTCAACGTCGCAGAGCCACGAGAAGTGGACGTCTTCGCGTCGTTGCACCAGGCCGCGGACGTGATGTCCCATGATGCCGCCGCAGCCGATGATGCCCAGCCGGATGGTCTTGGGTGTCGACTTGGGTGCCGCATGGGCTCCGATGATGCCGGTCGCGGCCACCGCGGTCGTGGTCGCCGCTGTCTGCTGCAGGAAGGCTCGGCGATTGGTCGAGTCGGTCATGTTCGATTCCTTGTCAGGGGCCTTGCGGTGGAGACGGGTCGTCGAGCAGGGGCAGGCCATAGGGGGTAAACAGAAACATCATGCTGCCGTATCCGGTCTGTCCCTTCAAGTTATCGGTGGGAAGGTTCTTGATTCCGGCTGCGATCAGGGTCTTGAGTGCCACGCGTCCGATCCGTCGATGCTCGGCGTTTCCGGTCAGTGCCGACTCGTAGGCGATGGCCTGGGCAATCAGAGCGGCGGTGGAATTCTGGCCCGAGGGGGCGACGTGGCGGAGGTGTTTGCAGGAGGTGCTGTGGAACGCGGTGTGCTTTTCGTTCCAGCATTCGCGGATCAGCTGATCGATGCCGGCAGAGAGACCGACGAGGACTTCGGGGTCGCCGGTCGCCTGGTGATACCTGGCGACACCACTGAGCGTCAGGGCCAGCATGTAGGCGTTTTGTCCGCGACAGCGACCGGCGTCGCTTGGCTCGCTGCAGTGTCCGAATGCCAGCTTGATGACCCAGCCCCGCTTCGGGTCCAGGTGCGTCCGCAGCCGGCGCCACTGTCGGGTCGCCGCGGCCAGGTAGGCCTGGTCTCCGGTGGCATCCCAGCCGACCATCATCATCTGCAATGGCCAGCCGATTCCGCGGATGTGATCGGTGTAGCGGGTGGGGGTCCGACGGGCCATCGCGTCGCAGGCCATTACGGCCACCTCGTAGGCACGCCGGTTTCCGGTGAGCAGGTAGTGGTCGAAGGCACCGCCGATCCAGTGGTGACCGAGGTCGACGAGACCCAGTTGGTAGGCACCCTTCATCAGCAGCGGAGCGATGTCGTGGTACTTCTCGCCGTCGTAACGGCCATAGTAGCCGCCGGTGTGCCCAACCGAGTGGGCCCAGATGGCACCGGGTTCGATCTGCCAACTGCCGCCGTATTCGCGAATCGGCTGGTTGACGGCGTGGGCGATGTCGACGTCAACGAGGTGTGCGGCTGCCAGTTCGGCCTGGTCAAAGAAACGACGGTCCCCGGTACGGAGGTACTGCTGGAAGAAGCAGCGGCTGGTGTCGTATTCGAGATTTCCCCACGAGTCCCACGGGATCGAGTACCAGTCACCGAAATTGAGCAGCCCGTATTCTCGGACTTCCGCTTGTCCGCGGAGGTGCTTGTCGAGGAAGCCGGAAAACCAGAGATCGTAGTCGGCCGTGGGTCCGGGTCGGGCAGCGGGCAACTGCCCGAGCACCCCGGTCTGGGCAATCCGTTCTGGCGTCGGCTGAGCGAGCAGGCGTTGGCCCAGTGCCCGGAAGTGCTCATCGAGCCGTTTGGGGTCGGGCTTCCCGTTCAGGAATCGGACCCAGACTTCGTGCGTGCGGGCGACTCCGATCTTGAACGAGTATTCTCCGTTGCGGAGGTAATAGAACAGCTTGGCTTCTTCGCGGATCGGGCGTCCGTCGTAGGTCCCCCGGGGAAACTCGGGCAGAATGCCCACGCTCAGGCCACCGTCTCCGACGGCCAGTGCCTTGGGCCAGTTCTGCCAGAAGTGGCGGACCCCGACGGCGAGTCCGCCTTGTGGGCCCCAGCTGGCGGCCCAGCCCGCGGCGGTGCGGCCGCCGGGTTCGCCGTTGATGTGAAACCTGCGGTCGTCGACCTGGAACAGTCGAGTCGGCTCTTTGCGCGGGCCCTCGAGATGATGCGAGAACGGACCGTCCCCGGCCAGTTGAAAACCGCAGGTCAGGCGGTCGACCTGGCTCATCGTGGTCTGGGCGTGGTCGTTGATGAACGTGTAATCGAACCGCACGTCGGGCAGGCCACGGAAGAGGTGCAGGCGGACGACGTAGCGGAAGAAGTGGCCGGTGTCGTCGCGGTGGGTTCCATGCAGGCGAATGCAGGCTCGAAGGGGCCCTTGCTGCTCACGATCGATGTGCATGCTCGAGAGATGTGCTCGGAAGCTGCGGCCATGGGGTGTGGTGAGCACCAGGCCGGGCGAGTCGCGATGGGTGACCCGTTCGGTGTCGCCGTAGCGGCCGTCTCGGTTTCGATCGAGCCAGACGGCGTGCAGCGGCCTGAAGTTCTTTCGATCCAGGTGCACCCGCAGACGTCGGGTGTCGATGGTCATCCCGTCGTAACCGTCGGTGATTGTGATCGGGTCGGCGACCTTGGGTCGAGTGACCCCGCTGCCGAATTCGAGCACAAAACGGGCCGACTGCCGAGGTTGCAGGTCGACCTGGAAATCGAGCAGCAGCCACTTGACCGACCCATCGGGCCATCGAGAGAGCACTTCGGTCTGCAGCGGGACCGGGATCCTCTGCGAGCCGGCTTTGAACAGTGCGACGCCGTCTGCCGAGCGGATGTCTCCGCGGGAGAAGGGGATCCCCGAAGTGACCGGCGCACGCCGACGTGCAACTCCGGCAGGTTCGGTGACTACCAGCGGTACTTGTGTGACGACGCCGGACGCTGCGGTGGCTGCGGTGGCTGCGGTGTTGAGAGCCAGGAGGACGGCGGCGATGATCGGGCGGAGCACGGTGTGAGTCCGGCAGGTCGATAACAGGATGGTACTGTTTTGGAATCGGCTCGTCAGGGGCGTTGGTGCGGCGGTTGCAATCTGTCTGAGTCGGCGAGATCATCCTGAATTGTGATCGAATGCAGGATCCGGCTGGTCGAGTGACACGAAGGGGGCATGTCGCGATGGCAGAGGCGATCGATGTAAAATGCCCCGCCTGCGGTCACCTCACGCAGGTCCCCTCGGATGCGGCCGGACGCCAGGCTCGCTGCCGGTGCGGGTTTACGTTTCTGATCCCCGACGCAGCGGCCGAAGACCTGATCGAGGACGCATTCGAGGCGGATGCTGAGGGGGCTGGGTCAGTGCCGTCGACCGACGATGACCGGCCGCCTGCCGAGCCGGAGTCACCCGTCCATGCGACCTATCATCCTGGCCCCGAGGGAACAGCCTCCGAGACGCAGCGTGATGCGGATCCGCTGCTGCCGCCGGAAATCCAGAGCCTGCTGGATTTCGACGAGGTGGTCTGGTACTCGGAGCAGCCGCCGGCCAAGGCCCTCTACCTGCGAATCTCCTCGAGGCTGCTGGCCATCGGTGTGCCCTTGATGATTCTGCTTTCAGGAGCCGCATTTGCTGATAACGGCGGAGGCCTGTGCCTGGGGATCACAGGTCTCTTCGTGCTGGGGGTTGCGACGCTCGAGATGTATCTCGGCTGGAAGATGCGGTTTTACACGATCACCGACAGGCGGACGGTGGTTCGTGGCGGACGTCTGTTCGGTAGAATCAGAATGGTGTCCCACGATGCCGTTGTGATGGTCAGCCTGGAGACGGGCGTTGTGGAGCGGTTGAGTTCGACGCGGACAATCAGACTCCACACGGCGGCTGCGGCCTGGGGCGGGCTGCTGCTGGCCAACACAGCACAGGCCGAGCGGGTTGTACGGCTGCTAAACCAGACGCGGCCGGCTGCCGAGGAGCTACTTTGAGTCATTCCCACAGGAGAGCGTGCGATGTCTGAGACGAGTTGGGTACTGTCGAGCATTGCTCGGGATCTGCACGTGGACCGTTTCAAGATCGATGACGACGACGTGAAGGGGACTCCGCGGGGATGGTCGGTCCGCAAGCGAACCCTGCGGGGTGGTCGTCGAGACGGAGTGGACGTGATCGAGATCGACAACGGCGCGGTCGAAATCACGGTGGTGCCATCACGCGGGATGGGGATCTGGCAGGTCATCTCGGGTGACGATCGCCTGGGCTGGCAGGCACCGATTCGGGGCCCGGTTCATCCTCGCGAGGTCAATCTCGGAGAACCCGGCGGCCTGGGTTGGCTCGACGGCTTCGACGAACTGCTGGTGCGATGCGGTCTCGAGAGCAACGGGGCTCCGGAGTTCGACAAGGACGGGCGGCTGCAGTACCCGTTGCATGGCAAGATCGCCAATCAGCCTTCAGACGAGGTGACGGTGACGGTAGATCGAGACGCTGGCGAGATCCGGGTCAGCGGAGTGGTCGACGAGGTGAGGTTCCATTCTTTGAAGGTTCGATTGCACGCCACGCTGGTCACCCGATTCGGCGAAGCGGGGTTTCGCATCCAGGACCAGGTCGAAAACCTCTCGGCGTCGCCGGCGGAAGTTCAGATGCTGTACCACTTCAATGTGGGCGTGCCGTTGCTCGACGCGGGCTCGCAGCTGGTGGCCCCCTCCTCGACCGTCGTGCCGCGGAACGCTCATGCGGCCGAGGGGATCGGATCGTACACGGATTATCGAGCCGAGGAGGCGGGATACGAGGAGCAGGTGTACTTCCACCACATGCACACCGCAGGCGACGGCCAGACCCGGGTGTTACTGAAGAATGCCCACTCGAGTGCAGGCGTCAGCCTGGTCTACGACGCGAAGAAGTTGCCGTGTTTCAGCCAGTGGAAGAACACGACGGCAGTCGTGGACGGCTACGTGACCGGGATCGAGCCGGGCACCAATTTCCCCAACCCGCGAACGTACGAGGGTGCGCAGGGTCGGGTGTTGAAGCTTGCCGGTGGTGCTCGAGCGTCATTGGGGTTGGGTGTCGAGTGGCACCGCGATGCAGCGAGCGTGAAGTCGGCCGAGACGGCCGTGTCGAAGCTTCGAGCGGGCCGGCAGGCCCAGGTGTTCGAGTCGCCGCAGAAGGGCTGGTGTGCCGACGCCTAGCAGGCGAGCCGTTCATCCATCGTCGGACCGCGACGGTGCAGCGGGGATGGTCGCGGAGCGTGCCACCAGCATCAGGGCTCCCAGCACAATGAAGACGATCGGGACTTCGTTCTTGATCTCCAGAACGTCGTTGGTCCTGAGCACCGACAGCACCGCGGCGACGATCAGGAATGACCCGACGACGAGTGTCGACTTGTTGAAGCCGTTGAAGACGAAGGTGAGGATCCCACAGGCGGCCAGCCCGACGGTCCACAGCGTGGTCAACTCGGGCATGATGCCGAATTGGCCCAGCAGGATCAGTACGCCGATGACGACCAGTACGATCGGGCCGACGGCTGAGCGGGACGAGGCGAATGGTTTGCGGGGCGGGGCGGGGGTGGCGTGTGAGCGGTCGTCGGTAGACATGCGGCGGTTCCTGTCACGAGGGCAATGCGGACTGTTGACCCGGGCGTGGACGGGCGTGTCTTATAACCGCATGCGGTCGATCGAGTCAGCGTCAAGCCGGGCTCGTTCACAGTCATCGCCGCTGTTCCAGGTGAGAGGCAGAGCATGAACCGACGAGTGGATCGACGCGGTATCGGTTCGGTGGGGATGAGTTTGGTGTGCTGGTCGCTGTGTGCGGCCACCGGGCTGCTGGCGGCCGAGCCTGATCCGTCGCGTCAATGGGGCCAATGGCGCGGCCCGCTCTCGACCGGCGTGGCTCCCTTCGGAGACCCGCCGACGGAGTGGAACGAACAGAAGAACGTGAAGTGGAAGAGCCGGATGCCCGGCAGCGGACACTCGTCGCCGATCGTCTGGGGCGACCTGGTCTTCGTGACGGCTGCCGTTCCGTTCGGCGAGAAGGTGGAAGCGAAGCCCGATCCGGATCCGGGGGCTCACGACAACCTGGGTGTCACCTACCGGCACCGTTTCCTGGCCCTGGCCTACGATCGCAAGAATGGAGACCTACTGTGGAAGCAGACGCTGGCCGAGGAGTTGCCTCACGAGGGAGGACATCACACCGGCAGCCTGGCATCGAATTCTCCGGTGACCGACGGCAAGCGGCTGTTTGCCTGCTTTGGCTCCCGCGGCCTGTACTGCCTGGATTTCAGCGGGAAGCTGTTGTGGAAGGCTCGGCTGGGCAAGATGTCGACCAAGCACAACCACGGCGAGGGGGCGTCACCGGCGATTCATGGCAAGACGCTGATTGTGAACTGGGACCACCAGGGCCAGTCGAAGGTCGTGGCGTTTGATACCGAGACCGGCCGGCAGAAGTGGTCGGCAAAGAGGAACGAGGTCACGTCGTGGTCTTCGCCGATCGTGATCGAGTACCAGAAGCGTGCGATCGCGGTGATCTCGGGAACCAGGTTCCTCCGCGGCTACGACCTCGAAACCGGCAAGGTACTGTGGCAGTGTGCCGGCCTGTCCAACAACATCGTTGCCACTCCGGTCTACGCGGACGGCATGGTGTTTGCCGGCAGCAGTTACGACACGCGGATCATGATGGGGATCAAGCTCGATGGTGCCAGTGGCGACCTGACCGGCAGCGAGCACGTGGCCTGGAAGACTCGCCAGCGGACCCCCTATGTGCCGTCGCCCCTGCTCTTCAAGGGCGGGCTGTATTTCCTGCGTCACTACCAGGGCATCCTGACCCGGCTCGATTCTCGCAGCGGCAAAGAGACGACCGGCCCGTTCCGGCTGGGAGGCGTGGCCGACATTTATGCCTCACCGGTCGCCGCGGCCAACCGGATCTACATCACCGATCGCCAGGGTGCGACGCTGGTACTTTCCGGAGACGCCAACCCGAAGTTCCTCGGCCGCAACGTGCTGAGTGACAGTTTCAGTGCCTCGGCGGCGATCGTGGGCCGCGAGCTGTTTCTGAGAGGGGCTCGCAAGCTGTACTGCATCGCCGAGCCGGCCAGCCCGTAGCGCGCCGCGAGCTGTCAGGCGATGATGTCGTGAATCACGCGGCCGGCGACATCGGTGAGCCGGAAATCGCGACCCGAATGCCTGAACGTCAGGCGTTCGTGGTCGAGCCCCATCAGGTGCAGGATCGTGGCGTGCAGGTCACGCACGTGTGCGCGGTTTTCGACAGCCCGCATGCCGAACTCGTCGGTGGCTCCGTAACGGTAGCCCCCCTTCACTCCGCCACCTGCCAGCCAGACGGTGAAGCCGAAGTGGTTGTGATCGCGACCGGGCTTGTTCGCGGTGACGTCGGTGGTCGGCGTGCGGCCGAACTCGCCGCCCCAGAGCACCAGGGTCTCATCGAGGAGGCCTCGAGATTCGAGATCGCTCAATAAGGCCGCAATCGCCCGGTCGCATTCGAAGGCCTTGGGGCGGTGGTCGTTGATGTCGGTGTGATCGTCCCAGGGGATGTCGGGAGCGAACGCCAGCTGCACCACTCGGACGCCTCGTTCGGAAAGCCGCCTGGCGATCAGGGCTCCCTCGGCAAACCCACCGTACTTGCGGCCGCCGGCGATGCCCCTGGTGGGTTCCGGGCCGATGCCATACAGGTCGTGAGTGGCCTTGGATTCGCGGCTGATGTCAAACGCCTCGGGGGCCGCGAATTGCATCCGGAAGGCCAACTCCAGCGACTCGATCCGCGATTCCAGTGCCCGGTCGGTACCCGATCGGTTCAACTCGAGCCGGTTCATTCGCTGCAGCAGGTCGAACTGCCGACGCTGAGAGCTCCTCGAGAGACCCGGGTTGCGGATGTTGGCCAGCACCCGCTTGGGATCCAGCTTGTAGGTGTCGATGAAGGCACCCGAGTGGACTCCGGGCAGAAAACTGCTGCTCCAGCCGGTGGGCCCCGGCCGCGGGTCTCCGTTGTGGCTGATCACGACAAAGGCCGGCAGGTCCTGGTTCTCGGTGCCCAGCCCGTAGCTGAGCCACGAGCCCCAGCTGGGCCGAGTGGGCTGGTTGGCTCCGACATCCATCATCAACAGCCCGGAGATGTGTTCGGGGATATCGGTGTACATCGAGTGGATCAGGCAGAGCTTGTCGGCGTGGCGGGCGACATGCGGAAACAGCTCGCTGACCCACAGGCCGCTGTCACCGTGTTGTTGGAAGCGGAATGGTGAATGCAGGATCCCGGTGGTCTTTCGTTGAGTCTTCAGGTCGACCGTCGCGGGACGTTGACCCTCGTACTTGGCGAGCAGCGGCTTGGGATCGAAGGTGTCGATGTGCGAGGGTCCACCATTCATCAGCAGGTGGATGATTCGCTTGGCCCGCGGCGCGAAGTGAGGTGCCCGGTCCTCGAGCGGGCCGGGGGACTCGTTGCCGAAGACCTCGGCCAGTCCGAGCAGCCCGATTCCGGCAGTGCCCTGGCTCAGCAGCTGTCGTCGAGAGATTGGCAGAGGAATGTTCACGTTATCTGCGGGTCCGAAATTCGGTTGACGGCAAGGGTCACGGTCGAAACAGGAACTCATTGGAGCCCAGCAGCACCTGGCAGTATTGCTGCCAGGTCGAGAGTTGGCCATCGGTGCTGCGATCGGGGTGTGGCCCGAGGAACTCGGAGCCGAGGGCCACTTCACGAGCCGAAGCATGGCGGCCCATGACGATCTGCACCACGCGAGCGATTCGCTGATCGGTCGAAGCCGTTCCCGTCACGGCCCGCGACGCCAGTTGGCGAGCCCGCTCGATCACGAAGGGGCTGTTGAGTGCGAAGAGCTGCTGCTGGGGGATCGTGGTCGGTGTGCGCCCTCCGCTGCCGATCCGCGGGTTGGGGAAGTCGAAGAGCCTTAGCAGCTTGTCCGATTCGGTTTGCACGTCGCGGTGAACTGCGAAATAGATCGTGCGACGCGACTCGACAAGCAGGCTGTCGACCGCTGGGCCACCGATGGTGTCGTCGAGTGTGCCCGAGACGGCCAGCATCGAATCTCGCCAGGCCTCGATGTCGAGCCGCAGCCGCGGCATCCGCCACACCAGCCGGTTGTCGGGGTCGGTCTGCAGGTGGGCCGGAGTTGAGGCTGAGGAGAGTTGGTAGGTGGCCGAGAGCAGGATGTCGCGGTGCAGTTGCTTGATCGACCAGCCGGTCTCGATCAGCCGCCAGGCCAGCCAGTCGAGCAGTTGCGGGTGCGTCGGCGGTTCGCCCATCGTGCCGAAGTTGCTCGCCGTCTCGACCAGGCCTCGCCCGAAATGGTGTTGCCAGATGCGGTTGACCAGCACGCGGGCGGTCAGAGGATTGCGGGGGTCGGCGATCGAGCGGGCCAATTCGAGCCGTCCGCTGCCTGTCTTGAAACTCGGGGGCGACCGGCCGGCCAGGGCCTGCAGAAACCTGCGGGGGGCAACGGGGCCGGGTTTGCGGAGGTTGCCACGGATCGCGATTCGCATGTCGGCGGAGCCGGTGTCGCGGACCGAGTGGGCTCGAGGGAAGGCCAGCGAAGCGGCCTGAAAGGCGTCGTCGAGGCTGGCGGACAGCCTGGGTAGTTGAGACTTGTCGTCGGACCGCTTGGCAGTCTCCAGTTGCTTGCTCAACGACGCGATGTGGGCCTGGCTGGCCTCGTAGTCGGCGGCGACTTTGGGCGTGGCCAACAGCAGTTCGTCGACGTACCCGGTGTTGTTGAAGATCCCGGCCAGGGAGTAGTAGTCGGAGGTGGGGATCGGGTCGAACTTGTGGTCGTGGCACCGAGCACATGAGACAGTCAGTGCCAGGAAGCCTCGCGTGACGGTGTCGACACGGTCGTCGAGTGTTTCGGAGCGGGCGATCGCGACCCCGTCGGGAGTGCCCCCGTCGTCCTGGTACATCATTCCCAGTGCCAGCAGCCCGACGGCGATGACCCCGTCGCTGCGAAGCGGTTCCTCGAGCAGGTCCCCGGCCAGTTGATGAACGACGAACTGGTCGTAGGGCAGGTCGTCGTTGAAGGCACCCACGACCCAGTCGCGGTACCGCCAGGCGTGCGGCAGCGGGCGGTAGTAGAACTCGGTTCTGAGTTGATCATCGGCGTAGCGGACCACGTCGAGCCAGTGTCTGCCCCATCGCTGGCCGTAGGCCGGGCTGGCCAGCAGGCGGTCGACCAGCCGCGACCAGGCTCCGGGCCGCGTGTCGGCGAGGAACAGCTCGAGGTCGTACGGTGTTGGGGGCAGGCCGGTGAGATCGAGCGAGAGGCGACGGATCAGTGCTCGAGGGGTGGCCGGGTCGACGGGATGCAGCTGGCGAGATTCGAGCCGGGCCAGTACGAAGCGGTCCACGGCATTGCGTGGCCAGTCCACGTGGCGGACAGGCGGCTGTTGGGGGCGGACCAGGGGCTGGAAGGCCCAGTGGGTCTTGGCCTGGGACCAGTCGATCTGGTGTGCGGTGGTATTGGGCCTGGCGGTTGTTCGCGGGTCCGGGGCGCCTCGTGAGATCCACTGCCGGATGAGCGCGATGTCTGACTTCGCCATCACGCCATCGGGTGGCATGGCGAGATCTTCATCGGTGTACTCCACCGCCCGCATCAGCCGGCTCTCGTCGGGCTTGCCGGCCACGATCGCCTGGCCCGAGTCGCCACCCTTCTGCCATCCTGGCCGCGAATCCAGCCGCAGGCCCCCTTCAAGCGGATCGGCCTGGCTCGAGTGGCAGGCATAACAGTGCTTGACCAGCAGCGGCCGGATCTTCGACTCGAAGAACTCCAGGTCGCTGGCAGCGGTGGGTTCCGAGGCGAGCGACCCGGCGGCGGTCGCAACCACGAGCAGCAGCACGTGCAGGCGGGGGGTGAAGCGGCTGCTGGGCATGGATGCGCGACTCGGCGTGGGTTCGTTGTGCCGGACCGAGGATACACCAAGCCGGCGTGTCGCAGAAAGATGAGCACACGCTGAGCGGTGCTGGTGAGCATCGGTGGCGACGGGTAGGATGCGGGCCGGGAGTCGAGAAACACGAGTGGTGAAGTGGATCGGGAGGAGCACGATGTCTCGCCGGGTTTTTGTGTTCGCGGTGTCGGCGGTGTGGGCGGTGATCGCGGTATTGGCGTGCCCGATGCTGGTGCGGGAAGGTGGACAGGCGATGGGCGATGAGAAGGCTGGTCGAGAGATCCGTGCTGCGGCGATTTCGTTCGTCCCGACCAAGTTCGACCTCAAGGGCAATTCCGACAAACTCGAGCAGATGTACCGCCAGGCCGCGGCCGGTGGGGCCCGGATCGCGGTGGCTCCGGAGGGGATTCTCGAGGGCTACGTGGTCAACCAGATCATCGCCGGCGAGGCGGCGGCCGAGGAGATGAAACGGGTTGCCGTCACGATCGATTCGCCGACGATCAAGCGGTTTCGCAAGCTGGCTTCTGAGCTGAAGATGTGCCTGGTGTTCGGGTTTGCCGAGCGGATTGGCGACGACGTGTTCAACTGCGCCGTGTTCATCGACCACGACGGAAAGATCTGCGGCCGCTATCACAAGATGCAGTTTGCCGAGGGGTACCATTCCAGCTGGTGGTTCAACCGGCTGGGGCGTCGCAGCCGGGCGTTCGACACTCCTTTGGGCCGTTGCGGCATCCTGATCTGCAACGATCGCTGGAACCCCAGGTTGGCCGAGATACCGGCGTTGGATGGTGCTCAGTTCCTGATCATTCCTTCGTTCGGTTCCCGCTCAGCGGCCCAGGACCAGGCGGTACTCTCACGCGGCCGTGAGAACCGTGTGCCGGTGATCGAGGCGAACGTGGGCGTAACGCTGGTGGTCAACGACGGCAAGATCACCGCGGTGGATCGCAAGGAGGAGGGCATCACCTACGGGACGATCACCGTTGGACCCAGGGTCAAACGCGACCGCAAGAAGCGTGACGCGGTCGAGCGCGAGTTCCTGGAATGGCGGCAGACCGAGATGGTCCGTCGCTACAAGCGAACGCAACAGCGGCTGAAGAAGAAGAAGGCAAAGTGATCCGCCGGTCCGATCAGTTGGCCCGGGCGCACATCACCCAGATCGGGGTTCCCCCGGTCTTGTAGATCTTGATCGGCTTCAGCTCACCGGTCTTCTTGTTGATCCGGTAGGTGTGCAGATCGTTTGAGCGTTGACCGGCGGCGAAGAAGAACTTGCCCTTCAGGTCGATACAGGTGGCTCGGGGGTGGTACCCGGTCGGGTAGTGGCCCACGATCTTCATGTCACCGGTCTTGGGGTCGATCGCGACGGCACACAGCGTGTCGTCGGGCTTCTCGCCTTCCTTGAGCTTGGTGGTGCAGCGGTTGGAGACGTAGGCGAAGCGGCCATTGGGAGTGATCTGGATGTCGGCCGCGTGGCTGGATCCCTTGAGTCCCGGTGGGAGTGTCGAGAGCGTGTCCTTGCGGGTCAGTCGCCCGGTCTTCTTGTCGAAGGCCCACGACGTGATGCCTCCGCCGTTCTCGTTCGACGTGTAGCCAAAGGGCAGCTTGGGGTGGTGCTTGTAGTGGCGCGGTTCGTGGTAACGGTGTTCGGTGTCGGGCCCGTCGACAAACGGCGGGTCGTTGGGCAGCAGCGTGCCCGCCTTGGTGTCGAGCACGAACTGGTAGAGCCTGTTGGGCGAGGTGTGGGGTACGTAGACGTACTTGCCGCTGCGATCGAGTTCGATGCAGTGGGCGGTCTTTGCGGTCTTGATGTGGGCAAGCAGTTTCGAGGTGGCGATGCCTTTGACGACGGCGTACATGGTGACGTCACCGGCACCGTAGTGAGCCGCCAGCAGGAATCGTCCGCTGGGGTCGACCTGGATGTAGGGAGGCCGGGAGGTGATCTTGGCGGTATCGAGCAGCTTGAGCGTACCGTTGTCGCGGCGGCGAAACGTGGCGACTCCCGCGGCGTTGCCCGGCAGACCGGTCACCGAGGCATAGATAAACTTCTTGTCCGGCGAGAATGCCATCGCACCGCCGTTACCGGGCAGGTCGACGGAGAACTTTTCGGTGAGCTTCCCGCTGCCGCCATCGATCTTGTAGGCGACGATCGTCTTGTCGGCCGTCGAGGCGAGGTACAGCAGTTGCTCGGCAGTTGCGGTGGTCGGTGCGGTGGAAGTCATGGCGAGGGCCAGCAGGGTCAGGGTCACGGGGCGCATCAGGGAAACTCCAGGGTGTTCGGCATGGTTGAGTCGACGCACATTGCACCGTGCCGAGTGGCGCGACGCAAGCGGCCCGGCCCTCAACGCTCGGACCGGAATCACGCTGAGGCCGATCGGCTAGGAAATCACCCCGTCGAGGACCTCGCCGCCGACGTCGGTCAGTTGGCGAAGGCGTCCGGCGTGGAGGTATCGCAGTTCCTCGTCGTCGAGGCCCATCAGGTCGAGAATCGTGGCATGGACGTTGCGGATCGGGATCTGTTCCTCGGCGGCACGCAGCCCGAACTCGTCTGTCGCCCCCACCCGGGCTCCGCCCCGGACATTGCCTCCGGCCATCCACATCACCAGGGCCCACGAGTTGTGCTCTCGACCGGGACTGCCTCCCAGGCTGCCGTTGACAAACGGCGTGCGTCCCATTTCCGAGGCCCAGACGACGAGCGTTTCTTCGAGCAGGCCTCGCTGTTGGAGGTCCGAGAGCAGTGCGGCCACCGGGCGGTCGACTTCCTTGCTGTGCCGGATCATCCGCCCCTTGACGTCACCGTGGTCGTCCCAGCTGTAGGCGTTGTTCTGCAC
>Ga0066376_10000953_pt1 | contig 28011 bp, 22 predicted proteins | sample Knorr_S15_td_Bot_FD_77009 | JGI IMG/M metagenome (GOLD analysis project Ga0066376, IMG submission 77009) | Marine microbial communities from Southern Atlantic Ocean transect - Knorr_S15_td_Bottom_ad_5009_LV_A | ecosystem: Environmental > Aquatic > Marine > Oceanic | place: Southern Atlantic... | reverse complement strand
TCTTGATGAACTGGACCTGTTCTATCTCGGGGCTTACATTCTTCCAAGGCACTGCTTTCCTCCTCATGGCTGTTTCCTCCATCCTCTAGGAAAGTGTCACCCATGTGCCCGGTTTATCTGTTATCTATGTCCCCGGTTTATACCCACCCTAACCCTCCCCCGTTGCGACGGGAGAGGGGATAATTACCGTCATTCCGGCCTTGGTCGGAGCTTGCGGCAGACTCACTGATGCCCGTAGAAGCGGAATCTTTAACTAGCTCGTTGTCGATTTCATTGAGGAGATAGGGTTTGGTCGGTTTATTGGATGTTATTCTGACAAAAGGGATGTGCCGGGGTACACTCATCGCCCAGCCACGGATATAATCACCAGCCAACGACACACCTAAACGGAGAGCGCATGGCCACCGAACAAGACCTTCAAGATTTTGAGACCCAGGTAACCTGCCCGGACGACTTCGATGATTTCTGGAGTGGCACGCTGGAGTTGCTAGCCGGGATCTCGCTCAAGCCGGTTATCACCGCTGAACCGCTACGCAGCAACGACGACGCCCACGTTTTCAACGTCACCTACCTGAGCCTCGGCGGCCTGGAGATTTCGGCCTGGTATAGCCTGCCGGCCCAGGGAGAAGGCCCGTTCCCGGCTGTCATCAACTTCCCCGGTTATAAGTCGGAGCCCCCGGTGCGCCGCGACTGGGCCAAGAAAGGTGTGGCCGTGCTGTCGGTGGCGGTGCGGGGCAAGCTGAAGAGCAGTTCCGAGTTCAATCCCGGCTATCCAGGTCTGCTCACATCGGGGCTGGAGAGCAAAGAAAACTACGGCTACAGAGGGGTGATCTCCGACTGCGTGCGCGGCGTCGACTTTCTCCGGTCTCGCCCCGAGATCGACCCGGAGCGCATCTTCGCCTGTGGCAGTAGTCAGGGCGGTGGACTGACCCTGATAACTTCGGCGCTGCGACCGGAGATCAAGGCCGGGGTCGCCGGTTATCCGTTCCTATGCTGCTACCCCGAGGCAATGACCATGTTCCGGTCCTATCCCTACGATGAGCTGGCCTGTTACGTCCGGGCGAATCCCGACGAACAGGAACAGATGCTGGATATCCTGCGTTACTTCGATGCCGTGAACTTCGCTCCCAGGATCAAGTGCCCCATGGTGGTGGGCATCGCTCTGGACGACGAAGTCTGCCCGCCTGAGACCAGCTACGCGGCCTACCAGGCGTTGTCCGGCCACAAAGAACTTTGGCTGTTCCCCAATTCAGGACACGGCAACGCCCACGACTATCCGGGCCAGGAACGGGCTTGGTTGGAGGGCCAGATCGGCTTGTCGGCGGCCACGTCATGACCACCGCAGCCAACCGGTTCTGGAGTCAGACTGAGGCCATCCTGGATGAAGTCCCTGCGGACGTGCGTGTGCAACGGGACGACTTTTACTCGCAACCGGGCTGGGACGTCTTCCAGATGCGTTATACCTCGGCCGACGGCTATTGGCTTTATGCCTGGCTGTCGGTGCCCAAGGGCAACGGCCCCTTTCCGGCGATCGTCCGCATGCCCGACTACGCCAGCGTCCACGACATCGTCTACACCCCTATGCGGGAGTGGGCGGTGGTCATGAACCCGACGTTCCGGGGCCAACGCCAGAGCGATCAGATTTTCCAGGCCGAGTTTCCGGGGTTGCTGACTGAAGGCATCGAGGACACCGAGACATATATCATGCGCCGGGTTTTTGCCGACGCTCTGCGGGGTTTTGACGCCCTGCTGGCCCAAGACCAGGCGATTCTTGGAAACATCGCGGTTACCGGCGCCGGTCTTGGGGGGGCGTTGGCCTTAGCCGTTGCCGCCCGCCGGATCGCGGTCCACGCGGTTGCCGCCAACACCCCCTTGGCCCTCGGCAACCCCGCGTCGCTGGCGAAGGGACTGGCTTATCCGCTGGCCGAATTGGACGACTACATGAGGCTCTATCCAGACCGCAAGGACACCGTGAAGCAGAACACCGCCGACCTGGACCCGCTCAAGATAGCCCGTAGGATAACCGCGCCGGTGCTGCTGAGCGTGGGCATCAACGACACGGGTCTATGTCCCTTGGCGTTCGGCGAGAAGTTGGCGGAGCGAATCCCGGATTGCGACTTCAGGGCCTACCACGGCGCGTCTGAGGGCGGCGGCCACGAGCACGCCCAGATACAGCTATCGTGGCTGTCGGACAAGTTGGGTCTTGGCTGAGTTTTGCCTCCCGGATGCACCGGCACGGCTGGGGTTGGATGATTGCCTGCTGGTATAATTGGAGGCACTTAATCGACGAACTGGACTGGAGAACAACCGACCATGGAGCAACTAAAACAACACCTATCGACCCTCAATCAAAAGATCATGTCGGTGGTGGAGCGTCTTTGACCTGGCCGGTAAAGAAGACGCCATAAGTGTCATGGAGCGCGAGGCGGGCGAACCGGGCTACTGGGACGACCACCAATCCGCGCAGCAGAAGATGCAACAACTGGGCCGCCTGAAGGACACCGTGACTCTCTGGCGCGACCTGGAATCCCGCTCCCAGAACCTGGTGGAGTTGACCGAGCTGGCCTTGGCCGAGGACGACGCTTCGCTTCAAGGACAGTTGGAAGCCGAGTCCGAAGAACTGGCCAAGGCCCTGGCGCGGGAAGAGATCAACCTCACCCTCTCCGGCCCCTACGACGACCGGCCAGCCATCGTGAGCATCCACGCGGGCGCCGGCGGCACCGACGCCCAGGACTGGGCCGAGATGCTCTTGCAGATGTACTGCCAATGGGCTGAGACCGGCAAGCGGCCCTACGATGTGATGGACCTTTCGTATGGAGAAGAAGCGGGGCTCCGGGGTGCAACCCTTGAGATCGGCGGGCCTCATGCGTTCGGCTACCTGATCGCCGAGCAGGGCGTCCACCGTCTGGTTCGGCTTTCACCCTTCGACCCCAACAACCTGCGCCAGACCTCTTTCGCTCAGGTAGAGATCCTGCCCACGTCAGACGACGACCCCGAGGTGGTGATACGCTCGGAAGACATCAAGATGGACACCTTCCGTTCCAGTGGCCCCGGCGGCCAGAACGTGCAGAAGGTGGCCTCAGCGGTGCGGCTGACCCACATCCCCACCGGCATCGTGGTCTCGTGTCAGAACGAGCGTTCCCAGCACCAGAACCGGGAGTACGCCATACGCATCCTGAAGGCCAGGTTGCTGGCCCGGCAGGAAGAAGAAAAAGCTAAACAGGTGGAGGGTATGCGCGGCCAGCGCAAGGCTGCCGAATGGGGCAGCCAGATCCGAAGCTACGTGCTCCACCCCTACAAATCGGTGAAAGACCACCGCACCAACCTGCAGAGCACCAACCCGGAAGCGGTCCTGGGCGGGGACATAGACAAGTTCATAGAAGCCTATCTGATGTCCAAAGTGGGAGAGTAGGTTTTAAGAGGACCCACCAGCCCCCATCGTCATTCCAGCGAAAGCTGGAATCCACTGTGCCTCTATAAATTTGGTTCGGCCGTCGCAGACCACATGTGAATCCACCTTCCGGCCTTCGCCGGAATGACAGGGGGGATACACCGTTCTTTTGATGCGAGTACGCGCCTACGGTCATTCCGAGAAGGCGGTAGCTGACGAGGAATCCCATTGCCCAACCGTAAACCCGCGACTGATCTCCAAGACCGGCAACCGGCTGACCCCGGCAACGAAATTCCGCGCTTCGCTCGGAATGACAAGTGGCGGCATGGTGGGAAGAATCCCCTTTCCCGTCGCAATGGGAGAGGGTTAGGTCCCCCGATGAATCAGGGAGACTCTCGACCTGGTCGGAGGTGAGGGCGGCAGCTCTCTACAAGCCATCCAACAACTGGCAGATGGGATTGCTTGGATTCAGGCCTTCGCCGGTTTGGAATTCAGGAATGACCATCGCCCGTAGGCGCGGGTTGTTAACCCGCTGATTCATGAATTAATCCGATGCGTGAGAATTGCATCTGCGCCGTGGGTGAAGACGGTGTTTGATTTGCGGAGACGGACGTGGTTGGGCGGGGCGGGTTAAAAACCCGCGCCTACGAGGACCGGTCCCGGCAGAATTCCGGTGCGGGGGAAAAGCAATAAAAGAGCCCGTCCTTCCGCGGAAGGGCGGGCTCTTTGTTCGGCTAGTGAAGAACGGGTTCTAGCAGTTGCCCAGTATGTGACCCATGCGGGCTTTCTTGGTCTTCATGTAGGTGCGGTTCTCGTCGGTCACTTCCGCTTCCACGGGTATGCGGTCGACGATCTCCAGGTCGAACCCAGATAGTCCAACCACCTTCTTGGGGTTGTTGGTTAACAGGTTCAACTTGCGGACGCCCAGGTCACGGAGGATCTGGGCGCCAACGCCGTAGTGCCGCAGGTCGGGCTCAAAGCCCAGGGTCTCATTGGCTTCGACGGTGTCCAGGCCCTGGTCCTGTAGCGAGTAGGCCTTGATCTTGTTGTGGAGGCCGATGCCTCGGCCCTCTTGGCGCATGTAGAGGAAGATGCCGCTGCCCTTTTCGGACAATTGCTTGAGCGCCAAGTCAATCTGCTCGCCGCAGTCGCAACGCATGCTGCCGAAGACATCTCCGGTAAGACACTCGCTGTGGATACGCACCAGGACCGGCTCGTCCTCGGTCCACTCGCCGATGGTCAGCGCGATGTGCTCGCCCGAGTCGACATGGCTCTTGTAGGCGATGGCCTGGAACTTGCCGTAGCGGGTCGGGAGGCGGGCCTCGGCCACGCGCTCGATGAGACGCTCGGTCCGGCGGCGCTGGGCGATGATCTGGGCGATGCTGAGGATCTTAAGTTCGTGCTCTTCAGCGAATCGTTCCAGTTCCGGAAGGCGGGACATTGAGCCGTCTTCTGCCATGATCTCGCAGACGATACCGGCGGGGTACATGCCAGCCATCTCGCACAGGTCCACGGCGGCTTCAGTGTGACCGGCCCGGGCCAGCACTCCGCCGGGATGATACCGCAGCGGGAAGATGTGGCCGGGGCGGGTGAATTCTTCGGGTTTGGTTGCCGGGTCGAGCATGGCCAATATGGTGGCGGCCCTGTCTCCTGCCGAGATGCCGGTAGTGGTGTCCACGTTGTAGTCGATGGACACGGTGAAGGCGGTCTGGTTCTTCTCTGTGCCGTTGGCGGTGACCATCAGGGGCATCTGGAGTTCGTCGAGGCGTTCGCCGATGATGGGCATACAAAGCAGGCCGCGGGCGTGGGTAACAACGAAGTTGACTGCCTCGGGGGTCACCATCTCGGCGGGCATCACCAGGTCCCCTTCGTTCTCACGGTTCTCATCGTCCACAACGATGAGGAACCTACCTGCTTTTAGCTCTTCGAGCCCTTCTTCGAGACTGCACAGAGGCATAATTCTGTCCTTAAGGCGATTGGTCTCCGGCCCCGAATCACCGATCCAGGAGACTCTCTACGTACTTGGCTAGGATGTCGGCCTCTAGGTTCACCCGGTCCCCAACCGATACTGCAGACAAATTAGTATTCTCTAGCGTGTATGGTATCACAGCCAGAGTGAACGATGAGGCACCTCTTTTTACCACGGTCAAACTGATACCGTCAACCGCGACGAAACCTTTCTCAACGATATAACGATTCAGACGCTTAGGGACTCTGACTCGAAAGATAATGGAGTCGCCGTCCGATTTGATAGACATAACGCGGCCCGTTCCGTCCACATGACCCTGTACGATGTGGCCGCCCATCCGATCGCTGACCAAAAGAGCCCGCTCCAAGTTGACCGGCCCGCCGGCTGAAAGCTGGCCCAACGACGTCCGCCGCATGGTCTCCGGCGAGAGGTCCACCGAGAACTCACTTTTGCTGAAATCGACAGTGGTCAGGCACGCGCCATTGACGGCGATGCTGTCGCCCAGCTTCACGTCCTCAAGCACTTTGGATGCCCGGACGGTCATGGCTTTGTCGCTGATCTTGGCGACGACGCCCACCTCTTCTACGATTCCGGTAAACACGTTCTTCTTAGATCCCCACGCCTATTCGGCGTCCAGGTCGTCGTCCATATCATAAGAAGGCGGAACGAACGACTCTTTGCGCGGATACCCTATTATGAGCCAATCCGGCCCAATCTGCTGAGTCCGGGTCCCGGTCAGCGTCCACGCATCGCCCATCATGACCACCCCGGAGCCTTCAACCGGCGACAGGGACGTTTCTCCGCCGACGATCAGAGGGGCAACAAAGGCGTACACCTTGTCTACCAGCCCCATGTCGAAAAAGGCCCCGTGGATCGAGCCGCCGCCCTCGACCAGCAGGTTCACGACGCCCCGCGAACCCAGGTGGCTGAGTAGCGCCCGTAGGTCCACCCGCCGGTCTTCTCCCGATGGCAGCACCACCACCTCGGCCCCCGCCTGCTCAAGGGCCATGACTCTGGCGTCGGGAGCGGATTCCGTGGTGGCGATCAGCGTGGACCCAGGTTGCTTGAACATGGCGGAATTGACGGGGGTGTGGCAGACGCTGTCCAGCACCACCCGCAGCGGTTGGCGTTCCAGGGGTGTGCCGGTGTCGTCCCGGGCCGTCAAGTATGGGTCGTCGGTCAGGGCTGTATTGACGCCCACCAGGATGGCGTCGCAGACCCGGCGCATCTTCTGAACGAACTCCCTCGCCTCGGGCCCCGTGACCCACTTGGAGTCCCCGGTGTGGGTGGCGATCTTGCCGTCCAGGGTCATGGCGTACTTCACGGTGACGAAGGGCGTGCCGGTTGCGATGTGTTTCGCGAAGGACTCGTACAGCTCTCTGGCGCCTTCGGCATCTTCTTCGACCACCGTGATGCCGGCGGCGGCCAGTTCGTCCCGCCCATTACCAGACACGCCAGGATTGGGGTCGATGACGGCAAAATGGACCTCTGCGATGCCTGCGGCGATGATCGCCTTGGTGCAGGGCGGGGTGCGGCCCCAGGTGCAGCAGGGTTCCAATGTCGTGTAGAGGGTGGCGCCGCGGGCCTGATCGGAGGCCTGCTTCATGGCGACTATCTCGGCGTGGTCCTGGCCGGGGGGTTGAGTGGCGCCGGCCCCGATCTCCACCCCGTCTTTGACCAGCAACGCGCCCACAGCGGGATTGGGGCTGGTGGACCCCACAACCTCTTGGGCCAATTCAACGGCCCTTTGCATGTGGCTCATCGCCTGGGCTAAGGCGCCTGATCGGGTTTTTTTCTCGTGAAGTCCTGGCTGAACCGGCTGGCGGTGGGGACGGTCTGGCCCTGGTACTTGCTGCCCAGGGACTCGGAGCCGTAGATCCGGTCGGCGGGCGTTGTTAGGCGCAGGTAGGAAATCTGCCCGATCTTCATGCCGCGGTACAGGGTGATGGGCAGCCGGGCCAGATTGCTGAGCTCCAGTGTCAGGTGCCCCTTCCAACCGGGGTCGACGAACCCGGCGGTGGAGTGGATCACCAAGCCGATGCGCCCCAGGCTGCTCTTGCCCTCAAGGCGGGCCACCAGGTCGTCGGGCAGTTCGATGTTCTCTAGGGTGCTGCCCAGCACGAACTCACCCGGGTGAAGGATGAATGGGCTTTCCTCTTGTATCTCCACCATCTGGGTCAGGTCTTCCAGGCCTTCTTTGACGTCGATGTAGGGACGGCGGGAGTTGGCGAAGACCAGGATACTGCTGTCGAGGTGCAGGTCGACACTGGCCGGTTGGATGTCGTTTGGGTCCAGGGGCGAGATGACGATGCGCCCCTTGTCCAGCTCTTCTTTGATGGTCCGGTCGCTTAAGACCATGTTGCTCCCGCGAAAATGCGAATTCTATTAGGCTTTGGGCCTTCCCAATGGGGTTTCGCTGTGGGTTTCCCTGGTAGCTGGATTCTAACAACCCTGGAATTGCCCCGCAAGTGAGAATCGGCGCATCTTGTGGGAAGCCGGAAGAAAAGAATCGGGGCGGGGTGATCAAAGACCCCGCCCTGGCGCATATACCGTCTTTCCGGCGCAGGCCGGAATCCACTGCGCCCACGACTCTGGGCCGCAGCCGGGCGGGTTAGAAACCCGCCCCTACGGAACATTAGTCAGCGATGGCGAAGACTCCCTGCACGTTCACATTCACATCCAATTCTCCGGCCAGGATGCTGGTCGACTGGTCACCGGCGAACCCGAAGGCCGCCGCGGACTCGATCCTGGCGAATGGCTGTGGGAACCCGCCGCCGGACTCGGTCAGGAAGACCAGCTTGCCCAGTTCAACTCCCGCCAGTTCGGCCATGGCGTTGGCCTTGGTCAGCAGTTCGGCGATGGCCTCTTCCCGGGCCTCGATCTGGAGGGGTTTGGTGTCTTCGATGGTGAAGCTGACGCGGTTGATGCGCACCAGGTTTCCGGCCGCTTCGGTCGCGCCGTCGATGATGTTGCCCATGTTGTCCAGGTCGCGGACCTTGATGGTCAGGGTGTTGGTCACCTGGTACCCGATGAGAACGCGTTCGAACTCCACCCGGCACTCGCTGCCCTTCTCTTCTGGGACAACAATCATTTCAATGACCCCGGGGGAACCGGGAGCGGGCACGCCCAGGCTGGCAACCGGCTCCAAATCTTCCAGATCTCTAGAGGCTTCGGTGCACCGGGTGACCTCCTGAGTGTTGTACCGGGGACTGATGCTGAACTGGCTGGTCTGCATGTCCCGGTCCTGGACGTTGTTGCTCCGTAGGGACGTGATGGTGGCATCGATCGCGCCGGCCGCCATCCCGCGGGCTTCGGACGCCGAGTCGGCCAGGGCTTCCACGCCCAGGCTGATGATTCCCAGGTCTGGGTCGCCGGTGGCTTTGCCGGTGGCGTTTACCCAGATGCCGGTGTTGGCGCCGGAACCCGACCGGAGCAACTGGGCCGCCGCCTCGGAACCGCCGACCGTGTTCGATAGGTCGGACAAGTTGCCCGACGACCCGTTCCCGTCGTTGCCGGAACCGCAGGCCACCGCTAATAGCAGGAACATTTCGGCGCCCAACAGGACCAACATCTTTTTACTTCGTATTACTGCTCGGACCATGGTGATAATCTCTCCTAGTTTTTCGCCAACCGGCGTTGCTTACATGGGTTAAGACGGAAGGGTGGGCGAAAAAGTTCCCGGGGCACGGATTTGTGCGCTGGAGCGGGGCTTAGACAGAGTCCCGGCGGCCGGCCCGCCAGCGGAAGAACAGGCCTGCCAGGAACAAGATGGCCAGCGCCCCAACCGCGACTTCCAGCGCTCGCCACCAGGCCGAGGCGCCGCTGATCACGACGTCGTCGATCAAATCCCCTATGTGGGCGAGCTCATCTGTCTGCTCCTCGATGACCGGTTCTTCTACGGTCAAGCTTTTGGCCGATTGGTTCGTGGTGGTTACTTCGTCGCCATCAGCTCCGGCGGTCTCCGGTTGTGGAGCCACCACTGGGGGAGCAGCGGCCTGAGTCAAGGCAGGCCCTTCACCTGGAGGTGGAGCGCCAGCCGCCGCTGCCACTGGAGCGGTCGCATCACCGGAACCTGTGGCGCCTGCCTCAGCGCCGAAGGCTGCCGCCCCTCCCGCCGCGGTGTCCCCTTGGTCCGCTTGTTCCGCGGTGGCAGCGGCGGGCGCGGCAGCCGCCAACTGCTGGGGGGCCGCCGCATCTTCGCTGGGGCCTGATGTGTCCCCAGACCGGGAGGCCGACTGGACGGTGGTTTCGGCGATGGGAGCCGAGGCGGTTACTGTGGTGTCTTGACTGTCTAAGTCGGAATCCAGACCGCCGGTGGCGTCAATCGAAATCGTCACTGCAAAGGCAAGTGCCGCGACTGACGCAGCCCCGGCGTAGACCCAGTTGGGCGCGCGCAGGGCCACGTTGGGGCGGGCCCTGGCCGGTTCTGGGGGCGGCGCCGACATGACGAAGCTGCGCCGGGGCTCTTCCATGGGCAATGCTTGCAACATGGCGACGGCGGCCCGCAATTCGTCCAGCTCTTGGCGGCAGGCGTCACAATCGGCCAACTGCAGTTCGACCCGTTCCAGGGGCCGACCCCGCAGCCTTCCGTCCAGATACTCGCTGAGCGTATCCTGGCCGATATGCTTATGTGTTGATCTAAATATCCACATAGCTCATCTACACTTCTTGACGGAACCGGGACGGTAAAAGTTCCCCGGTCTGCCGCAGACAGTCCCGCAGGCCGCCCCGGCCCCGGCTGACTCGCGACTTGACGGTGCCCAATGAGCAACCCATGCTCTCTGACGCTTCTTCGTAGCTGAGGCCGTGCACGTCCACCAACAAAACAGCCAAGCGCCGGTCTTCTTGAAGGTCGTCCAGGCAGCCCTCGATAGCCGACTTTAGCTCCGACTGTTCGGCGCGGTCTTCCGGAGATGCTTCGGTGGATGGAAGGTCCACGGCGCTGGGGCCTTGGGGTTCATCGCTGTCAGTGGTGGGGAGAGGGTCCAGGGAAATGGTGGGCCGGGACTTGCGGGACCGCAGCATGTCGCGGCAGGTGTTGGAGACTATCCTGAGCACCCAGGCGGTGAGGTTCTCGCCCCGGAACCGGTTGAAAGCGCGGTATGCCGAGACGAAGCTTTCTTGCACCGCGTCCTCGGCCAACGCCCAATCGCTGAGCATCCGCCGGGCCAGGTTATACGCCTGGGTCTGGTGAGTCTCTATGACGCAGTCGAAACAGGAAACCTGTCCCGACTGGTCTGTGACCCGCAGGTTGGCGTGGGGCGATGTGTGGGTGATCTGGGCCATTGCTAAAAACGTAGGGTCTGGCGTTTGCCACGGTAAGAATAGGAGCGTGGGCGATGGGCACGCCCCGCTAGAAAATTTTACCGTGCCGCGACTTCAGCACGTCCGTGTTTGTTGGGCCGGTTTAGCCCTGAAAGTTAACCCTTCCGTCCAGTAGGCCGCGGGCCATGACGAACTTGTGTATCTCTGAGGTTCCGCCGCCGATGCGGGCGTGGCGCAGGATGTGGTACCAGTGGGCGATGGGCAGGTCCAGGGTCTCGCCGGTGCCGCCGAAGACCTGCATGATCTTGTCGATGCTCCGCCAGCCCCATTCGCCGGCGCAGTACTTGATCATGGAGGCTTCCACCCGCACATCGTCGCCGGCGTCGGCCCTGGCCGCGGTCTCCCTGGTGATTGAGCGGAGGGTCATGATGTCGGTGTAAACGTCGGTCAGCATGTATTGGATGGCCTGCCGGTCGGCGATGGGCCGTCCGTAGGTGACCCGTTCCTTGGCCCAAGCAACGGCCATCTCCAACGCCCGGCTCAGGATGCCGGTGGCCATGGAGCCCCGGAGCATCCGGTCGTGGTGGACCAGCCATTGCTGTCCCAGGGTGAATCCCTGACCAACTTCGCCCAGAACCTTGGTCTGGGGCACGCGGACGTTGTCCAGGTTGACGGTCCACTGTTGCGACTTTCCTGGGTTCATCCAGAGTCGTATGGGGTCGAAGCTCATGCCGGGGATCGGGTTGTCGATGATGAACATGGTGATGCCGCCGCGCTGCCGCTTCTCCGGGTCGGTCACAGCTTGCAGCAATATGTAATCAGCGGAGGCGGCGCCGGAGATAAAAGTCTTAGTGCCGTTGATCACCCAGTCGTCGCCGTCCAGCACGGCGCTGGTCTGCATCATTCCGCCGGGGTCTGATCCGGCGTTGGGTTCGGTCTGGCCGAAGGCATAGTGCAGTTTGCCCTCCACCGACGGGATCAGGTATTCCTGTTCTTGCTCCGGGGTGGCCGAGCCGATCATCATCATGGGCACCGGCGATGTGGGAAGCTGCACGATGCTCTTGTGGACTTCCTCATCAAGGACAACATGGCCCAGAGCGCCCATGCCGCCGCCGCCGTACTCCTCGGGCACGAACGACGTGTAGATGCCGGTGTCCTTGGAGACCTTGTTCAGCCGGTCCCACGCTTCTTTTGGAAGGATGCCAAGCAAGCCGGATAAGGCCTCGGCGATGCCTCTGGGCGCGCCGGGTTCATCCACGCCGTCTTTTGACGGGTTGGCCAGGAATTCCGCCTCCAAGGGATAGCATTCGTCCTTAACTATCTGTCGGATGGTGTTCTTGAGGGCGTCCAGTTCGGGGGGTAGGCCTACTTGCATGATCTCTCTCCGGGTAGCGGCGATTGGTCAACAAGAACATAAGGCGCAAAGAGGCCCAAGGTCAACTGGCCAACGGTTTATTGGAAACTGGGCGACGAAGTATTGGGACTGGGAAGGGAGAGAAAACCGAGGGGCCGGGGTCAGTGGAAGGGGCAGACCCGGAAGAATGCGCCGGTTAAGCCGGTGCGGTCGTCAGTGTCGCCGATCTGGTTGGTGTAGCTGCCCAAGGCGACGCTGGATGCGCCCGGTTGTTCAGCCACAGCCTGACCGATGGCTGCCACCGCCGTTGCAACGATGGACAGGGTCAGGATCCCGACGACCAATATTGCGGCTATTTTTGGTTTCATAGTTGCGACACTTCAAGGAGATTGCCCGCCGGACATGTAACCTCTCACTGATATGGATTTATATTATACTTAAGATTCCGCGAATGCCAGGTCTGGGTCCGGTTGTTTGGCGGCCAACCGCCCATTCAGTAGCTGAGACACGCTGATTTCGCGGGCCTCCATGCTAGAATAGACGCCGGTCTACGCACATATTCGTGAGCTCTCGGATATCGGATCGCCAGATGCAATTTCGCAACCTCCCCAGCGTTGATAGTGTTCTCGCCGACAAGGATGTGGCCGCCGCCGCCAAGTCCTTCGACCGCGATTGGGTCGTTGACCTGGTCCGGGAGGAGTTGGACGCGGCTCGGGACCAGATCAGGCAGGGCGCCGACTCACCCGACGCTGACCATCTAGCCCAGTCGGTCCTCCAGCGTATCGAAGACACCATGAGGGCCGAGCCACGGCAGGTGATCAACGCCACCGGGGTGGTGATCCACACCAACATGGGGCGCGCTCCACTGAGCCGTGCCGCCATCGAGGCCTCCAACCAGGCGGCCCAGGGCTACTCCAACTTGGAGCTTGACCTTACCACCGGACGCCGCGGCTCCCGGCAGGCGCAGGTGCAGTCCCTCCTTCGCCAGATAACCGGGGCGGAAGCAGCCCTGGCGGTGAACAACAACGCCTCAGCCATGCTCCTGGGCCTTTCAGCCCTGGCCTTCGGTAAAGAGGTGATTGTCTCCCGGTCCGAGGCCGTGGAGATCGGAGGCGGGTTCCGCGTGCCGGACGTGCTCCGCCAGAGCGGCAGCACCCTGATCGACGTCGGCACCACCAACCGCACCTACGTCCGCGATTATGACGATGCGGTTACCGAGAACACGGCCGCTTTCTTGAAGGTCCACGCCAGCAATTTCCGGGTTGAGGGATTTACGGCCTCAGTCGAGACGACCGAACTGGTGGAAGTAGGCGCGAGACGAGGCATCCCGGTGCTCCATGACGTTGGCAGCGGCAGCCTTCTTCTGACCGAGAAATACGGCATGGCCCATGAACCGACACCCCAAGAAAGCATCAAGGACGGGGCCGGCCTGGTCTTCTTTTCCGGTGACAAATTGCTCGGCGGGCCCCAGGCAGGCATCATTGTCGGCAAGAAAGACCTGGTGGACGTGCTGGCCCGGCACCCGCTGGCCCGGGCGGTGCGAATCGACAAGTTGAGTCTGGCCAGTCTTACGGCGACGCTGGTCCATTACCTCAAAGGCGAGGCCGAGAAAGAGATACCGGTCTGGCGTATGATCTCCACGACCGAGGCCGCCCTCAAGAAGCGGGCCAAGTCTTGGCAGACGAGCCTGGAATGTCCCTCGTCGGTCGAGAAGAGCCGTTCCGCGGTCGGTGGTGGCAGCCTGCCCGGCGAGACCCTGCCGTCATGGGTGCTATCTTTGGACTGCCAAGGGACCAGCGCGGATGAGGTCATGCGGCGGTTGCGCGAGAGCAGCACCCCGGTGATCGCCCGCATCGAAGAGGACCGCGTGCTGCTGGACCCGCGCACGGTGTTGCCCGAAGAAGACGGGCCGCTGTTGGACGCACTGAGATACGCAGTCGCTCATTGATCTATTAGCAACTTAATCACTGATACAAACAGGAAGGCTGGATGACCGATTATCTACTGGTGCACGGCGCAGGACAGGGAGCTTGGAGTTGGGGCGCCGTCTGGGGACATCTGACCGCCCCTGAGGAACACCCACCCACGTTATACAAACGCCGCCGGGCCAACCGGGTCCATCCCCTTGACCTGCCCGGCCACGGCGCCGATGCCGGTGGCGACACCGCCGCTGTGCGGTTGGAAGAATGTGTCCAGGCCATCACCCGGGCTGTGGAACGGGAGCAGTTAAAAGACCTGGTGCTGGTGGGCCACGGGTTCTCGGCCAGCCTGGTGGTGCAGGCGGCCAGCGAGATGGAAATCCCGCCCAAACGTGTGGTATTGGTGGCCGGGATCGTTCCCGCACCCCAGCGTCCCCTGCTCAGCGCCTGCCCGGCGAAAACACGGACCGCATTCAGGGTGATGTCCCTGCTCAGTTCCTTCTCTAGACAAGAGTTGAAACTGCCCAGCCCGGCCATCAACAGCTTCTTGTGCAACGGCATGGACTCCATGGAGATCGTGCAGCTTCTGGGGTTCTTGGGCCCGCTGCCAACCAGGGTTATGAAATCGCGTTTGCCCATGGAGACATCAGAGCTTCCCTGCCCGGTGACCTACATCGTGTTGACCCAAGACAAGATGTTCCCTCCCGACGCCCAAGCCCGCGTCGCCGCCCGTTTCGAAGGCGCGGAAACCGTCGAGATAGAGTCCTGCCACCAGGTAATGGCCCAACACCCCCAGGAACTGGCCGAGGTGCTGCTGCGTTACGCCTAGGAGTTACCTGGTATGTCTAGTTCGCCGTTGTAGGGGCAGGTTTCTAACCTGCCCTTTTTCTAGGAGAACATGGCTGCCAGGGCCATAACCTCTGTTTACGGCGTAACGCGGTTTTCGTACCGGAGTTTGGTTTTACCAACAGCCGGGCAGGTTGGAAACCTGCCCCTACGGTCCCCGACATGCTTGAAGCGAGCATCCTGGATTCCAGCGTTCGCTGGAATGACGAAGGGGCGCCGGAATGGCGGGGTCAAGACAAGCAAAAGGGTCCTTCCGCACTGCGGAAGGACCCTTTGTAGTTGCGAGGGGTGATCGTACGGCCTAGTGGTGGTGGCCGTGGTCGTCGGGTTTTTCTTTGTGGTCATCGGAGATCAGGGCCTGGGAGGTCAGGATCATCGAGGCCACGCTGCCGGCGTTCTCCAGGGCGGCGCGGGTGACCTTGGTCGGGTCAATTATGCCCTTGGCCACCATGTCGCCGTAGTCGTTGGACTTGGCGTCATATCCGTAGTTTGCGGAGCTGTTGTTGCGGACTTCCTCCAGCACCACGGCGGCTTCGTGCCCCGAGTTGCTGGCGATGATCCGGATGGGCGCTTCCAGGGCCTTTTTCAGGATGGTCTTGCCGACGTTTTCGTTGTCGGGCAGGGTCAGCGAGTCCAGGGCTGACATGGCGCGGATGTAGGCCACTCCGCCGCCGGGAACGACTCCCTCTTCGATGGCGGCCCTGGTGGCCGACAGGGCGTCTTCCACCCTGGCCTTGCGTTCCTTGAGCTCGGGCTCGGTGGGCGCGCCGACCTTCACCACGGCTACTCCGCCGGAAAGTTTGGCCAGCCGCTCTTGCAGCTTCTCTTTGTCGTATTCAGAGGTCGTCTCTTCGATCTGGACCTTGATCTGCTCGGTGCGGCCCTTGATGTCCTGAGACGTTCCCGCGCCATCGATGATGGTGGTTTGGTCCTTGGTTGACTCGACGCGGCGGGCCTGGCCTAGGTCGGCGATGGTTGCCTGGTCCAGACGGCGGCCGGTCTCCTCGGAGATCACCTGGCCACCGGTGAGCACGGCGATGTCTTCCAACATGGCCTTGCGGCGGTCGCCAAAGCCGGGGGCCTTCAGCGCCAGGCAGTTCAGTGTCCCGCGCAGCCGGTTGACCACCAATACGGCCAGGGCTTCGCTGTCGATGTCCTCGCCGATGATCACCAGGCTCTTACTAACCTGGAGGACCTGCTCCAGCAGAGGGACCAACTCGGCGGCGGCGGATATCTTCTTGTCGGTTATCAGGATGTACGGGTTCTCGATGACCGCTTCCATGCGCTCCGGGTTGGTGACGAAGTAGGGGCTGATGTAACCGCGGTCGAAGTTCATGCCCTCGACATATTCGGTCTCGGACTCGATGCCTTTGCTCTCTTCAACGGTGACAACGCCCTGGACGCCGACCTTTTCAAGCACGTCGGCCAGCATGTTGCCGATCTCTTCGTTGTTGGCGGAAACCGAGGCTATCTGGGCCATCTGGTCCCGGCCTTTGATGTCGTTGGAGTTCTTGCGCAGTTCGGCGACTACGGCGGCCACGCTCTTGTCGATGCCCCGTTTGATGGCCATGGGGTCCGCGCCGGCGGCCACGTTCTTGATGCCTTCCTGGACTATGATCTGGGCCAGGATGGTGGCGGTGGTAGTCCCGTCTCCGGCGACCTCGTTGGTCTTGGAGGCGGCTTCTTTGATCAATTGGGCGCCCATGTTCTCAAAGGACTCGGGCAGGGAGATCTCTTTCGCGATGGTAACTCCGTCGTTGGTGATGACGGGCGCTCCCCACTTCTTCTCGAGGATAACGTTGCGGCCTTTGGGGCCCAGGGTTAATTTCACGGCGTTGGCGACGGTGTCGATACCGTGTAGCAACGCTTGTTGGGCCGCCTCGTCGCGGATGATCTCTTTGGCAGGCATCAATATCTCCTTAATTCTGGGCGGGGAGCCCTCTCCCCGATTTTACAATTTACGGTTTATTGAGTACGGTTTTGGGTGGTTTTAGCTGATGACAGCCAAGATGTCGTTGGCCCCCAAGACGAGAAGTTCCTCATCTTGTACTTCGATCTCGGTCCCGGCGTACTTGGAGTAGATCACCGTGTCGCCGGCCTTAACTTCCATCTCAACTCGCTTGCCGTTCTCGAGCATCCGGCCCGGTCCGGTGGATACCACCTCACCTTTCTGTGGGCGCTCTTGGGCGGTGTCGGGCAGGAATATCCCACCTTTGGTCACGCTTTCTTGTTCGCTGGGGCGGACCACAACCCGGTCTCCCATAGGTTTAAGGTCGGTTGCTGATTTGGCGCTGGTGGTCATTACGGGTTCACCTGTCTATAAATGTTAGCCGCCGGCGGCCGTTGCCGGGTTTGGCCCAATAAAGGATAGAACCGCGTCTGCCAACGGTCAAGTTATTAGTGTCCGGCGGCACAAATCCGGCTCGGCCGGAATAACCCCATGCTAGACTGCGGCCATGGCATTCACCGCCGACCTACACCTGCATTCGCGCTACGCCTACGCCTGCAGTAAGAACCTGACTCTGGCCAACATGGCCGCCTGGGCCAAGGTCAAGGGGATCGACCTGTTGTCCAGCGCCGACTTCACCCACCCCGCGTGGTTGGCCGAACTGGAAGAGAATCTGACCCCGACCGACGATGGGGCCTTTCAATTTGGCGGGGTGAGGTTCGTTCTGGGCACGGAGCTCAGCTGCGTCTTCAAACACGGAAGGCGCTCACGCCGGGTGCACCTGCTGGTCTTCGCCCCGGATTTCGACGCCGTCCACAGCATCCGCGAGATGCTCCTTAAGCTGAATTCCAAGCTGAACGGCGACGGCCGCCCCACAGTCGGCGCTTCGGCGCGGGACCTGACTGCCCGGCTGTTGGACGTCGACGAAGCCTGCATGGTGGCGCCGGCCCACATCTGGACCCCCTGGTACGGGATGCTGGGCTCCAAGTCCGGGTTCGACGCCCTCGATGAATGTTTCGGGGACATGGCGGGCCACATCCCCGCTGTGGAGACTGGACTGTCCAGCGACCCGGAGATGAACTGGAGTGTGCCCGGTCTGGCGGGCAAGACCATCGTTTCGTTCTCAGACGCCCATTCCCTGCCGAACATGGGCCGGGAGTTGACTGTCTTCCAAGGCGATGCCGGTTACCGGGACCTAGTCGCCGGACTCAGGGATAACCGCGTAGAACGTACACTGGAGTTTTTCCCGGAAGAGGGGAAGTACCACCTGACTGGACACCGCAAGTGCGGTATCAGCCAGACTCCCGACGAGACCAGCAAGATTGGTACTCGATGCCCGGAGTGCGGGCGCTCATTAACCTTGGGGGTGTTGCACCGGGTGCGGGAATTGTCTCAAGACGAGAGCGGGTCAGGCGCGGAAGAAAGGCGTTCGTACACCAAATTGGCGCCGCTCATCGAATTACTGGCCCACACCATGGGCAAAGGCCGGGCGGCCAAGTCGGTTGGTCTGGCCTACCACCGCATCTGTAGCGAACTGGGTGGAGAGGTCCGGATTTTAACCCAAGTTGAATACGGCGACCTTGAACGGGTTGGCGGAGAGGACCTGGCCGTCGCCGTGACCAAAGTCAGGGAAGGTCAGGTTGAGATCGTGCCCGGATTCGATGGGCAGTACGGGATAGTGCGCCCTTCTGACTAAAGGCAAGCGGCTTAACGGCTAGCGGCTGGCCCTGGCCCCCGGCTCTTTGGGCGGGTCCAGCGCCATGATGGCGGCCACCAGCGTTACCGGGTCGTAGGACGCCAGAGCAATCTCTTGTCCCACAGCCAGGTCCTGCACTCCCAACGTGCGGTCTTGCTGGGTGATCGCGGTCGCGGCATTGACCTTCAAGCTGATCAGGTCCAGCCAGATGTTCGAAACGGTGACCCGTACCTGCCCGTCAAACCCGCCGGTCACTCCCCGGATGATGCCGGTGACCAGTCCCGGTTCCGGCGCCTTGAGGCTGAGCTTCACGATCTCTCCGGGTTTTTCATTTGAGCCGTTTGGCGGACCTTCCGGCAGCCGGGCCCTGGTGTTGGGACGGACCAGGTCGCCCAGCCGCACGTCTTGGATCGAGACCCGCAGGCCGTCGCGGCGGATGGATGTATCGGCGCGGTGGGTGAACGACCGCAACCGGCCGTCCGTTGTCCTGATGGTGAGATTCCCGTCGGCGATCTTTGGGATGAAGCTGTGGACCACGCCGCTGACCAGTTCCTCACCGCGAAGGGTCGCCATCGACTCCAATTCCAACAGGCGGAAAGAAGCGGGGTCGAAACGGGCGAAGACGTTGGAACCTTCCATCGTAATATCCAAGGCGGTAGGCGCGCCGTTCCGGTAGATCGCGGCCCCGGCGGCCAGAAGCGATATCTGCTGTCCGGTGGTCCGGTCCACCAAGATCGTGACCACGGACTCCAAAGCCCCCACATCCATCAGCACGCCCTGGGCCTCTCCGCGGCCGGCGAGCGCTGCCAGTTGGGCGGAGGAATCGGCGGACAGGGTGTTGCCGGCCATCACGGTGACCCGGTTGGCGTTATTCCCGGAGATGGCGTACCGGACGGTGATGCGGCTGGCCAGGTCCAATTGGCCGGACTTGATGCGCTCTCCGAAGAGGGCTACCGGGGTGGTGTCTGAGAGCTTGACCATCACCGGCTGACCCGATGCGGGCTTAACAGTTATCAACCTCGTTGTGCCGGTCCCAATGGAAGTCGCGATGGATGTAACCAGGCCGGTCACGTCTGCCGACGGCGCTCCGATGTGGTGTTCGGAGAAAGATTTCGTGTAGGCGTCGACAGCGCTGTCGATGGCGTATTGCCGGCCCTGCTGGGGTTGGCTGTTGACCAGCAGCGACAGATTGCGCACCCCGTGTTCGGCCAGACGCCATCGCAGTGCAGTCATGTTGGCCGTGGCCTCGGGGGAGTCGATCATTTCGTTCAATGCCAGAGCGATGTTTAGACGCTTGGCGCCGTCCAGAGCCCGGTCGATGTCGGTGACCGTCAAGTTCCCAGTGGATAGGTCTTGCTCAAGGACGGCGGTGACAACTTCGCCCACGGGTGCGCTATCCGTCCCGCCAGGCGAACCACCGGTGGTGATCGCCGTGATCTCCCGGCCGGAGCCGTCCCGTAGCGTAAGGCTTCCCGCGGTGTTTGGCCTGGCTGGCTGTGAACCGGTCACTACCCCGGTGAAATGCCGGGTCCGCACCGGGCGGCTCACGACGGCCAGGACAGAATCGGCGTGTGGCCCATCAGCCATGACGGCGACTAGGGCGCCGCGGGCGATGTTGGAGACTGCTGGTGATTTCCAGCCGTGGATGCTGACGGCGGTGCTGTCGTCGATGGACAGCGAGACCTGGCCGGATGCGGTCTGCACGGTGAGTTCGGAAGGCGTGGCCAAGGTGACAGTACCGAATAAGCCGGAACCGCTGAAACCGTCCGAGAAGATGACCGGGCGCACCAGGGACTCGGTTTCCCCGGTGATGGCGGTGGCGACGACCTCGATGATCAGCGGGTTATGGGCATTAGAAAGGACTACGTCCGCCGAGAAATTGCCGTCGGCGTCGGGGAGGGCCAGCCGCCCGTTAACGCTGAGGGAGGCGTCGGGAGAGGTGACGCCGCTCACGGTTATACGGTCCAAGCCGGTGACCAGGTTGATCTCCGGTGAGGCAAGACGCAGCATCAAGGCTTGCGACCGCGGTTCCACCCGCTGAACGGACTTGGTCTGGGTTGTAGGCGTGCCGGTGGGCACGATCTGCACATCACTGCCGCAGGCGGCCGCCAGGCCCAAGACCACAGTTATCAATGTTAGCGCCAACCGGTGCCGGTTCATGTCGATCTTTCTCCCCCGATTCCGCTGGTCTGCTCCAAGTTTAAAGGCAAAGGAGGCCGGGGCCACGACTACGGAGTCAACCGATTATGTTAAAATCAGTATCGCTAGGCAGGCGCCTGGCTTTCCCAACCAGACTTAGTCCGCAGCGCGGTCCAATTGCAAGAATCTTTACCTGTTTCGGTCCGGCGGCTTCGTGTAGATGACATTAACCAGGTCGTCGCCATCGAAAAAGAAGCTTTTTCACCTCTCTGGGTCAGCTCGTCTTTCAAGCGCGACATCGACAACAAACGCGCCAATTATCTTGTGGCGTGTTTCGACGAAGAAATCTCGCCCGAAGAGATACTGGCTGAGATCGATGCCGACCAATCGGCCCCTGAGGAGGACCCGCGCCCCCCCAGATTACTTTCTCGTGTGCTGGGGAAGCTGGGCTTCTCATCGAACATCGAGCCCACAACCGTGGATGACGCCTTCGACATCGCCGGTTACGTCAGTGTTTGGTACCAAGGGGAAGAGGCCCACATCACCGAGATAGCAGTGAAGGAGACCCTGCGCGGCCGGGGCGTTGGAGAACTGCTGCTGATAGGCTCCTTGAAAGCCGCCATAGAGCACGGTTCCAAGGTGATGACGCTGGAAGCCCGCGTCTCCAACTTCATCGCCCACCGCCTGTACCAGAAATACAACTTCAAGTCGGTGGGAATCCGCAAAGCGTATTACTCAGACAACCGTGAAGACGCGGTGATAATGACCACCAGCCCAATAGACACTGAAGAGTATGGGACCCTATTCACCAGCCTGCAGACCACCTATCAGACACGTTGGGGCCGGATGGATATAGACGAATACTGAAGGCCTGTGGCCGGGGTCTGGGAGCCGGATAGCGCGGCGTAAGGACGGCATTTACATAACAGATTGCAGCCGTTGCAAGAAAGGCGTTGGATTCTGATGGGTAACCGCCTTTAATCAAGTTGACCAGCCGCAGTCACGTTGTTAGAATGGCCCGATGTGCCCCAGGCTAAACGGAGCGTGTTCTAAAGGTATCCAGATTGGGTATCCGGAGAGCATTAGACCAAAGGGCCAGGGCAGATAGAAGATAGTAGAAAGAAGATAGATGTTGGTAATTGGGTTAACGGGTAGCATCGGCACTGGCAAGAGTGCGGCTGCTGGTTATTTGGAGGCGCTGGGAGCCTCGCTCATCAGTGCGGACCAGGTGGGCCATGAGGCCTATACCCCCAACACAGAAGCATGGGAGCAGGTTGTTGCCGCCTTTGGCGATGAGATCCTGCGGGAAGACAAAGAGATCGACCGGAGCAAATTGGGCGCTTTAGTCTTCTCAGACCCCAGTAAGCTGGAACGATTGAACCAGATCATGCATCCGCGGATGGCGCGGATGGTTGCGGACAAGATCGAGGTCCTGCGCAGCCAGGGAGTAGGTGTGGTGGTGGTGGAGGCGGCCCTATTATTCGAGGCCGGGTGGGATTCCTTGATGGAAGAAGTGTGGGTCACCGATTCCCCGGAGCAGATAGTGATTGAGCGCCTAAAGCAGCGCAACGGCCTTTCTGAAGAGGAAGCCCGCAAACGGATATCATCCCAGATGGACCGGGCCGAGAGGCTCGAAAGATCGGACTATGTCATTGACAACTCAGGCGACATGGCAGGACTAGAGAGCGCCATCAAAGAGTTGTGGGACCGCCGAGTTGCTGTATAGCAACGAGAGCGGTATAGCAGAAAAAAATTAAGGACCGGAAAAAATAATGGTTGAAGCGCCACAGGCAACTTACAAGGAATATGCGATCGAGGAGTTCCTGGTTAGGGACGAACCTTACTACCGGCCGATCGGCGATGAGATCGAATTGTTCACCGCCGCTTACCGCCAGCACATACCGGTGTTGCTGAAGGGCCCCACGGGCTGCGGCAAGACCCGGTTCGTCGAATTCATGGCCTGGCAGCTAGGCCGGCCCATGGCAACGGTCAAGGAAAAGGGCGGAAAGGGCGATGACCTTAAGGACGGTGAGATTCGCGTCCCGCTGGTCACCATCGCCTGTCACGAGGACCTTACCGCCAGCGACCTGGTTGGCCGGTACCTGCTGGATGCCAACGGCACCCGCTGGATCGATGGTCCCATGACCCGGGCAGTCAAGAACGGCGCCATCCTCTACCTGGATGAGGTCGTGGAAGCCCGGAAAGACACCACGGTGTTGATCCACCCCCTCACTGACCACCGGCGCATCCTCCCGATCGAAAAGACTGGCTCCATCATCGAGGCCGACGACCGGTTCCTGCTCTGCGTCTCCTATAACCCTGGGTACCAGAGCGCGCTCAAAGACCTGAAGCACAGCACCCGCCAGCGGTTCATCTCCATCGAGTTCTACTACCCCCCGGCCGATATCGAGACTGAGATCATCCAGCGGGAGAGCGGCTGCTCCAAGGAACACGCCGACTCGCTGGCCAAACTGGGCGAGAAGATACGCAACCTGGAAGAGCACGGCCTGCAAGAGGGCGCCAGCACCCGATTGTTGATCTACGCCGGCCGGTTGATGTCGGAAGGCATCGCTCCCCGCCGCGCCACCCAGGTGGCCATCGTCTGGACCTTGACCGACGACCCGGAACTGCAGCGCAGCCTCGAGGAAGTGGCTTCCTCGATCTTCGAGTAGCAGATTCGAGTAGGGGACTACGTGAATCAGACGCCGCCAGAGCTTATAAAAAAGGCCCTGGCGAAGCGCGTTGTGGAAAGGGTTGATGGCGATGGACTTATCTCATCAGCCGTGATGATTCTTCTTTACCCCAAGGACGGCGAATACTGTATCCTATTGAACAAGCGGTCTGAGCAGGTGGAGCACCACAAGGGGGAGATATCCTTCCCCGGCGGCGCCCGTGACCCGGAGGATCGCGATGGTTTGGATACAGCCCTCCGTGAGACCGAAGAAGAGATGGGAATCAAACGGGACGACGTCACCGTGCTCGGTGAGATGGACGAGGTCGTCACGCGCAGCGGATTTCGGGTGCAAGTGTTCACCGGCACCATAGAATACCCCTACAAGTTCAGTCCCAGCGCCATTTAGACTGCCGAGGTACTGGAGTTCCCGGTTCCCGCGCTGCACGACCCGGCCAACCGCCGGACCGAAACGCGGTGGGAGAACGGGCAGCCGGTTACCTCATATTCATATGTCCACCAAGAGCATGTCGTCTTTGGGGCGACTGCCAGAATCCTCCAGAGTTGCATCGATATCCTAGATGACAGACTGGAAAGCGAGGAACGCCAAGTTGACTAGTGGTCCTATTTCCGAGGTTGAGGCCGAACTGGCGAAATTGCCCCCGGCGGTGCTTGAGGCCTATCACGAGGCCAATGACACAGTAAAAGAGTCCTTTGGAGAGGAGGAGATCGGTCTCTGGGCCAAAGAGGGACTGACCATCGGCACCCAGACGGTGCGCTCCTGGGAGTCGGCCATCGAGTATTACCGTGTCAGCCCTGAGGTCAGCAAGTTCCTGTCCTTCCCGTCGTTCATGCAGTGGGCCCGTTGCGGCACCTACCTGGCGCAAGACTCGCCCACGCTGGCGGTGTCTTTCTTCAAGTCCAGCGTTTCAATAGTTCCCAACTTGCGCCCTCAGTACATACCCCGCTGGGCCGGACTGGGACGCAGCCTTTACAAGGGCACCTGGAAGTCCAGCACCCTGGCCGCCAAGTTCTTTGAGGTCAGCCCGGACTTGGTCCGGAACCTGCCATTCTGGGACGTGGAAGTCTTCGCTTCGTTGATCGAAGCCCTTTCTTACAAGTCTTACGACGTTGCCGGGGAGTGCCTGGAGTTGGGACGGGACGTCCTCCCCGCCATGGGCCGGGAACGGGAGCCATTCTTGGCCATGTCCCGCGCTCTCATCGACACCAGTTGGCGGGAGGTCAAAACCTGCTTGGAATTGGTGCCCAGAGCCCTCCAGTTGGTGGACGAGAGCCAGACCGGACGTTTCCTGAAGCTGGGCGAGCGCCTGGCCAAGGTCGGTCTGCGCAACACTTCCCGGTTCCTGTCCGACGGCACCCAGGCCCTGAGCAAGGTGCCCCAGGGCTCCCAGGGCTACATACTGGACCTCTGCGACGCACTGGTGGTGATCACTCCAGACGCCGTTCCGCCCTTCTTAAAAAGCCTTGACGACGTCCTGAACCGCATCACGGTCAGCCAGTTGGACACCTGGTTCCAGCACGGCGCCAAACTGCTCCAAGAGAACCCCGAAAGCGGCATCGCCTTCTTCAAGATAGAGTCCAACACGTCTGAGTCGATGCTGGAGACCCTGTCTTCCAGCTTGGAACTTGAGCGCGTAAAGGGCATCCTCCGCCTGTATTGCCGGGCGTTGGCCGGCACCGGTCTAGAGATATTCGACACCGGGGAATTGGTCCAACGAAACATCGGCTGGGTGGACGAGGACTCAGCGTCGACCGACGGAACGAAGATATTCCTGCCCCCGGTCGTGGACCACTACCCCAACAAGCAGGACAACTTCTCCTGGTTCAAGGTCGTCTCGACCCACCAGGTGGCCCACCTGGAATTCGGCAGCTTCATGTACGAATTCGAGAGAGAGGCCACCCAGTTCGAAGACCGCCGCCATGAGATGGAAAAGTTGGCCATCGAACGCAAAAATGTGGAGCGGGCCGCCGCCAAAGAACAGTATGAGATGGCCGCCCGGCTTCTGACCTCGGGCGCCGAGGGCGACGTTGAAATGTCGCCGATGTACGAGGACCCCAACGACATGGGGAGCGTGCGGACATTCACCGACATCGGCCGTTTCTTGGATCTCTTCGAGAACAGCCGCTTGGGCTTTGACATCTTCACGGTCCTAGAGGACTGCCGTCTGGACTACCGCATCAAGGTGGAGTATCCGGGCATCCGCGCCGCCTCCTCACGCGTCCAGAACGAGACGCTGGAAAAGCGGCCACGCATCGAGGATATGCCGTTGCAGCAGGGCCTGGTGGAACTGCTGATCCACATGAGCTTGGACCAGTTCCAAGACTTGCCCGTGGCCATCGAGTACAAAGAAGCCGGGGAGATGCTATCGAGCATCCTCCATCAACTTCGCACCTCCGAAGCCAACGTGGAAGACACGGCGGAGGCCACTCTCAGGGCCTACGAGGTCATCTCCCGCGTCCCCAACGAACAGGAAGAAGAGGACCAGTTCGAAGACCAAGACCTGGAAGAACCGGGCGACTTCTCTGAGGAGGACTTCCAGTCTCTGGTCGATCAATTGCAGGCCGGGATGGACGCCGCCGGCTCAGAGGGCGGTGATGGTGAGTCCTATGAGTCTCCCGATCCAGTGGACTACCGGGGCGACTTCAAGCCTGAGATGGTCCAGCTATTGACCAAGCTGCAGGCCGACAGCGGCGAACAGGGCGAGGCCCAGCCCATGACCCAGGAGATGCTGGAGCAACTGCTTCAGGAGAGCCCTGAGTTGGAGCTGGACGCCGAGCAGGGCGAAGTGGACAGCGACATGAGCATGTTCGCCCAGAACATCATGAAAGAAGCCGGCGCCCCACCGCCCAATTCCCAGCCGGGAGAGGGCTACGGCCCGCTGCTGCACGACGACGACAGCGGCGGCGAGTTGGAAGCCCGGGAGCCCGCGACCTTCGTCTATGATGAATGGGATTTCAGAGCCAACGATTACAAACCTCGCTGGTGTATCGTCAAGGAGAAAGTGGTGGAAGAGGGCGACATCACCTTCTACCAGGAATCTCTGAAAACCTACAGCGCGCTGGCCAACCATATACGCCGACAGTTCGAGATGATCGTGCCGGAGAGCATGCGGAAGACCTACCGGTTGATAGACGGCGAGGACCTAGACCTTAACGCCTCGTTGGAAGCCTGGATCGACCTGAAGATGGGCATCCCGCCCGACGAGAAGATCTACTGGCACCGGAACCGGAACCGCCGGGAAGTGGCCGTGGTCTTCCTGCTGGACATGAGCGCTTCCACCGCTGAGGCGATCGACGAAGGCCGCCAGACGGTCGATGACCGAGACGCCCCCGACGACCCGGTGGAGTACATGGTCTGGCTCCGCCGCCGCCGCGAGGGCCTGGTGCGCCGGAACTACAAGCGCATCATCGACCTGGAAAAAGAGGGCACGACGCTACTGATCAACGCGCTGGAGTCCATCGGCGACACCTACGGGATCTACGGTTTCTCCGGTTACGGCCGGGAGAACGTGGAGTTCTACGTCATCAAAGACATCAACGAGGATTTCAGCGACAAGGTTAAGCGGCGGATAGACAAGGTCACCCCGCTACATGCGACACGCATGGGCGCCGCCATCCGCCACGCCACAACCAAGCTGGAGAACCAGGACGCCAAGACCAAGATCATGTTCCTGATCAGCGACGGCCGGCCCCAGGACCGGGGCTACAGCCGTGAGGGCGTGGAGAAGGAATACGCCGTCCACGACACGCACATGGCGCTGGTGGAAGCCAAGCGCAAGGACATCATCCCGTTCTGCCTCACCGTGGACAAGTCGGGCCACGATTACCTCAAGAGCATGTGCGGCGACATGGGCTACGAAGTCCTGGCCGACATCTGGTCCCTGCCGGAACGGCTGCCGATGCTATACAGGCAGCTCACCGCCGTCAGGTAACCAGCAAAGCAAAATCTCAAAGAACAAGAGGGCCGTCCCGATCGATCGGAACGGCCCTCTTTCTACAGTACCTGCCCAGGCGTATCATGGGCTTGATATCACCGTTGGCCTGCCTAGGGGTATCATGGGTTTCATATCACCTTTGGATCGAAGTTAAGGAGAATTTCCATGGATGTTGGAATGATGATGATCTTCTCGAGCTACGGCTGGGAAGAAGGCTCGGATGGCCAGATGTGGGAGGAAGAACTGCGCCTCGCGGAGATCGCTGCCGATTCTGGGTTCGATTGCCTCTGGTCGGCGGAGCACCATTTCAATGACTACTCGTTCGTGCCCGACAACCTCCACCTGATGACCCACATTGCGGCCAAATATCCGAATATCGACGTGGGAACAGCCGCCGTGATCCTGCCCTGGCATGACCCGCTCCGCGTCGCCGAAGACGCCGCCGTTCTCGACTTGTTGAGCAATGGCCGGCTCCGGCTCGGGTTCGGGCGTGGCCTGGCCCGGCGCGAGTTCGAGACCTTTGGCATCAGCATGGACGAGTCCCGAGGACGCTTCGATGAAGCTGCTCCGATGATCGTTGAGGCGCTCAAGACTGGGTTTATCGAGGGCGATGGGGCCTACTACAAGCAGCCCCGCACGGAGATTCGGCCTCGCCCCCAACATTCCTTCGACGGCCGAATCTACGCCGTGGCCTCCAGCGATGACTCGGTCGAATCCGCGGCCAAGCTGGGCGCGCACATCGTGATGTTCGCGGACCGCCCCTGGGAGATGCGGCTGCCTGGGATCGAGCGCGGCCGGGCCCTGCACCGCGAGATGCACGGCACGGAGCCGCCGAATGTGATGCTGACCGAGTTCGT
>Ga0066376_10000952_pt1 | contig 28014 bp, 28 predicted proteins | sample Knorr_S15_td_Bot_FD_77009 | JGI IMG/M metagenome (GOLD analysis project Ga0066376, IMG submission 77009) | Marine microbial communities from Southern Atlantic Ocean transect - Knorr_S15_td_Bottom_ad_5009_LV_A | ecosystem: Environmental > Aquatic > Marine > Oceanic | place: Southern Atlantic... | reverse complement strand
CGGCCGTTGTCGTCCCGCCCATCCCAATGGAGGGTGTGCGTGCCTGCCATCCTCGATCCGTGGCCGAGGGTGGCGACCTTCTGGCCGGCGAGGTTGTAGAGTGCCAGCTCGATCTCCACGGACAGGGGAAGGTCGTAGCGGATGGTCGTAGCGGAGTTGAAGGGGTTGGGGTGGTTCTGCTCCAGAACGAAGCGACTCGGTACTGCCCCACCACTGACCACGGTCGTCGAGTGTAATGGCACCACAATATCCCACGTCAGGTCTGACTCGACGGCCAACTCACCCATTTCGTACACCCGCTCGACCACTCCGCCGGCGCGAAGCAACGCAACTTGCACGATGTAGCGTCCAGGCTGAAGATAGACTTGATACTGGCCTGGCTGTCCGTAGAAGCTCTGTTTCAGAGCACGTGTTCGAGGCTCGTAGAACTGCAGCACCACCGAGTCGAATCTGACATCGGATTCGATTGCCAGCTCACCTGAGAGTTCGTAGCTGTTTTCGGCTGAAGGCAGCTGGAAGTCGTGCTCCACCACTCCGTCGATCTCGATGCCGGGCAAATACAAGCCCCCGGGTGACAGATCGAAGGAGGTGACGACGACGTCGTACACCCCTGGATCGGTCGCTACCTCAAATAAGCCTGAGTGATCGGCAAGGCCAAACGCCGCGACGGCTGTGCTGAAATTGTGGGCGAACCGAGGCACCTTCTCCGTAGCGGGAATTAGCAGAACGACAGCCTGAGCCGGTCGGCCATCGGCCGTTGTCACCCGACCCTTCAGGGCGGCTGCGGCGAGACGCAGTTCGACGAACTCCTCGGTCGGCACTTCAATGACGCCCCGGCGAGACACGGCGCTGAGATTCGGGAGTCTCACGAACAGGTCATAGGCGCCCGGCAACAGCTGGAGCAGGAAGCCGCCGTCGGCGCCGGTCTCCGTCTGGCCCGCGTTGCGCCCGTCCCCATAAAGTGCCGTCAGCCGCTGGCTCGCCGAAGGCGAAATTTCCCGTCGAACTGTCGACCGCATGGAGCGACAGATCCCGCCCGGGATTTCCAGAGTCGTCCAGGATCGTACCCGCAATCCGAAAGGTGCGGCCCAGCTCGAAATTCAGCTCCCTGTTCTTGAGGAGCGACACGAACGGCGGGTGTTGGCTCCCATACCCGCTTCCGACCGGTGGCGTCAAGGTGAAGGAATACAGACGCGGTGCTATGGTTGTGTGGAAGGAGCCGTCAGCCGCCGTAGTGATGTGCACCGATCTCAAGAAAAACACCACGCCTTCATCCGTAGGGTCGGAAAAGTCGTTCCACTGAATCTCGACTCCCGCGATGCCATTGCCATCGGCATCGGTCACCCGACCGCTAAAATAGACCACCTCCTCGAGGGCTAAGTCCAGCTCTCGGTCCGTCGAAAGGCTGACTCGATCGGGGTGCTGTGTCGCTCCCAGATCGCTTCCCAACGGGGGAGTGATCACGATGTCATAGAGGTTTTCCGGTAGGTCCAACCTGTATTGACCATCGTCGTCCGTCACCGCGACGAAACTCTCCCCACCCCGCGATGGCGTGGCCCTCACCGTCGCGCCCGCCGCCGCCGATCCATTCACATCGTGCACCATCCCGGTGAGCGCTACGAGCCGATTAGCATAGCTCCCCACCAGCACCAGATCGCCCCACTGATCCGCGCTGCCGCTTTTGCTCGCTCGGGTGTCCACAGGATCAGGTTGGCGGAGCCAGGGCCGTCGGCGTCCGATATCCTTACATCGAAGCCCATGGTATGCCCCGGACGGGCCGAGAAGCGCTTGTCCGGAAAAGACTCGAACAGCTCGATCTTCCACTCGTAGACGACCGTCTGATCCTCGTGCAGGTAGGCGCCTTCCAGTCCTTGCGTCTTGAGAGAGCTGCTGTTCAAACTCGGATTGCCATCGGACCAGGTACTCCAGCGCACCGGCCGGGGACCATGGCGTACAGCTGCGCCTCCTTGCCGTCTTCCAGGTTTCCGCCGCTATGGTCTGCGTCGACGTATATCCCGCAGGCGTCGGTCCTGGCTATATCTTCACCGGGATGGAAAACGAGTTCGTCGTCTCGCACCACCACCGCGACATACAGAAAACTGGTCTCGCGGTCATAGGCGACGCGAAAACTTCCCGTGAAATCCTCGGGGCCGTCTGGCGGCGTCTCTCTGTAGAAGAAAGGAGACACCCACTCGACTGGATAGACCTCAATGTCGGCGGGCCAGTCGTGCAGCCGACCATCGATGGCGATTTCCTGGAGGGGGATCGCAAACGCGGTGTTCTCGCCGTTGTGGGCAGCAGACGGGGAAGGAAGGCCGGTCACGACCGACAGTGATAGACAGGCGAATGGGCAGAGAATCAGCCTTGGAATCATGTGGCGCTTGTCCCCGTTGAGCCCTCTGCCAGCTTCAAGAAGAACGGCCCGCCCTTTACCAGGTACACGCCCAGAGCGACGTAAACGACAGCGGCCAGACCGTCGGCCCAGATATCGGTCGGGATCGGCATGATCAGCGAGTGCGAACGCAGGAAGCCGTAGTGAGTCAACTGGGTGATCACTTTGGGGATGCCCTGGACGACGACCACGACGCCGGCCACGCGCACACAGCACTGGAAGAGCGATCTGGGCCAGTCCGGCCCCAGGCCGATCTGGCGGGGGTGATCATCTCGAATGAGGATGACCGCCAATCTGTTCGCGAACGTCAACAGGATACCGCCAGTCAACAGCATCTTGCCCTGGGCGGTGTAGGTTTCGATGGCCTCGTACACGTCCATGTCGCCGTCCATCTCCGCTATCGTGCCCTGGCAGAATTCAGCAGCGTTGTAGTGGCTGGGAACCAGGTCCAGGAGTCGCTGGTAGTGCTCGGGTCGGTAGACCAGCCGGGCGGTGCCGCGCAAGGTGCGCAGCGGCGGGTCCGCGGGGTGCATGGCCAGCCGCACGCCGGCCGTTTCGGCGACCGGGACGAGTTCCTCGAGAAAACGCTGGACGCGCTCCCAGACCTCTTCGGAGACGGTGCCGATGGTGCCTGCGGGCGCTTCTGGCATCAGTCAAGAGCGCCTTTCACCCAAGACAGCCGTCTCCTCAGCCGACCAAGGGCAGAAAGCGTGCATACTTCTGCCTCAGCTGAGCGGCGCCGTCGCCGCGGCCGGTGGCCTCCAGGCGCTCCAAGTAGCCGGGCAGCTGACTGTTGGCGCCGGCGTGCCGGGCGTGGAACGGCCCCCCTTCCTGAATCACTGTCCACAGGGGGTCGACGCCGTCGTCGACGGTCGCCATCTGGTCCTGATGCCAGTCGAGCAGCCGACCAGCCCCCTCGCGACAGACATCGGGGAGCTCGGAGGCGACATCGTGTTCTTCGTGTGGGTCGGCGGCAAGATCGAAGAGCATCTCGCGTGGAAAGAGATGAAATCCGTCGTGGAAGGTGCGCATGTAGAGCCAGCGGTCGAAGCGCACTGAGCGCTGGCAGACGTGGCAGCACTGGCTGACGACCAGCTGATCCCGTCCACGTGGGGCGCCATCGAGGCAGGTCGCCGCGTACGACTCTCCATCCCAGATCGGCTGGGCAGGCCCGTCGAGTAGCTCCATCAGCGTCGGGGCCAGGTCGACATTGTAGTGCAGGCCCTCGTCGACCGTGGCCGTAGCGCCTCCCGGCCAACGCACGATCATGGGGATTCGACAGGTGGCCTGGTCGGCGGTGCCGTGCTCGCCATAGATACCCAGCTCGCCCATGTTCTCGCCGTGATCGGCGGAGATGATGATGGCGGTATCCTCCAGAACTCCCTTCTGCTCCAGGATGCCGAGAATGTGGGCGATCTGATCGTCGACGTAGCGGATGGCGGTGTCGTAGCCGTCGATCATGCGCCGCAGCGAGGGGAGATCGGTGATTTTACCTGGATGGCGGGGAAAACGCGGGTTCTCGCGGTCGCCGTACATGGAGATCTCGAGGGAGGAGTGCGGTCCGGTCTTCTGGTTGTGCTCGCGGATCTTCTCCTCGGTCAACCACGCCGGCAACGGCTCATCTAAAAAGGGCTCGCCGTATTCGGCCGGGGCGCGATAGGGCGTGTGCACATCCCAGTAGTTGACGTGCAGATACCAGTTATCGCCGGTGGCGTTGTCCTCAAGCCACTTTTCGACCACCGGGGTGACCTCTTCGGCAGACTCCATGCCCCCCTTGCCGGTATTGTGGATCTCGTTGAACCCGGCGTAGAAGTGCCAGGCGGCGTGGCGCTGGCCGAAGGGGGAGATCATGGCGGTGTGAAAACCGAGTCGCTGCAGTGAGCCGCCCAATCCCTGGGAACCGAAGAGATCGCCAAAGCCTCGTGTCGGCCCTTCAATCTTTGGCTGGGCCGCCGAGCCGCCGTGTCCGACCACGCCGGTGTGAATGCCGAAGCGGCCCGAATACATGGCCGTCCGCGAGGGCAGGCAGGGGGCATCGGAGGTGTAGACATTGGTGCAGCGCACCCCCTCGGCCGCCACCCGGTCGATGGTGGGAGAGGTGTTGCGGTGGTAGCCGTAGCAGCCCAGATGCGATGGCGTCAGGGCGTCGATGTCGATGTAGAGAATGCGCATGATTCCTCTCTATGCGGTATGACCGACAACGGCCTCCTGCAGGCCTTTCAGATAGCCGATGGCGAAAAGGCGCCCGACAGAGGAGTAGGACGGGTTGTCATTGCTGTCGCCCTCCATGGTAGGTACGTGGTCGGGCCGGTAGACGCCGTTGATGCCGCTATCACTGTAGGCCTCCATACAGGCCAGCATGTCGGTTTTGCCCTCGTCGTGGAAGGTCTCCTCGAATTTCTCCGCCGTGCCCCGCACGTCGCGGAAGTGGACGAAGAATACCTTTCTCTGTTCTCCGAAATGCCGGATAGCGCCCGGCAGATCATCGGTCATCAGGGTGAAGTTGCCCTGGCAAAGGCAAACGCCGTTCACCGGGCTGGGGACCATATCCAGCAGTCTCTGGAAATTGTCGACGCTGCGCATGATGCGGCCCATGCCGCGCACCGGCGACAGGGGCGGGTCGTCCGGGTGCATGGCCAGCTCGACGCCCGCCTCCTCGGCGATGGGGACGACGTGCTCGAGGAACTTGTGCAGGTTCTCCCACAGCGTCTCCTCGCTCACTTCGCCGTATTCGGTGAGTGGCGCGCCCTTCATCAGCTCATTGTCGAAGCCAGTGGCCATGGCTCCGCCGCGGGCCGGTACCGTGGTGGAAGTGCGCGTCCAGTTGAGCACCGGCATCCACTCGTAGCACCACACCGGGATCTTCAGGGCCCCCATATTGCGGATCATGTCGCAGACCCACTCCAGCTCCTCGTCCGCTCCGGGTAGACCGAGTTTGATCTTGTTCATCGGTGGACGGCTCTCGATCACGTCCAGTGAGAAGCCGCCGCTCTCGTAGGCCGTCTTCATGCGCACCAGGGACATATAACTCCAGGGCAGCTCGTCGCGCGGTACCTTGAGACCACGACTCATATCCATGGTCCCGACCACGCGATCGACGCCGCACTGCTTGACCAGGCGCCACAGCGGCGACGGCCGCGGCGGCAGGACTTCCGCGATCTCGATCATCTGTCCCTCTCTCTCATCGGTGACTAGCGTCTCTTGATTCGCTGACTAGCGGTATTTCAGCTGGGCCGTGTGGTGGTTCTGATCACAATGACGGCCCTCCAGGGCCTTGCGTCCAGATGCTGTCGCCCCTCGCCTTGACTCCCGGGCCCTGATGGGGTTTTATCCCTCTCGGAACAATGATTCCACGCCGATGAAGGATTGCGCGGGAGAGAGCGATGCAAGATCACGAGAAATCGAAGGAGCAGCTGATAGATGAACTTCAGGACCTTCGCGGACGGCTCGCGGATCTCGAGCCAGCGGGCCCGAGTGAGAAGGAGGCCCAGAGCTCGGGGACGGAGCAGTCACGCTATCCGAGAAACGACATCGAGGCCCCGATCGTGTTCATCGGCGGATTTAATCTGATATACGCTCAGGGCCTCAATCTGTCTCAAGGAGGCGTGTGCTTCGAGATCTCCGAGCATCTCCCATTCGAGATGGAGTTCGACCTTGGGGGCGAAGTCCACAAGCACGCGGCAAATCTCATTTGGATGAACAGGCTTCCCACCGGCCGTAGCCGATTTGGGCTTGAATTCGAGTCGGCCAATGCGTTGGCGCTGCTCGAGGCATACAAGGAATCGGCCGCAAAGCCATCGCCGGAGTGAAGAGGTGAGAATACGAACGCCTGAAGGAGTTGTCTCAACCGATTTTTTACCAGGCCGTTCTTGACTATACATATACAGAGGAGCCATACGGATGAGTGCCGCACTGGATTACGGCGTGCAGAGCTTCTGCTACCGGAACTTCAAGGACAACGCCGAGGTCGCCCGGAAAGTACTGGAAATCGGTGTCGACAAGATCGAAATATGCGCGGTTCACGCCGACTTCAACGATCCCCAGGGTTGGAAGGAGATCGTCAAGACCTATGGAGACGCCGGGGTCTCAGTGGTCTCGATCGGCGTGCAGACCTTCGCCGGCCAGGAATCGGAGCGGGATTTCTTCGAGTGCGCTGCCATCGCCGGGGCAAAGCACATTTCCTGTCACTTTCAGCTCGAGAGCTACACCAAGTCGATCCCTATGGTGCGCCGCTGGTGCCGCGAATTCGGCATTCGCGTCGGCATCCACTGCCACGGCGGCTATCACTTTGGCGGACAGCCCTCGGTGCTGAAACACCTGATCGGCCTGGGCGAGCCGGAGATCGGTCTCTGTATCGACACGGCGTGGGCTATGCAGATTGGTCCGAGACAGGGCGATCCGGTGCAGTGGGCGAAGGATTTTGCCGGTCAGATCTACAGCGTGCACTACAAGGACTTCGTCTTCGACAAGGATGGCATGTGGCACGACACCGTCGTGGGGCAGGGCACGCTCGACCTGAAGGGTTTTGTCGACGGGTTGGAGGCGGGCGGCTTCGACGGCATGGCGGTGATCGAATACGAGGCCGATCCGGAGGATCCGGTGCCGGCCCTCAAGGCTTGCGTCGAGGCGATGCGCGGTATGGTTGGGTGAGGCTGGCCGGTTGGGGCCCTCGCGCCGCGCAAAGCTTTCTTTGACCTGACCCCAGGTGCGCTCGGCGACCGCAGTGCTCGGTTGCTGCGCCTGCACCACGCTCACCAAGCGGACATCATCAATGTACAGGACGCCTTTGAGGTTACTCGTGAAGCGGATTTCCGTTATCGAGTTCGTCAGGGCGAAGAAGTCCAGAGGGATCTCCACCTCCTGCCACTCCTTCAGCTGCTTGTCGAGTTTCATCCCTTCGAGATCCCCGGTCAGCAGGTATTGTCCGACCGCAGCACGGCTGAGCTATTGCCGGCGAGAACTTCACCCTCACTGCGCCCCTACGGGTGTGGCGCCATGAAGACCAGGAGGACGAGTCTCTCACTTCCGGTATTTACCACGCCGTGGTCCTCTCCCGGCGGACACAGCACGGCCCAGCCGGTCTCCACCTGGCGCGACTCGACGCCCACGGTGAGGGTGCCCACGCCTTCCAGCACGTAATAGATCTTGTCGTTGTCCTCGTGCGAGTGCAGCGTCTGCTCCTGTCCGGGCTCGAAGCAGTAGATGTCACAGAACATCCTCGGGGAGTCGAAGATATTCACCTTCTGGAACTTCTCGTCGGCGAACTGCTGTTGTGCTTTGAGGTGTACCGCTTCCATCTCTAAGATCCTTTCGTAGGTCAGGTCGGCAGACGCCGACGGAGATATCAGACAAGGCGTATTAAGCGGAGATTCGGTGGTTAGATCAAGGGCCGCGGGCTGCGAGCGACGTCAGCGATAGGGCGAATGCTGTGACCTTCTTCTTCGAGCGTGCGCTGAGCCCCGAAGTCGCATAGACTCTACAGGTCGGTCCTCCAGGTTGTCGATCCCGTCCGGTAATTGCGAAACCATCCTGCCGAACCGTAATCCAGCAGTGGAAGTTCACCAGCCCGAGAGCAAGCCGATGTCCGAATCGCGTATCCTGATTCTGTTCGCCCACCCCGCCTACCAGCGCTCTCGCGGCAACCGTTTTCTGGTCGAAGCGGTGCAGCAGTCGGATGCCTTCACCTTCCGCGATCTCTATGAGCATTACCCCGACTTCAACATAGACGTGGCGGAGGAACAGCGATTGCTTCTGGAACACGACGTCATCGTGCTCCAGCACCCGTTCTATTGGTACAGCTGTCCAGCGTTGTTGAAAGAGTGGCTGGATCTCGTGCTCGAGCACGGATTTGCCTACGGCCATGATGGTGAGGCGCTGCGCGGCAAGAGCATGCTCTCCGCGATCACCACCGGCGGCAGTGAAAGGGCTACACGCGCCAGGGCTTGGACCACCTCACCATCTGGGAGCTGCTGGCTCCTTTTCGACAGACGGCTCGGTTCTGCGGCATGGATTACCTCCCTCCCTTCGTGGTTCACGGCATGCTGGATCGGCCGACCGACGAGGAGATGCGGCGGATCGCCTCGCAGTACACCACCGTTCTTCGCGGCGTGAGCGACGGCTCGCTTCCTTGGCGCAATCTGGCGGAGGGGGCGTATCTCAATTCCGGTGAGGGCTTCGACGCATGAAAGGACCAGGCCAATGACAACACAGGAATCTCCATAACCGAAGGCTTCTTTTTTCAGGCGTTCATCTACCTGACTGCCGCAGTCATTTCGGTGCCCATCGCCAAACGAATCGGGCTCGGCTCTGTCCTCGGTTATCTGGTGGCCGGAGCTGCTATCGGGCCGTACGGCCTCGGTTTCGTGGGGAAAGAGGGGCAGGATGTCATGCACTTCGCTGAGTTCGGCGTGGTGATGATGCTGTTTCTGGTGGGGCTCGAGCTGCAGCCTTCTCTTCTCTGGCGGCTCCGCGGGCCGATTCTGGGTATGGGTGGGGCTCAGGTCGGAATCACCGTGGCAGCGGTGGCGACACTGGCGATGACACTTGGGCAATCGTGGAACACCGCGCTTGTCGTGGGCATGATCCTGACCCTGTCCTCCACCGCGATCGTGCTGCAGAGCCTGAATGAGAAGGGTCTCATGCAGACGCAGGGCGGGCAGAGCTGTTTTTCTGTGCTGCTCTTTCAGGATATAGCCGTAATACCGATGCTGGCGGTGCTGCCGCTGCTGGCCATAAGCGGGGGCGGGCGGTGGCCAGGCGCAAGAAACGGCTCATGGCAGCGGCATTTCAGCCCTGCCCGGCTGGCAGCAGGGGCTGATCGTAGTGGGATTGATCGCCGCGATCATTGTCGCGGGCCGCGTCGTCATGCGTCCCGTTTTTCGCTTTATCGCCTCGACACGACTGCGCGAGACGTTCACCGCGACCGCGCTACTGCTGGTAATCGGCATCGCTCTGGCGATGCAGATGGTCGGTCTCTCTCCGGCTTTGGGAACATTCCTGGCGGGGGTAGTGCTCGCCGAGAGTGAGTATCGACACGAGCTCGAGAGCGACATCGAGCCGTTCAAGGGACTGCTCCTGGGGTTGTTCTTCCTATCCGTGGGAGCCAGTCTCGACTTCGACCTGGTGGGCGCGGAACCGGGCATGATCGCGGGTCTGGTGGCCGGCCTCGTGGGAGTGAAGCTGGCTGTCCTCTTCGTCGTGGGCCGCCTGTTCAAGCTGTCCGGGCCGCAGAATCTCCTGTTCTCATTTTCGCTGGCCCAGGGAGGAGAGTTCGCCTTTGTCCTGTTCTCCTTTGCCACCCAGAACGGAGTACTGACGGCGGACATCGCCAATCCGCTGGTGGCCGTGGTGGCGCTGTCGATGGCAGTCACGCCGGTACTGATGATCCTCAATGACAGGTTTCTGCAGCCGAGGTTCGCCACGAGCAAGGAGGATCGCGAGGCCGATACGATTGATGAGGAGAACGCGGTGATCATCGCCGGCTTTGGGCGTTTCGGCAACGTCGTGGGCCGGCTGCTGCGCGCCAACGGCGTCAGCACGACAGTGCTCGACCTCGATCCCGATCAGATAGACACCCTGCGTCGTTTTGGCATTAATGTGTTCTACGGCGACGCGGGTCGCATGGACCTGTTGCAGGCGGCGGGCGCGCACAAGGCGAGGCTGCTGATCCTGGCGATCGACGATCCCGAGCACGCTAATCAAATCGTCGAAAAGGTACGCCATCATTTTCCCGACCTGCACATTCTGGCGCGTTCCGAGAGCTTGGAGCACAGCTACGAGCTCATGCATTTGGGTGTGGAGGACATCTACCGCGAAACGCTGGACAGCGCCCTGGCGATGGGTGTCGATGCCCTGAGGCAACTCGGTTTCCGCGGCTATCAGGCGCACCGGGCGGCGCGGATATTCCGCCGGCACGAGAACGGCAGGAGCAGGGAGCTGTTCGACCTCTGGGAGGACCGCGCCGAGTACGCCAGCCGGGTGCGCGAGCACCTGACCCAACTGGATCAGCACGCAAGCCCTGGTGTAGCCGGCAGGTGGGAGGGGATCGACCCGGCCGTGACCGACTCGGATGCCCGCGAAGAACTCCGTCTCGCGCTCTCGGTATTCGAGATGGTTGAGGTGCACGCCCCCTTCGCGATCGTCCTTGATGATGAGACTCTTCCCACTGCCTTGCGCCGACTCGAGCCCGTGGTGGAATTCGCTGGTGATGTCGGCGCCGCGGTCGTCACCGTGCACGCTGAGCTGCCTACGTCATCAAAATCGCAGAGCGCCTGGGCCAAACGCCTTGCGGCACTCGACAGCCGGGCCTCCGAGAGCGGCCTGGAAATCGGCCTGGAAGTCGTAGCTGGTTTTGAGGTGATCCGCGATTGGCAGCTGCCCAGCATTGGGGTGACGCTCGACGTCGGACACATGTACGATATGGAAGGCGGCCGATTCCTGGAGCCATTCGGCTCTATCGGCGCCGTCGTGAAAGAGATCGGCGATATCCTCCAACATCTACACGTCCACGACGTAGCTGAAGTCGACCATGTTGAGATCGGTACCGGGTGCGTGGATTTTCACGACCTGGTGGCATCTCTAAACGCTGTGGGCTACGCCAAGGGGGTCTGCCTGGAGATGAATCCGAATCGCGTCGATCCCAAAGGCATCGTGCGGAGCCTGGAGTGGCTGAAGGGGAGTCCCGGCATGCTGCCAGCTGACTCTTGAGACTGCCCGACAGCGGCCACCGAAAGTTCCTCGCGCCGGTGACACTTAGCCGCGCCTGAGGTGTTGAATGATCGAGGCTAAGGTATACTTTCAACTTCCAGGCGCCTTTCTTTGCGGCGCCCGACAAACTGGAGAGGGATGAAAACGATACTCTGTACACTTGGGATACTGAGCTCGGTCGCCGCCGGATTTTGCGAGCCGGTGGATACGCAGTTCGGGTTCGATCGACCAGCCGCCATCGAGTGGATAACCGGTGAAAGGATCGAAATAGAGTGGAACGATCTGCTCGATTCGCGTTGCGCGATCGGGGCGACCTGCTTCTGGGAGGGCCAGGTGACCGTCTCCGTCGATGTCGTTGTAAATGGGGCGCGCACCGAAGATGTCGAGATCACCTTACACGGCGAGGAGTTTCAGCTTGCCGTGGCGGTGGTCGATGGATACCGGATCCAGCTGGCCTCGGTCGGTCCTTTCCCGGTGCTCGACGAAGAGACGGAGCGTTCGAGCTACGTAGCCACTGTGGTCGTATCACCGGTGACCGACACCGAGCTGCGTCACGGACTGTCCGCCCTGAACACGCAGTGGCGGCTGGAGGCTTTCGGCAAACTCGGCGAGGAAGCGGCGACGCTGACGACCGCCGAGGTTACCGTCAGCTTCGATGTTTCGGACGCCGGTACCGGCTCGATCTGGGGATTCGGTGGATGCAACGGGTTCACGGGCTCGGCGAAGGCTGCGCCGGTCGGCGCCATCGAGCTTGACGACCTTGGCTTCACCGACGCGTTCTGCGGGGCGCCGACGGGTGTGATGGAGCAGGAAGATCGCTTCTTCGCCAAACTGCCCGACGTCATCGGCTTCTCGATGGTGAGTGAGAGCAGGCTGATCATGCCGTTCACGACCCCAGACGAAGAAGACGACGACGACGAGATCGGGACCATGATCTTCGCCAGAGTCACCGCCCCTACCGCCGTCAGCTCGAAGTCGTGGGGTCAGGTGAAGGCGCGTTCGCGGGCGCGGTGAAAATACTGCCGGCCGCACTTTGTTCGCGGCCGGCCTTCTCAACCGAGTTGGCGAAGCCTGTTTTCAGGGGCGTCGAACTCCGCGCCTACGCTTTCGGCTTTCCGCCAGCTGCTTTGGCCGGATTGCCGACTGACTGCAGCAACTTTACGACCTCCGCTGCCTCCTTGCCGCCTTTTTTTGCATGCGTCATGAGGGATATCCCGTGCGGGCCCGCTTCGTCTATCACGGACGAATCGTCGGCCACAATGGCTTGCACGATGTCGAGCTTGCCCAGCATGGCGGCGGCAAACAGATCTAGACGCGCGCCTCTTTGCAGCAGATGCTCGGCGATGTCTTTGCGGCCCATGTGAGCTGCCGCCCCGAGCCCGGTCTCCCAGTCGCCTCCTCCCCAGTCCCAGCTGGCATTGGCCAGTGCCGGCTCCTTCTTAATCAGTTTCTTGACGCTGTCAAAATCGCCGTGGGCGTCGTTACGAATTGGTGGACCAGCTCCGCGTCTACGGCAGGCTTTTTTGGTGGCACTTTTGTTCTCCTGTTGTTGTGGCGAGATTTCTCCTCCATGTTACTATAATCTGAATCACCTGAAAAATCCAAAGCAATCCTCGCGACACCAAGGGCGGCCCGCTTGCCAGGTGGGCGCCATCGACACCTCGAAAGACAGCGATAGTGGAAACTTCGTCTGGGCGCCGTCATAGCCGTCTCGTAGCCGCCTCTCCGGTGTACTACGGCTGGGTGATCCTCGCAGTCGGCTCACTTGGCGGCATCATGACCAGTCCCGGTCAGACCTACGTATTCTCCGCCTTCATCGACCACTTCATCCAGGATCTGGGTCTCAGTCGGTCGCTGGTCAGCACGCTCTACACCGTCGGTACTCTGACCGCCAGTTTCGCCCTGCCCTTTGTCGGTCGCCAGTTCGACCGCCGAGGCGCGCGTTTCATGATTACTCTGATAAGCCTGTTGCTGGGGCTGGCCTGTATATACATGGGGTTCGTCCGCAACGCGCTGATGTTGGGCATCGGTTTTTTCTTAATGCGCCAACTCGGTCAGGGCAGCTTGAGCCTGATCAGCAAGAATGTCATCAACCTCTGGTGGGTGCGTCGTCGCGGTGTGGCTATGGGCATCTCCGGCGTGTTTGCGGCCCTCCTGGGAGGTCTCTTCCCCTATCTGGTAAATTCACTGAATTCGCTTTACAGTTGGCGTATCACCTATGCGCTCCTCGGCGCGCTGGTGCTGCTGGTCATGCTTCCCGCGGGTTGGATCTTCACGCGCAACCGGCCGGAGGACCACGGACTGCTGCCCGACGGAGGCTCAACTTCCACTCGGGGCGAGGGCGCGAACAGCAATATGCCCCTCGAGTCGAATTGGACCCTGGAACAGGCGTTGCGCTGTTCGTCGTTCTGGCTGATTACAGCTGGTCTGGCGACGATGAGTATGCTCACCACCGGCCTGACCTTCCATCTGTTCAGTATCTTTGAAGACAGCGGCTTGTCGGCGTCGGCGGCGGCTTCGGTTTTCGTGCCCATCGCCATTACCGCGGCGCTGGTGCAACTGATCAGCGGCTTGCTTATCGGCCGGGTGCCCGCGCACGTGCTGCTGTCGCTGGCGCTCTTGCTGCAAGCGCTCATTCTGGTTCTGGCGCCTGCCCTCAACTCGCTGTCCACGGCTTATGGCTTCGGCGTGTGCATGGGGATGCAGGGCGGTCTGGAGATGCTGGTCGCCAGCGTCGTCTACGCCGACTACTTCGGTCGCCGCCATCTGGGCAGCATCGCCGGACTCGCGGGTACCTTGCTGGTGGCCAGCTCCGCTCTCGGTCCCATGCCCATCGGTGTCGCCCGCGATCTAATGGGGAGCTATGCTACGGTACTCACCGGCTTTGCCGCTCTTCCCTTGGCCCTGGCCCTGATCTGCCTGTTCTTCTGCAGACCGCCCGGCGCTCCCGACGGCGCTCCTCTTGGTACCAAGGCGAAAACTTCGTAATATCCCGATTCTACACCGACCGATGTACACGGCTCTTGCCGCTGGGATTCCGGCCATCAGTCTGCGCCGCGATTGGCGCCTGGAATTCGCAGCGCTGCAAACCGAGTTGCCGCGCGCGCAAGGCAACCGCCTCAACGAGGATACTCATTTGCCCAAGCTTGTTACCGTAACGGCGCTGTTTGCCGATGGCTATCACAATGCCTTCACGGACTTGATCCGCTGGAAGGGCTTTTACTACCTGAGTTTTCGGACCGCACAGCACCACAACCTGCCACCGAATGGCGATGTTGTCATCTACCGCTCGGCGGATCTCGAATCGTGGGACCTCAGCGTTCGTTTCGACACCGGAGGTGATGACCGCGATCCCAAGCTGATCGACGCCGGTGATCGGCTCGGGGTGGTTTTTGGCACGTGGATCCCGCGATGGGGAGACGGTACCCACACCATCCGCAATGCCGATTACGACCTGATCTCCCACGTGGCGACCAGCCGGGACGGGTTGAGCTGGTCGACGCCGCGCCAGGTTTACGGGGTCAACTACTGGCTCTGGCGCATTCTGCCCTCCGACGGCGGCTTCTACTGTCCCGCCTACCATTTCGGGGTCCGCGACGACCGGGATCAGCGCAACGTCCATTTGCTGTTCAGCGAGGATCTCTTCGAATGGCGTCAACGAGCCATCATGAGAGTGGGGGACGGGCCCGGCGAGCCCGTGCTCTATCACCCTGAAGCGGGCGTGCTGAAGTGCGTGGTCCGCACCCTCGAGCCGGATAACCACTCGTGGATCGGATTCAGCAAGGCGCCTTACCGCGACTGGGCATGGAAGGATCTGGGGGTCATGATCCACGCGCCCGTGGTCGTGTCCCCTGAGGAAGGCAGGTGGATCGTCGCGGGACGGTCGCAGGCAGGCGATCTGCCCGCCGATGTGGGCCGCGTTGAGGATGCGGATGGGCGCGGCCACCACGTATCGATCTGGGAGATCGTCGACAATCGAGCCGTCCATCTGCTGACCCTTCCCGGCTACGGCGATTGTTCTTACTGCGGCATCGTCTACGCCGACGGCGATCTGTTGCTGAGCTACTACTCGCAGCATGAGCGCTTTCCGCTGCCTTCAGAGCGCCCCACGCCGGCCGATGTTTTCCTGGCGAGGATCCGCCTGTAGAGCCGGCGAAGGCCTCCAACTCTTCTGGCCGGCACCGTCATGGCAAGGATTACTATCCCGAGCAGCAGATCTGCCCGAGTTGGATACGGCTTGGTCGCCGCTGTCGCGGTCTGTTTAGCGCTGCTGGTGACGAGCGAGTTGGTCAGGCGATCAGCGGCGTTGAGGCTCTACCAATCCGGTCTGCGGAAAATGACGGATGGTCTGTGGGAGGAGGGGATGGCCCCTCTCGAAGAGGCGATGGCTCTTGGGCGCGAGTGGATTCCAATGCACGATGTCTATGTCATGCTGTGTCTCGCCCGTGTGAGCTCCGGAGGAGATCTGGGTATTCTGACCGAGGCCCTGGATTCCTTTCCCGACAGTCGGGAGCTCAATGTCATCTCCCTCGTGCTCCAGGAGATGGGGCCGGATTCCACCCGCGCGGTCTACGCCAGGGCAGAGCTCGAGTCCTTCAAGGGGAACTTGAATCGCCAGGAGTCCGGTCTCCTGGTGATGGCGTATCGGAGCTATGGCGTTCGGCAAGTAGCCCTGGCCGATTGGAACTCAGCCCTGAGCGCCTACCGGCGGGCATTGGAGTTCAGTCCAGCCACCGGCTATGCGGGCCGTGAAGTAATGGCGGTTTTTCTGCGGCTGATGCGCGCTTTCCTCGATATTGGGCGCGTCCAGCAGGCTCTGGAGACCTATGAGCTGATACTGGATTACGACGAGAGTGTCACCCCTGCTCGTCTGGGCCGAGATCTGCTGCAGACCATGGCAACCCTCGAGCGGGTACTCGAGTTGAGCGTTGCTGCGTCTCCTGAGCCCGCGCTGTCATATAGAGCGCAGTACCTCGCACTGAGTCGGATCTATGAGGAGACTGGACAGCGCGATCGCGCCGAGGCTGTTCGCCGTCGGGCCTACTCCTTAACCGACCATTAGAGCCACGAGCGATGCGCAGAGTGCTCATCAACGTTGCGTTAGCGGCGGCTTCTCTGCTGTTGAGCCTGGGGCTTGTCGAGTTACTCCTCCGCCTCTTCACGGTGGTGAGTTTTCAATTCGTGGCCCCTTCGTTCTTCGGAGATGACAACTGGTTCGAATTTCACCCCGACCTGCGCTACACCCTGAGGAGGGACCACACTCACATTCAGTCGCACAGGAACGACGAGTGCGGCCAGACTTCGATTGAGATCGTCACCAACGAGGCGGGGATCAGAGACCGGTTTCCCCAGGGAGGTAACGGCGCCTCCGCTCCTCGCTGTCTTTCTCGGTGACTCCTTTACCGAAGGCTACCATGTGGATGCCGATCGGACCTATCCGGCCCTGGTGCGACGGTCCCTGTCATCGTTATCGGGACACCGTTTCGAGGTCATCAACTACGGCATTCACAACTACAACGCGTCGGATTACTATCGCGCCGCGCTGCACGTGAAGGAGCAATTCGATCCCGACGTCGTCTTTGCCGGACTGTTTGTCGGCAACGACGTGATGCGCTACAACCGCGCCGTCTATCGACCGGTAGACACGGCCGGTAGACTGAGGAAATTCGTCAGGTCCTCCCTCTACCTGTACTCGTGGACGTACTACGGTCTCAAACGGATTCTCCGACCAGAGGCGGCGCCAGGCCAGAGCCCGGCGACGGAGGGCGGAAAAAGGGAGGACGTGGGAGCCTTCTATGATCGGTTTTCCGACGTCGACTGCCCTGGATCAGAACTGGAGGAATACATCCGAGATTACCAGGCGGCTCGCCAGGGGGAAAGGTCGCGGGCCCTGTACGGCAACCCGTGGAAGATGTACATCGCGGCAAAATCGACGGTGATGGTACTGGACGATTTGAGGAAAGCGCTGGGAGATACGCAGTTGCACGTGCTGGTCATACCGGAGCGGGTCCAGGTCAGCAATGTCGAATGGCAATGGCTGGCGGCCAGTTATCCCGATGTCTATAGGCACAGGACACTGATACTGGAGAAAATCGCCCGGGAGCTGACCGAAAAAGGTATCTCGTTCACCGACCTCCGTCCGCTTCTGAGCACTGAGAGCTATCTGAGATTCGACGGCCATCTATCCGAGCGGGGGCACGCCGACGTAGCGGCGATTGTCGCCGATTTATTGGAGGCCAGGATCACCTCCTCCGGCTTTCGTGTCGATCCGAAATGACCTTCTCGACAGAAGCACTGGACCCGGCGAGCCGTGCTGCCTTGATTAGCATACGGAACAGGGGGGAGGAGCAAGACACGATAGGAAGTTGTATTGCGGCAGACCCCACAGCACTTTCGCAATGTCCCTTTGAGAGGCAGGTAATGATGGACCTTCGATCTCTACGAAAATCGCACCGGGTCCAGGAGGACTCCCAGACGAATTGGCGGCGTAGGCTGCTTTCCTTTATGATCGGGCGCCGGGCGCTTGTGAGCGGGCCAACGGTGCTGCTGATCGGACTGCTGGCGCTCCCCGCCTTTGCTCCGGCGAAGGATCTGGACGTCGATCTACTCCTGGCAGTTCAGCCACAGCGCTACGTGGCAGGACGCGCTATCCAACCGATTCAGGTGGACGGCAACCTCGAAGAGGCGGCATGGCAACAGGCCCCCTGGACACAGGATTTCGTCGATATCGAGGGGGATATTCGGCCCAAGCCCCGGTTCCGGACCCGCGCCAAGATGCTCTGGGACGACACCTATTTCTACGTCGCCGCCGAGCTTGAGGAGCCCCACGTGTGGGCCACCCTCACCGGGCGGGACGACATCATCCTTCACGATCAGGACTTCGAGGTTTTTATCGATCCGAACGGCGACACTCACAACTACTACGAGCTCGAGGTCAACGCCTTCGCCACCGAATGGGACCTGCTGCTGGTACGGGCCTACCGGGACGGCGCGCCGGCGGTCCACGAATGGGACATCCCCGGGCTGCGCACGGGCGTCCAGGTGCACGGCACGATCAATGATCCCAGCGATGAAGATGAGGGCTGGACCCTGGAGATCGCCTTTCCATGGGAAGGGATCAGGCGACCAGCGGGGCGCCAGGTGCCACCGCAGGCCGGGGATGTCTGGCGGGTGAATTTCTCTCGTGTCGAGTGGCAGGTAACGATTACCGGCGAGGAAGCCCACGGATACGCCAAGGTCCCCAAGACTCCGGAGGACAACTGGGTGTGGTCGCACCAGGGCCTGGTCAACATGCATTTTCCGGAACAGTGGGGGTATGTCCAGTTTTCCGATGCTGCCGCTGGCTCCGCGCCAGTCGACTTCGAGCTGCCACCGGAAGAGGAGGGCAAGCACTTGCTGCGCGAGATCTACTACCGCCAGCGAAACGCTCGGGCGGCAGGGGGGCACTATCTCGGCGATCTGGATGAGCTCGGTATCGCTCAGCGCAGCCTGAGCCATTTCGTCTGGCCGCCGACCCTGCAGGTCACCGACTATGGCTACGAAGCGTGGATTCAGGAGGCGACGGATCTCGATGGGGACGGCCACGTCAATCGCTGGGTGCTGACCGAGGACTCGCGCGTGCGCCCCGTGCGAGCTCCCGAGTAAGGACGGACTCCTACAACCTGAATTTCAACAGGTACCAGCCGATTGCTGCGCCTGCCTGGTGCTCGAAGGTGCCTCTGAAGGCGACAACTTCCCCGAAGTGCTCCTTCATGTCCCAGATTCTCTGGACGCCGGCAAAACTCCACTTGCGGCCCCGGGGCGCACCTCTGGAGAACAAGTCCAACGGATGCTTGTACAGGAAGATCGCAACATAGGGGATCTCGTTCTCCTGCATGTACCGGTACTCTCGCCCGGGTTTGACGAATTCCTCGAAGTAGCGGTTGGAGCCGGCAATGCCATCCAGTGGGGTTACCGGGCGATCGCCAAACTGGGCAAACGCCCCCGGCCAGAACGCTCCAATCTTCGCGTCTGCCGCGGTGTGTTCCGAGAAATCTCTGGCCAGTTCGATCCTTTGAGCCAATATAGATTCAGCGGGAATTCTTTGAAAACCCACTGACGGGCGGCGAAAACCAGGCTGCCAACTGCGATCATGCAGGCGATGGTCGCCACAATCAGGCCTCGTGCAGCCCGACCATAAGCCGCGGACCGGACGTTGAACGTGGGGAGCGAACCGGCGCCCAGGCTCGACACTACGAGCACAAACCACAAGACTTCAGGGGCGAAATAATACCTTGCATACGGTCGCAATTCCCGGTAGACCAGCTGCATGAAGAGGGCGTGACAGACGATGGCGACGGTGAGCGCAATCAGGCCCGGAGAGAAGATCTTCCGGTCCATCAGCCAGGCCATCAGGCACAGGAGAAGCGCTGAGCTCGCGACGGTGAAGAAGGCGGCCTCCTTGGCGGGCAGGGAGGACACCACGGGCAGATACTGCGTGAAGGCCAGAAACAGGCCCTTCCACTCATCTGAATTCAGGTAGGACGTGAGATCGGGGAAATGCGTCTGCAGATAGAACAGCTTTACCCTTCCACTTATCGGCAGGATACTGTCCTGCGAGACCAGATTGAACGCCAAGTACGGCAGAATCAGCAAGGCCGACAGACCCAGATACCACAAGATGTTAGCACTGAGTCCCGCCTCCTTCCGGTAGAGCCAGATACCGGCAATCGGCACTACCCAGAAGAGATCCGTCCGCGCCAGGAAGCAGCAGGTCGCCAGCAGGGACAGGGCGACACACGACCAGCGGCCCACGGTGGCGCCCTGGGTCTCGTATTGACCCTCGAGTCTGTCCACCTGGAGCGTGGTCAGCAGAACAAGACTCAAGACCAGCGGGGTTTCGAGGCCGATGAGCACCATATCCTGAAATTTGACGTTGAGAATGAGGAGACCGGAGAGGATGGCTACAGCGACCAGAGAGGCCAGCATCTGTCTTCGGCATACGTACCAGACGGAGAGGAAGGCGAAAATCACATAGACGGCCCAAAGAGAACAGGAGAGAATCCTCGCTTCGTCCACCTGCGAGAATATCTTCACGAGCAGTATCTGGACCATCATCCATAGCGGCTGGACGCCATTGGTCGTCATCGTGCCGTCGAGCGTCAGAGACCCGAATTCCCAGAAGTTTCTGGCGATCACACTGTAGAAATAGGCGTCGTCGGCCAGCAATCCGCGGGCGGCCAGTTCATCGGGTGACCATAGGATGAAACGCCTGGTCTGCACACCCGCGGCGGCCGCAACCAGGACAGCTGCCAAGGCGCGGAAGTGGGCTCTGGTCGCTTGGAAAGCGTATCGAAAAACGGCCAATAGATTGCCTGACGAGCGTCTGGGTCCGGAAACATGAGGCAAGGCTTGATCCTCCATACGCGGTCGCAGGACGGGCTGACCCCTCTCCAGGGCCAGATCACATCTGTCCATGCTAAGGATATAGTGCTGTCCGGCGCAAATGAGTCGGTGTAACGGGCGCCGAGGCGCCGACGAAACTGCGCCGGCCGGCACGAGTGCATAGCGGCGCAAGTCCTTCGCCATGAAGCTGCCGATCACACAACTACGTCATTCGAGGAGAGATCATGAACCCAAGCAAACCTGCAGCCATCCTTACCCTCATTATCACCATGCTTTTAGCTCCGCTTCAGGGAGAGTCAAAAAAGTGGCAAAAGGGCGAAGGTTGGGGCTGGGTGTGGGGGCCTGATGACGAAATCGGGGCTCTCAACGAGATGAGCGCGGCAAGCACCCTCGCGGCCATCGCTCTGGTGCAAGCGGGCCAGGTCCGCGACCTCGGCATTCTCTACGACCGGAATTCTTACAAGTGGGGCGGGCATTCTCCGGGTGAAATCATGACCTTTCGCTCGCCTGAGGGGATTTCCCGCCAGCAGGGCCTGGAGGACTTTCTTCCCAACGGGGGCAACACCTCGCTCACCGGTTGGCACAGCTGCGCCCTGTTCATCAACGACAACGTCGCTACCCAGATCGACGGCCTCGGACACGTAGTGACTGGCGCCGATCACCACTGGTACAACGGCTTCACCGAAGCCGAATGGGGCGGCGACTTCGGTATCCGCAAGGCCGCGGCCGAAACTATCCCTCCGGTCATCGCCCGTGGCGTCCTCATTGACGTGGCCGGATACAAGGGCGTGGACGCACTGACCGGAAAGTACGTCATCACCATTGAAGACCTGAAGGCCGCCCTGGCGCACCAGGATACGGAACTGCATTTCGGCGACGTCGTCCTCATACGCACCGGTGTGCTGCGCTACTGGGGCGAAGTCGGCGCCGACCACGACAAGCTCGGCGAGCACGATTCAGCCGGTATCCAGCTGCCGGCCGCCAAGTGGTTGGTCGAGCAGCACGGCGCCATGATGATCGGCTCGGATACCTCCGGCCTCGAGATGTACCAGCCGCCGCACGATGGCGCCACCAGCTTCATCCCGGTGCACAACTACCTGCTCATCGAGCAGGGCGTCCACATCGCCGAGTTCCACTACCTGGAAGACCTGGCAGCGGAGAAGGTCTACGAGTTTCTCTACGTCGGCGTGACCAACAAAATCAAAGGCGCGGCGGCGGGGTTCACCATGCGCCCCCTGGCGCTCTACTAAAGCCCCGCGGGAGACGAGGAGGAGGAGCTATGCTCAGCACCGTCGAAGTACCCGAATCCCTGGAGAAGCGGTACGAATCCAACAAACAGCTCGGTCACAAGATCGCCGAGGCCCTGGAGGGCACGGGAGAGGAGAAGACGCTGACGGCCGACGTCGATCTCCTGGCTGGAGATGAACCGGTCTATGTATATGTGCGTGGCAGCGCCTACTTCAAGTTCTATCACGGGGGCCGCTTGCTGCGCATGTATTCGATGGGAGACTTTGTTCCGGCGGGGTCGCGCTTCACCGGAGCACAGGCCAAGATCATCTGCGATTTCGCCGCCGATGTGATTGTCCACCCAGCGGGTGAGCTGACCAAAAAGCTGGGCGAGAGATCCGACCTGCTGGCCGATTGGTTTTTGTACCAGGAGACCGAGCAGGCCATCATGTACGGGTTGTGCGCGGCCTACATGCAGGCAGAGCGGCAGCCGGATATCCGCTTGAAGCGTTTCGAAAAAGGAGATGTCATCATCTGCGAAGGGGAGGAGTCTACGGATGTATTCTGCCTGATCGACGGAAGCGCCGAGGTGACATCTCGGAATGTAAAGGTTGGCGAGGTCCGGCCATCTGAATTCTTCGGGGAAATCGGCTTTCTCTTGAATCAGCGCGGATCGCCTCGGTGATCGCCACCAGTACCTGCACCGTTCAGGTCGTCGACGCCGATGAATTCGTCGATCTCATCAAGCACAATCCGCATACCATCATATCGTTGGCGACCACCCTTGCGGGCCGGATTGTCGAGCTCAACGAGCGCGTTGTAGAAGGCTGAGCGAACGGCGATCCGGAAATTCCAGCCTGAGAGGAGAGCATGATGCAGCACAAAACGCTATCGCTGGCAGCCATTATAGCTGTCGTGTCTTCGGCCTGCGCAAGGAACAGCGAGTTACCGTCGGATTTCCGCCAGCTATTGGCCAGGGGCAGAATTGCAGCGGTTACCGACCCTCACTTTGTCTCCGCCGACAAGGCGACCTTGAGGGGCGATAGCTGGGTCCTTGGCATGGTGATGAACGGGGAGGCGAAGGCCTACAGTCTGAACCTGCTCAACAGCCACGAGATCGTCAACGACACCTTCGGTGACAGACCCGTGGCGGCGGTCTGGTGACCGCTGGCCAACACGGCCGTCGTGTACGACCGAGTGTACAATGGCAGAACGATCAATTTCGAGGCCTCCGGAGGGCTGATTCACAGTTCACTGGTGATGCAGGACTTCGAGACCGACTCCTACTGGGCCATCATGACGGGGGAGGCGATCGCCGGGAGTTACAAGGGAACGAAGCTGATTGAGCTGCCTGTTGGCAGGAAGAGGCAGTGGCGCGACTGGGTTGCCGAGCACCCGGAGACGCTGGTGCTGTCAATAGGGGGGATGGAAGACAGTCGCGATTCCTATGGTGATTACTTCTCTTCGGCCGAAGGTTTCCGTGGGGACCGAGCGACCGACAGACGGCTGAAGCCCAAGGCGCCGATCTTTGCATTCCGGCGAGATGGCCAGAGTTACGCTCTCGCTCACCATACGGTCGAAGGCGGTGGTGTCTTCGACGTGGGGTCAGGCCAGGTGTTTCTCTATCGTCCAGAGCGCTCACCGATGTTTCACTCCACCGTCGCCTACTATGTCGCCTTCGGCGTCCAGCGGCAGGACGGTCAGTGGATTCATCCCCTGTCGGGGTGCACCTTCGACGAGGAGGTGGAGAGCTTTACCGGTTCGATCGGTTGCCCGCAACTCGTCAGTGGTTTCGACACCTTCTGGTATAACTGGAGCCTGAACAATCCCGCCACTATCCTTCTCGGCGAGAGGTGAGGTGAAGCCGCTTGCAGTAGGAGTTAGAGGGCCCAGTCCTCGAGTCTCAATCTGGCAACGCGGCGGAATTCCTTCACATTGTGCGTCACCAGGGTCAGCGAGTGGGTCAAGGCGACAGCGGCGATCTGCGTGTCTCTCTCGCTGATCGGCTGGCCGCCTTTCTCGAGTTGGCAGCGCACGACGGCGTATTCATGGGCCGCTTTTTCATCAAAGGGATACAGCTGTAACACAGACTCAATTCGCTGGATCTTGTCGCGTCTTTCCGGTTTTTTCGCAGGTGATTTTTCGATGCCGTAGAGGATTTCCGCGAGCGTGATGGCCGACAGGGCCAAGTCGGAGGGGCGGTGGGCCTTGAGTCGCTCGACTACTTTTCTATCGCCGCGCATCCAGTAGCTGACGATGTTTGTGTCGAGCAGATACATCAGACTCTGGAATCCAGACCAACCGGCTTAGTCGCCAGGGGTTCGGAGATCTCAAACTCTGGATCCGAGTCGAAAACATCCCAGAATTCCATGGGCCATACCGTATGTTCGAGCGGCTCCAGAATGACCGTATTCCCTTCCTTGCGGATCTTGACTTCGGTGCCCTTGAACCGAAACGCCTTGGGCAGGCGGACGGCCTGTGAGCGTCCGTTTTGAAACAATCTGGCAGTGGTCTCCATGCGAAAGCTCCAAGCTGTTCAAGTGGTATATATCAATATATATCATGCCAATGATGGCATCAAGTCCAAGTGCGGGTTGCCGCCTCAAGCGCTCACTCGGTCAGGTGCCGACTTCGCAATATTTATGATTTTCGATGTCGAAATACTGACCCTCAAAGGAGCGGATCAGGGTGGTGTAGACGCGCAAGGCGAGGCTGTTGACGCCCTCTCGCACCTCACTCGTCGAAATCAGCGCCCGGTAGGGTGACCACAGGACGGGGTGCCAGGGCCCGCCGTTGAAGGCGACTTCGGCGGCTTCCTGGAACGGCAGGGGGAAGGTCAGCGTCACGAGGAGTTCGCCGCCGCCGGGCAGCTCGCCGAGCACGATATCCGCGGTGTATTCCACGGCGCCGGCGTAGTAGGGCAGACCATTTTCCTCCCACGCTTCGAAACGGCCAGCAGGAGCGCGGTCTACAAGGCGGGGAGGGGCCACCCCGGCCACGCCAAAATCGCCGGCCAGATACAGCGGATTGAGCAGGCCGCCGTCCAAGCGGTCGGTGCGGACGTACAGGTTGAGACTGTTGGTGCCCTGTCGAAGGTGGGCGGCGAGGTCCAGTGACTGAGAGCCGCGCACGTGGGCGTTGGTGGGCCCCAAATCCTCCGGGCCGAATTCCGCTCCGTTGAAATCCAACCTCCATTCGCCGGCGATGGAGCCCGGCTCCACGACGAGCTCGACGGCCCCAGAGTACGCTGACTCGAAATCGCAGCGATAGCGCAGGCTCAGGGGCGCCGGGTCGAGGCTGGGCATGGTGCCAAATCCGGGCTGGATCCGCGGGGCAAAGCGGAAACCGCCGTGCGCCAGTTGATTGGCCAGGGGTATGGCCGGCACTTCCGCCTCCTGCAGGACGCCGCCGTTATCGTCGAGTAGCGCCATCTTCCAGGTGTATAGACGCAGCAGATTGGCGTTGAGCGGGGTCACCTGCACGGCTACCGGCACGCCGATCTCGATGGTTGCGGGAGGGTCGATGCTGATCGGAGCCGCGATCGATTCCAGCAGCAGAGAGTCAAAGGGATGGAGCGTAAGCCTGTAGCTATCAGCGTCCTGCCTGAGACTAATCTGCCTGGGACTAACCGGCCGTTCCAGCGGGATCTCCCGCACGGGAGCGTCTGGCGTACAGGCGATTTCGACGGTCTCGGAGCCGGTGTTGAGCAGAAAGTAGAGCCTGCGGTTGGCATCGGCGCGCGTTACCATCCAGACGCGGTCGAGATCGCCGCCCAGGGAGCGCAGCGGCAGGTGGCTGCTCACCGAAGGGGGCAGAGCGGGCATCTGGCCATCGGCGCAGTGGAGGACGATCCCGCCGGCCTCGCCAAAGGTCTCGAGCCAGTTCCGCAGATCGCTCTCGATCACCTGCATCGGGGGGACAATGACGACGCTGGCTGCAAGGTCTTGCGGGCGCGCCCTGCCGCCGCTGATAGCGGCCGCCTCGAGGATGTCGGTGTCGACGATGAGAAAGTCGAGATGATCCGACATCAGCCGGTGCAGCAGGCGTTCGTAGGCCTGCAGGTCGTCCCTGGTGGGCAGGCCGCCGTGTGGATCCACCACCAGGATTTCCGCGTCGATCCAGGTGCCTTCGAAGTGGTGGGCGATGAGGTCGAGGTGACGCGTCAGGGCGCGGAAGTGCGGCCAGTACGGCATCTGGAAGAAGAAGCTGGGCGGCGCATCGTGTTTGGCCAGGGCGTGAGTGGTATAGAAGAAACCGTGGGGCACGAGGTAGCGGATACCCATCAGCAGGAGACCCTCGGCGACGAGCTTGGCGTCCTGCAGGGTCCCGCTCCACCCCATACTGTGGTAGCATTCGCACAGACTGCCTTCTTTACCGTAGAAGTAGGCCGCCGAGGCTACGGCGCGGGCATTGGAGCGGATGGTCGCCCGGAGGATATCGGGTACAACGCCAGCCTTGGTGTGGCCCGGGTCGCAACCGGGCAGATCCATATAGCGCAGCTGAGCCAAGCGCAGCGAGGTCTTCTCACCCGAGTAGCGCAGATGGTTGCGGGCGCACCAAGAGCGAATCGGCTCCTCAAAAGTGGCGCAGAAGAGCTCGTATTTGAGGCGACCAAGGTCCGCCGCCACACGCAGGTGTTGTGGATGTGAGGTCTCTTGCAGCGCCGGCAGCAAAGGCGGCAGGTCGTAGCCGTAGCGCTCGCGGAAAGCCCCGGGCAGGAGCGCGGACCATCCGGGCTGGGTTTCGTCCACGAAGATGGAGTGGATGCTCTTGCCAAACTTCGCGCCAAAACGACGGCGATAACGCTCATGGGTCAGGGAGATGAAGCGCTGCACCGCCTCCGGATTGAGCACGTCGACGAAGTGTCCCCAGTATTTGTGCGTCTCAACCAGCGCCTGGACAGCTACGAAGACCCTGTGCGGGCCCGACGGCAGTTCGGCTTCGAGCACGGGCGTGGGGTTGCTGGCGAAGTAGCGCTTGCGGTTGTATTGGGTCAGGCCGGTCTGGGTATAGGAATGGTCGGTAAGAACCATGCCCACGTGGGCCAACAGGTCTAGGCCGCGGCCCCATTCTGGCTGATCGTCCTTCAGGGGATAGGCGATACAGCACAGCACTTCGCCGCGCGGAAGTGATTGGCGGAGGGGGCCGCCGGCGACCTCGAAATTCTCCTGTATCAGTCGTGTGCCGCAGTATTGGGGATTGCCGAGGGTCACCTCGCCGCCGGCCACGCCGCTGGGGTACGGATACTCATCGTAAAGGTGAACTACAAGTCCCCGTTTCTCGGCCTCGTCAATGGCCACGGCCACCAGGGCAAAGAAGCCTTCGGACAGATACGGTTGGCGCAGGCCCTGGCGCGGGTGGATGAAAAACCCCTTCAAGCCGCCGTCCGCCATCTGGCCAATCTGCCAGCGGAGCTCCTCCTCCTCCAGGTCCCCGTTCCAGAACCAGAAGGGATAGATGCCGGTCGGCAGCTCGCCGCCGGCGGCCAGTATGGGGGGGCTCATTTCACAGTTCGGTCCAGGCTCCGCTATTACTGGAGCTGGCGACGGCGGCGGCGACGAACCGCATGCCGGCCACGCCACTGGCCACCCCGGGGTGGTCGAACGGCGCTGGCGCGTCTTCTCCCCGGCCTCGTCGGAGCGCGAACTCCATGCTCAGGTGCAGATTGGCGAGGGCTTCAAAAAAGTCCTCGTGATGGCCGCCCGGCATGCGCACGTAGGGCTGAACCGCTTCCGGGAGATAGCTGAAGTTGGCGCCGATCCAGTAGACTTCGTCGGCCTCTCCGCGCCGCACGACCAGCTTGGCGGCTTCCTCCTGGTGCCACTCGATCGACCCTTCGGAGCCGAAAACGCGCAGCCCGTTGTCATTCTTGTAGCCGATGGCGATCTGAGTGGCGGTAATGATGGCGGTGCCCCCGTTGTCGAGCACGCCGATGACGTTGAAGTCGTCGTCGAGCACCCGACCCTCCACGAAGCTATTGAGACGAGCCGACACGCTCTGGAGACCGAGTCCCGTGGTCCACGTCGCGGCTACAAAAGCGTGGGTGCCGATGTCGCCGCCGCAGTTGGAGATGCCGGTGCGAGCCGGGTCGGCGCGCCACTCGGCCTGCTGCAATCCCTCATTTTCCAGTGCCGTGGCCAGCCAGCCCTGGTTGTACCAAGCCTCGACCTTGCGTATGTCGCCCAGATCACCCCGGCGAATGAACTCCTTAGCCATCATCAGCATGGGGTGGCCGGTAAAGGTGTGGGCGAGGATGAAGGGGACATCGCCAGAGCCGACCAGCCGCTCCAGCTGTTCGGCCTCGG
>Ga0066376_10000951_pt1 | contig 28040 bp, 25 predicted proteins | sample Knorr_S15_td_Bot_FD_77009 | JGI IMG/M metagenome (GOLD analysis project Ga0066376, IMG submission 77009) | Marine microbial communities from Southern Atlantic Ocean transect - Knorr_S15_td_Bottom_ad_5009_LV_A | ecosystem: Environmental > Aquatic > Marine > Oceanic | place: Southern Atlantic... | reverse complement strand
GCTCATCGCACCGGCTCAGGATGACAGAAGGCGGTGGTGCCCAGGAAACGCCGGACTCGCTAAATGGTCGTAGGGGGCGGATTGGTATCGACCCTCGGGCGGATAACAATCCGCCCCTACGGTGTTAATGCAGAAGCGATCTTTCCCTATTCATGCATCACCTCATTGTGACGACAATTTTTACTGCTCCGTCTTCCCGTTTGCGGGCGGCGCTGAAGGCTTCATCTATGCGGGGCAGCGGGAACGAATGGGTCACGATTTCGGTCATGTCGATCAATCCATCGTTGATCCACCTCAGCGCCTGCCGGAAGCTGGATAGCTCCAGTTCATCCTGTGCCCCTAACGGACTGTAGGCGGCGATTCTCTTGCGAAAGAACGTGTCGAAATCGAACGGTATCGACTCGGCGGACTGCGGCACGCCGAACCAGACGATCTGGCCGTCCGGACGAACCAGGTCCATCGCCTGCCCGTGCGTCTCTTTCGTACCAATCGCCTCCACCACAACGTCCGCGCCTTCTCCGGTCAGGTCAAGGACAGCGCGGGTGGCCGCGTCAAAGGTCTCGCCGATACGATAATCGGATCCGAAACCGGCTCCGACCTCAAGGCGATGCGATATCGGCTCTATCGCGATCACGCGATCAGCGCCGAGATGCTTCAAGACGAAGTTCCAGAACAGCCCGGCAGACCCCTGCCCCATCACGACACATGTCTGCCCGAGCAGGTTCGGCAGTCGCTTGGCGCCGAATATCACGGTGCCGAGTTGCTGCGCCATCAAAAGGTGGTCCGGCTGCTGATCTGAGGCTTCGGGAAGTACCGTCAGAAAGTTGGCGCCCAGCGCCTGGTATTCGGCAAAACAAAGAGAATCCCAGATCGCGGGTGTGACCAGCACGCGGTCGCCGTTATGTAGTGCAGTGCCGTTGGCATCTACAACGGTTCCGATGCCCTCATGTCCCGGGTAACCCGGCCGCAACGGGTACTCCTCCACGAGCCACCCGTAATCGACGATGTGCAGGTCGCTGCCGCAGATCGACGCCAGCTCCATCTTCACAAGCGCCTGCCCGTCCTCTGGCGTTGGAATCGGAACCTCGGTAAGGCGCACATCCCCTTTGTCGAGGGCCTGCATGGCGAGCATTGAGTGGGTCAACTGAGCTCCTCTGTTTATTAACGGTTGGAGGAAGCAAGTTTACGCACTCAAGGCCGGAAAGCGGATTGTATTTGATGTCATCCTGAACTCGATTCAGGATCCCCTGATCAACAAATACGAGCTGATTTCAGGTTCCAGTGACAATAACTACGAACCGATTGGTTGATAGAGAGAGTTGATGACGTAGTACCGGATCCTGAATCGAGTTCAGGATGACAGTTCGCAGCGACGAATGTATTTGCCCCCTCTCCCCTCCGTGGGAGAGGGGGTCGAGGCCGTAGGCCAAATATCGCTTCTACTCGTACTCCGCCAGTTGGTCCCCGTGCGCCGTCCACATCTCGTCGAACATCTCTCGGATGCGATCCATTGGAAGTGATGCGGCGGTCAGGGGGTCCAACATCACGGCATGCACCGCTGCTTCACGATCCTTTTCAAGAACGGCCTGCACAGCCAGTTCCTGGACGTTGATGTTCGTTCGATTCAGCGCCGCTAACTGCGCGGGAAGAGCACCAACGGCCATCGGGTGAAGGCCGAGGCTATCCACCAGGCACGGCACCTCCACACACGCCTCGGCTGGCAGGTTTGATATCAGTCCGTCGTTCGGGACGTTGCCGTTGATCATTGTCGAGACGCCCGTTTCCATCGCCGCCATGATCCGACAGGCGTACTCATCGGACGACTCCGCGGTCAGCGGCTCTTCGCCTGCGACCTCGGAACGCATGGTGTCGAAGTACCTCTCGTTGCGCTTCTCAAGGCGCGCCAGGTCCACCTCGATGTCGTTCAAATTCATGTCCGACATCACCTCCGGGTACTGCCGGAAATAGGGCACATACTCGGACATGTGGCGGGTTGATTCCGTAACAAACGTTCCAAACTGGCGCATCACTTCGAACCGCACCGGGTCCTGCGCGTACGTCTCGGAATCATCCATAGCGTCCCAGAGCGCCTCGTATGCGTCCTCGCCATTTCGCTCGAACCGGAGAAACCACGCCATGTGGTTGATGCCCGCAACCCACGCCGTCACCTCTTCCCGGGGCGCGCCGATGTAATCCGACAACACCTGTGTCGTGCGTTGAACGCTGTGGCACAGCCCGACGACCTTGACATCGGCCGCCTCGTCGATAGCCCAGCAGGCCATCGCCATCGGGTTCGTGTACTGGAGCAGCCAGGCGTCCGGACAGTACTTCTCGATGTCGTGCGCCACGTCCAGCAACACCGGGATCGTGCGCATCGCCTTGAACACTCCGCCCGGACCGATGGTGTCTGCGACCGACTGGTCGACGCCGTACTTGAGCGGCACGCCCTGGTCGATCTCCAGATCGTCGCCGACACGGATCGTGGTGAGAACGTAGTCCGCTCCGTCCAGCGCCTCGGCGCGGTCCTGCGTCGCCGTGATGGTCATAGCCACGCCGGTGTCGCGGCCAAGCCTTTCGGCAAACGGCGTGATGATGTCCAGCCGCTCTGGGTCGATGTCCATCAAGACGACATCTGAATCGGCCAGCGAGGGTGTGGACACGACATCCTGTAAGAGTCGACGGGTGAAGACAACGCTTCCTGCACCAATGATCGCTATTCTCGGCAAATTGTTATCTCCTGTCTGGCGGCCCACTCCGGGCGCTCTCATTCTTGCGTATCGGGTCCGCTCCATTCTTCTCGAAGCGTCCCGTACAGCAATGTATCCCACCAGCGGCCTGAAGTACTCGTTCCCTCGTAGCCGTCCCTCCGGTCGCAGTCCGGCCTTCTCAAGCACCCTTGAGCAAGCGATGTTGTCTGCGATGCACCACGACGAGATCCGACGCACGTCCATGTCCTGAAAACCGAACTCCACCATCGCCCGTGCTGCCTCGGTGGCGAAGCCCCGGCCCCAGTACTCCGGCGCCAGCTCGTAGCCGATATCCGCCTCCCACTCGTTTTCGGCCTTGCGCCTGATCCCGCAGTTCCCGATCAAACCGATCCGATCAGGCAACGTGATCGCGAGTTGGAATTTTCGTCTCGGCCGCTCAGCTTGCTGATCTACAAACACCTGAACGAAGTCCCGCACTTCCTCCTCCGTGCGTCCGGTCCACGGGTAGAAACGGAGGTAGCGTGGATCGGACTGGTATGCCAGGACATCGGGCCAGTCATCGATGGTGAAATCACGAAGGACTAGCCGAGGGGTTGTGATGTGCATGTGCCTTGACCGATTGGCCTTTGTTTTACGGGCCGTGTTCCTGAAGATACGAACCCTGATGCCGGACGCGACCCGCGCCAGCCCCTCTCCCTCCCAGGGAGAGGGGCCCATTGTTGCCCCTCCTAACGTGGGAGGGGGTTCGGGGGTGGTTATTTCAGCGATCAACAATCCCCAGCGGACTATACTCGCCGCCATCCTATGCACGCCGTCTGGCGCGTGAAAGTCAGCAAACAACAACGAGGTCCAACGAATGGCTGATTCCAGCCGCGTAATCATCAAGAACTGCCACGTCATCGACGCCACGTCCCAGGAACAGCGGGAACTGACGGTCGTGGTGGAGGGCTCGGATATCGTCGATCTCCTGCCGCCCGGATCGCCGGTCTCAAGCGGCGATGCACAAGAGATCGATCTGCAAGGCGGCTGGCTGCTTCCCGGTCTGTGGGACGTCCACACGCACATCGGTCGCGACATCCCGGACGTCGGATGGCGGGACGAGAGTATCGCGGAGCGCACAACGCGCGCCGGGCGTGACTGCATGGACGCGCTGGCGCTTGGCATCACCGGGATGCGGGTGGTAGGTGAGCGTGAGTACGTGGATGTGGCGTGGAAGCGAGCGTTTGATTCGGGCCAGTTCATCGGGCCGTCGTTGTTCACATGCGGGTGGTTTCTCACCACCACAGCGGGTCATTTTCTCAGGTCTGGCACGGCTAAAGAGCTCGACGGTCCGATCGAGTACCGGCGAGCTATCCGGGAGAACATCAAGAACGGGGTCGACTTCATCAAGTTGAACCTGACGGGCGGGATTATGGGTCCCCCGTGGGATGGCATGGAGAAGACTTTCCCGACGCCGGACGAGATCGATGCGGCGTTCGAGATATGCCATCAGCGCGGCTACAAGGTCGTGGCGCACGCCGGTGGAACACATGGCATCAAGACGGCGATCGCGCATGGCGCATGGACGCTGGAGCACGGCTATGTGCTGGATGACGAGGCGGTTGCGATGATGATGGAAGCGGGAACGTACTTCGTTCCGACGCTCGGGCTGAGTCACCTGTACCGTGGCCCGGCGTACGCAGAGTCGGAAGCAGAGCGGGCGTGGGCAGAAGCACACCCGGCGCAGCCCGACTACGCTGCAAGAGCAGTTGTGGCCGCCGAAGCCCACGCAACAGGATTCAAGAAGGCGCTGGACGCAGGTGTGCCCATCGCAAATGGATCCGACCTGCCACTACCGGACGGCGGGTTGCTGGAGCTTGCCCAACTCGTGCGACGCGGCATGACCGAGTGGCAGGCGATCGTGGCGGCAACCAGAACATCGGCCGAGGTGTGCGAGGTGAGCGACCGGCGTGGAACCGTCGAGATCGGCAAGGCGGCCGACCTGCTGGCGGTGGACTCGAACCCGCTGGACGATATTGAGAATGTACGTGACGTGAAGCTCGTGATGAAGGACGGCCAGATCGTGGTGCGAAACTGAGTGCGGCTCTCATCCGAGGCCCAACGCCGACGAGATCTGCGCCTCGCACGACTCCGGGGAGTCATGGGTGGTAACAATCTTGATTTTGGGATGTGGCCAGCGGCCCCAGATCAGCAAGCCGAGAACCTGTGCGCGGCTTAAGTAGGCGATCAATCCGTCAAGATCGTCACTCCCGCATCGTTTGATTGCCAGCTCCCTCGCCCATTCGCCCCCTCTGTCTGCGATGGCCCGCTCCATCGCTACCCTGACATCGCACTCCACGAATACAAACAGTGACGGAATATCGTCCATTTGATCGGCCAGGTTCTGTGCGAACCTCACGACCGCTTCGGTCTCCACACCGGCCGATACCAGCCAATCGGTACAGGGCAGAATCGAGTCCGTGACGATCACTCCAGGAGAATTTCGGCTTATTGCAAGGAAAGCCAGACATGAGAACCACAACGTGTCCATGTCCGATCCGTCGCCTGCATCGACTGCGCTGACGTATGGAGCGAACGCTTCAGATGTGAGTACCTCCTCTTCGGCATGGTGCCCACCGGTCATGCGGACGTCCTTCAGTCGTTGCCAGATAGCCCGCGACAACGTGGACTTGCCAGCGCCTGATCCGGCGCCGTAGAACATGATGAGCTTAGGATTATTTAATGTATCGGCCGGAATGTGTTCACCGCCGGAGCCCTGTGGGGAGGTCGGAACACTCACTCGGATATTCCGGTGAACAACGTGGTTTCATCAACGAAACAGATGGGATTCCCGAAGGGATCGAGGGCGTAAAAAGATCGCTCGCCCCAGGGTCTGACCTCAATAGTTGACACACCGCTGGCTCCGGCCGTCGATACTCGGTCTCTGTAAACAGCAAGATCGTCGACTGCGAAATAGACATTATCTGGATTCGGCCTCGGCGAAATGTCATGATCGCCGTCTTCAGATGGCGAGAAACAGGCGAGAATTGTATCGCCGCATTTAAAGTAGTGACGCCCGCCCGATACTCGCTCGCCGGTCTCTCCGAACACCTCCCCATAGAAGTTGGCGGCGCTATCAAGGCCCCCCACTTGCAAGATCACACGAAACAGTCTCGCCGTCATCTATGGCTTCCTACAAAACGAATTGTTCGGAGCATAGCCGGACGAATACCCGGCCGGCAGTGCTAGTCTGGCCCGGCCACCTCCGCAGGTGTTTGCACGCGGACGCCTTAATCCCTGAACAGAGTCCGGAGCTTTCGAAATAGACCCCACCTCTGCCGACGACCGGCAGTCCTCTCACTGGTCTCATAGCGTATGGCCGAATGTCACGGCTATCGGCGCCTTCAGTCTGTTCGGCGGCGCCGTGGCCGCAACGCGCGTTGTGGCACAGGACATCCCGCCGTTCACGCTGGCGGCGGTGCGGATCGGCATCGGAGCCGCCGTCCTGTGGGCGCTCGTGCTGCTGTTCCACAGGTACGGAATGCGGGTGGAACGGCGTGACTGGAAGCTGTTTTTCGTCCTCGCCGCCTTCTACTTCACGGCCTTCCCGCTTTCGATGGCGTTCGGATTTCAGGTGACAGAGGCATCCCGCGGCGCGCTGCTTATGGCTACATCGCCTATCTGGAGCGTTGTGCTGGGGCGAATCACCGGGCACGAATCGCTAATTAACCGCCAGTATCTGGGCGTCGCCATATCTGTAGTCGGCATCGCACTCGTGTTCGGCGAGAGCGCCCTGTCCCCTGCCGAGAGCGGCGGCGAGACGGCAAGCATGCTGGCAGCGATAGGCGGTGCGTTGCTGCTGTTGTTTGCCGCGGCATGTGTGGGCATCTACGGCGTCGCGTCTCAGCCGGCGTTCGCCCGCTACTCGGCGTTGAACGTGAGCGCCTGGACGATGTTGATCGGCGTGTCGATGCTGGCGCCGCTCGCAATCGTCGAGGTGGTGCTTGGTCACACCGGCGGGTTCAGCACCCAGAACTCGCTTCTCATGGTGTACCTGGGATCGCTGGGGATCGCTCAGTTGATGTTCGTCTTCTCACTCACCAGGCTGACCCCGACCCAGGTGGTCATCTACGTGAACTTCAACCCGCTGATCGCGACGGCAATCGGAGCGGCGGTGCTTGAGGAATCGCTGACGGGAACGTTCGTCTTTGGCGCTGTTGCGGTAATGGTCGGCGCAGTGTTGGTGAACTGGCCAAAGGCCGCCCCATAGGGGCAGTTATCGCCTGTGGGCGGGAACGATTACCGTGCCTGCCGGTAACTCGCCACCACGGCCTCGACATCCGTTACCGCCGACTCCTGGCCGAAGGTTGCTCCGCCCAGGTTGGCGCAAGCGAATACGGTGTTGTCTGGAGACGCCTCACGTAGCGCCGTGCCGAATTCTGAGGGCAGCGGAGCGGTGAACGACTCAAACAGTCCTTCGCCGATCGACAGTCCATGTACGCTACCTAGTCCCGACGGAGCGGAGTCGGCCACAATCGCTTTGATTTCGATGTTCCTGCGCAGCAGCGCTCCCTGCGCGGCGACACCCGCCTGTGTTGCGAGCAGCCATCCGAGGGCCTGCACGTCCGCAGCGGCGCGGTCGGTGTGGCCCGGTGCCGGATTGCCCTCGTACCAGTCGAACGGCCTGATATCGCTGGCCGGGCCTCGTATGAACATGCAGCCTTCGGCGCCCGAGGCTTCCGATAACGCCCAGCACGCGTATCCGGGGTAGTCGGCGGTCCATACAGCCGGATCGATGCCGGCCACAGATCCGGGGCATGCGAACCCGATGACGCGCGCTATCGGGCCGGAAACGCCGTCCACGACCATGATCGGGACACTCTCGTTGATGTCGTACGCCCGTCCATATGCTGAAGTGGCCAGGTCCCCCAACAACGCGTTCGTGAACCCGAGCTCGGCGTTCTGCATTCGGGCGGCGGCGAGTGCGGCAGCCCCGCCCAGCTGTTGAGGGACGTAAGCGGCGTAAGCGGCATATTCCGCGTTGTCCGCGTCCCACAACGGAGGCGACGTGGCGTTCCCGGACACGCCGATCCAGACAAGCGACGCGTCCACGACTGCGGCATCCGAAATGCGCTCGATAACGGCTGTCGCGAACGATTCACTGACGCCCCAGACATCAAGCGTCACGATGGCAGCACGAACGCCCCTTGCCTCCAGCAACAGGACCCGGCCGAGGAGGTCATCGGTCACATCAGTCGCCGGACGAGACGGGTGTTCCGGCCCTGCGATGTGGAAGCCAACGGGCGGCGTAATGACGGTCTCGGAGTATCCGGCCCTGAGCAACTGACGGTCTTGTTTCTGGTCTGAGGTCAAGTAGTAGGTTCCTATTGTGACGTGTCGGGAGTTTCCGCAGGAGAGATTCTATTGTCACGCCAAATGTCCATCCAACGTGCGCACCTACGCCGTTGCGGGCAGCACCACTATCTCTGTACTTACGGAGTTCGCTATGAAGCACTCTTTATGCGACAGGTGGTGCATGGACTTGATCTGATCTGGCGTGGGTAAGGTCTCTCCGGAGAACGCTATCTTCGGACGCAGTTCCACACGTGTTATGGCCAGCCGATCCTCGGTGTTCTTTTCCAGGTACCCGACTGCGTCGTCGGAATACGAGTCCACAACGAACCGGCGCTTGGCCGCTATCGCCAGGAAGGTCAGCATGTGGCAGGCGGACAGGGAAGCGACGAACGCCTCTTCCGGGTCCACACGCTCGCCGTTGCCCAGGAATTCAGGCGCCGCAGAAGCACGCACGATCTCGCCGCCGCGAAATGACCATCTGTGATCCCGGGTGTAGGTCGGGTATTTGAAGTCGTCGCGATCCCGATTCCAGATCAACGATGCTCGGTGCTCTGACATTGGTCATTCCCCGAAGTGTTGATTCTCGGACAAACTGGCCCGGTTACTAGCGCGATGTTAGCCTTCCGGCCTCAATCATCTCGCACTTCCATTCTCACATTGCCGTATGGAGTGGTTCGGAGAGAGCTATGCCCCCAGAAATACAGGTTATCGACGATAGATTCCGACAGATCGTTGATCCCGACGCGACGATCGAACTTGTTGCGGACGGTATGGGGTTCACCGAGGGACCCGCCTGGATTCATGACGGCGACTATCTCGTATGGAGTGATATTCCGAACAACCGCATCATGCGCTGGTCGGAGTCGGATGGCGTAAGCGTTTTCCGTCAGCCGAGCCGTAACGCAAACGGGAACGCGGTGGACGTCGACGGCAATCTCCTGACGTGCGAGACGAGCGGGCGGCGCGTCTCGATCGCTCGGCCTGGCGAGCCGGAAACGACGCTGGCGGACAGCTACGGTGGCAAACCGCTGACCTCCCCTAACGACGTGGTCGTCAAATCGGACGGCAGCATCTGGTTTTCTGACCCGGACTACGGCGCGCTCATGGATAACCAGGGGCACGGCGAGTCGCCACAACAGGAACGCAATCGGGTCTACCGACTCGATCGATCAAGCGGAGATCTGACGGCCGTCGCAGAAGATTTCGACAAGCCGAACGGACTGGCGTTCTCGCCGGACGAATCGGTGCTCTACATCTCCGACTCCGGAGCCACCCACGGCGACGACCGGCCGCACCACATACGGGCACTGGATGTCGTCGATGGAGTACGGCTCGCCAACAGCCGGGTTATCTGTGAGATATCGCCGCACGTGCCGGACGGTCTGCGGGTCGATACCGACGGCAATCTGTACGTCACTTCTGGAGAAGGGGTGCAGGTGTTCACGCCGGAAGGCGAGATGCTCGGGAAATTCCTCACGCCGGAGGTCGCCGCAAACTGCTGCTTTGGCATGGCTAACCGCCAGACGTTTTTCATCTGCGCCACCAGCTCCGTCTGGATGGTGCGGTTAAAGTCCACGGGCGCATACCCTTACTAAGAATCACTCTGCACCCAGGAGACACGCATTTGGAACCGCAGTACGAGATCCTTTCGGATGCCTTCAACAAACTGATCGACCTGGACGCACGCCTGCGCAAACTTGGCGACGGGTACCTCTGGGCCGAGGGAACGACGTGGGTGCCGGATTCGTCTGAGGCAGGTGGCGGATATCTCCTGTGGAGCGACATCCCGAATGATCGCATGCTGCGCTGGTCGGAGAGCGACGGGACGACCACTTTCAGGCAGCCCTGCGGTTACACCAACGGCCACACACTTGACCGAGAGGGTCGGCTCGTCTCGTGTGAACACGGCGGCCGCAGGATCAGTCGGACCGAGCTCGACGGCACGGTGGTGAATCTAGTCGACAACTACGAGGGCAAGAAGCTCAACTCGCCAAACGACCTTATCGTAAAGAGCGACGGGAGCATCTGGTTTACCGACCCGCCGTACGGAATTCTGAGCGACCGGGAGGGACACAAGGCGGACTCCGAACTGGGCGCAAACTACGTGTTCAGGCTCTGGCCTGATACCGGCAAGATTGAGATCGTTATAGACGATTTTGACATGCCAAACGGCATCGCCTTCTCGCCCGACGAGTCGATTCTCTACGTGGCCGACACCGGCTACGAGCCGGACTCGCCTGAGGCATCGATCCACGCCTTCGACGCGTCTTCGGACGGGAATCTGTCCAATCACCGCATCTATGCCAAGCCGACGCCCGGAAAGTCGGACGGATTCCGGGTGGATACGGACGGCAACGTCTGGACCTCGGCAGGCGACAGTGTCCAGGTGTTCAACCCGGCCGGCGAGCTACTGGGTAAGATTCTGACGCCCGACCGAAACGCCAACCTGGACTTCGGTGGGTCAAACGGGACGACGCTGTTCATAGGCGTGAACACCGAGGCGTACTCGATCGAGGTGAACGCCCGTCGTGCGGCTCGGCCTTAGGAGCCGGTTCAGGATGAAGAGCTTCTCCCTCACCCTTGATTCGTTTGGGCCTCTCCGGCAGGGAGTGGGGTTTTGTGACCACTCTAACGACTAACAACCAGCCACCTACCCCGTACGTGCTGGCAATCGATATCGGCAGTTCGTCTGTTCGCGCTACCGTTTACGACGCACGTGCGAACGCGTTGCCGGGGCTGAGCATCGCCACTCCACACGTCACTCCCACAACCCCGGACGGCGGCGCGGCTGACGATGCGCTGGTCCTTGCCGAAGTCGTTGAGCGGACGATCGACGAGCTGCTGAATCTTGCGGGCGATGCCGCGTCCAACATCGTCGCCGTCGGGTTGGACACCTTCGTCGGCAACCTGCTCGGGTTGGATATTGAAGGCCATCCGACAACGCCCGTTTACACATACGCGGATACGCGCTCTCTGGAAGAGGTCGCCCGGATGCGGCGGGATCTCGACGCCGTCGATGTCCACCAGCGCACAGGCGTCACACTCCACACCGCCTACGCACCCGCACGACTGCTCTGGGTGCGGCGTACCGACTCGAAGGCCTGGAACGCCACCGTTCGCTGGACCGATTTCGCCACGTACATGTACGGGCGCTGGTTCGGCCGTGAGGCGGCCTGCAGCAGCTCGGTCGCCTCATGGAGCGGGTTGCTCAATCGGCAGACCGGAGACTGGGATACCCAACTACTGAACTACACCGGCATCTCGGCGGATCAGCTTCCGAAAATTGCCAACTACGGCGATGTGATGTCCGAGCTCGCGCCCGGTTACGCGGCGGAATGGCCGTCTCTAAGAATCATCCCGTTCTGCCTCGCGGTCGGAGACGGAGCGGCCGCAAACGTCGGAGAGGGCTGCTCTGCGCCTGGCTCCACGGCGCTGACCGTGGGCACGACCGGCGCGGTGCGCGCCGGCGTGCCAATCCCGCTGGCTGAAGTGCCACGCGGTTTAAGCGTCTACAACCTGTCCAGCGAGAGAATCCTGCTCGGCGGCGCCGTCACGGACGCCGGAGGACTGTTCGCATGGATGCGCGACAGCCTGAACGTGCCGGACCTTGAAACGCTTGAATCGGAACTATCCGCGCTCCCGCCGGACGGGCACGGCCTCACGGTACTGCCCTTCCTGCGCGGCGAACGCAGCCCCGGCTGGCTGGACAACGCCACGGGAGCCGTTGTCGGGCTGCGGGCCAGCACCTCACCGGTGGAGATCGTAAGGGCCGGGCTGGAGTCGGTCGCATATCGATTCGCCCTGATCGCAGATCGACTCTCCTCGGTCGTCACCCCCGGGCCTGAGATCGTGGTCGGAGGCGGAGCAGCCCAGAGCTCGCCAACGTGGTTACAGATTTTTGCCGATGTGTTGAACAGGACCGTTGTGGTGTCCGGCGAACCGGAGACAACCAGTCGCGGCAGTGCGATCCTCGCGCTCGAAAGCGCCGGGGTTATCGGCTCACTGGACGACCTTCCGGCGCAACGTGGCAGGCGATACACTCCAATCCCCGCGTCCGTGGCTGCCTACCGGGTCGGCCTTGAACGGCACCACTCTCTTTACCATTCACTGCTCGATCCGCTGGAACGAGACGGTAGCTACAACAGCGAATGCGATCACGACCCGATTTGAGGACACGTTTTCGATGGCGTTGAATTCTGGAGCGCTCGATCAGTTCTGCGTTAACGCCATTCGATTTCTCTCGGCCGACGCCGTTCAGAAGGCCAACTCCGGGCACCCCGGCGCGCCCATGGGCGAAGCGCCGCTCGCCTACACGCTGTGGGATCGATTCCTCCGGCACAACCCTGCCAACCCGGCGTGGCCGAACCGGGATCGGTTCGTCCTGTCCAACGGCCACGCCTCGATGTTGCTTTACAGCCTGCTACATCTGACCGGATACGACCTGCCGATAGATCAAATCAAGCAGTTCCGTCAGATGGGTAGCATCACGCCGGGCCACCCGGAACGTGGCGTGACGCCGGGCGTGGAGATCACTACAGGTCCGCTCGGACAAGGGTTTGCGAACGCTCTCGGGATGGCGATCGCTGAGAAGATGCTTGCGGCGCGTTACAACCACCCGGGCCACGAGATCATCGATCACACGACCTACATGCTCGCCTCGGACGGCGATATGCAGGAAGGGGTGGCGTCGGAAGCGGCATCCCTGGCCGGGACGCTGGGTCTCGACAAGCTCATCTGCATCTACGACGACAACGAGATTTCGATCGAGGGCGACACGCACCTGTCTTTCCGGGAAGACGTGCCGGCCCGATTCAGGGCCTACGGCTGGGAGGTGATCGGGCCTGTCGACGGAAACGACATCGACGGCATCACGGAAGCGATTGAGGCGGCCCGGGCGACGTACCGCAAGCCAACGCTGATCGTGGTCAAAACGACTATCGGTTTCGGCGCTCCAAATAAGGCCGGAAGCGCCAGCGCACACGGCGAGGCGCTTGGAGTGGAAGAGCTGGCGGCGACGCGTGAGGCTCTCGCGTGGGATTACGGCACGTTCGAGATACCGCCCGAAGTTACCATCCACATGCGCAAGGCGCTGGAGCGTGGAGAGCAGGCCGAGGCGGAGTGGAACGATCGCTTTGAGGCGTACGAGGCCGCCTATCCAGAGGACGCGGCGGCGCTCAAGCGGGACCTCGCCGGTGAACTGCCGAATGACTGGGACGCCGGGCTGGACGCATTGTTGGAGGAGTTTAAGGACCCGATCGCGTCACGAGCGGTGTCCGGCCGGGCGCTCGTTGCTCTCACCGACCGCGTGGACAACCTGACCGGCGGCTCTGCCGATCTCGCGCCGTCCAACAACACCCGTGTGCAGGGCCGAGGCTCTTTCCAGGCCGAGACCTATGCCGGGCGCAACATGCACTTCGGCGTGCGCGAGCACTCGATGGGCGCAATCGCAAACGGCATGGCGGCACACGGCGGACTGATCCCCTACACCGGCACATTCCTGATCTTCTCCGACTATATGCGTCCCGCCCTGCGGTTGGCGGCGATGAGCGGGCTGCACACGATATTCATCTACACCCACGACTCGACTGGTCTTGGCGAGGATGGGCCGACGCATCAACCGATCTCCCAGCTGATGAGCCTGCGGTCTATCCCCGGCCTCACAGTTATCAGACCGGCGGACGCTCACGAAACCCTGGAGGCGTGGCGTTTCGCCGTGTCACATGACGGCCCGGTGGTCCTAGTGCTGAGTCGGCAGGCGCTCCCGCCAATCCAGAGGGAGGGTGGGGTCGCGCTGACCAGGGGCGGTTATGTCGTTACAGCAGGAGGCGAAGATCCTGATGTGGTGCTTATAGCCACCGGCTCCGAGCTATCGCTTGCGCAATCGGCGGCCGGACTCCTTGCCAGCGAGGGGATCAGGGCACGCGTTGTATCGATGCCGTCGTGGGAGCTATTCGACGCTCAACCGCCTGAGTACCGGGATACCGTGCTGCCACCCGAGGTCCGGGCAAGGGTATCGGTGGAGGCGAGCGCGTCCATTGGATGGGAGCGATACGTTGGCCTGGACGGCGCCGTAATCGGTATGACCGGCTATGGAGCATCAGCTCCGGGTGCGGAGGTACTGGTCAGGTTCGGTTTTACGGCGGAGAATGTTCAGTCCACCGCGCAGTCGGTTCTGGAACGACTTCGCCAGACCTCCCACACATGACAGGCCAGACACGGAGAACACATGAAGATCGCCATCAGCGGCGACCACGCCGGGCTTGAGTTGAAGAACTACATCAGGGACTACATAAACGGCCTCGGGCACGAGGCCATTGATCACGGCGCGTTTGAGTACGATGCCGACGACGATTTCCCTGACCTCGCCGCACCGGTAGCACGTGCGGTTGCGAACAAAGAGGTTGATCGGGGCGTAATCGTTTGTGGAAGCGGCGTCGGCGCATCGGTCGCCGCCAACAAGATCCCGGGCGTTCGGGCCGCCATTTGCCACGACACATATTCCGCGGCGCAGGGCGTCCAACACGATGACATGAACGTACTTTGTATGGGAGCTCGAATTATCGGAGTGGCGATGGCGGAAGCGCTGGTCGATGCGTTTCTTGGCGCAGAGATGGACAAGCACCCCCGATTCAAACGTCGCCTGGACAAGGTGATCAAACTGGAACAGGACGCTCTAAAAGGCTAAGAGGCCACCATGCCTGACAACACGATCCAAAAAGCCCACGAGATCGGACAATCGATCTGGTTTGACTACATCAGTCGAGACCTTATCGACTCCGGCGAGTTGAAGCGACTGGTCGATTCGGGGGTTCGCGGGGTGACCTCCAATCCCTCTATTTTCCAGAGCGCCATCTCGGGATCGAGCGACTACGACGCCTCGCTGGTTCGTTACAGCGAGCAGGCCGGCGACTCCGCGTCCATCTTCGAGCTTGTGGCCATCGATGACGTACGTGATGCCGCAGACATCCTCAGGCCGGTATATGACTCTTCAGGTCGCGCCGACGGATTTGTGAGCATCGAGGTCAACCCCCTGCTCGCGGCTAAGACTGATGAAACGATTACTGAGGCTCATAGGCTCCATGCGGCTATCGACCGGCCAAACATCATGATCAAGGTCCCCGGAACGCCTGAAGGCGTTCCGGCCATCCGAAAACTCATCTCGGAAGGCATCAACGTCAACGTGACGCTGCTGTTTTCGCGCAACGCGTATGCAGCTGCATCGAAGGCATATGTGGACGGGCTGGCCGACTATGTGGAGTCTGGCGGGGAAGACCTCGGTGGAATCTCCAGCGTGGCGTCTTTCTTTGTCAGCCGCGTTGACACCTCCGCAGATGGCGCGCTGGAGGCTGTGAGCGGCGGCGACGAGATCGCAGGCAAGATCGGCATCGCAAACGCCCGTCTTGCGTACGAAGCGTTCCAGACGCTGATCGCGAGCGAGCGGTGGCAGGAGCTGGCGGTCCGAGGAGCGTTGCCGCAACGACCGCTCTGGGCGAGTACCGGGGTCAAGAATCCGGCTTACACAGACGTGCTTTACATGAACGAACTCATGGGGGCCAACACGGTCAACACCGCGCCCCCGGCTACACTGGACGCCTTCCTGGATCACGGTGAGGTATCCGAGAGGGTGACCGTTGGGGTGGACGATGCGCGGTCCCAGATCGCACGCCTTGAGGAGCTGGGAATCAGCCTGGACACCATCACGGACGACCTGCTAGTGGCAGGAGTGAAATCGTTTGCGGATGCTTTTGAGGGGTTGATCGGGGTCATAGACTCCAAATTGCGTGAACTTTCCGGCGCGCCCGCTTCAGATTGATTTGCCTGAGACATCCGGAACTCCAGAGAAACTGGGCTGGCAAGATCAGGTCAAAAGCGAATTAGACGCGCTCAAGAAGCGCGGCACCGTCGACGCCCTCTGGCGGCGCGACCCGAACACATGGGTAGACCCGTCTCCCGGCGGCGCACCGGCGGAGGAAACAACCGGCTGGCTCGATCTCCCGGACCGAATGGCCGATCTTGCCGATGAGTTGACCGCGTTCGCTGACGAGGTACGTAATGACAGATTCACGGACCTTGTTCTGCTCGGGATGGGAGGGAGCAGCCTTGGGCCTCTGGTGCTCGGGCGGGTATTCGGGACAGGTCCGGGTTACCTACACCTGCACGTGCTGGACTCCACGGTGCCCGGTCAAATCACGGCCGTCGAGAACCGGGTAGATCTGCACCGAACCCTGTTCCTGATCTCCAGCAAGTCTGGCACGACCATCGAGCCACTGAGCGTGGCGGCATATTTCCGTGGACGGCTGGAGGAGATCGGGGTGGATGATTCAGCCGCCCGTTTCATCGCCGCTACCGACCCTGGCTCGCCCCTTGAATTGATGGCAAATGAGCGCGGCTTCAAACGGGTGTTTAACACGCCGGTGGACGTGGGCGGTCGGTTCTCCGTGCTTTCACGGTTCGGGTTATTACCGGCGGCGCTTATCGGGGTGGACCTCCGGAAACTTCTCGGACCGGCGCTCGCAATGGCGGCAGCGTGTCGAGCGAGCGACGATCTTGAGACGAACCCGGGCGCACTGCTTGGCGCAAATCTCGGGGGGCTGGCGGCGGCCGGTCGAGATAAGGTCACAATCGTCACTTCACCACAACTGGGTTCGATCGGCCTATGGGTCGAGCAGCTGCTCGCCGAATCCACCGGCAAGAACGGCCGCGGCCTCGTGCCGGTGGACGACGAACCTTTCTTCAACATGTCCGAATACGGAGACGATCGCAATTTCGTATACATACGTCTCGCCGGAGACGACAACACCCGTACAGATGCCCACATGGCGGCCCTTGAGAGTGCGGGGCGGCCCGTAACGCGTATCGAAATGGGGCAAAGCTACAACCTCGGAGCGGAGTTCTTCCGGTGGGAGTTTGCGGTGGCGATCGCCGCCACGGCGATCTCTGTCTACCCGTTCGATCAACCCGATGTGGAAAGCGGAAAGGTGTTCACCCGCAACCTTCTTGAGTCGCATGACGAGGCAGATCAGACGTTGCCGGATGCATTTGATATTGACGGAATCGTCGACACCATCACCGGCGCCAGGCCCGGAGATTACGTCGCCATTCTCGGCTACATCCCTGAGTCTCCCGAGGTGGACAGCGCCGTATCAGAGCTACGTGCCGCCATCACCCGGCGCACGGGGATTGCTACCACATTTGGCTACGGACCTCGTTACCTCCACTCGACAGGTCAGCTTCATAAAGGCGGACCTGACAGGGTGATTGGCCTTGCGCTCGTTGCGGGAAACGAGGATGCTCTGGCCGCGTCCAGAGCGGATTCAGGGACGGACACGGAGTTCGCCTACGGATTCGAGTCGCTATTCGTGGCTCAAGTTCTTGGCGACCTTGAAGCGCTGCGTGCGAAGGCCCATCGAAACGCGCTGGCGGTGTTGGAAGCGCCATACGTAAAGGCGATACAAGGCATTACGGCATCGCTCAATGAAGCCCCATAGTAGTCGGTTCAGGACCGCGTGCAGGACGCAATAATTCGGGGTGGAAAACTCGTGCTAGAATCGCCGCCCCGCAGGATATTCTGGGAGTAAGCTGGAACAATCGAGAGATTCAGATGGAACGTCAGCCGGAGATCAACTCCCGGCGCCACCATCCGACGAAGCCGCCGGTTTCACGACGGGATTTGCGTTCTGAGAGGGACCCTCGAGTATGCCGACAGACAGCGCTGACACACCAATGATGGTTCTTGCGGTAGACCACCGCTTTGATCTGTTTACGGAACTACTATCCGCCAGTCCGGTTCATCCGGCGGCGGCGGAGCGCGAACGCGCCGCCAGTCTCAAACAGGTGGTGTTCGAAGGCCTGCTGAAGGCCGTTGAGAACGGCTTGCCAAAATCCGAGGCCGCCGTCTGGACGGATTCCGATCTGGGTGAGTCGATCCTGCTGCGTAGTCGCGGCATGAACCTCAACACGATGATGTCGGTAGAGCGCGCACGCGTCGCCGAGTTCAGGTTTGAGGACGCACTCGGATTCTCCGAACGCCTGTCTAATCTGGATGTAACGTACGCCGCTGCGCGTGTGCCTTACAACCCGGGTGAAGAATCTGTGGTGAACGAGGCGCAGCAACGTAAATTGCGCAGGCTGAGCGAGATCGCACGGTCAAGCAGCCCCGGCCTGACACTCGAACTGATCATGAGGCCGACCCAGGCGCAACTCGATCAGTCGGGCAGCGTCGAGGCGTGGGATACCGATATTCGTCCGGGCCTGATCGTTCAGGCGATTCGCGAGTTACAGGACGCCGGTGTTGAGCCTGATCTTTGGGCCTTACGCGGGATAGACAACACCGCAGCCATGGCAACCGCCACCGCCCAGGCGCAGGTCGACGACCGAAAGGCCGGCGTACTGTTCACGCTAGGCGATGACCCTTCCGGTGACATGGAGCTTGATCAGGATTTGATCAACCTGGCCGCCCGTACACCGGGATGCCGGGGGCTCGTGATCGGTCCGGCGATATATGCCGACGACCTTCGCGCCTACAACGACGAAGAGATCGATCGGGAAGAGGCAGGCTCCCGAATAGCGGAGCGCTACAACGCCGCTTACACGAGCTACACCGCTGCGCTGTCGACCTCTGACGTCGCCTGATCCGCCTGAATCTTCTGGGACTCGCAAGAACCCCGAATGGCAAACCGATTAACGGGCAAGCCTGGTGATTCGCGCGTTCATATTCGACCTCGATGGCACGCTGGTCGAGACCGAGCTGCTGAAGGCACAGGCGTACGCCGCGGTATCTCAGACGCTGCTCGGGCTCGATGCTCCTGACGAACGCGCCATCGATGTCTATCGGCGCATCGTCGGCGCTACCGACGAGACAGCCGCAAGGGCGATGGTCGATGAACTTGGACTGGCTTCATCCCTGCATGAAGACACGGAAGAGCCGTGGCGTGCGCTCAGCCGGTTGCAGACCGAGCGCTACGGGTCAGACTTCGCCACCGGGGACGGGCTGCGTTCGGTCGTCTATCAGCACGCGATCGATCTACTTCGTGATCAGGCCGCTTCAGGAATGGCGGTTGCCGTTACCACGTCATCTCAGACGGAAGCCGCGAGCCGGGTTACCGAAGAGATCGGGATCAGGGACCTGCTGGATGTGCTGGTCGGACGCGACCAGGTGACCAACGGCAAGCCGGACCCAGAGATCTACCTGAAAACAGCCGAACTTTTAGGCGTCTCCCCGGACGAAGTGATCGTTGTCGAAGACTCCGCAACCGGATCGGAGTCTGCCGTGCGTGCCGAAATGCGCTGCATAGCAATCGCCAGTGCATTCAGCGCAGATGGACTTCGCGCGCAGGCGTTACTCGACCAGGAATGTTGTGTTTACCGGCCGGAAGAGCTTGCAGGCGTTGTGGAGCGGCTTCTGTCCGAGGCCAGTTGAGTCGCGCCAGAAACCCTTGTAGCACTGGGTACACGGTCCCGCTGAGTTAGACTTCGCTCGCGTACGCGCTCCCCCACCCCCACGACACGACAAAGGATCCACGATGCCAGACAAGATCGTCTCCGCCGGCGACATGAAGTTCAGGGTCGTACCGGACTGGCCCGGACCCGATGGCCTCAAGTTCAGGGAAGTCGCCGGGGTCGCGGTCGATTCTCAGGGTCTCGTGTACGTATTCAACCGAGGCGAGAATCCCGTCATGGTTTTCGAGCCAGACGGGACGCTTCACAACGAGTGGGGTGGCGACCTGTTCACTCGGGCGCACAACATCACCATCGGCCCGGACGATCTCGTTTATGCGGTGGACGTTGCGGAGCACACGGTCACCAAGACGACGACTTCGGGCGAAGTTCTCATGACGATCGGCACAAAGGGTCAGCCGTCGGACACCGGGATCACGACCGATTACCGGACGATCACACACGGCGGCCCGCCGTTCAACCAGCCGACAAAAGCGGCTCTCAACGCGGACGGCGATATCTTTGTCTCTGACGGTTACGGCAACGCCCGTGTCCACCGGTTCGCCCCGGACGGCACGCTCAAGAATTCGTGGGGAGAACCGGGCCTTGAGCCGGGTCAGTTCAACCTGTCGCACGCAGTCGCCATCTCGCCGGACGGACGTGTCTACGTATGCGACCGTGAGAACTCCCGATTGCAGGTGTTTACGCAGGATGGCGAGCATCTGGACACCTGGGACGAGGTCAGCCGGCCGTGTGACGTGTTTGTCGGCCCGGACGGCCTTGTGTACGTAGCAGAGCTCGGCCACAAGGGCGGACTGGGACTCGCTGCGCCGACGGACAATCCGGGCATCCCGAGTATCAGCATCTGGACGGTCGACCATGAGCTGGTCGGTAAATGGGGCAGCGACGATATATTTGAGCCGGGCTCGTTCTTCGCCCCACACGGCATCGCCATCGGTCCCGACGGCAGTTTGTATGTCGGAGAGGTGACAGTGTCTGGTGACGCCGGGCGTGGCACCTTCCCGGACAGTTACCGGTCTATCCAGAAGTTTGAGCGTGTGAGCTGATGTCAGGTACGGCCTGTACCACACACGCCCGGCGGCGCCGGCATGCCTGAACGCCCCGGCGAGCCGCCGGATTTTCGTGAGATCAACCCCATGATGCTCAACGAGCGAGAGCTCAGTGAGATCCATCAGAAGCTGGCGGACTGGGTCGATGAGGCGGAAGAGGCGGACGACACGGCCCGTCCAGCGGCGCAGCTGATTGACGATGTGCGGAACGCATTGAGCGCGATATCGGAAGAGCGGGCGCATCGCAGGACGATGTAAACACGTGTCTCTGGACGACACGTCGGTTACCGTTTCGGCCACCGAGATAGGGGTCTATTTGATCTAAAACCGGGGCCTCCACCCGCATCGAAGCCGCAATGTACGCGAACGCAATTGATGACACGTTCCAGTAACTGGCCCGCCAAACCTGGCCTCCTTTCCAGGTCTAGGGCGTTCGATCCTCGGCGGCGACCTCTGAATCCTCGCCTGCGGGATCCAGTGACGCTGCCCCTTCCGTCTCTCCCCTGGCTCTCAGGTCCTCTTCCGGCGGCTTTACGCCTCGGAACGCCGCGTAGACTGCCACGTCATACACGAGCTTTGCGGTGGCTGCGATGATGAACGGAGCGGCCGTCACGCTGTTAGACCATAGCAACCCGGTGAAAGTAGTGCTTGGCATACGAAACACGGTGCGGCCAAGGTTGTTCGCGCCTGCCATGACAACCCGCTCGTCCGACGGCACGATCGCCATGACGTACGACTGTCGGGTCGGGATGTCCATCTCGTTGAACAGCTCTCGAAGGATGAACAGCCCTATCGCTATCGGCAGCGTAGGGGCCAGCGCGAACGCTATGAGCAGCAAGTTGGCCCCGATCTGCGTCCACACCATCGTGTTGAGCAGGCCGATTCGTCGGGCAACGTAAGGCGCAGCCCAGATCGATCCCAGATTCCAGAGCTGGGCGACCACCAGAATGGCGCCGATAGTCCCCTCGTTCACGCCAAAGTGGGTGAACAGCCAGAACGAGACGAAGGCGTCAGAAACCATCCCTCCGGCCATTGAGTCGATCCCAAACAGGCCCGATATCCCGAGGATTCGGCCGCGCGATTTGGTGCGGAGTGGATTGGTAAACCGTCCGCCTCCGATGGTGCCGGTTTCAACCGCGGACGACAGGGCCATATAAATGGCGGCGGCGGCGAAATTGAGGATCGAGTACATGCCGATGGTGATGCGGTATGCGTCGACGGGTTCGAGATCGAACACCTTGATCAGGACCGTCGCCAGACCGGCCAGCAGTGCGCCAAACGCCCTTCCGCCGGATGAAAAAACGGACAGGTACGCAAACGATTTGGTCCGCTGCTCAGGCATCGCCACTTCTGCCAGCCCCGCCTGTTCAAGCTGGACTATCGGACCGTGGTGCATCCCGCTGGCGGCGAACGCGCCGAAAAACGAGCCGATCGTCAAGAGCCAGAAGTTGTCCGTGACCACCAGGAGAATGCCTGCCAGGCCGGTTATGACTGCAAGCAGGACGAACCAGTTCCGGCGTGACATCACCGGGCCGGCGACGACGACCAGTGAGGATAGGGCGACTCCGCCGACAAGGCTGACGCCAAGGAGAAAGCCGATGCGTGGGGTGCTGAATCCGAGAGCGTCCAGGTAGATGGCGATTAGTACCGCCAGGATGCCCATACCGATTGCGCGGACTCCCCTGCCGCTGTACACGAGGAGCGCGTCGGCCCGCGGCCGCCCCGATGCAGGAGGCGCGGCGTCAGTCATTCGCGGGACGGCTCAGTTCTGAAGTGGTTGGCATCGGCGCGAGTTTACGCGTCCCCGGCGTATCAGGGCAGGTTGTTGCCGGTCAGATGGGGTCCTGGATGATTTGTACCGTTCACCCCGTCATTCCCACGCAGGTGGTAATCCAGTGACACTTGATGCTCCTGACGAAATCTTTTGACCGAGACCGTATCTGGATTCCCGACTACACGGGAATGACGGTCGTGTTGCTTAACCGGCGATCAGGGCTTCGATATCTGCAGCCGAAGTCTGACCGGATCCGACAAGCGATTTGATTCGTCCTACCCGAATCTGAATCAATTCGGCGTCGGCATCCAGCAGTTGAGCCGGGTTCACCACCTCAAACGTGTCCGTGTCTTCGTCCCACCGGTGAAGGAGACGGGTGACAGGGACGCCGCCCACGACGTTCTCCACCTCCCATACAGCGCTGATCCTCCGCCAGAAGTCTTCCTCAGACTTTCCGTGCCTCTCTATGTAGACCATGTACCGGATTACTGAAGCGTCCTCATCGGAAACGCCGTTGCCGGAACATATCTTGTTGTAGGCCTCTTCCACTGTCGGGGCGTGAAGCGCCGTCACCAGCGAAAATCCGGCGGCGACTGTCTCAAACACTTTTCGAACACGGGCGCCCCAGATATACGTATTTACGGGCGCACGACTGAACTCTCCAACCACCAGGTATCCGCCATCGGGGCGTCCGGCAAGCTCGTCCATCTGATCTTTTTCGCCGCTCAGTATGTGTATGGGAGTGTCAGGACTGGCGAACTTGAGGATTCCAGCGGATACGGTGGATTTGCCGGCGAATCGGGGGACGGCGACCGTCATAAAGGACCGGCGCTCATCGGCAATCGACCAGAGTGTGGCCGCTATCTCGGCATCCAGTGTCCCGTTGGCCACGAGATCGAGAAGGGTGGGATCGGACATTACGCGCCCTTCCTAAACTTCGCCCGACATCTGTGTGATGGCCGGGTCCAGAGCGTATTGCAGGAATCGAATTGGGGGTATCGCATTCAGGCGATAGACACCAGATCATATGCTCACCGGTCCGGGATGACCCAATTCACCGGATTTTTAGCCCGGAATGATTATCTGGGGGCCTGGAGCATCGGGAGCACCGGCGCCCTGAAATCCACATAATCACCTCATGCCGTTACGCGATGCGCAATCGGCGTGTACGCCCTATTATTTACCCCTGACTCCGGGACTTCCGGAATTTCAGCGCGCTTCGCATGGCGATGTCGGTCCACATGAAAATAGCCGTTCCTGCAGACTCAGAACAGGGCGAGATGCGTGTTGCACTCGTTCCCGAGACGGTCGGCCGCCTGGTTAGCTCCGGGTTGACCGTCATCGTCCAGCCGGATGCCGGAAAAAACGCCGGATTTCCTGACGACGCATATCGTGCGGAGGGCGCCGATATGGCGGACACGGTGGACGGCATGTTGCACGATGCCGACATCGTGGTGAAGGTCAATCAACCGACACTCCACGAGGTCGAACTTCTGAAACCGGGCGCCGTGATAATCGGGCTTCTTAGGGCGCGAACTAGCCCGGAAATATTGAATCGGCTGGCCGAGGCAGGCGCCACCGCCTTCGCCATGGAACTCATCCCCCGCATCGCACGCGCCCAGCGCATGGATGTTCTTTCTTCTCAGAGTTCTCTGGCCGGGTACAAAGCCGTTCTGATTGCTGCAAACTCTATCGGGAAATTCTTCCCCCTGATGATGACCGCCGCCGGGACCATACCCCCTGCAACCGTACTGATCCTCGGCGCAGGCGTCGCCGGGCTACAGGCCATCGCGACAGCCAGGAGGCTCGGGGCAAAGGTCGAAGCGTTCGATATCCGGCCCGTGGTCAAGGAACAGGTGGAGAGCCTGGGCGCGACCTTTGTCGATATACCGACGCCGGAAGATACCGAAGACGAAGGTGGATACGCCGGGACGCAGTCCGAGGAAGCGCAACGGCTCCAGCGTGAGACGCTGGCGGCACACGTGGCGAAGGCTGACGTGGTGATAACCACTGCGCTCATTCCCGGGAGACCCGCCCCGATCCTGATCACGGCCGAAATGGCCGAAGCGATGCAGCCGGGCTCGGTGATCGTCGACCTTGCAGCCGAGGCCGGCGGCAATTGCGAGTTCACGGTGCCGGGTCGCGACGTTGAGCGTGCCGGGATAACCATCCACGGGCCTCTGAACATCCCATCAATGATGCCGGGTGAGGCGAGCGTTCTATATTCACGGAACGTGGCGGGGCTGCTCGATCTGCTTGTCTCGGACGAAGGCCATCTTACGGTCGATTTCGAAGACGAGGTGATCGCCGGGGCCGGGGTCACGCACGGTGGCAGCGCGGTAGGCATCGGGGCCGAGATTGTTGAAGCCGCAGCCTCAGACGGGAACTCGCAGCAATGATCGATCAATTGATCCTGTCCCTAACGGTGTTCGTCCTTGCGACCTTCATCGGCTACACCGTCATCACGAAAGTCCCTCCGACACTCCACACGCCGCTTATGTCCGGCACGAACGCCATCTCCGGGATCGTAATCGTGGGCGCCCTTGTCGCCGCGGGCATGGCAGACAGCACGTTGGCCCAGGGGCTCGCGACGGGAGCGCTGGTGCTGGCGACCATCAACGTTGTCGGCGGATTCCTCGTCACAGACCGGATGCTTCGTATGTTCCGCCGTCGTGAACGACCGGCCGATCGGGCGAATATCCCAGCCCATATTTCGGACGGTGATAAAAAGTGAGCGATCAGGACTATATCAATCTGATCAGCGGCAGTTACCTGATCGCCGCCATCCTCTTCGTCGTCGGTCTCATGCTCCTTCGCAGTCCTGCGACGGCCCGGAACGGCAACCGCCTGGCAGCGCTGGCGATGCTGATCGCAGCTGGAGTGACGCTGATCGACCGAAACATTCTTGAGTTTGAGTTCATCATCGGCGGCGTTCTCCTCGGGGCCGTGATCGGTGTCGTAATGGCCCGCACGGTAAAGATGACGTCGATGCCGCAGATGGTCGCCATATTCAACGCGTTCGGCGGCGGGGCTTCGGCGTTACTTGCCGGTTCCGAGTTCATCAGGCTCGCAAATAAGGGTGATGTGCCCGAGAACGTCGGCGCCACCATCATGCTGGGCACCGCCATCGGCGCTCTAACGCTTACCGGCAGCCTTGTCGCGGCCGGCAAGCTGACCGGCTGGGTCACCCAGAACCCGATCGTATTCCCGATGCGGAACGTGGTCAGCGGCATTCTCGCCGTGCTGGTCGTCGCCATCGGCGTGATGCTGGTGGTCGATCCGATAGGCAATGAGCTCGTGTTCGCCGCGCTGGTGGGTGTGGCCCTGCTACTTGGCGTGCTGCTGGTCACGCCTATTGGCGGCGCCGACATGCCGGTCGTTGTCGCCCTCTTCAACTCCTACTCCGGGCTGGCAGGCGCGGCGGCCGGGTTCGCTCTGGACAACAACATCCTGATCATCGCCGGCGCGCTGGTCGGCGCGTCCGGGCTGATCCTCACCCGCATCATGACCCGTGCGATGAACCGATCTCTCGCAAACGTGATGTTCGGCGGGTTCGGGGCCTCGGGAATGGTGGTCACAGGTGTGGACGGAGAGGCCCGTCCATATCACACCGTGCAGGCGCAGGACGCGGCGATGATGCTGGGATACGCCGGTTCGGTGATCTTCGTCCCGGGATATGGCCTCGCCGTGGCCCAGGCGCAACACGAGCTACGCACGCTTGCCGATCTGCTACAGGCGAGAGGCGTTGACGTCAAATACGCCATCCACCCAGTCGCCGGCAGGATGCCCGGCCACATGAACGTGCTCCTCGCCGAGGCGGACGTTCCGTACGACCAGCTTTACGACTTGGATCAGATCAACCGCCAGTTCGATCAGACTGACGTTGCGGTGGTCGTCGGCGCGAATGACGTAGTGAACCCGGCAGCACGCGACAGCGAAAGCAGCCCTATCTACGGCATGCCTATCTTGAACGTGGATCACGCCGCTTCCGTCATCGTCCTGAAACGGTCCATGGCGTCCGGTTTCGCCGGGATCGACAACGACCTGTTCTACATTGACCGAACGTCGATGCTGTTCGGCGATGCCAAGGTATCGGTCGGCGGACTGGTAAGCGAGATCGAAGACCTGTAGGTCCTTCACGACGCTGCCCCCGCCACTGAGTTGCGAACTACCCCAAAAGATTTAGGTAGAGAGCTCCAAACGGGGTACCATCGCTGACGGCGTGCCGACATAACCGACTTGAAGCCCGCCTTGAATGACATCCCAACGAGGCGCACTTCAATTTGGCAATCCGGGATTCCGATGCGGCTGGCCTGACAAACAAAGCCGAATCGGCAAGCAACAGCCCTGAGGCGACGGCCAGAGATGGTACGCAACGGTCGTCCATCTTTTCCGCGCTCGCCGCACCTCAGTACAGGCGTTTCTGGTTCGGTTAGCTTGCCTCAGTTGGCGCCACTCAGCTACTCATCATCGGCCAGGGCGTTCTGGTGTTCGATATCAGCGGTTCCGAGTTCCTGCTAGGCCTCGCTGGAGCGGTCACTGGAATAGCGACGATCATCGTCACCTTGTTCGGCGGGGTGCTGGCGGACCGCGTCAATAAACGCCTGCTTCTGATGGCCACTTCGCTCATGGTCGCCGGGTTGCTGTTCCTCCTCGCCACGCTAGACGTAACTGATGTCGTCAAGGTCTGGCACGTTGTCGCGATTGCGAGCGCGATCGGCGTCGTGGTCGGCTTCGGCTCTCCGGCGCGGCAGTCGATCTTTCCTCTTCTCATCAATCGACGAGATCAGATGATGAGCGCGGTGGCGCTTAATTCGGTGGTATGGCAGGGCACGAGGATCATCGTTCATGCGATCGGCGGGTTTGCGCTCGCGTATTTCGGCACCCATTCCGTTTTCTTTGCCGGCGCCGTCGGGTTCGCGCTGATGTTTTTCATCATGATGACCGTCCACGTTGACGAGGGCGAGCGAGGACCGGCCCGCAACGCACTGTCGGAATTATGGGAGGGCGTTCAATTCGTAGCGGCACACCGGCTTTTTGCGGTCCTGATCCCGCTCACCTACGCCAACATGTTCTTCGGCGTGTCGTACATGCAGTTGATCCCCGTCTTTGCTGATGCATATGCAGAGCAGTCTGACCAGGCGCTCGGGTTCCTGTTCGGGTTGGCCGGCGTTGGTTCAATCTGCGGCACATTTGCTGTAGCGCGCGTCCGTTCTTATCTGCCGGTCGGATGGCTGATGATCATCGGGTCTTCGGTCGGTTCAATGGCGATCATCGCCTTCGGGGTCTGGACACATTTCGGACCGGACCCCTCTGGATACGCCAATCCGATAATCTCGCCGATGTTTTTGCTTTCAGCGGCACTGATGTTCATCGCGGGCACCTTCAACTCGATGTTTATGATCAGCTCGATGACGGTCTTGCAACTGCGCGTCCCGTCCGCGCTTCGAGGGCGCGTGATGGGGATCTATGTGATGACCTTCAGCTTTATCGGCGTCGGCGGCCTGCTCGCCGGTGGCGTTGCGCAGCTCATAAATGCCAGCTTCGCGGTTGCGGCCAGTGTGACCGTGATGCTCGCGATCATGGTGTTTGTCGTGTTGAATCAGCCAATTTTGCGGAGACTACGGGCCGAGTGATCCGGGTACGGGCTGGAGAGGGTCAAATACGCCGGGCGGCGTTTGACCTATTCATGTCGCGCCGCAGAGTCCCGGCCATGGG